>Ga0164308_10000095_pt1 | contig 42513 bp, 33 predicted proteins | sample Whisoiple_246_MG_FD_109983 | JGI IMG/M metagenome (GOLD analysis project Ga0164308, IMG submission 109983) | Soil microbial communities amended with fresh organic matter from upstate New York, USA - Whitman soil sample_246_MG | ecosystem: Environmental > Terrestrial > Soil > Unclassified >... | reverse complement strand
TTGGGCAGCGAAGCCGGGCTGCGTCAGGGCGAGATGATCGCTCTCGAATGGGGCGACTTGGATTTGGTGACCGGGACGATGACAGTGCAACGCTCGTCGTGGAGAGGACAAATCGGCACGCCCAAAAGCGGCCGCGAACGCAAAGTCCCGCTCACAACGCGGCTGCGTGCGGCCCTCAGGGCGCATCGCCATCTGAAGTCCGACCTGGTGTTCTGCCACGCGGACGGCAGCCCGTTCACCCAGTCAGCTATCGAAGCGGCACTCCGCTTCGCCTGCAAGCGCTCAGGCTTGCGTCCGATCGGCTCCCACGTGCTCCGGCACACCTTCTGCTCGCACCTCGCCATGAAGGGTGCGGTGCCGAAGGCGATTCAGGAACTGGCGGGCCACTCGACGCTCAGCATGACCCTTCGGTACATGCATCTGGCGCCGAGCGCGCTCTGCGAGGCGATCGATTTGCTCAACTTTGGGCAGCCGGTGGGCAACGCCGAAGCGGCCACTGGTTGAAGTAGCGAGAACACTTACGAGATATCAGCGGAGAGGGAGGGATTCGAACCCTCGGTACGGTTGCCCGTACACTTGATTTCCAGTCAAGCACCTTCGACCACTCGGTCACCTCTCCAGGTAAGCTATTGGCGCGAAGCGGGCGGAATCTGGCAGCCGGCGCGGGGTGTGTCAACGACAGATGACCGAGCTCGGGGAAGCGGTCGATGTCGCCGGTAAATGGCGCTGATTTGCAGGGTTATGGGGTCAGGCGACGCCGCGGTGGGCGAGTTCGGTGGCCAGGGTGGGGTCGACGTGGTCGACGGCAGGGGTGGGCCTGGGCTTACGGGCCGCCCACCAGGCTTGAGCTTGGGCGTCCGTCCACTCGTGGGCTTGAGGGATTTGAATGGCCTTGAGTAAAGCCGCGAGCGCGCGTGCGTCGCTCGGGCGGTCGTGCGGCCTTTTGGCCAAGCATTGCATGAGTGCGCGGGTGAGCTCTGCGGGGAGGTAGTTCGAGATCCGATTCTCGAACTCGGGCGGCGCGTCCGTGATGTGGGCCATCATCATTGGCAGCGAGCCGTTGCGTTCGAACAGCAAGCGACCGCTGAGCAGGAAGAAGCCGATGCAACCGAGTGCGTACAGATCCGCGCGGCCGTCGAGTTCGTGACCCAGCGCTTGCTCGGGGGCCATGTACGCGGGCGTGCCCATCGCTTGGCCGACTTGCGTGAGGCGCTCGTTGCCGGCGTCGCCTTCATCCGCGGTTGCTGCGGCCGTGAGGGCGGCGCTCGTTTTCGCGTTGTCATCCAAGCCGCGCCCGGCACCGCGGTGTACACCGCTCGCGGCTTCACTCCTCGTGGAGTGCGTGCCGCTCACTGGTGGGCGCAGACTGTGCTTGTGGACGGCCGCGCGGACCAGGCCAAAGTCGAGCACTTTGATCACGTCGACTTCATCGGCAATACGGCACACGTATAGGTTTGCGGGTTTGATGTCGCGGTGCACCATTCCCGCGTCGTGGGCTTCAGCGAGCGAATTGCAGGCTTGGATCAAGAAGTCGATCACGCGTGCCGCAGGTTGCGGACCGTGCGTCTCGACCAACGTTTCCAGGTCCATACCGTCGAGCAGCTCCATCACGTAGAAGCAGGTGCCCTCGGCGGTGACGCCGTAGTCGAAGAGCTCGATGGTATTGCGTGAGCGCAGCGTGGCCAGGCTCTGCGCTTCACGCCGAAAGCGCTCCTGGATTTCGTTCGTGTCGAGCCCGGCCTCGTCGCCCATGCTGATCAATTTGATCGCGGCTTGGCGTACGAGTAGCCGATGTTCGGCGCGCCAGACTTCACCCATGCCGCCTTTGCCGAGCATTTCTACCAAGCGGTAGCTGCCGAGCTCTTGCGCGCGAGCGACGGCTTCACGCGCTTCGGCGCGGGCCACCGCAGCTTCGCGCCGGGTGCGGAGGATGTGTCGGGCGAACAACCAGGCCATGCCGGTGGCGAGCAGTGTGGCGATAGCCGCTGCGAGGGTGCTCTTTTGCTGGTGCTGGTGCAGCGCGCTCAAGATGCGTGCTTCCGGCATGATCGTCGCGACCGTCCAGCCCAGATTGTCGTCTGCGCCGATCGCCTTTTCGACGACCAGTTGCTTCTTGCCGTCGACGGTCAGCTCGCTTGCGCTCGAAGCGGGGGTGTGAGCCTTGTTCGCGTAGGCGGCGAAAAAAGCATTCAGCAGTGGGTCGTCGAGATCGCTGTACAGCAGCGCGCGATCTTGGCGCAGCGGCAAATTGTTGATTCGGCCTTCGCCGCTCGGGTAGGCGAGGACGGTACCGTCGGGGGTGTAGAGCAGCGTGGCCGCGCCGCCCATGGACGTTCGGCTCAGCACTGCCGATAGCGCGGTGACGTCGAAATCGACGGTGATCACCGCGTGCAGCGTGGTCGAGTCCGATTCATACACTGGTTCGGCGCGCGTGATGCCGGTGTAGTGTGTCTTGAAGAACGGGTAGGGCTTGGTCCAGACGCGTTGCTTGCTGGCCACCGCGAGCTGATAGAATTCTCGGGTGCGCGGGTCGTAAGCGGTGTGCTCTTCGTAGTACGGGGTGATTCGCTCGTGGCCAATCAGCGTGTAGCGCTTGACGACCGTCCCCTGAGGAGTGACGCGGCTATCCTGAAAACGAATCGTGCCGTCCTCGTCGCGGTAGGCGCCTTGGAACGTTCCGTCTGGAAAGCTGATGCTGATGTACGAGACCCCCGGACGTCCCTGCATCAAGTCGCGCAGTGAATGTGCGACTCGATCGTAGCCTTTGATCGAATCATGGTCGCGCGCGAGCATGCCCAGGCGATCCATCACCGGGTCGGATTGTTGTAGCGCGGCGCTGATGCCGCGCGCGAGCAAGGTCGTTTCCTCGTCGATGCGATCGACGGCCATCGTCAGATTGCTGTCGCGTAACGAGCTCTGACCGACCACCGTCAGGAACAGACCAATGGAAGCCACCAGCAACGGCAGCAGCGTCAATACGGCAACGGGGCTGGCGATCGCCGCGCTGATGCGAGCGGTGCGGGAGAGCCCGGTCGATTGCTTGGTGGACTCGGGTCCGAGGTCGCGATCCCCAATACGCGCGGCAGCCATGACAACCAAAAGCTACCACGCTTTCGGTCGCCTGAGGTCGTCACTTTCCGCCGACATATAGCGCGCGCGGCCGCAGTAAATAGCCTGCACCGCGCTGTTCGAGCGCGTGAGCCACCCAACCCGCGCAGCGGCCGACGGCAAAGATACTACTGGCGCTCCCCGACGGTAGCTCGAGACAGTGGCAGAGCGTGACCAGGCCCGCGTCCAGAGTGGGCGCGGGGTGTCCACCCCGATTCATGGCGTCGAGCAACGCGAACGCAACTCTCGCCGGTTCGTTGCGGGCGCCGTGCGCTTTGGCGAGTTCGACCAGCATTTGCGCGCGAGGGTCTCCGTTTGGATAGAGCGGGTGGCCAAAGCCAGGGAGCTGTTCGCCGCGGCCGAGCCACTCCTGCACTGTGCGTGCGGCGCGCGCCTTGCTCCCGATGCTCGCGATCAGCGCTTCGACCCGATCGCACATGCCGCCGTGCGCGCTGCCGCTCAACGTGTTCACGGCAGCACCCAAGCAAGCATAGAGATCGGCGCCCGCCGACGCTGCGACGCGGGCCGCGAAAGCGGACGCATTGAGCTCATGCTCCGCGCACAGCACGAGCGCGCGATCGACGTCGCCGAGGACGTCTGGTTTTTGGGGTACGCGCAACGCGGCGAGCAGCGTACCAGCAACTCGACGAGCGGCAGGTTGCCGCGGAGCGCGCGTGCTCGCGGCTTGGGCCAGGCAATGGAAGAGCGCGCGAGCGCGGGCAAATTCCGCGGCATCGCTCGCGCTGTGCCGATCGCGATCGGCGAGCGCCAACGCCGCGAGCATCAACGCCATCTTCGGCAGGGAAGCGCGCCCCGCAAAGAGCGGCCAGAGCTGCGCGGGCTCATAGTTCAAGCGCATGGCGGGCCCGGCTGCTTCCGGCAAAGTGCCTGTCCAGAGTAGCTCGGCGACGCGCTCGAAGCTCACTCCGGAGCGACAAAGTTCGAGCGCGGATTGTCCGCGATAGCGCGGCCCGTTTGGGCCGACATCCGAAATCCGAGTCTCGAGCACCGGCTCACCGAAGCGGAGTGCGCTGGCGGCGACGGCTGCATGGCCTGAACGCGCGTCGTGACGCTTGCGCAATCGCTCGACGTCATCCTGCGAGTACAGCCGCGCGTGCGCTCGCTTTCCCGGTAAGCTCGTGATCAGCCCGCGGCTCGCGTAAGCGTACAGAGTCGCAAGCTTCACACCCAGCCGCGCGCTGGCCTCTTGAGAATTCAACCAGACGGCTTCTCGACTCGCCACTGTCGGAGCATGGCGTGCTGACGCCAAATGTCGAACATGGATTGTCGAATCAACGTTGATCAAAGCCGACTTGCGGCTCAGGGTAGAGCACGAGAGCGCGCCAGAACGGCGCGTGCCTCTAGGAAGGATTCATCATGAGTGTCGCAGGGTTACCTGTTGGCGAGCAGTCGCTCCGAACGTCGGGTTTGGAAGGTGTGGTGGTTGCCGACACGCGCTTGAGTCACGTCGACGGAGAGCGCGGGGAGCTGTGGATCGCGGGCAAACGCGCGGAGGATCTGGCGCTCGAAGTTCCGGAGCACTTCGAAACGGTGGTCGAGCGCTTGCTGGACCTCGCAGGTGAAGCGCAGCCCCGCGTTCGTGAGCGTTTGGCGGAGGCGCGCTCGTCGGCGTTCGCGCGGATCCCCAACCTCATTCACGCGCTGTCGTTGCCGGACGCGATGGACGCTCTGCTGGCGGCGACCGCGCAGGGCTCCGCCGAAAGCGACTCGCTGGGCGTGCTCGGCGCCTTGCCGGTATACGTGGCCGCCGCGGCGCGTGTAAGAGCCGGGCAAGCGCCGATCGCTCCGCACACCTCCAGCTATTTAGCGCCGGATTTCATGAGCATGCTCGGCCTCTCGCCAAATCCCGCACGCGCCCGTGCCCTCGACGCCTATTGGATCACGGTTTCGGATCACGGCTTGAACGCGTCTACCTTTGCCGCGCGGGTCGTTGCCTCGACCGGCTCGGACGTGATGCCATGCATCGTCGCGGGGCTCGGAGCGCTCAAAGGGCCGCTGCACGGCGGCGCGCCCGGTCCGGTGCTGGACATGCTGGATGCCACGGCGGACATCGAGCCGCGGAGCTGGCTCGAGCGCGAGCTCGCTGCAGGCCGTCGAATCATGGGCATGGGGCATCGCATCTATCGCGTCCGTGATCCCCGAGCGTTCGTTTTCGAGCGCACGCTCGCGCAGCTGGCCAATGAAGATGGCGCAAACTCGAAGATTGCGGCGAGGCTCGAGCATGCGCGCCGCGTCGAACATGCCGCACAGGCGCTGCTCCGTGAACGCCATCCCGATCGGCCGTTGTGCGCGAACGTCGAATTCTATACGGCGCTCTTGCTCGAAGCCGTGGGGATCCCGCGCGAGCTGTTCACGGCGACGTTCGCCATCGGCCGCTGCGCGGGCTGGCTCGCGCACATCGTGGAACAACGCCGTACCGGGCGTTTGATCCGACCCGCGGCGCGCTACGTCGGACCAATGCCGGATTGAGCGTGCCGCGCCTCGTCGGACGAGGGGGTGATTTCCCGGCGAACGAACGGGAGTATTGCTGCTTTTGTGCCACGTCGGTTGCTCGCGTGGCTCGTTCGGCGGAGCGCCGCGCGGATCGCGCTTGCGCAAATCGCGCGGGCTTGCTCTCAATTGGCGGATGTTGAAATCGGCCGAACTGGGACGCACGCTCAGCAAGCAGGACTACGACGCAGCGCTCGGGGAGCTGCGCACTTCGTTGCTCAAGGCGCAGGTCGAGGTCGAACAAGCGAAGATTCCGGTGATCGTTTTGCTCAACGGTGCGGACGGCGCGGGCAAGGCCGAGACGCTGAACATGCTCAACGAATGGTTCGACGCCCGCTATGTGACCACCGAAGCCTATGATGCGCCGACCGAGGCCGAACGCGCACGACCCGAGTATTGGCGGTATTGGATGACATTGCCGAAAGCCGGTCAGATTGGCCTGTTTCTCGGGTCTTGGTACTCGCCGCCCATCCTGGAGCGGGTGATGGAAGGTGGCAAACCGCGTGCCTTCGAGCAAGCGCTCACGCGCATCAATGCCTTCGAGCGCACGCTCGCCGATGGCGGAGTTTTGTTCATCAAGCTCTGGTTCCACGTCAGCAAGAAGGAGCAAAGGCGGCGACTCAAAGCCGAAGAGCGGGCGACGAGTACGCGGCTGCTCGTCTCCAAGAGCAATTGGCGGCACCACGAGCGTTATGACGACTTCATCTCGGTCACCGAGCAGGTCTTGCTCGATACGAGCACTGGCCACGCCCCCTGGACGGTGATCGAGTCCGGCGACGATCGCTATCGAAACATGACCACTGGGCGAACCATCCTCGAGCGCATTCGATATCGCTTGGCGACGCGCCGAAAGTCGGAACCGCCCCAACCCGAGCCCGAAATCGATGATCCGGTCACGCTCTTGGATCGCCTGGACTTGTCGCTGAAGCTCGAGAAGTCGGCGTACGAAAAGCGCATGGCCGAGCTCCAGGGCGCACTCGGAGAGCTCGCGCGAAAGTTGAAAAAACGTCAGCGGAGCGCGATCTTCTTGTTCGAAGGGTCGGACGCTGCTGGCAAAGGAGGTGCCATTCGGCGGCTGGTTTGGGCTTTGGATGCACGCCAATACCGCATCATCCCCATCGCTGCGCCGACCGACGAAGAGCGCGCGCATCACTATCTGTGGCGCTTTTTCCGCCAACTCCCCCGCCGCGGAAGGATCACGATCTACGATCGCAGCTGGTACGGCCGAGTCCTGGTCGAACGCGTCGAGGGCTTTACCAGTGAAGAGAATTGGCGGCGCGCGTACAAGGAGATCAACGACTTCGAGCATGAGCTGACGCTCGACGGCATCGTGTTGGTCAAATTCTGGCTGCAGATCAGCCCGGAAGAGCAGCTGCGGCGCTTTCAGGACCGCGAGCGCGAACCCTGGAAGCAGCACAAGATCACCGCCGAGGACTATCGCAATCGTCGCAAGACCCATCAATACGAGGCCGCAGCGGCAGAGATGATCTCACGCAACAGCACCGAGTATGCGCCGTTCACGCTCGTCGAAGCCGAGGACAAGCATTATGCGCGCGTGAAAGTGTTGGAGACCGTGTGCGAGCGCTTGGAGCGCGCCCTCTAGCCGCAAGCAGCGCCGGATTGCACGGCGCTACTATGCGGCGACACAGCGCGACAGAGAGGTGCGACGCTGGATTGAGAGCGCCCCCTCTCAATCGCTGAGTTTTCTCGTCGCTCTACGTAGTTTCAGTCGATGGGTAGCGGGTCTGGCGGATCGTTCGGGAATTCCGGCGAATCGGGGGTGGGTTCGACCGGGGGGTGTGGCAGTGGCGGATCTTCGATCGGAGGGCGCGGCACAGGCGTGACGCGCTCGATCTCTTCTGCGTAGTGGGGAAACCAGGTGGGCATGCGTGGGACTCGAAGCAACAACTGTTCCGAATCACGCACAGGAGCGGCGTTGCTGTGATCCTGCATATTTATAATTGAGCTCTGCACTCGCGACACGGGCTGCAAAGCCGCACCCCGTGCAGCCACGAGGCGCGGCGCCTCACCCGACCAGTCGCGCCTCACTCCAAACCGATCGCCGCCCGCCATTCCGGTGTAGGCGGGATGATCTTTCGGGTTCTGGTGTCCCATTGCGCGAACACGAATTTACCCTCACAGCAGATCTGAGCCTCATCGTCGATCAGCTGCTGCGTCATGTGCCCAACTTTTCCCTCGTAGCTCTCGACGAAGCTGCGAACGACCAGGTGTTGGCGATTTTTGATTTCCCTCAAAAATCTTAAGTTGATCTCCAAGATCACCGGACCCGTGCCGGACGACTGCACATAATCGAGGCCGAAGCCCTGGTCGGTGATCAAATCCCAGCGTGCTTGCTCGAAGATTTCCAGATACCGTGCGTTGTTGACGTGCCCAAACGTGTCGAGGTGCCCCTCACGAATCACGATCGACTGCTCGAAGACGCGGTTGGTCATCTCGAGAATTTGGGGCCCGAGGCGATTTTCGCCAAGCGGGCGCGGAATAAACGCGGAAGAACCGTGTTGGTTGGTGCGGTCGGCCGCGCGTAACGCCTTTGAAACCAGAGTCCCCATCCCATGAACTCGATGCTCGCAACCAGTGACCCGCCCACCAAGTCGCTGAAGGTCCTGGTCGTCGAGGACAATCCCAAAGTGGCTCGCTTTCTTCGCCGGTTGCTGACGGATGAAGGACTCGTCGCGGACGCCTGTGCGGACGGTGACGAGGCGGTTCGGCAGGTTCGAAACGGCGTTTACGACCTCGTGCTCCTCGACTGGATGCTGCCCGGTCAAGACGGCCTCTCGGTTTGTCGCGAATTGAGGCGTACGGGTTCCAACGTCCCGGTGTTGATGCTCACGGCGCGCGGTGAGGTGCGTGAGCGCGTGCTCGGTTTGAACTCGGGTGCGGACGATTACTTGGTGAAGCCGTTCGAGGTCGAGGAGTTGGTTGCCCGCATCCACGCGCTGCTCCGGCGCACGCAAGGCGCACGCCGCGTCAACCTGAGCGGTATGGAAATCGATTTGGAGCGACGCTGCGTCGTGATCGACGGAGTGCAAGTCTCGATCACGGGCCGCGAGCTCGATCTGCTCCTGCACCTCGCCAATCGCGTGAATGAGGTGGTCACTCGCGCGGAGCTGCTCGCGCGCATCTGGCAGATGCCCTTCGATCCCGGCTCGAACGTGGTCGACGTGCAGGTCCGCCGCCTGCGGGAAAAGCTCGGTACGCGCGCGTGGATGGTCGAGACCGTGCGTGGCGTGGGCTATCGGCTGCGGAGTGACGCTCCGTGAGATTTCGCGAGCGGCTCGTGCTCGCCGCTTCGCTCACGAGTCTGATTGGGTTGGGGGCGGGCTTCAGCTTCGTCTACGAGAAGGTGTGTACCGAGCACGAGCACGAGATCGATCTCGTGCTCGGCGTCGAGAGCCGTGAGGAAGCGGACGAGATCGCGCGCAATCAAGGCGCACGCGAGCTGCCGGAAGATCCGGATCTGAAAGCGACGAACATCGGGCCTTTGCGCAAGTACGCGGTGCTGTACGACGGCGAGGGCAGGGTGCTCGCGCGCTCGGCGCTGGTCGGCTCGCGCGCGCCCGAGCTGAAGACGTTGAACGTGCATTCGGCCAAGGCCTTCGATCACTCGATTGGCCAAACGCACGTACGCGCAGTGCTCTTGCCGGTACCAGGCCGTCCGGGTGAGCAGCTGTTGTTCGGCGTTTCTCGCGACCCGCTGGACTCGGACGCCGCACTCTTGGCGCGGGTGATGAGCATCACCTTCGTCGGCGTCGTGGTTTGGATCGTGCTGATGACTTGGTGGCTGACCACGCGCATGACCCGCGAACACGAGGCGATTGCCGCAGTCGCGCGACGAGTCGCGGCCGGGGATCTCAGCGCGCGCGTCGGCGGCGGCGTGCCTCACGAGGACATCGCGCGGCTCGGTCGCGACGTGGACTCGATGATTGAGCAACTCTCTGCGCTAGTCACTTCGCAGCAAAAGTTCGTCTCCTACGCGGCGCACGAACTGCGCTCACCGCTCACTGCGGCCTACGGTGAACTGTCCAACGCGCTTCGCAAAGAGCGGAGCGCAGCAGACTACAAAGAGGCCATCGAGTGCGCGCTGGAAGCGACGCAGCACATGAGGACCTTGGCGGAAGATCTGCTGGTGCTCGCGCGCAGCGGGGCCGGGCCGGCTTCCGGCGCGCGCAGCAGTGCGTCGCTGGCGAACGTGACCCGCGTCGCGATGGCTCAGCTCGCCGGCACGTTCGAAGCGCGTGGCGTACGTGTCGAGCTGGAGGGCGACGCGCGGGTCGACACCTGGAACGAGCGCGATCTCCAGCGCTTGGTCGTCAACCTGCTGGACAACGCGGTCAAGCACTCGCCGCGCGGAGGCGTGGTCACGGTGCGCGCAGCAAGCAAAGGCGAAGTGGAGCTATCCGTTCAAGATCAGGGTCCCGGCGTGCCCGCTGCCGACGTTCCGCGTATTTTCGAGCCATTCTTTCGTGGCTCACGGGAAGCGAGTGAAGACGGAAGCGGGCTCGGCTTGGCCATCGTGCGCGCGATCGCGCGCGCTCACAATGGCGAGATCCGCTTGGAGCCGAGTGCGGAGTCGGGCTGCGGCGCGCGTTTTACCGTCCGCTTTGGCGCCCCACTCGCTCGGACGCCTTGAGCGACATTGGCTCTGTTCCGGCTCGTTCCTCAGGCTGTCACTGCATGATGGCGTCGGCGATGGTGTCCAGGGGAGCGACGAGCTCGGCAGCGCCCAAAGCGATCGCTTCCTTGGGCATACCGAAGACGACGCAGGTTGCTTCGTTCTGAGCGATGGTGCGAGCTCCGCGTTGGCGGAGCGCCAGAAGGCCCTTTGCGCCGTCACTCCCCATGCCGGTCAGCAACACTCCGACGGCGGTCGCGCCGACCACGCGCGCACAAGATTCGAACAATACGTCGACCGAGGGGCGGTGACGGTTGACCGCTGGCGCACTGCTGAGAGCAACACAAAACCGCGGCCCTTGGCGCACGACCTCGAGATGCTGATCGCCTGGAGCGAGGAACGCGACCCCGGGCGTGATCAAATCACCGTGGCGCGCCTCTCGCACGTTGAGCGGAGATTGTTGATTGAGCCGCTCGGCTAGCGGTTTGGTGAACAAGGCAGGCAGGTGTTGGACGATGACCACGCCCGGCCCGTCCGCCGGCAGGCGAGAAAGAACCGAAACCAATGCCTCGGTTCCACCGGTGGACGCGCCGATGGCGATCAGGCTGCGGCGCGTGCGCAGACTCAGCGACGCGGGCGACACTGCGCGCACCGTCGATGACGACTCGTGCGCGCGGCGCGGGCGTGCCCGCGCGGCATTTCGCACTTTTTGCCCCAGTTCGTCCGCCATTTCGACGGTGCCCTTCGCCACGTCGACCCGCGGTTTCGTCGCGAAATCGACGGCACCGAGTTCGAGCGCGCGCAAGGTGGTTTCGGCTCCTTTCGCCGTCAGCGACGAAACCATGACCACCGGCATCGGGCGCTCTCGCATCAACTTTTCGAGCAACGTGAGGCCGCTCATGCCCGGCATCTCGACGTCGAGCGTCATCACATCCGGTTGAAGCGTGGCGATCTGGGCGAGGGCCGTGTATGCGTCCGGTGCCGCCCCGACGACCTCCATGTCCGGCTGTTTGGAAAAGATCTCGCGCAACAGTCCGCGCATCAAGACCGAGTCGTCTACGATCAGCACCTTGATTTTGCCGTGCGCCAGACGTTGGCGGGCACTGTCGTGGGCTTTGGCGTCAGATGTGCTCGACATGGGCCACCTCGATTGGTTGTGTGGACGTCAGTCTGGGTAGGGCTTCTGGGGCGTGCGTGCGCTCGAGTACTCGCACCCTGGCCCGACCCGTGTGGGTCGCGAACTTCACCTGAATCGGCTGATTCCCTCCCACGCGGATGGACTCCACCGCGATGCCTTCACCTCGCAGAAACTCCACTGCGAAGCGAGCATTGAGCTCCGGTACCGTGGAAGCAGGGCCAACCAGTTCGAGTAGGTTGGCCGCGCCGAATACTTTGGCGCGCAGTCGCGCAGGGGCTGCGCCGAGCCGAGTGAGCTCCTCGAGAAGCGCGCGCATCGCTGGCTCTCCGTACCGGCTCGCTCCAACAGCGCCCTGGCCGGGCAGCATGAAGTGATTCATGCCGCCCACGCGCGCGATCGGGTCGTAGAGGCAAACCGCGACGCACGAGCCGAGCACGGTGCTGAGCACCCGCGGCTCCCGACTCGCAGCGATACTGCCTGCCAGCAGCGCGCTCTCCGGCGGACTCGGAGGGTTGCCGCGCGGTCCAGCGAGGGCAGCCGTGGATGTGACGGGGGCTTCGGTGGAGCGCTGATAGATGGTTCGCCCGACCGTGCGCAGCTGCCGGCGCAGGCCGTACAGGCTTTCGGAGTGACCCGTGAACAGATAACCCCCAGGAACGAGCCGCTCGGCAAGCCGCGCAAAGACTTGGTCTTGAGTAGACCGTGCGAAATAGATGGCGACATTCCGACAGAAAATCGCGTCGAAATGTGCACGCATCGGCCAAGACGGATCGATCAGGTTGAGCGACCTGAATCGGATCAACTGCGACAGCTCGGGCAAGATTTGGCTTCGTTGCGAGCCATCACGCAAGGCGCGAAAGTAGCGCTGTCGCAGCTCAGGATTCACGTTGTTCAACGCGTCTCTCGTGAACACGCCGCGTTCGGCTTGTTCGAGCACGTCACTGTCTAGGTCGGTCGCTAGGATTTTGATGTCCCATCCGGCAAGTGAGCCGAGTGACTCTGCGAGAGTGAGGGCAATCGAGTACGGCTCTTCGCCCGTTGAGCATCCCGCGCTCCAGATACGCAGCTTGCGCGCGCCGGAGGCACGAGCTCTGAGCTCCGGCAAGGCTTCTTCGCGCATGAATTGGAAGTGATGCGCTTCACGGAAGAAGGCCGTGAAGTTGGTCGTCATGCAGTTCACGAGCTGCGACAGCTCTTCGCCGCCAGCGTCGTGCTCGGTCACGAGCTCGTGGTACTCGGAAAAAGTGCTCAGGCCATGGTAGCGCAGGCGCTTGGCCAGTCGCGAGCAGAGCAACGCCTTTTTGGAGGGCGAGAGCGCGATCCCAGTCTCGCGTTCGATGAGCTCGCTGAACTGTCGAAACTCGCGATCGTCGATCGAAAGCACCTGCGCGACCAGCCCTGATTGCGAGGTCCTTTCGCCGACCGGGGTAGCTTCCGCGCGGATCGTCATCAGCTGGACTGAGGCGGGTTGAGCCCAGCGCGTTCGGCCAAGCGTGGCACGTCGAGGACGACGACGAACTTGTCGCCCAAGGTTCCGAGCGACGACACGATTGAGACGTCGATGCGGTTGCCGAGCTCGGACGGTAAGGGCACCTCGGACACGTCGAGGTGGAGCACGTCCGACACGGCGTCTACCAGCAGGCCCGCGATCTTCATACCCACGGTCACGACCACGATGACGCGAAACTTGCCGTCGTCTGGCCCTGCTAAACCCAACATCGCGCGCAGCGAAATGACGGGTACGACGATTCCACGCAGGTTCATCACGCCTCTGACGTAGGCGGGCGCGTTGGGGATGGGCGTGATCTGCGACATGGCGCGGATCTCCTGCACCGAGAGGATGTCGCACGCGTATTCCTCGTCGCCGACCGAAAACGTCAGGTACTCGCCGCCGTTTGCCGGCGCCGCAATCGTGTCAATTGAGCTGAAGCTCTCGTCCATGGTTTTCCTCGAGCTCACCAGCGAATGCAAGGTGGGGTGAGCCGTCACCGAATGCCAGTCGGGCGATGCCAGCAGCATCGAGAATGAGCACGACTCGGCCATCGCCGAGGATCGTGGCGCCGGTCAGTCCGTCGGCTTGCCGATAGTGAGTCTCCAGACTCTTGACCACTGTTTGTGCCTGCCCAATGACCTCGTCGACCAGCAAACCGAGCTGACTCGACTCTGTCTGTAACAAGACGCACACTGACTGCGTTGCCTCGCGGGTCTCGGGCAACACGTTCAAGACGCTGTGTAAGCGCACCAGCGGAACGGCTCGTTTTCGCACTCGCACCAGCTCGAACCCAGAGGGTAGGAGGAGCAGCTGCTCCCGACGCGGTCGGAATGATTCGACCACGTTCGCCAGTGGCAACACATAGGTCTGGTCGCCCACTCGTAGCAGGAGGCCATCCATGATCGCCAGGGTCAGCGGCAACCGGACGCGAAAGCGAGTCCCCACGCCGCGGGTGCTCTCCACGGAAACCGCGCCACCCAACGACTCGATGTTGCTGCGGACCACGTCCAGCCCGACACCGCGGCCCGAGACGTCCGTCACGAACTCCGAGGTGGAGAACCCCGGCTCGAAGATCAAGCTCTGCAAGCGTTCCCGGCTCGCGTCTCCGTCGGCAGTGAGCAGTCCGTTTTCGAGGGCACGGGCTCGAATGCGCTCGAGATCGAGTCCTCGTCCGTCGTCGCTCACTTCGATCACCACACTGCCGCCTTGATGAGAGGCCGCGATGCGAATCGTCCCCTGCTCGTCTTTGCCGGCCGCCAGGCGCACTTCCGGGCTTTCGATGCCGTGATCCGCTGCATTGCGTACCAGGTGCGTGAGCGGATCGACGATCTTCTCGATCATCTCTTTGTCGACTTCGGTCGACTCGCCAGCGAGCTCGAGGTTGAGGCGGCGACCAAGCGACAGGTCGCGCACCAAGCGCGGAAAGCGCGCGAAGACGCGGCCGAGTGGCACCATGCGCACCGCCATCACCTGCTCTTGCAGTTCGCGGGTGTTCTGGCTCAACCGTTCCATCGCTTCGCGCGCGCGTGCCTGCGCCTCGACCGGCGGAAGCTCGAGCGCCTGAAGGACGGCCGACTGAGAAATCATCAGCTCACCGACCAGGTTGACCAGCTTGTCGAGCCTCTCGGTCGAGACTCGCAGCGTCGATCCGCCCATTGCCGGACGGCCTCGTGGCGCCTCTTCGCGAGAGCTTGGCTCGAGGTCGCTCGGACCGACGGTGAGCGGGCGATGCCTGGCCGCGTGCTGTAAAACCGCAATCGCGTCTTCGACGTGCTCCGGTTCGGCTGACGTCCCGCTGCGAGCGTGATCGACCAGCAGCCGCAAGAAATCGATCGACGATAGCAGGATGTTCGACAGTTCGGCATCCAGCTCGCGGGTTCCGTCACGGAGCACATCGAGCAAGCTCTCTTGCTCGTGCGTCAGCCGGGCGATGTCGTTGTATCCGAGGGTGGCGGCGGCGCCCTTCATCGAGTGGGCTGCACGAAACATCTCGCCGAGCGCATCGCGATCACTCGCGTCCTGCTCGAGCCGCAGGCACATCGATTCGATCAGCGAAAGGAGCTCGGTCGCTTCCTCCAAGAAGGTCGCGAGCAGTATTTCGACCGCTATCTCCACAGGTACCCCGACCCATGCTCACGCAACTGGCCCATGCGGGCCATCGCCATCAAAAGTCCTCGAAGCCAGCATGACCGTTCGCGGCAGCGTGGTTTCCACTGCGGTTGTGGGTGCCTCGGAGCGGCGGAGCAGCGAAGCGGACCCGCGGGGCACGCGCACTCGGCAAAGCTGGTTTGACGTTCGCTTGCCCTCGCTCGCGACTTCGCAGCGCGTCCGAAAACGTGAAGCCGGCAAGCAACTGCTGCAGGTGTTCCGCCTTCTCGGACAGGGATTCGGCGGTGGAGGAGAGCTCTTCGGTGTGTGCCGCATTCGCTTGGGTGACCTGATCGACTTGGCTAACGGCCATGTTGACCTGACCGATGCCCGCGTTCTGGTCGCGGGAAGCGCCCGCGATGTCGGAGACCATATCCGTCATGCGCTTCACGGAACGCACGATGTCTTGCAGGGTCGTTCCCGAATGATTCACCTGCTCGGTGCCGGTTTCGACCTTGGCCGAAGCATCGACGATGAGCCCTCGGATCTCCTTGGCAGCCGAGGCAGTGCGACGGGAAAGGGTCCGAATTTCGGATGCCACGACGCCGAAGCCGCGCCCCTGATCGCCAGCGCGCGCTGCTTCGACGGCCGCGTTCAGCGCAAGCAGGTTCGTTTGAAACGCGATCTCGTCGATCGTGGTGATGATTTCGGCGATCGTCTTGGAAGAACGGGTGATTTCGTCCATCGCGGAGACCGCTGCCCCGACGACTTGGCCGCCATGCTCGGCGGCCGTGCGCGCCTCATTGGCGATCTCTGCCGCGTGCTGGGCGTTGTCGGAGTTCTGCTTCACCATCGAGCTGATCTCCTCCAAACTGGCGGCCGTTTGTTCGAGGCTACTCGCCTGCTCCTGCGCTCCCGCGGCGATGCTCTGCGCAGCACTCGACAGCTGTTGGGCGGTGTTGCCCAGCTCGAGTGAGATTTCGTTGACATTGTTCAGGGTGGCGCATAGTTCGTCGAGTGATTGATTCAGCGCGGCGCTCATCTTGCCGAATTCGTCGCCGCTGCTGCTGTCGACGCGAGAGGTCAGCCGTCCCTTTCCGAGGTCGATGATTACGTGCATCAAACGCGCGATGGCCACCGCGACACTGCGCGAAATGGCGAGGGACAACACCAAGCCGAGGAGTAAACTCGCGCTCACGACTGCAGCAATCGAGATCCGCGAGCTTTCGTAGGTCTGCGTCGCTTCCTCGGCGCGCCGGGTAGCGAGGCCCTGGGTGAATTTCACTTGCGCGTTGATGCGAGTGACGGCTTCTTCGTAGCGCGTCTCGGCCTCGCCGAGTGCCAGGTCGCGCGCCTCCAGCTTTTGGCCGCGGCGCGAAAGTTGGACCACCTTGGCGTCCTCGTTCAAGAAGTGCTGAACGCTCAGCCTGAGGTCCGCCGTGTGCCGCCTGTCCTCGTCGTTGTGTACCAGCTTCTCGTATTCGTCGAGGTCATGATTGATGCCAGAAATGGCCTCCTGCATCACCTTGTCGTACGTCAGCATGCCCTGCTCCGAGGTCGACAGGATGTGGCTGAGGCGGGCGACTTGATACTTCCGCAACCCCGCACGTGTCGACCCCATCAGTTTGACGCTGGGGATCCAGTCCTTGTCGAACTCTTCCGCGATCGCCGCGACGTTCCCGAGCCTGCGTACGCTGAATACGCCGACGAAGATGGTTAGGCACAGCAGTGCCACAAAGGAGCTCATCAGCTTGGCGCGTGTGCTCATGTCGCCAATCCATTTCATCGGACTACCTCGTATTCTCGAGGTGAGGTAACGGCCGACGGAAAATCGGATTAACCGCGGCAGGCGAATTCGCTGTCTCTAGCCCCCATGGATAGGGATGATTGCCAAATCCCACACACGCCGCGCCCCGATTTCGTCCCAGGCAGGAGCCGCGAAGCCCTCGTTTATTCTTTCTTTTTACTCAGTCATCGAGTTTGCGACAGTGGCTATCGGACCTACGACGGCGCATCGAGTTGGCGCTCAGAGGTTTCATTACGAGGGCGCTAGACCCCGCACCTCGAAGGTCCGTCCGTGCCGCCTGCAGTCTCTGCGCGATCGGGAGGCTCATTCGGCCGGTACCGCGAGCGCCGTCTCGATCTCCTTGGCCTCTTTTTCCTTCAAGGCGATCGACAGAATCGCGGGGAATACCAGCGAGGTCAGCAGGGTGCTCACCGCCACGCCGACCACGACCACCGTCGCCAACGGGCGCTGCACTTCCGAGCCCGCGCCGTTCGACATTGCCATCGGTAAGAAGCCGAGGGCGGCGACGGCACCGGTCGTGAGGACCGCGCGCAGTGCGTGGACTGCGCCTTCACGGATCGCTTTCGGTAAGGGCTTGCCCTCGGCCAACGCGCGGTCGACCTCGGTCGTGATGACGACGCCGTTCAACACCGAGATGCCGCCAAGCGCGATGAAGCCCACGGCGGCGGGCAAACTGAATGGCAAGTCGCGCGCCAAGAGGCCAATGATTCCGCCCATACTGGCGAGCGGCGCGAGGGTGAATACGGCAAACGCGCGTCGGGCACTCTGAAAGATCCCGAAGAGCATGCCGATGATGATGGCAATCACCGCTGGCACGACCACCGCGAGGCGCTTCGAAGCCCGTTCGAAATTCTCGAATTGGCCGCCCCACTCGATGCGGTAACCCGTGGCTAGCTGGATTTCGCGGCCGACTACGGCTTTCGCCTCTTCCACCCACGACACGAGATCTCGACCGCGCAAGTTGGCGTCGATACGAATCAATCGCTCGCGGTTCTGGCGCTTGACCACCGAGGGGCCGTCCTCCTCGCGGATGCGCGTGACTTCGGACAAAGGGATGGAACGACCGAGCCCGCCTTTGACGAACAGCCGCGCGATGCCCTCGGGGGTCGGCGTTTGGGGCGCATTGAACACGCGCAACTCGAAGCGCCGATGCAAATCGTACACGTCACCGACGCGCAGGCCCTCGCGCGCGGCTTCGATCACTTGCAGCGTGTCTTCCGCGCGCACCCCGTAGCTTGCCATGCGCGCTCGATCGACCGAGATGGCGATCGCCGGTTGTCCCAAGATGCGCTCGATGCGCAGATCACCAGTGCCGCGAATCTTCCCGACTTTGGCGCCGATCTCGTTCGAGAGGCGCACGAGTTCGTTCAAATCGGACCCGAACAACTTGATCGACACGTCCGCGCGCGAGCCGGAGATGAGCTGATTCGTCAAATCTTCGATCGGCTGTGAGACGGCGACGAACGTGCCCGGGACCTGTGTCTCGACGGCATCCTTGAGCTTGACCGAAAGGTCGTCGAAGTCGTGCGCGGTGGTCCATTTCGAGATGGGCTCGAGCGGGACCAATACGTCGGTGCTGTCATAGCCGACCGCATCGAGCGCCAACTCGGCTCGCCCAGTCATTGCCAACGCGCGCTTCACTTCCGGAAAGCCGCGGAGCACCCGCTCGGTCTCGAGATCGAGCGTGCGCGCTTGAGTCAAGCCGATGCTGGGCGCACGCCGGATCGCGACCACCAGATCACCCTCGAAGATGCGCGGCACGAACTCGGCGCCCGCGCCGCCGAAGGCGTACATCGCGCCCACGGTCGCCAACACGGAGCCGCTCAGCACGTAGGCGCGCTTTTGGATCATGAATTCGAGTACCGGGCGGTACCAGCCGGTCAGCGCCTCGAGCCACTTCGGGCCGTGACCCTTCGGCGGCGGCACGAAGCTGACCAGCAGCGCGGGGAAGAACACGACAGTGTACACCAGCGCGCCGAACAGCGCGCAAGCCATGGTCAGCGCCATCGGCCGGAACATCTTGCCCTCGACGCCTTCCAACGTCAGGAGCGGCAAGTACACCAACATGATGATCGCGACCGAAAGCGCGACGGGCTTGACCACGCTGATGGCCACGGCTTCGTACTCTTTCGCGCGAGCGTCCATCGCCAGCTTCTTGCCGGCCGTGAGCGCCAAGGCCGCCTCCAAGACCACGATCGGGCCGTCGACCAGGAAGCCGAAATCGATCGCTCCGAGCGACATCAAATCACCCGTGACGCCGAACAGGTTCATGCCAATCAGCGCGATGGCCATCGACACGGGGATACCGAGCGCAGCGACCAGCGCTCCGCGCAGCGTGCCCAAGAACAAGGCGAGCACGAAGGTGACCACGATGATGCCTTCGACCAGGTTCGCGGCCACGGTCGACAGCGTGCGCGAGACGAAGTCTGCGCGATCGTAGAGCACGTCGACGCTGACGCCACTCGGTAATTCACGCTGAATCTGGGCCATTTTGGCCTTCACTCCGTGCACGGTGTCGCGGCTGTTGGAGCCGACCAACATCATCACGATGCCGGTCACCACCTCGCCCTCACCATCCATGGTGACGACGCCGTGGCGCAGGGCTTGCCCGACCTTGACTTGCGCCACGTGGCGCACGAGGACCGCGGTGCCGTCGGCCGCGGTGGTCAACACCACGTTTCCGATCTCGGTCTCGTCTACCAGCAAGCCGCTGCCGCGGATCAATAGCGCCTCTTCGCCGCGTTCTACGTAGCCGCCGCCCGCGCTGACGTGAGCGGCCTTGAGTGCATCGACCACGTCACCGACCCAGAGACCGCGCGCCTTGAGCTGATCGTGGTCGAGATGCACTTGAAACTGCTTCAATTCACCACCGAAGGAGTTCACCTCGATCACGCCCTCGACGGTGCGAAGCTTGGGGATGATCTCCCAGTCGAGCATGGTGCGCAGCTGCATCGGGGAATGGAGCTTGCTGCGCAGCACGAAGCGGTAAATCGTGCCCAAGCCGGTGGAAACCGGGGCAAGTTCGGGAATGCTCACCATCGGCGGCAGATCGGCCTGCACTAGGCGGATGCGCTCCAAGATCATTTGCCTCGCGAACCAAACGTCGGTTCCGTCCTTGAACACGATCGTGACCAACGACAACCCAGCCCGCGAGATGCTGCGGATCTCCTGACTGCGCGGCACGCCATTCACCGCATTTTCGATCGGCGTCGTGACCGCGCGCTCGACTTCGGTCGGGGAAAGGCCGGCCGCTTGCGTAATGATATCGACTTGAACGCTCGATACGTCGGGCAGCGCGTCGATCGGCAGTTTGGCCAGCGCGATGCCACCCACGCCGAGCAGCACTACCAGTAGCGCGAGGATCAGTTTGCGGTAGCGGATCGAAGCAACGGCGAGTTTGGAGAGCATGAGCTCGGAGGACCGTAGAAGCTGGGCTCATGCCCAGCAACGCCGTGTCCATCGAATGACGAACTCGTCATGTTTCGTGTCATGTTGTGTTCAATAGAGCCTGGATTCGCGCTGGCTCGACACCATAGATCTCGGACAAGCGCTCGATTCGGTCTCGTTCAGAGATGGTTTGCGCGCGGCGCAATGGTTCATGCGGGTGATGTTCGATGATCCAAATGCCGAGTTGTCGTCGAACTTCCGCTTCACAGACCCCTTCGAGTACTGCGACGCCTGCCTCCCGCAAAATGGCGATGCCCTGACCGTCGACACGCGGGTGCGGGTCCCGCATCCCAATCACGACCCGCGCGACACCGCGCGCGGCGATCGAACGTGAGCACGCGGGCGTGCGGCCATGGAACGAACAAGGTTCGAGGGTGGAGTATAAAGTCGATCCGACGACGCTCTGTCCGTGCGCCTCCGCATCACGCGCTGCGGCGATCTCGGCGTGGTCCTCGCCCGGACCTTGGGTGTGCCCGCGACCGATCAAGGTGCCGCTCGGGCTCACGATGACGCAACCGACCCAGGGGTTATCTCCCGTCGTGCCGCGCGCGAGCGCCGCTTCCTCGATAGCGAGCTGCAACCAAGCCGTGTGATTCGGGTCCACCATCGCAGCCTAACTCAGCGCACGGGGACACGCTTTCGGCCTCGCGGCCCCACCCTTCCGATCCTGCTCGCGCTGGCGTCGGAAACCGCGCTGCCGGTGCGCTTCCCGCAAAATGCCCACGTTTTCGAGGGGAGTTGGCGGGGGTCGTCAACACCCCTACGATGGCCGGTGAATCGATGATGCGACTCTCCTTGAAAGTGGTCCCGGTTGCACTCTTGCTCCTCAGCTCGACGGCGGCCGTAGCGCAAACAGATCTCGAACGGGCGACGGCCCGTGACGCGGCAAACAGCGGGCGCGCGGCGTTCGAAGCCGGACAGTACGAGAAGGCCATCGACCAATTCACGCGGGCGGAGCAGTTGGTGCACGCGCCGCCGCATCTTTTGTACCTCGCGCGCGCTCAAACGAAGCTCGGAAAGTTGGTGGCTGCTCACGAAACGTACTTGAAGATCACGCGCGAGACCTTGAAGCCGAACGCGCCCAAGGCATTCAGTGACGCGCAGGCGTTCGCCGAGCAAGAGTTGCCGGGCGTCGACGCTCGGCTGCCTTACGTCACCGTGGCGCTGCAGGGCGCGCCGGCAGACGGCGTGAGCGTCGACATGGATGGCACGATCCTGCCTGCGGCGATGATCGGCATCCCGCTGCCCACGGATCCGGGGCGCCATGTGTTCAAAGCGACCGGGGCTGCCACGGGTGAACCAGTGACCGTGACCGTGGCCGAGGCGGCCAAGCAAACGGTGGTGCTGAAGGTGCAGCCCGTCGCCGCAGCGACGCCGGTCGCTGGCGGCGCGCCGGTCGCGCTAAGCGCGGGTAACACGAGCGAGCCAGTCGCCGACAACCAAGCTGGACACGGCGCGGGGCTGCGCATCGCATCCTACGTTTCGTTCGGCGTCGGCGCCGTCGGCTTGGGTGTCGGCACGTACTTCTTACTCAAAGCCAAGAGCACGGACGAAGACGCGGGCAAGTTGTTCGATAAATGCGCGGCAATCGATCCCGAGGGCAAGTGCGGTTCGCTTCGTGACGAATACGAGCAGAAGAACAGTGACGCGAATAGCCAGCGCACCGCAGGCGTCGCTTCGATGATCGTCGGCGGCGTGGGCGTTGCCGCGGGCGTCACCTTTTTGATCCTAGACGCCAGTCAGTCTTCTTCGAAGTCGGCAAAGCAATCGGCGCCGCACGTCACCCCCGTCTTCGGCTTCAACTCCGTGGGCTTGGTGGGCACGTTCTGAACCACGCAGCGAGGGAAGAAAATGCATTTGCGTAACGGCCGCGCTCTTTTCGCGCTCTTGGCAGGGTCCTTTGCCGTCGCCACCGCATGCGGCTCCGAGCGCCAGTTCCCGAGTCGCAGCGGAGGCGGTGCGGAGGGCGGTGAGGCAGGGGATAGCAGCGAGCCCAACGCAGGCAACGGTGGTTCGAGTCACGCGGGGGCGGCCAACGGTGGCGAAGTGAACGTCGCTGGCTCACCAGAGGCTGCGGGCTCCAGCGGCGAGGCGGGCGCAGGCGCCATCAACGGTGAAGGCGGCGCGAGCGGAGAGCCTGGGATTCCAGCGTGCGGTTCACCTGCTCAACCGTGTTGTGCGAGCGACACCTGCGTCACGAACGCCACCTGCACGACGGGCTCGTGTGCGTGCGCCACGAATTACACGGCCTGCAACGACGCCTGCGTCGATCTGAAGGGTGACGCAAAGAACTGCGGAGCGTGTGGACACGCCTGCTTGGGCGGAACCTGCGAGCTCGGCAGCTGTCAGCCCAAAGTCCTCGCCACGGGCCAATCCCGTTTGGTGCGGATGACGACCGACGGCACGTACTTGTATTGGTCCGGCGCGCTCACTGGCACCGCTGACTATTACGTCGCGCGCGCTCGCGTGGATGGCACCGGAACGGTGAAGGTCATCGCTGCGAACGAGCAAGGCGCCGGCGCGCTGGCGGTGACCCCGGACAAGGTATACTGGCTCGCCAAAGGCCAGCTGCGTTCGTGCGACGTTCCCGATTGCACCACCGGGGCAGTGAACGCCGCGACCGCGACCAGCACTGGAGTCAGCGGTGATATTCTGTACGAGCCCGGAAAAAAGGCTCTCTATTGGTCCCGCGGCGCAACGTACAATACGAAAGACGGCACGCTTTACACGCTGGCGTCTGGCTCGACGACGCCAACGGTCGTCGGCACCAATCCGTCGAACCCCGGCGCGCTCGTGAGCGACTCGGCCAACGTGTATTGGATCAACTCCTCGACTTACACGACCGACAACTGGAACGCCGACGGCGGCTTGTGGCGTGTTCGAACGAGCGACGGCACGACGACTCAGCTTGCGTCATCGATGAAGGGCGACATCTCCTATTTGGCGATCGGTGGCTCAGCGCTGTTCTTTGCCGGCAACATCGCGATCACGGGCAGCAATCCATTGATGACCACGACCGCGATTCTCAGAGCTCCCTTGCCGAACGGTCTCAGCCCCGGCGCGCAGCCAAAGTTCGCTGACGCCAAGAACGTGCGTGGCATCGAAGCAGACGACAAATACCTCTATTTCGCGGACGAATCCGGCTCGCAAGGCACCATCTCGCGTTGCCCGATCGCCGGCTGTCCGACGCCCGAAACGATCGTCCCCGGCTTGTACACACCCAATCTCGGCGCGCAAGACGCGTCCTCCATCTACTTCGCCTCGAGCAGCTCATCCGCCACGACGACGTTCACCATCCAGCGACTAGCGAAATAGGGTTGCCCCCTCGTTGTTCGTCGCTGTGAGGCGTTGGCACCCGTCGGTGCTCGCTCGCTTCGCGAGCTGCGCGCCGCCGACCTCCCCCTGAGCCGTGCTCGCGGCTTCGCCGCTGCGCGCGGCTGGGGGAGGTAGTCGTGCGTGCGTCCAATGACTGCGAAGGTATCGAACCCACGCGCGGTATTTCTCGAAGCGATGACGGACGTCGTACTACCCGGCCTGCGACGCTGCGGAGTCGCTACGAGCGAGGCGCGCCGCTGGCTCGAGGCGCTCGGCCGGCGTTGGCAGATCTAACGCTGCCGTCGAGCACGACGATTGGGCGAGGGCGGCGGACACGATTGTCCGTCGCGTCCGCTCGGCCCCTGAGGTGCGAACCCCTTTTGTTGCGCTCGGAGCTGGCTGCGAGGAGTCCAGCTCTTCGTGCTAATTTTGCGGAGAGAAAGGGATTCGAACCCTTGGTACCCTTGCGGGTACGCCTGATTTCGAATCAGGTACCTTCGGCCACTCGGTCATCTCTCCGCCGCGGAATATGACCGCCGGACCGCTCACTGTCAACGCTTGTGCGAGGGGGGAGCGACGAAAGTGAATCGCCCATAAATCCCGGGAAACTGTGGATTTTCGAGCAGGCTGAGCGCCCGAACGGCCGGGCCGCAGAGCTAATTGCGCGTTCTTGGATCGCGCGCGATAGTCGCGGCCATGCGCGTTCCGGGTCCTTGGTCGTTGCTGCTCGCGGCGTGCTTCACCTCGGGCCTCGCGTTGGCCCAGCCGGTTGCGCCGGGGGCGACTCCGCCGCCGGCGGAAGCTGAGCCGCCCGCGCCGCCATCACCGCCCGCGCCTGCGCCAGTTGCGCCGGAGGTTGCTCCTGCACCATCACCAGTGGCCGGCGAGCAGGGCACGACCAGCACGACCGAAGCGGGGACGGGCACGGTTGCAACACCGGCGAGCGCTGGCACTTCACCGGCTCAAGTTCGCGCACAAGAGACCAAGCCCGTTGGCACAAGTCCCACTGCGTCTGAGGAGGACGCGCCCCCTGATTACACGCGCGACTTTCACGCGCTACCGCTCACGCTCGAGGCGCGCTTCGGTTTCAACGCGCGACTCGGATCGAGTTTCGACGACGCGGCGGACGAAGAGCACTGGGGGCCAGGCTACGCATTCGCTTCGTACCTCGCGTGGAGGCCGGAGTTTGCATTGGGCTTGGAGTTCGATCACATTGGGCTTGGTCGCGTGCGCGCACTGACGGGTCAAACTTCGGTCGACAACGAGTACAGCGCGACGGGTGCTTGGCTCGGTGCGCGCGTGTTCCCGATTCGCACTGAAAGGCTCGATTTCTTCGTGAATTTGCGGGTGGGTATGGTTTGGCAGCACGTCGATGCGCTCGGCACGCGCAGCGACGGCACGAGCATCACGCAGCCAGCCCAGAGCTACTCGTGCGCCGAATGGGACGGGCCGGGAATCGGCCTCGGTGGGGCGCTCGGATTGGCCTATCGCCTCGGTCGTCACTTTTCGTTCGTATCCCGCTTGGAGTTGAACGGCGAGCGATTGAGCGGTGACTCACTCGGCAGCTGCGCCGACGGCATTGGCTCTGTCGCCACTCTGGGCGGCAGCGTAGGACTCGCGTACGAGTTCGAGACCGCGCCGAAGTGAGCAGCGCAGGTTGGCTCGCAGGGGGGCTCGGCCTGCTCGCGTTCGTCGCTGCGTTTCCCGCGAGTGCGGCGATCAGCGCGCAAATTCCGCCCGAATGCGGCTCGCTTTCGGACTTCGAAGCGGAGCTCGAGCAGCGCCTCGTCAATGTCAGCGCGGCCGAAACGACGCGCGTGACGTTGACGCCAGAAGATGCGGGCTACCAGTTGGTGGTGGAAGCAGGCAACCAACGTCGTGAGTTGCACGACGCGAGTTGTCAGGAGTTGCTGCACGCGGCGGTCGTCATCGCGCTCGCGCTGCTCGAGCCCAAGCGTGAAGAAACGGCGCCTCCCGCACCCGAACCCGCGCAACCGGCGCCCGCGGCCTCGCTGCCACCGCCCGTGACGAAGGCTCCGACGCACTCACGCCCCAAGGTCGCGCTCGGCGCAGGAGGCGGCGTCCATTGGGGGACGCTACCGAAAGCAACGCTGATGCTCGATGCCGAAGCGCAGCTCAAGTGGACTCGCTTCGGGGTCGCAGCTGGTTTTCGCTATTTGCTGCCGGCGGAGACCCGCGACGAAAATGGCAAGGGAGCGCGCATCGGGGCGCTCGGGGCGTCCGTCGCTGGTCTGTATGAGCCTTGGACTCGTCTGCAAATGCGACTCGGGGTAGCGACTTACCGGCTATCCGGCTCCGGGCTCGGTAGTACCCAAACCGATGACGGTGTCGCTTGGGAAGTGTCCCCGACCCTGGGTGCGGCGTTCGTTCCGTTTCAGCGCGCCCCCTTTTGGACGTGCGTGGCCCTGGAAGGGCAACTCAATCTGATTCGGCCCACGTTCGAAATCCGCAGTTATAACGAGGTGTTCCAGGTTCCGCTCCTGAGCGGGTCAGCGCTCGTGCACGGCGGCGTCGTTTTTTAAGACGGATTTGCCCGCTTGCCGGGATAAACCATCATGAACGCTGGAGCCCTGGGTCGTCGCGCCGTGATGCGACAGCTTCCCTCGGCCGAGCCTCAGGCCCCTGTGCTCGATCTAGCGACGGTTTACGAAGCGTATTTTCGCTACGTTTGGCGCTGCCTGCGCAGCCTGGGCGTGCGCGATTCGCAACTCGAAGACGCCTTACAAGACGTGTTCATGGTCGTGCAACGGCGGCTGCCGGAGTTCGACGGCCGCGCGGCGGTGCGCACTTGGCTGTACGCGATCGCGCTGCGTGTCGCGCGCAAATATCGCGAGCGCGCGCGGCGCGAACCCGCCTCGCTCGAGGCCGCGCGCGAGGGCGATCCAGAGCTATCAGCGGTGCACGAGGCCAGCGGTGATGCCGAGCACGAGAGTGAGCGCTTGGTGCTCGCGCGTCGCGCTCTGTCTGCTCTCGACGACGACAAGCGCGAGATCTTCGTGCTGGCACGCGTTGAGCAGATGTCCGCGCCGGAGATCGCGAGCGTGCTGCGCATCCCACTCAATACGGTTTACTCGCGGCTGCGCGCCGCGCGTCTCGCGTTCGAGGCCGAAATTGCCCGGCTGCGCGGGAGTCCTAGGAGCACGCCATGAACTTTCCCGACGATGATGATTCGGTTTTCGAGCAAGCGCTGCGCGCCGATCTACCGAGCATGGCCGAGCAAAACCGCTTGCGCCAACGGCTCTTGGCCGCGGGCGTCGCGGCGGGTACCGCGCTCGGCAGCACGAACGTCGCCGCTGCGACGCAGAGCAGTTTTGGCGCAACCGCGCTGTCGAAGTTGAGCGCGCTCTCGTGGCCGGCAAAGTTCGGCCTGACCGTGGCGCTCGCCGCGCCGGTTGCCGCAGTGCCGCTGGTTTACACACCGGTGCATGCTGCGGAGCTCGTCCGCCAAGTGCAAAGCAGTGCGGCGGCGGTACACGCTCGATCGACGGCAAAGGCGCTGTCACCGGCGCCGTTGCCGCAACGTCCTGCGCAGCCCTCACCGCTCGCGGAGCCCGCGCAAAATCAGCAAACGAGGGCCGAGCCGGAGTCCTCGTCGCAAGCGAACCTCGCGTCGCGCGCGGCAACGCCGAGGCCGACCGATCTGCCGACACCCGCGGTCGCCACACCGAGTTCGGCCGTCGACACGAGCGCGGCCAGCGCCGGGCCCGCCGTCGCAGCGTTCGATGCACCCGGAGGTGACGCGCAGTCTGCACGCAACGCGAGCACGCTCGCCGCCGAAACGCAGCTGCTCGACCGCGCGTTCGCCGCACTGGCCGCCGGGGATCGCAGCACCGCCTCGGCGCTCGTGGCCGAACACGCACGAAGATTTCCGAGCGGCCTATTGCGCCAAGAACGCGAGCGAGCACGCGCCAGACTCGCGACAGATCCAAAGGGGGAGTGAGGGAACAGCCATGTCGAACAGCGATCAATCATCCAACCCAATCCAAAACCGCCCCTGGGCCGCGCTCTGGTCCGTACTCTTGCTCGCGCCGCTAGCCATGGCACCCAAAGGCTGCGATTCCGTAGTCATTGGCGACCAGTGTCCGGATGAAAAGCCGTGCACGGCAGGCAGTGCCGGTAACGAGCCCGTATCGACCGCGGGCACCGCGGGCAAACCCAGCGGCTCGGGCGGCTCAGCAGGCAAGCCGACGGGCACTGGCGGCTCTGGCGGCGACAACACCTGCGGTGGGTTGCTCAACCGCGGCTGTGCGCCGAGCGAGTATTGCCTGTACGACGTCAAGATGGCCTGTGGCAGCGGCGATCAGACCGGCGTGTGCACGCCGCGGCCGCAAGTCTGTACAGACATCTACGCGCCCGTTTGCGGCTGTGACAGCAAGACTTACGCGAGCGATTGCGAGGCGGCCGCCAAGGGCTTCTCGGTCTTGCACACCGGTGCGTGTGAAGACCCTTCTTCCGGCAATTCGTGCGGCGGCCTCAAGCCGTCCACGTGTGCCAAGAGCGAGTTCTGCAACTTCCCGCTCGAGGCCATGTGCGGCGCTGCCGACCAGACGGGCACGTGCACCCGCATTCCGGATGCCTGCGATGCCGTTTACGATCCGGTGTGCGGTTGCGACAACGTGACGTACTCCAACGCATGCAACGCGTCAGCGAAGGGCATCTCCGTCGCTAAGGCCGGCGCGTGCGACACTCCGACTCCCGGGGCCACCTGTGGTGGGCTATTGGGCGCGAGCTGCCCCAAGGGCCAATTCTGCGATTTCCCCGTCGAAACCAAGTGCGGCTCGGGCGATCAAACCGGCACTTGCACGACCATTCCCGGCGCGTGCACCAAAGAGCTCAATCCGGTTTGCGGCTGCGACGGCAACACCTACGGCAATCCCTGCTCGGCTGCCGCCGCTGGCATTTCCGTGGCCTCGACGGGTGCGTGTACGCCCTCCTCCACGACCTGTGGTGGCAAGCTCGGCGGTATGTGCGCCGCGGACGAGTATTGCAACTACCCAACGTCCGCCAACTGCGGCAAAGCAGACGCGACCGGCGTTTGCGCCAAGAAGCTCACGGGTGGCTGCACCGCCAACTACGATCCCGTGTGCGGTTGCGACGGCAAGACCTACGGCAATGCGTGTGAAGCAGGCCTTGCGGGCGTCTCGATCGCCGCCGACGGTGCCTGCCCCTGACTGAGCGCCGGGCGCGCTGGGCCTTCGTTGAAAGGCCTAGCGCGTTGGTTTTTTGATGGTCACGAGTGACGCCGAAGGCCGTCAAAGCCTTCGGCGTCAAATGCCGGGAATCCCGAGCGCCCGCGGGGCGCGCTGCCGGAGCGACTGAGCACTCATCGCATTTCCCCCCCGAAAAGACTGCTTCTGCGATTCGTTGCGGAGCGCGGCCAGCGCGCGAAAAGGGTATTGCGTTCGCACAGTATCCTTTCGGTCGACGAGGACCCTCGCCGGGAACGCGCGGGCGCCGTGGAGACCACACTCGGCCGCCGCGCTGCGGCGGTCCGAGCGAATCGAAGTGGAGGAGAGCGCCTCGAGGAGCCGCCACGAGAGCTACGCGCCGCCCTGCGGCTTTCCGCGCCCGCTTGCCCAAATGCCAGGGGGCAACGGAGCGAGAGCGCCCCCTCTCAAGTACTTCGGTAGTTGGGCGCCTCTTCCGTGATCATCACGTCGTGGACGTGACTCTCGCGTAGGCCAGAGCCCGTGATGCGGATGAACTTGGAGTTGGTGCGCAGGTCCGAGATCGTCTTCGAACCGGTATAGCCCATTCCCGCGCGTAGCCCGCCCACCAGTTGGCCGATGATCGACGCGAGCGAACCGCGATGCGGCACGCGGCCCTCGATGCCTTCTGGCACCAACTTTTCGTCGGCGGTGCCGCCCTGGCCGTAGCGATCTTTGCTGCCCTTTTTCATCGCGCCGAGCGAGCCCATGCCGCGGTACTGCTTGTAGCTGCGGCCTTGATACAGCACGAGCTCACCGGGAGCTTCGTCCGTGCCGGCGAAGAGTGAGCCGATCATCACGGCGGACGCGCCCGCTGCGATGGCCTTGGTTACGTCGCCCGAGAACTTGATGCCGCCATCGGCGATCACCGGAACGCCGTGGCGTTCGGCCACCTCGACGCAATCCGCGATGGCCGTGATCTGCGGCACGCCGATGCCCGCGACGATGCGGGTGGTGCAGATGCTGCCAGGGCCAATGCCGACCTTGATCGCGTCGGCCCCCGCCTCGATCAGCATCTTCGCGGCATCCGCGGTGGCGATGTTGCCGGCCACGAGCTGAACGTTCGGGTGACGCTTCTTGGTCGCGCGCACCGCCTCGATCACGCCGATGTGATGGCCGTGCGCGGTATCGAGCACGAGCACGTCCACGCCGGCTTCGACCAATGCGTCACTGCGCGCTTCGCGATCCGCACCCGGGCCGATCGCAGCGCCGACGCGCAAGCGGCTGCGATCATCCTTGATCGCGAGCGGATTACGCTCGGCCTGCAGAAGATCCTTGATGGTGATCAGGCCGACGAGCTTGCCATTGTCGACCACGAGCAGCTTTTCGATGCGGTGCTTGTGCAAGAGCTCGCGCGCGGCCTCGGGTTGGCACCCGGGCGGCACGGTCACGAGCTTGGTCGTCATCAGCGCGCTGACCGGCTGATCGAGGTTCTTCTCGAAGCGAATGTCGCGCGCGGTGAGGATGCCCACTGGCGACTCGCCTTCGACGACTGGTACGCCGGACACGTCATGCTGGCGCATCACCGTGAGGGCTTCGCGCAGCGACTGTGAGGGGCGCACCGTCACCGGATCGAGGATGATCGCGCTCTCGGCGCGCTTCACGCGGCCAACTTGTTCGGCCTGCGCTGCCGGCGGCAGGTTCTTGTGAATGATGCCGATGCCCCCTTGGCGCGCCAAGGCGATCGCCGAGCGAGCTTCGGTCACCGAGTCCATCGCGGCGCTCACGATCGGGATGTTGAGCTCGATCGTACGGGTCAGGCGCGTGCGAACGTCCACCTCGGTCGGGAGGACCTCGCTATACGCGGGTACGAGCATGACATCGTCGAACGTCAGGCACTCGCGCAAGTTCTTGTCAAACATGGCCAAGCCTACTCAGGCGCGTTTCTGGCGCAAGTCAATCCGCGTGAATGTCGGCGAACTTCGGCGAAAATCCCGTTGAATCTTGGGTAGTTCGAGGCCTTCTTTTCCGGCAGGGGGTTCAGTGCTTTGCTTCCACGGTGAGCGGTTCGCACGACCATGACCAGCCCGCCGAAACGCACGACCGCGAGCGGGCGCACGGGCACGGACACGGGCACGGCGGAGGCCACGGTCACGGGTCGGCAAGCAGCCCCAAGCGCGCGCTGTCGATTGCGCTCGGCGTCACCGCTTCTTTCATGGTCGTCGAGGTCGCCGTGGGCTTCTGGAGCGGCAGCTTGGCTTTGTTGGCGGACGCTGGCCACATGCTCGCCGACGCAGGCGCGTTGGTGCTGGCGCTCGTGGCTCAACATTTCGCGGACCAGCCGCGCACCGAGAAGAGCACCTTTGGTCTGCGGCGTGCCGAGGTTCTGGCCGCGTTCGTCAACGGCATTACCCTCGCGTTCGTCAGTTTGTTGATCGTCAAAGAAGCGATCGAGCGTTGGATTGCGCCGGTCGAGATCCACGGTCGACCGATGCTCGCGACCGCCGGGGCGGGCTTGCTCGTCAATCTGTTGGTTGCGTTCTTGCTGATGCGCGGGCAGAGCAACCTCAACGTGCGCGCAGCATTGGCGCACGTGCTCACCGACGCCCTCGGTTCGGTCGGCGCGATCTTGGCCGCGCTCGCCGTATTGCTCTGGGACCTGACGCGCGCCGACCCGCTGCTTTCGGCGCTGATCGCCGTGCTGGTCGCCTTCAGCGGCTGGCGTGTCTTGCGCGAAACCACGGCCATCTTGCTGGAAGGCGCCCCACCGCACCTCGATGTCACGGCGATCGAACGCGGAATTGCGGCCTGTCCGGGCGTGGCGTCGGTTCATGATTTGCACGTCTGGCGCATTTCGGAGCGCTTCGATGCGCTCACCGCCCACGTCACGCTCGCACGCGGCCATCACGGTACGGTGGTGTGCCGTGAAGTGGCCGCGTGCTTGAAGAGCCAATTCGGCCTCGAACACGTGACCATCCAGCCGGAAGCTCCGCCGCCCGATGATTTGGTCTTGGTGCGCACGAGCAAAGACGGCGCGCCGATTCGTGATACGCTGAAAGCAACATGATCCAGACTGGCGAGGACTTGGAGGGCTACCTGCTCCGCCTCGAGCGGCGCTTCGAGCGGGCGGAAGACGGCACGTATCTGTTGTCGATGGGCGCTGATCGACCGCTGGTTGCGTTGCGGGTGGCGCCGCCGTTGCTCGTCGCGCAAGTCGAGATTGGCGTGGCACCGGTCGATGACACGACCGCGGCGCCGCTCTTGCGCAAGCTGCTCGTGCTCAACGCCACCTCCTTGGTGCACGCTGCGTACGGCATCGAGGGCGAGCGCATCCTGCTCAGCGCCGCGCTCCCGCTCCAAAATCTCGATCTGAACGAACTCGAAGCCGTACTCGCGGATGTGGACATGGCGCTCGCCTCGCAAGTGCCCACGCTCCGCGGACTCGGCTCCAAGAAGGCGTCGGCCTAAACCGACAAGGCACAAGACATGGGAATTTTTGCGCGCCTCGCGGCCCTCATCAAAAGCAACCTGAACGATCTCATCAGCAGCTCCGAAGATCCGGAGAAGATGCTCAACCAGATCGTGCTGGACATGAGCAATCAGTTGCTCGAGGCCAAGCGCCAGGTTGCCGCGTCGATCGCCGACGAAAAGCGACTCGCCAAGCAGGTCGAACAAGAGACGGCGAACGCCACCGAGTGGGAGCGCCGCGCCATGCTCGCGGTGCGCTCCGGCGACGACGCGCTGGCGAAGGAAGCGCTCGCTCGCAAGAAGGAGCACCAGACCCTGGCCGAGCAATTTCAGGAGCAGTGGTCGAAGCAAAAACAAGCCGTCGACCAGCTCAAGCTCGCGCTGCGCGCGCTCAACAACAAGATCGAAGAAGCGAAGCGCAAGAAGAACCTGCTGATCGCCCGCAAGAAGCGCGCCGAAGCGCAAAAGGCGATCCAAGAGACGATGACCGGGCTCAAGAACGCGAGCGCGTTCGAGACCTTCGATCGCATGGCTGGTCGCATCGAGCAGATGGAGGCCGAGGCCGAAGCCCACGCGGAATTGAACGAAGAAGCCAGCGGCGACACCCTGGCCCACAAATTCCGTGAACTCGAAGTCACCAAAGGCGCCGACGAAGACCTGCTGTCGCTGAAGCGCAAGATGGGGTTGTTGCCGGCGGAACCCGAGCCGCAAAAAGCCCCGCTGCGCGTCGAACCGGTGGCCGCGGACTCCTTGCCGTTGAATGCGGCCGAGCAGGACGAGCTCGCGCGCGCCTTGGCAGACTTGGAGGCGGAGGAGCAGCAGCAATTGAGAATGAAGAAGTAGCCGACTCGGTTGGTCAGGACGTTCGCCGAGCGCATCATGCCTTCTACACTCGCAACGACTTTGATCTCGGCGGCGAACGCTGGCGCAGCTCTACTGCGTTCCTACTTTGCTCGCGGAGCCATTCCCGGCGTCTCCCAAAAAGGCCCTGCTGATTTCGTTTCCGAAGCCGATCTTCGCGCCGAATCGATAATCAAAGAAACGCTGGCGGCGGCGCACCCCGGCGCCCAGTTTCAAGCCGAAGAGAGCGCTCCGGATCGCGTCCCCGTGGGCCCGCGCTTCATCATCGATCCACTCGACGGGACGACCAACTTTCTCCGTCGAATTCCGCATTTCTCGGTCAGCCTGGCCTACGCTGACGATAGCGGCACCATCGCCGGAGTCGTGCTCGATGTCATGCGTGACGAGCTATTCTGGGCGGAGCGGGGCCTCGGTGCGTTTCTCGGCGAGCAGCGCCTCTCGGTGTCATCGTCCGCAGTGTTCGAGGATGCGCTCATCCACACCGGCGTGCCACATCGAGGAAGGCCCGACCACGCAGGTTACCTGCGCAGCCTTTCGCGAGTGATGGCGACTGTTTCGGGAATTCGGCGACTGGGCTCCGCTGCGTTGGATCTCGCGTATGTCGCCGCGGGGCGAGGCGACGCCTTCTTCGAGAAAGGGCTGTCGCCGTGGGACATCGCAGCGGGCATGCTCTTGGTCACGGAGGCGGGGGGCATCGTCACCGATCAGCGAGGTGGCCCCGTGTCGTTCGAGCGCGGGGAAGTGCTCGCCGCGTCGAGCGCTCTGCATGACCCGTTGCTGAAGATGCTGAACGACTCCTGAGCTCGAGAGTGCGCCGTGGCGACCCACGCGGATCGAAGCGCCGATGACGCACCATGATCGGCTGTCGGGAAAATCATTCACCGTTGCTGTTTCGGAGCACGCGCTACGCGAACATTCGGGGAGGGGTGACAAATTCGTCGCTCTTGATGGCGGGCGAGTTTGAGTCATTTGCAAGCACACCGACCTACCGCTGTCCCCAACGCCCGAACTTAAAGCCCATGAAACGCTCAACGATGCCGATGAAAGCAGTTCGCTCAGTTAGCGCCCTCAGCGCCCTCGCGCTCGTCTTTGCTTGTTCGAGTTCCGGAACGAACGAGGGCGCAGCAGGCGCTGCGCCCGTCGGTAGCGCAGGAGCGCACAGCGCTGGCGCGGCCGGCTCACCCGTAGTGAGCGCCGGTGCCGGCGGGGCGCCGCAGTCCGTAGCGGGCGCGCCGGGCGCGACCGCTGGGGCGCCCTCTGGCGGTGCCTCCGCCGGCTCTGCGGGCGCAAGTGCCGGTGCTCCAAGTGTCGGTGGGAGCGGTGGGAGCGGTGGGAGCGGCGGCATGACCTCCGCAGCCGGGAACGGCTCGGTGGCTGGAGCTGCCGGCGCCGCTGGCGGCAGCGTGGGGACGGGTGGCGCGGGCAGTTTCGATCCATGCCCCGCGAGCGAGCCGTGCAAGATCTTGCCGCTCGGTGACTCGATCACCTGGGGCATCAACTACGGCGGCGGCTACCGGATCAAGCTCTTCACTCATACCTCCACCGACAACAAGAAGATCACCTTCTTGGGTTACGATACGGCCAATCCGCCGACTTCGGCTGCGCTATCTGCACTCGGCAGCGCGAGCTCGATGTGGGTCGGCAAACACGAAGGCCACAGCGGCTGGACCATCCAGCAGGATGACGATCTGGTCACCGGCAAATCGACCGCCAGCAACGACAGCGTGAACTACACCGGCAAGAAGGTCGTGGCCGACTTCAGCCCGCACATCGTGCTGATCCACCTCGGTACGAATGACATGTACCAAACACCGGCGGGAGCCCCCGATCGGCTCGGTACGCTGATCGATCACGTGGTGGCTGACGCGCCGAATGCGCTGGTGGTGGTGTCGAGCATCATTCCGTTCCCGTCGGGTGCAAGCGCGGTCGACACCTTCAACAAGGCCGTCCCCGGCGTGGTGAAGAAGCGCGCCGACGCGGGCAAGCATGTGCTCTACGTCGATATGTTCGCGGCGCTGACCAAGTCTGATTTGGGGAGCGACATGGTTCACCCCAACGAGGGCGGCTACGAGAAGATGGCAGTGGTTTGGTACAACGCTATCAAGCCATATCTACACTGAAGCTCGAATTCCGCTGTCTCAATCGCAGCGGCCTCCCTTGATCCGGATGACCGGGCATGCTCAATCATGGATTGATGTCTTGCCCGCGTCAGTCCACTCGGTGGTGGTTGCCTGCGCTCAGCGCGTGTCTGCCCGTTGCTGTATTCGCCGGCTGCGGCGGTTCCGACGCGCCAGGCGGGGGGAGTGGGCATGAAGGGATCTCCCCGGGCGGAGCGATGAACAGCGCTGCGGGTGCTGCGGGCGCCTCCCCCAGCGGTAGTGGCGCGCCTGGTACGAGTTCGGCAGGGGCTCCGACCACCCCTGGCGCTGCGGGCGCCGTTACAGGTGGTGGCGCACCCGGGGCTTCGGGCTCCACGGGCACGGCGGGGCTCAGCAGTAGCGGAGGCAGCAACAGCGCGGGCTCGACGGCGAGCGGCGGGGCCAGCGCCGGCAGTGCAGGCAGCGGAGCTGCAGGAGCCGCGGGAGCTGCCAGCACTTGCCCGACTGCGACGCCTTTGTCCGGCGGCAAAAAGTATTGCTCCAACAGCACCGGCAACGCAGGCGGCAACTACACGTATGAGCTTTGGGCCGAGGGCAACGGCTCCGGCTGCATGAACGTGTTCGGAGTCGATGCCAACTTCAGCGCGAATTGGAACGGCGTCGAAGATTTTTTGGCGCGCATCGGGCTCACCTTCGATCGCAGCAAGACGCCTGCACAGATCGGCACCTTGTCTGCCGACTTTGCGGAAACGAAAACTGGGGACACCGGCTTGGTGTACGTCGGCATCTATGGTTGGACCGTCGACCCGCTGCGCGAATACTACATCTTGGATGACTGGGGGAGCACCAAGCCGGCCGGGATCGCTTCCGATGGCACGCCGCGCGATAGCGTTGGACAGATTACCGTCGACGGAGCGGTCTACGATGTCTGGAAGAAAACGCGTACGAACAAGCCGGCGATCACTGGCGACAACAAGACGTTCGACCAGTATTTCAGCATTCGCCAGAGCGCTCGACAGTGTGGCCACATTTCCATTTCCGAGCACTTTTCCAAGTGGATAGGCTTGGGCCTGCAGCTCGGAAAGCTGGTCGAGGCCAAGCTTCTGCTCGAAGCCCAAGACAGCACCGGCACGATTGATTTCACGACGGCGACCGTCGTCGTCAAATGAGGTGAGCCCAGAGCGTAGACCTGGTAGCGTACGTTTCGTGGTCGGAGGGATTGGATGAGCGACGACGGAACCAACAACGCGGGGCGAATTCACGTCGCGAGCGCGCTGTTTTGCGTAGCCCTTGCGCTTGGGTGCAGCAGCGAACCGCTCACCGTGCCGGGTCAGGCCCGTCCGGTTCCGGGATGTGAGGCGATCGATGCGAGGCCGTGCAACACGCTCGACCACGACTGTCAGGTGTCCCGTCTCGAGCTCGCGGCCTGCATGCGTGAAACACAGGCCGGTCTGCTGCCGCGCATCAGCGTGATGACGGAGCAACAATACGTCGACTTCATCAACGCGGCGAACGGGGGGCGGCTCAATTCGAATCCAAATCACTTCGAAGTCGCGATGACCTGGCTGGGCTTGACCCAACCTGGCTCCTTCAATTGGACCCCTCAAGAAACGGCGGACGTTGCTGATTGGTTCGGAACCTATCGCTGGCGCGAGAAGGACGTACTGATGATCGACCACGGCAGGCGCGCTGACGACGCGGCATCGAACGTCGCGCTGGTCACCGCGTTCATCCGCGTGCTGCGTGATCGCGACATCGACATCGCCGGTTGGACGACCGCGGTGTCGGTGTTCGATGTCGATTCCAATTGGGGCGCCGATGCGATGTACCTCGGCGAATCGCGTTTCTTCGGCAATCGCTACCAAGCCGCGCTCGACGGTATCGAGCCCGCGCGTTTCGACGAGTTCGCCCTGATCAACCAAGGCATCCAGGAGGACATCGCCTGGATCCGCTCCCAGCCATCACCCTACGTGGCGACCAACGCGCGCTTCCCCCACAACTTCGGCGCGCGCGCCTCGTATCTCGCCTGGCGAAGGAACGGAGTCGACGCAGTAAACGCTTTGTTCGATGGCAAGCTGCTCACGCATCAGCTCATGACCAGCGAGAACGAGGAAAACCCACCTCCGCCGCTGAAACTGCACGATCTCCCACGCGCCTCGGATGACTGGCAATACGACCCAATCATGCAGTCCATCGGCGCCTGGGGCCTCTATCTCTCGCTTTGCCAGCATTTGGATGAAGAGGCCGCGTGGTCGCTCGCGCTGAAATGGAGCGGCGAGCAACTCTTCGTGTACCGCGGGGTCGAGCCCAATGACGACGAGACCGCGTTGATCTGGCAGCTCGACATGGCGGACGAGGAGTCTGCCTCGGCCTTGGAAGACGCGCTCAACACCTACCCCAACAGCCCGGAGGTGCGCCGCAGCGGAACCTTCGTGACGCTCGTCATCGAGACCAATCAGGCCCCCACGGACTGGGCCTTCGTCGCCAATTGAGGCGGAGGTCGCCGTGCGGGCCGGGCTGATTCTCCGGCACGCCGATCTCTGGTAGATCTGCGCCCTCATGCGCACTTTGCACTGCTTTTCAGTCGGGCTCGCCGTTCTCGGATTCTCACTGCCTGCCCTGGCCGCGGGGCGGATGATCGCCGCGGAGCCGATGGAGGGCGAGAAAGTGCGTATCGATGGCGATCTGCGCGAATGGCCGAACAAGATGACCGAGCTCGGCGACACGCTCTCGGGTTCGGGTGGAGCCGATCCGCGCGCCGCAGTCACGATCGGCTATGACGAGAGCAGCTTGTTCGTCGTACTCAAGATCTTCGACAAGCGGATCGTGCGCAGCGCCGCGGCCGGAGCGAACGAAGACCATGCCACGCTCACCCTCGCGTTCCCGCGTGGTCGTGATTTCAACACTTACGAGATCGAGCTGTACCCTGGCAATCCGGGCAAGGTAGCAGGCGTGGTCAAGTTGAAGGGCGCGGCGTTGAGCGGTGCCAAGATCGTCGAGGCTCCCAGTGAAGGCGGCCTGCACGTCGAGGCCCAGATCCCGTGGTCGGCACTTCCGGACGCCGCCAAGGTGCGCGTGGGGTTGCGCGCCGCGGTCACCTATACGGACGCCGACGCTTCAGGCTCGATTTCGGGCATCATCAGCACCGCCACGGGCCGGAGCGGTCGCGCCCTACCACCGCTGCTGCTCGAAGCAGAAGAAGGCTTGGAGAGCCAACTGCTCAAGCCCAAAGGCCTAACGAATGCTGCTCGCGAAGCGTTCGGCAACGTATCAGGCGACGCGATGTACGAGCGCGTCGCAGTGTTCGGGGACAGCTTGGCCATCGTGGGACCCCACTATCGTGGAGGCAAGGAGTTCTACTTTGCCGATCTGGGCGTCCGAGATGCCAGCATGGTGACTCGCCTCGCCTTGATCGACTTCGACGGTGATGGTCGTGACGAGATCGTCATTCAGAAGCGCATCGGCGCGCCGGACAAGTATCGCGAGGTCCTGACCGTGACCAAGGTGGGCAACGACGACACGCCCTTCCAAGCCTTCGCCCAGGAAGTGGGCATCAAGACGGCGGACGGAAAAATCGAAAACCGCGTTTCGTTCAAGAATAACCGGATCGAGATCGCGCAAGGCGAGTCCGACGGTTTCGAGCCAGGGACGTACGCGGAGGTGACACCGAGTGACATGGGCGCCGCGCTCCTACCGTGGGAAAGCGTTGGCAGTCGCAGCTTCAAGTGGGTCGGCAAAGGCTTCGAGCAAGCGGAGCAAACGCCGTTCACCCCCGAGGCGGGCCGCAGCTCCGCGAAAGCCGGAAAATCAGCCAAAAAGTCCGCCAAAGCGGCGGCTGCCCGAGGCGATGAGCCGCCTGCGCCCCCCGCGCCGCGCGCGCCCAGTTCGGACGAACTCTTGGATCGCGTGTACGCCTTGTATCGAAAAGATCGCGGCGTCGGCGGTGGCAAACCGAGCTTCGACTTCGTGACGGACGTCGCCGGCGATCGCGGCACGGAGCGCGTGCTGGTGCACGGTAAGGACCTAGTGGTGTTTGGCAAAGGCTTTCGCCAGGGGCTGAGTTACGCCTTCATCACCATCGGCGTGACTGACCCCAAGGATATCGTCGATGTTACGGCGCGCGATCTCACGGGTGACGGAAAAGCTGAAATCATCGTGCGTGCGGTACTACATGCCAAGGCGAGCAAAGCTCTCGGCGGTGATATCGTCGAGCGTCGCGCGCTGATGATCTACGGCGTCAAGGACGAAGCCTTGGGGCGCGTGTTCGCGGCCGAGACGAGCCGCGCCGTCGGCGACAACGAGGTGTTGGGCGCGGTCGCCTTCGAGCCAGGCAAGCGCGGCATCGACATCGAGCTGCGCCCGGCGCGGGCCCTGGGCTGGACCGAAAAGAGCTACCCGTTCCCACCGGATACGACGACGGCAGGCGGTCTAGAGCCGCTGCTATTACCTTGGGGTGACGCCAGCAAGCGCCGCTATCACTGGGACGGCAAAGCGTACGTCTTGCAGTGAATCGTCGGGGGCGAACGTTTCGCGCATTCGCGTCCGACAAATTTGTCGTCCAGTGAGGAACCCGCCGGGACGCCAGCGTTTCGGCTCGCTACATCGCCTTTAAGAAAGGCCGAAATCCTCGGCATTTTGTGCGTTCCGACAGCTTTGTCGGGCGCGCCGAGGACCTTCCGACAATTTTGTCGGACACACATTTCCAGCAGGATTTCGCCTTAGTTTCGCGTTCTGCAATGAGCCGCTTTTCGCGCTGTTGGCGCGAGTGGCACAGACGTTGCTGAACAGCACCTTCGATGGCGCAGCGGCTCAACGACTCGAATTCGGTATTTAGCGGACGCGCGGTCGTCGCTTTGCTCGAAGCGAGACCGAGTGAACTGAGCGCATTGCTGGAAGCGCACGACGCTGTTCCGATCGCCGTGCCCGCGGTCTCGGAAGCTTTGTACCTGGAGCTCGAAGAGGTTCGTTGTGTGATCGACGAGCTGTCCGCTGGTCGGTACGAGGTCGCCCTGTTCATGTCTGGCAGCGCAGTATCCGCGCTGTTCGAGTGCGCGCACGAGGTCGGTCGACGCGGAGATCTGGTGAGCGCTCTGCGAGGGCTCACCATTGCCTGCCGCGGTCCGAAGGCCACTGCAGGTCTGCGCCGCTTCGGCCTATACCCGCGAGCAGAGGCGGGGACATCGCTCGCCACCAACAGCTTGATTCGGTCGCTTCAGCAGCTCGACTTGGCCCACAAAGGCGTCTTGCGCTTCAACGGCGAAGCGGACGACGCGCTCGCCCAGAGCTTGCGCGCGCGCGGCGCGCATCTGCGCGAGATCGAACTCCTACAACGACGCTCGACCCGCGATACCGCCGAATCGGAGGCGCTGGTCCGGATGATCGTGGGCGGCGCGGTAAACGCCCTGGTCGTGAGCTGCGAGATTCAGTTCTTACATCTGTATCAAATTGCGCGACGGCTCGAGCTCGCACGTGAGTTCGTGTACGCGCTGCGCAAGAGCGTCGCCGTCGCGGTCGTCGGTACCTCGTCCGCCGATGTCGTCGAGGCTCACGGCGTGCGAGCGCACGTCATGCCGGCTCAGCCGCAGATGCTGATCATGGCGCTCATGCATTTCTTGGAAGCACGCGCGGGCGTGTTGCGCGGGGCGATGAGCCTCAGCCCGTTATCCAGTTGATCACCGTTACGAAACCTCAAACCACCGAAAGCAGAAGAATGAAATCGGCCGCGACCAAGGCTACACGCCTGCAACTCTTTTCCTTCTCGACGCCAGCCATGCGCGCGTTCCACATGAGCTGGCTGGCGTTCTTCGTCTGTTTCTTCGCCTGGTTTTCGCTGGCGCCGCTCATGCCGGTGATCAAGGCCGAGTTCAAACTGAGCAAGGATCAGATCGCCAACATCAACATCGCGGCGGTCGGGATCACGATCTTGGTTCGGCTGATCATCGGGCCGCTGTGCGACAAATACGGTCCGCGCAAGACGTATTCGGCGCTGCTCGCCCTGGGTGCGCTGCCGGTGATCGGCATTGCCTTCGCCAAGAGCTACGCCGTGTTCTTGTTCTTCCGACTGCTGATCGGCGCGATCGGCGCAAGCTTCGTAATCACGCAGTATCACACCTCCGTGATGTTCGCGCCGAACGTCGTCGGTACGGCCAACGCGGCCAGCGCGGGGTGGGGTAACTCCGGTGGCGGCGTGACTCAATCGGTAATGCCTTGGGTGCTCGCGGCGGCGCTCAGTCTCGGTGTCGAGCGCGGCTTGGGCTGGCGCTTGTCGATGATCGTTCCTGCTGCGTTGATGCTGATCGTCGCGGTGATGTACTACAAATTCACGCAGGACTGCCCGCAAGGGAACTACAAGGAGCTGCGCGAAGCCGGCGTCGAAATCGAAAGCGGCAAGAAGGGCGGCTGGCAGGTGTTCAAGGCCGCTGCAGCCAACTACCGCGTGTGGATGCTGTTCGTGACCTACGGCGCTTGCTTCGGCATCGAGCTGTTCGTGCACAACGTGGCCGCGAGCTACTACGTGGACCGCTTCAAACTCGATCTGCAGTCCGCCGGCATGGCTGCGGGTTCGTTCGGCTTGCTCGCGCTGTTTGCCCGCGCCCTGGGCGGCATTTTCTCGGATCGCGTGGCCCGCATGCGCGGTCTCGACGCGCGTACGACGCTGCTCTTCGCGCTGATGGTCGGCGAGGGTGCCGGCTTGCTCTGGTTCTCGCACACCAACACCGCGGCCATGGCGGTCACCGCGATGATCGCCTTCGGGTTGTTCACGCACATGGCTTGCGGTGCGACTTACGCGCTCGTGCCGTTCATCGATCGTAAGTCTTTGGGTGGCGTGGCCGGCATCATCGGCGCCGGTGGCAACGTGGGTGCCGTCGCCGCGGGCTTCTTGCTCAAATCCGTGGGTAGCGTGCAGGCTTGCTTCTCCACGCTCGGCATCTGCGTGCTCGTCTCATCGGTCTGCGCGATCGCCGTACGCTTCAGCGCGAGCCACAAGGCGAAAGAGCAATCGCTGTACGAGCAAGCGCTCGCCGAGCGACAGTCGCTCTCCCCCGAACGCGAACTCGTCGCACAAGCCAGCTGAGGCCAGGTTGGGATCGCCTCCGAGATGGGGGCGATCTCGGTTTCCCAACGCACCTCGCGAGACCGCGCCGGTTTCGCGAGGTTTTGCTTTTTCGTGGTGCGGCGAGAACAGCGGCGCGAAGCGAGGTGCGCTGCTGGAGCGCGAGCGCCCCCTCGAAATATCGCCGTCGCGGTCCACCGCTGTCGGGGAGCAGCAGCCCTGAGCCCAGAAATTCGATCGACTCGCTCTTTCGAGGGCCCTAAGCTCGCGAACGCATGTCGCGCAATGGTACCGACTCGAACCTCAAAGAGCCTTCCGCCTTGG
>Ga0164308_10000094_pt1 | contig 42639 bp, 40 predicted proteins | sample Whisoiple_246_MG_FD_109983 | JGI IMG/M metagenome (GOLD analysis project Ga0164308, IMG submission 109983) | Soil microbial communities amended with fresh organic matter from upstate New York, USA - Whitman soil sample_246_MG | ecosystem: Environmental > Terrestrial > Soil > Unclassified >... | reverse complement strand
TCAGCGCGCTTCCCTACGCCGGTGCAAACCGGATCAGGTTCGACGGGTACTTCTCAGCGGTTTTGGGACCGCGCCCCGAGCGTGAGCGCAGTCTATCCGAGTGGCCGGTGGGGGCAAGGGCGACACGGACTCCGCGTGCGAAATGGCTGGACAGAAACGGGGATTTTCGCGCAGTGCCAAGGCCTTGGGACCTGCCCAGCCCGTTGGGCGCCTCAATCGAACACGACTGTCTTGTTTCCGTACTCCAGCACCCGGTCCTCCAAGTGGAGCCGGACCGCTCGCGCCAAGACGACCTTCTCCAGATCGCGACCTTTGCGCACCAAATCGTCGATCGAGTCGCGGTGGGAGCAGCGTACCACGTCTTGCTCGATGATCGGCCCCTCGTCCAGCACGGCACTGGCATAGTGCGCGGTCGCGCCGATCAGCTTGACCCCGCGTTGGTATGCTTGATGGTACGGCTTGCCGCCCACGAAAGCAGGCAAGAACGAGTGGTGGATATTGATGATCTTCCCGGGGAAGGTCAAAACGAACGACTCGCTCAAGATCTGCATGTAGCGCGCGAGCACCACCAAATCGATCCCGCGCTCCCGCAGGAGCGCCAGTTGGGCGGCCTCCGCGGCGGGTTTGGTTTCGGCGGTGACCGGAATCAGCTGAAAGTCGATTTCGAATTGCTCGGCGACGCGCGCCAGGTCCGGGTGGTTGCTGACAATCAGCGGCAGCTCGCAGCGGAGTTCCCCGCTGCGATGGCGCAGCAGCAGGTCGTACAAACAGTGGTCGTAGCGCGACACGAACAGCGCAACGCGTTTCGGTCGTGCCCGGTAACGCAGCTCGTAACGCATCCCGAAACGTTCGGCGACTTCGGCGATGGCGCGCTCCAACGTGCCGCGGTCCGTTTGCAGCTCGGTCAGGTCGAAGTGCAAACGCTGGAAAAACTGCGCTGCTAGAGCATCGGTGTGCTGGTCGGAGTCGAAGATGTTCGCCCCGTGGCCGTACAAAACCTGCGCCAGGGCGGCGACAATGCCGCGCCGATCGGGGCACGACACGAGCAATGTGGCGCGTTCGGCTTCGTTGGGGCTCATCACCGACCCTTATAGCGGAACATTCGCCCGAGGCCACGCGTGAGGCTCCGCGCCGCAACTCGGGGCTGTGCAGACTGCGCTCGAAGCATTAGATTTGGGGGGTGAGTGATCCGTCCGACTCCGTACTCCGCGCCATTACCGACGACGGCGCATTTCGCGTCATCACCGCGCGTACCACCCAAACCGTCCGCGGCGCGATCGAGGCGCAAGGAGTGACCGGGCAGACCGCCCGGCATTTCGGCGATCTGTTGACGGGCTCGATCCTATTTCGTGAAACGATGGCTCCCAGCTTGCGGGTCCAGGGGATCATCAAAGGCTCGAGTGGCACCGGAAGCCTGATCGCGGACTCACACCCCTCCGGCCAAACTCGAGGTCTGGTTCAGCTCAAGGGCGGCGCCCAGGAGATCGACCTGGGGCAAGGGGCGGTGTTGCAGCTGATGCGTACGCTGGGCAGCGGCCGAATCAATCAGGGCGTGGTCGAAGTGCCGAAGGATGGCGGGATCTCTCATTCCTTCATGTCCTACATGCAAACTTCGGAGCAGGTGATTTCCATGCTCGCGGTCGGAACGCTGTTCGAAGGCGGCCGGGTGCAGAGCGCGGGCGGATATATCGTGCAGTTGCTCCCCGAGGTCGGGCGCGGCCCGCTGATGGTCATGACCGAGCGCCTGCGCGATTTCGAATCAATCGATCCGCAGCTCGGCGACGCTGCTTTCACTCCCAGCTGGCTCTTGGACGAATTGCTCTACGGCATGCCCTTCACTCGCTTGGAGGAGAGCCCCGTGCGCTTCGAGTGTTGGTGTGACGAGCTTCGCGTCGTCTCGGCGCTCGCGAGCTTGAGTCGTGACGACCTCGAACACCTGCTCTCCACGAACGAGGTTTTGGAGATCGCTTGCGAGTATTGCAAACGCGACTTCCGAATCGCCCCCGCGCGACTGCGCGGCCTGTTGGAACAAAGCTAACCCTGCGGGGTTTTGCTTGCCTATGCCACTGTCTCGCTCATCGATAGCCTGGCTTCTGGCCGCGCTATGCGTGGCATGTGCCGGGCCTGCGCCGCCGAAGCCGCGGCTCGTTCCGGCGAGCGCGAGCGCCGTGGAGCCGCTGCCGACCGCGACGGTCGCGCGGGCTCCGTTCGTGCTGAGCTTCATGGGGCTCAATGATTTGCACGGCAGGCTGCGCGCTTTGCCTGCTTTTGCCGGCTACGTGAACAACGTGCGCCGCGCCCGGACGGAAGACGGCGGCGCCGTCGCGCTGGTCGACGCGGGTGACATGTTTCAAGGCACGCTCGAGTCGAACCTGACCGAGGGGGCTTCGGTGATCGCCGCGTACCGCGTGCTCGGCATGACCGTAGCAACACTCGGCAACCACGAGTTCGACTTTGGCCCGGTAGCTGGCGGCGATGATCCGCAGGGCGCGATTCGCGCGCGCATCAGCGAGGCCCCTTTTCCGATTCTATCGGCGAATTTGGTCGTTCGTGGCAGTGATGCCACGCCAGCTTGGGACAAGCTCCGACGCTCGGTACTGCTGAAGGTCGGTGGTGTGCGCGTCGGCTTCGTCGGTCTGTTGACGCACGAGACCCCGAGCATCGTGCTGAACGCGTGGTTCACCGGGCTGGACGTCGTACCGCTCGCGCCAAGGCTCGCGGAAGAAGCGCGCAATTTGCGCAAACAAGGCGCGGAGATCGTGATCGGGGTGGCTCACGCCGGAGCTGACTGCAAGGAATTCAGTCACCCTGCGGATCTGAGCAGCTGCAAGCCGGAGGCTGAAATCTTCGACGTCGCCCGAGGGCTGCCGCCCGGCACGGTGGACGCGATCTTTGCGGGCCACACCCATGCCGGCGTGGCGCAGCTCGTCAACGGGATTCCGATCGTGGAGGCCTACGCACGCGGGCGGGCCTTCTCACGCATCGATTTGCGAGTCGACGGCGTGACCCACCGCGTACTCGGGAGCGAGATCTTCCCGCCGCATGAGCTGTGCCCGCGTCTGACCGAAGGTGGCCCCTGCACGCTCACGGAGTATGAAGGGCGAGCAACGACCGAAGATCTCGAGATCGCGCAGGCGATCGAGCCCGCGCTGGCCGGGGCCGAGCGCTTCCGTGAGGCGCCGATTGGCTGCACCGTCAGCGAGTCCATGGCTTGCGAGCACGGCATCGAGTCGGCGCTCGGCAATCTCTTCGCGGATCTCTTGCGCGAGTCGGTCACGGGCGCGGACGTCGCCATTCTGAACGGCGGCAGCCTACGTGCGGATTTGCCTGCTGGTCAGCTGAGCTACGGGCAACTGTTCGAGGCCATGCCCTTCGACAACCTGGTCGCGAAGATCCGCCTGACCGGGGCCGAGCTGAAGAGCGTGCTTGCGACGCATCTGCAACACGATGCACACGGTCTGATCTCGCTCAGCGGCATGCGCGTCAACGCGCGCTGTGGCAAAGCCGGTCTCGAGTTGAAGCTCACGCGCGAGAACGGTCGGGTCGTTTCGGATCGCGAAACTCTGCTGCTCGCCACGAGCGACTACCTCGCAACCGGCGGGGACGGTTTGTTCGACCCGCTGTCCTTGTCGCCGCAGCGCATCGAGCTCGACACCAACGGCACGTTTCGGGATGCATTGGCGCGCTCGCTCAAGCGCCATCCGCGACTATCGCCGCGAGACCCGGCGATTTTCGATCCAGCACATCCGCGCCTCGATCTCGGCAGCCCCAGGCCGATGATCTGCGCGCATTGACCGACAGAGCGGACCGCACTACGCGTGAGCTCAACCTCGGGGCGCCACTTGGGCGACCCGTCAGCCGCGAGCGCGCGGGCGCGGGCTCGCGGGACAACTACCTCAAACAGGAGCAGCAATCATGGCCATCTCAAAAGCTTCAGCCAAATGGACGGGGACCCTCAAGGAGGGCAATGGCTCGATGAAAGGCGGCACCGGCTATTTCGATGCGCCGTTCACCTTTCTCTCGCGCTTCGAAGGCGCCCGCACTGGCACCAATCCGGAAGAGCTGATCGGCGCCGCGAACGCCGGCTGTTTCTCGATGTTCTTGGCGGCGCAACTCACCGCAGCTGGTCACCCGCCGACCAGCATCGACACCAGCGCCACGGTGACCCTGGGCGAGCTCGGCGGCGGCCCCGCAATAACGAAGATCGAGCTCGAGACCAACGCCGTCGTGCCCGGTCTGTCGCAGTCGTTGTTCGACGAGAAGGTCGCCTTCTCCAAGCAGAATTGCCCGATCACGCGCGCGTTGGGCGGCGTGCCGGAAATCACGATCAAGGCAAAGCTCGGCTGAGCTACGCGCACGCCGAAAGTGATCGTCGCCGTGCTCCGCGTTTTCAGCGCGGAGCACGAGTTTTCCGCTACTCCGTCGGTTCCTGACGCACTTTCTTCAGCTTGCCAGCTTCGAATTCGGCCTCGACGTCCGGATCCACCGCGGCCGACTTCTTGGGCGGCGCTGGCTCCTCGTCTTCGTCTTCGTCCTCGTCCTCGTCTTCGTCTTGTGTGACGCGCGGGGATTTGGGGCGACTCGCCGATACGCCCGCTTCTTCCTCTTCGCCGTCCTCGTCGTCCGCTTCTTCCTCTTCTTCGTCGGCCGGCTCGGGCAGCGCGTCGCCCCAGCCTGAGGGCTCCTTGCGCTTCATGGTCCAATACACGCCGTACCAGCCGAGCAACGCGGGTAGGATGCTCAGGTATTGACCCATGCTGATCGGGGAGTTCGGATCCAGCGCCTCGATCTCCTTGTAGAACTCGGTAAACAAGCGACCGGTGAAGTAGAGCGCGAAGAACCAAGCGATCATCGCGCCGCGCGGGCGCTTCTCTTTGCCCATCGCCCGATCCGCGATCAATAGCCCCACGAACACGGCGATGCCGAGTGTGATCTCGTAGAGCTGACTCGGATAGCGGAGCGGGATGGGATTGAGCCCGTGATCCGGCGGATTTCGCGGGAACCGCATGCCCCAGCTCTGATCGGGGACCTTGCGTCCAACGATCTCGGAGTTGAACAGATTGCCGATGCGTACCACCGTTGCGCCGAGCGCCGCCGAGAACGAAAAGCGGTCCGCGCCCTCGAAGAACGGGATGTGACGGCTCTTCGTGAACATGTACATGGCCACGATCAAACCAGCGACCGCACCGTGGCTCGCGAGCCCGCCAGTCCAGATCTTGAATATCCAGATCGGGTCGTCGATCGCCTTGTCCAGATCGTAGAAGAGCACGTGGCCGAGGCGCGCTCCCACGAGCACGCCGAGGACGCCGTAAACGATGAAGTCACCCGCGACTTCGGGGCCGCCTCCGCCGCGCTTGATCTGCCAATTCAGTAGCGCGTGTCCGCCCAGGAACACGACGACGAACAGCATGCTGTAGTAGCGGAGCTCGACCATCGGGCCCATGAGCTCGGAGATCAAAAGCCCAGCACCGGCGAAGAACGCGCCGGTCATGATCTGCTCGCGCTCCTTCTTGGCGAGGCCGTAGAGCACCATCAAGAGCCCGATCGCGCCAATCGTCCCGGCTACCCCGGCGCGCGGCACACGCCAGAAGACCGGGTCGACATCCCAAGTGAAACTAGGCAAAAGCAGCATTGTTCGGGGCGCAGCCTAGTGCTGAAGGTACAGTCCCGCAAACCACCAACTCAGGCCCCGCGCGAAAATTAGCCCAAAGATTCGAAGCTATCGTTCAGAGCGCGCCGAGATCGCGCAATTCTTGCTCGGCGATCGCGGCCCAGCCTCGGTTGGCCTTGGGGCTCGCCGGGCTCGGATGCAGGATCGTCCCGATCTTACCGTGGAAATCGGGTAGCGCGTGCTGAGCGCGGGCGAGCGCAAATGCGCCGACGCCGATCACGAACTTTGGCTCGAGTAGGCTCACGATGTCCCGAAGTGCCCCATCACAGGCGGCAAACAGTGATTGTTGTTCGGCTTTGGGAAGCTTGTCCGGCGTCAAGTTCTTGCCGCCTTCGTCCATGAACACGAGCGGGCAGTAGTTCACCACGAAGAAGTCATCGCAAAAACGCGTGGCGCTCTCGAAACGGCTCTGTGCGAACCCCCACAACCTCGTGCCGCTGACCTCGGAGCGCGAGCACTCGAAGCCGGTAATGGTGCGCTTCGGGTGCTCGCGCGTGGGCTTGTTCACTCGTCCCGAGATGCCCAAAAAATCCCGCACCATCGTCACGTCGCCGAACGGCACGCCCGTCTGCGCCATCCCGAACGGTCCGGGATTCATTCCGAGTAGCAGCGCGTGCTTCGGCCCTTTGCCGTAGCGTTTGAGATACGCTTCGTGCGGAACGCGCGCATATTCGAGCGGGTTGTACACGTACGCGACGGGCGGGCGGAACGTCAGCCCTGCGACCTGGTCGCTCAGCGCGCGACTCACTTGCGTCAGATTCATCGTCGGCGTGGAGCCTGCCACGAGTCAGGGGCGCGTGGAATCTCAGAGGGGTTTTGCGTTTCGCGCAGCTTCGATCGCGCGATCCAATGCCATCGGGCTGAAGCCCACCAAGATCTGCCCCATCAAATCAATCACCGGGATGCTCGAACCGGAGCGCCCTGCTCGCTCCAGCTTCTGCCGCATTTCTGCGGCGGCCACCGGGTTTTCGTCGATGTCCTTGTCGACGACGGTGACCCCGCGCTGCTTGAGGTATTTGGCCGTGTCATGGCACGGCTTGCACCAGGAAGCGCCATAGATCGTGGCCGAGATCCCGCTGGCGAGCGCCTTCTTCGGGGCGTTGGCTGCGTCAGGCTGTGCGCTCGGTGCGGACTCGGACGGAGCGGGCACTGCGCTCGGCGCGAGCGCTTCGAGCCGCGCCTTGCGTTTGCTCGCGCCGAGCTCATCCCACGCCGCGCGGGTCATCGTTTTCACGCGGTAGGCACCGGCGGGCGTCACTTCATTCAAGTTCGAGACGTAGACCAGCTTGCCCGTGCCTTCTTCGCGAGTGGTGACGACCACGCGTACTTGATCGCGACCTTCTTTCGGCACGTCGCCAGGCTTTTGCACGACGTGGAAGTCGCCTTTGTCGTCGATCCAAGTCAAAAGCAGATTCGGCGTGTCTTCCTTGATCTCGAGTGGCGGAAGCTCGGTGGGCTTTGGTACCGCGCCGGTGTCGTCGCTCGGCGCTGGCGCGGCCTGTTTGCGGCATGCGCCGAGTGCCACGCAAAGTGCCAGCAGCACGCTCAGGGTATGAGTGGTCGGGCGACTCATTGTCGTTCTCGCTGAAGTTATCATCGGCCGGGCGCCTTGTCCCGTTTGCCTTTGGCCTGTTTTCCTTGAGATTTTGCGGCTGCGGCAGCCGCCGCCAGTGCCTGTTCCGCGGCGAGTTTCCGCGCCTTGGCCTCGGCGTAGTCCTTGAAACCACCGTCGTATAGATCGATGCCGCCGGCACCAAAGCTTGCCGTGCGCGTGGTGACCGTCTCCAAAAACCGGCGATCGTGCGAGATCAGCACGACCGTCCCCTCGAAGCCCACCAATGCCTCTTCCAGAATCTCGGCGGCAGGGATGTCCAGGTGGTTGGTGGGTTCGTCGAGGAACAATAGATTTCGCGGCTCCAAAAGCAGCTTAGCCAGCGCCAAGCGAGTACTTTCGCCACCGGAAAAGCTCGACACGCGTCGCAATGGATCGTCGCCGTAGAAGCGAAAGCGCGCCAGATACTCGCGAGCGCCGTCGGAGTTCAGGTCCCCGCGCACGCTACGGATCTCGTCCACCGCGGTCTTCTTCGGGTCGAGCGAACCGAGGTGCTGATCGAAGTAGCCCTCGTACAAGTTGGTCCCGCGCTTGACGTCGCCGCGATCGCTCGCTTCACCGTTGCCCGCGAGCAACTTGAGCAGCGTCGATTTTCCACAGCCGTTCGGTCCGACGATGCCCAAGCGATCGCCTCGGCGCAGCAGCAAATCGAAGCCGCTGAACAGCTCGACGCCGCCTCGCACACCCGCCGCGCCCTTCACGTCCAGCACGATGTCGCCGCTGCGTGGGGTCTCCGCGAAACGAAAGCGCATCCGCTCTGCGCGAGCCCACACGTCTTCCGGTCGTTCGAGCCGCTCGAGCTTGTCGAGCATGCGACGCCTGGATTGCGCTTGTTTCGTGTTCGAACCGGCGATGTTCTTGCGGATGAAATCTTCGGTCTTGCTGATGAACGCGGATTGCTCCTCTGCCAAGCGGCGCTCCCGCTCCAAGTCCTCGGCGCGCTCTTCGTGGTACTGCGTGTAGGGCAGGGGATAGCTGCGGAAGGTCGTGCGCCCGAGCTCCATCGTGATCGGACACACAGCATCCAAAAATGCGCGATCGTGAGATACGACCAACACTGCACCGCGCCAACCGACCAAGTAGTTGGCGAGCCACTCGATCGTCTCCAAGTCCAAGTGGTTCGTGGGCTCGTCGAGGAACAACACTTCGGGTTCACCCGCGAGCACCACACCCAGCGATAGTCTGCCGCGTTCGCCTCCGGATAGCGTGCGTACGTCGCGCTCCAAGTCACTCGGCGCAAAGCCGAGGCGCATCGCGATCATCTCGACCCGCCGCTCGAGTTGATCGGCGCCCGCGTGTTGATAGCGATCCATCGCGGCGGACAAGCGATCGAGCGCCGCGGCATCGCCACTCGCTGCGGCTTCTTGGGCGTGCGTGAGCTCGTGGCGAATCTTCAGCAAATCCCCGAAGCCCGCGAGCAAGTTATCCATCACGCTGCCTTCGGCGCGTGTTTCGTGTCCCTGCCGATAGTAGCCGAGGGTCGCGCCCCTCTTCAGCGTGACCGTGCCCTCGTCGGCGTCGATCTCGCCCGCGATCACGCGCAGCAACGTGCTCTTTCCGGCTCCGTTGGGCGCCACCAATCCGGCGCGCTCACCCGCCTCCAGCCGGAAGGTCACGCCCTGAAACAGGCGCTCACTGCTGTACCCAAAGCTCAAATTGGCGACATCAAGGAGTGACAAAGCGCCCGCGGTCTAGCACGCCTCGGGGAAGAGGGGAGCCTCGCGGACGCAACACCGCGATCCCGCGGGCGCCGTGCGAGTTTCGTCAGAGCGGCGTCCTCTGTCGGCAACACTGCGTCTTGGGAGGTGCGCTGCTGGAACGCGATCGCCCACTCTCGAAATCGAGCACTGTGGGTCGCGGGTGACCTCATCCGGGGACGGGCGCGGATCAGAGAAACCTCTTTGCGCTGCGCCACGTAAGCCGGGTACACCCAATGCTAGCCATGTCCATGCGCGAGATTTTTCCCGAGACCAAGGTTCACCCCAAAATCAGCGAAAAGATCGCGAGCTACCGGAAGGAGCAGATCGATCAGGTCAAATCACTGGTCGCCGCTCACCGCGTGGTGGTGGTGGGCATGACGCAGAATCCGTTCCCCAAGCGAGCGCGCCGCCTGCTCGACGGTCAGGGAATTGCCTATGAGTACCTCGGGATCGGCAGCTATTTCAGTGAGTGGCGCAAGCGCTTGGTGTTGAAGATGTGGACGGGGTGGCCCACGTTCCCGATGATCTTCGTCGATGGCGTGCTGATTGGCGGCTACGAAGATCTCGTGCCCTTGGTCGAGAGTGGCGAGTTGAAGAAGCAACTTGCCACCCCGCGAGTCTGAACGATAGCAAACCCGCTCCAAGGCACGCTCAGCGCGTTGCGTGCCCGCTCCCACCGGGAATGGCCGCGAGCAACTGCGTGCCTTCCGGCAACACGCTGAGCTCCAAGTTCGGACTCTGCAACATGTTCTGCGTCTCGAGCAACTCGAACAGCGCCGCCGCGATGTTCGCATCCTTGGCGATTTCGGCCAAAGCCGCGCCCACGATTTGCGGACGAGTGGCTGCGGCTTGTGCGAACGCGACGGCTGCTTGACGTTCAGCGGTGGAGCGGATGACGTTCACGCGGTTGGTGCCATCTTGCTGAATCGCGGCAGTCACCTGGCGCAGCCGATTGACGACCTTCTGCTCGATCTGTTGAATCATGCCCAGGTCGCGAAAGTGCACTTTGCGAATGTAGGTGCTGCCCAGCATGTAGCCCCATTCGCGCGACTTGAGCGATACCTCTTCGCGCACCATTTGGCTCATCTGGTGGCGCGTTTCGAGCATCTCCGACAGCTTCATGTTGCTCAGGCAGCGCACGGTTGCGTTCGACACGTTGGCCCGTAACGAACCGACGGGATCCCAGTTCTTGTATAGATAGGCGAGCGGGTCGCTGACGAACATCTCGCACCAAACGCCGATGCCCATCGGCGCGCCTTCTTCGGAATTTACGGGTTGGCTGCGCAAATAGGTTTGGTCGAGCCGCAGATCGACCACTCGCTTCTTGCCGAAGAACGGAACCAGCGCGGCAAAAGGGCCCATTTTCAGCCACGGCCAGTGAATGCCGGGTTGGTTTTCGGTCAAGCGAACCTTGCCGAAGAGTTCGAACACGACGCACTGTCGCTCCTGCACGATCAAATACACGCCGAACAATCGCGCGAGCAGCAGGCAGATCGGCACTGCGAAGAAGCAGCTGACGAAGGTGATGCCAACGGCGGTCAAGAACAACATCAGCGTGTCTCCTGCTCGGCAGTCACGACCAATTGTCGCGTGCGTCGCCGCAACCCGAGTTTGGCGTTGCGTACGTAGGCGGCGACGGCTCCTTCACCCATCGCGCTCAGCTGACGCAGTTGCTCCGTGAGCGTGAGCAGCGGCTCGACCTCCGCTTGCGCGTTCAGCGTCTCGATCTCCACCGCGCGTCGCGATTGGACGATCTTTTGATCGGCGGCTGCCTGCGCCAGGCTGATCTCGCTCGAGACGTGGTTGTGCGCGGTGTTGATCGCGGCCAGCGCCGAATCCACGTCGACCGGCGGATCGATGCCCGTGATCAACGCCGCATCCAGGCTGATGCCGTAGCGCGCCGCGGCCGACGCGCAGTCGATGGCCATGTGATCGTTCAGATCGCGCAAATTCTTGCGTAAATCGTTGATCGAGATGCCTTGGACTCCGGCGCCGACCTCGCCACCGGCCTCTGCTGCCGGCATGCCCATCGGGGAGTCGGGCGCTTCGAAGTTGGCGATGCGATCGCGGAGCACCGACACGAAGTAGCCCATGATGTGCGCGATCGGCCGTTTGACGCCGAACAAGTAGGCGTACAAATTGCGCTCCGACACCGTGAAGCGAAGCTGCCCGTTCAAGCCGGTGTTGAGCTGGTCTTTGGTGACCGCATCCAAGATTTGGCCCCCGCTGTTGGCCGAATGGTCCTCGGGGTCGTAGGCGATCGAGACCGTGTTGGTCGCGACCGAAACCTTGTGCGCGGTTTGCCACGGCAACTTCCAATAGAAGCCGGGGCCGATCACGCGCACTTGCGGATAGGCGTAACGCTCGCGCTCGTTGGGGCGCAAGGTCTCCGCCATCGGGTCCTCAAGCGTACTGAGTCCGGTGCGCTGCGCGCGACCGAAAGTACTGAGCACGGCACGTTCGTTCGGGCCGACGGTGTAGAAGCCCAAAACGCCATAGCGCACGAAAAACCAGAGCAGGAATCCAAACGGAATCCCAAGCAGGACTTCGACCATCCGCGCATGATGGCAGATGTCTCGGCGTTCGTTCCACGCTGAAGCACCGCGCCACGCCCGCGCGGCTCGAAGCGCGCTTCAATGAGGCATCGCGGGTGGCACCGAGGTGCGCTCTTCCAGACCACGCAGGCGTCGCGAAAGGACGCGCAGCGTCTCGACCAGCGCGATCAACACGTACACGCTGAGCAACCACACCAGCACGAACTGCGGCTTGAACCGCTGCCAAACGAACACGCTCGAACCGACGGTAAAGAGCACGAACAAGAGCGTCGCCGTGTTGAGCTTGAGCTCCTTGAACGACCGGAAACGCACGTTCGAGACCATCAGCAAGCCGAGGGCGATGGTCACGCAAAACAACAGTAAGGTGTACCGTTCACTGCCCAACGCGCCGCCCACCGCATGATTGGCGAGCATCAGCGAGATCAAGATGCCGGCAGCTGGCGGGCTCGGTAGCCCCAGGATGTATTTGCCCGGCTTGGTTGGCGCGCCGCTCGGAGTCGAGCTCAGCACGTTGAAGCGCGCGAGGCGAATCGCAGCGCAGGAAACGAACATGAACGAAGTCAGGATGCCCGGGATTGGCTCGCGATGGAGCACCCACTTGTAGACGAGCAGGGCGGGGGCCAGGCCGAAGGAGATGATGTCGGCGAGGGAATCGAGCTGCAGTCCGAACGCACTTTGGGTCTTCGTCATGCGTGCGACACGGCCGTCCATCATGTCGAACAGCATCGCGAAAATCAGAAGTACAGCCGCGCGGTACACGTCGTTTTCGGTCGGCGTCTCCTTGGCGACGAGCCGAATTGCGTTGAAACCGCAAAACACACTGCCCAGGGTGATGAGGTTGGGCAGAACGAACAAAGTCTTCCGTAGGTCGAGCTTCGGCCTGGGACGGTTCGGACTGCGGCGGTTACGGCGAAACCCCACGAGCTCACCTTATGAGGCGATCGGACCTGCGTCCAGCAAAGTGGCGTAAATTTACGAATTCGCTTGGAAAATTACCGCAGTCACGGTGTCGGTCGCGGAGCCGAAGGCCGGTCTTTTGGCCACCGGTGGGTGAACGCCCTACGATCGTTGGCGATGCGTGGCCTTCCTCTCCGTTTCGGCTGGTTTCCGCTGCTGTTGGCAGCTGGGCTCCTTGGCGCTTGTGGCGGTGGCCACGACGAGCTGACCAAGCGCCTGGCGAGCATCCAGGCAGACCTGATCAAGGTCCAAGGCCACAGTGACCGGCTGGAGCAGCGGCTCGAAGCCTTGGAGATGCGCAGCCGCGAGCCAGCTCCGGTGCGTCCAGTGAGCGAGTCCGCAGGCAGTCCGGGTCGGCCGCCGCTCACCGTGGTCAAGCTCGAGCCCGACGACGATTCCCGCGATGCGCCGGCTAGCGCGCCGACGGCAGCGCTGCGCCCCGAGGACTCGGCGGCCGACCAATCACCCCGACCGATGATTCGCGTTTATGGTTCGCGCACCGACGTGGGTCCTGCCTCCGACAACTCGAAGCGTAAGCGGTGAGGAAACGAGTCATGCAGCGAGGTTTCCTATTTGCCGCGTTGAGCGCGCTCACTTTGAGCGCATCGGTTGCTCGCGCCCAGGGCTTCGGCCCCGACACCGCGACTCCCGCGCTGCCTGCCGATAGCGGCGGCGCCGTCGTGATCGCGCCACAGAACGACGGCTCGACCCAGGTCTGGTCCGCGAGCAATCCCGGTGAAGGCGTCAAGAGCGGCCCCGCGCGAAGCGTGGTGGTTACCGGCGCGCCTGCGCCCGGTGCCGGTGGCGCGTCGGCGACCGAGTTTCGCGGCTCGAACGCGGTTTTGGGCGACGACGAACAGGCTACCGGCGGGCCCGTTCCGGATATTCATTTGGTTCAACGCGGCGACACGCTCTGGGATCTGTGTAACCGTTACTACCAGAACCCTTGGGCTTGGCCGAAGGTCTGGAGTTACAACCCTCAGATCGCCAATCCACACTGGATTTACCCGGGTGATCAAGTCCGGCTGACCAGCGCCGTGGGTGGTCAGAACGCGCTGTCGTTCGCGCCGCGCCAGAGCAGCACGCTGGGCAGCGGTAAGTCTTTGCTCAATCACCGCGCGCAGGTCCAGGGTGGCACGGTGTTCCTGCGCGATCAGGGTTACATCGGTGATCCGAAGCGGGACGTTTGGGGAGAACTGGTCGGCTCCGACGAGGAGCAGATGATGCTCGCCGAGGGCAACCACGTCGTTTTGATCCTGCGTCCTGGCGTCAAGGTCGTCAAAGGTCAGGAGCTGACGGTCTTCAACTCCGTGCGCCAACCGCAGAAGGTCGCTGGCGCGCGAAAGCCGCCCGGAGAAATCGTTGCCATTCGCGGGACGGTCAAAGTGATCGACTTCAATCCCGATACGCGGATGGCCCGCGCCATGCTCACCGAATCGATCGACGTCATCGAGCGCGGCGCTTTGGTGGGCCCCGTCGGTCGACGCTTCGATGTGGTGCCTCCGCTCAAGACCAGCGCGAAGGTCTCCGCGCGCGTGCTGACCAGCATCTACCCAAACGTCTACATTGCGCGGGACCAGATCGCATTCCTGGACAAGGGCAGTGAGGATGGCTTGCAGCAGGGGAGCCGGCTTTTCGTCTTGCGTCGGGGCGACAGCTGGCGCGCCAGCTTGACCACGGCGTCGAAAATGACCACGCGCCGCATGCTGATCAATTCTCCCGAGGAGGCCGGCGCCGAGGAGACGCCGATCGTGGGCGACAACGACAAATTCCCCGACGATACCATCGCCGAGCTGCGCGTGCTGCGCACCGAAAAATACAGCTCAATCGCGCTCGTGACCGAATCCAAGCGCGAGGTCGTTTCCGGCGACCTGGCCGTTTCGCGTCCGGGGGAGTAAGCTGCGGTCGGAATTCCTCGCTTCTGGCCGGCCTTGCTGAATGAGTAAAAACCGCGTCTTCTTTCCGCAAGAAGCGCTCGACCGCTGGCTCGGAAACGGTGAAGTCGAGCTGAGCCAAGGCTTGCTCACGATCAAGACCGAGCGCCGGCGCTTTCGTCTGGTAGAAGCCGTGCGCGTGATGGCAGAAGTCAGCGGACTGCCCGACCCGCACGAGGTCATGGGCAAAGTGAAAACGGTCGGCTTTTTGAGTGAGCTCGGCGCCTCGCTCTTGGGCGAGTCGATGGTAATCGCGGACAATGCTTACGAAGTCGTGCCCGGTTGGCTCGGCTCGCCGATCGGGACCTTTGCGGAGCACCGGGCGGAGCACGCGGCGTCGCCGGCACCTCGAGCCAGCGTGCCCGCGGGCAGCGACGAAGAGTTGCTGGCTTCTTTTTTGATGCGCAACCTCTAATCGAGCGCCATGGTCGACGTTGCCACGATCGCATTCTACCTCGGGGTCATCACCTACTCGGTGGCCGCGACACTGTTCTTCTTGGAGCTCGCGCGTAAAGACAGCGACCCGTCCCGCGCTCAGTGGGCGCCTCGCCTGCTCGCCGTGGCCGGCGCGTTGCACGCGATTCACGTCTTGACGGCAAGCCTGCTCTCGCACGTTTGCCCGATTGACTCGCTGCACTTCGCGCTCAGTTTTTCGGCGCTGATCGCCGTCGGTGCCTATCTCTCGTTGCGCAAACGGTTGCGCTTGTCGGCGCTCGGCGCGTTCATCACGCCAGTGGCGCTGACGTTCCTGGTCGGCGCACAATTCGTGGGTGAAAGCAGCGAGGCGGCGCAGGGCGTGTCCCGCACGCTGCTGATGTTTCACATTGCGGCCAACGTGCTCGGGATCGGCCTCTTCCTGATCGCGGGCGCCGCAGGCTCCGTTTATCTCTTGCAAGAGCACCGGTTGCGCACCAAAAAACGCGTGGCCTCCATGGGTTCGCGTCTACCGCCGCTCGACGCGCTCGACACGACCACCCATCGCTTGCTGCTCGCCGGCTTTCCGTTGCTCACGTTCGGGGTCGTCACCGGCGCCGTGTTCAGCCATCAATTGACCAATTCCGGTGGCGCCGAGTCGTTGCGATCGCTGCTCGGTTACGCGACTTGGATTTTGCTCGCCGCGGTGCTCGTCCTGCGCAAAACCGCAGGCTTCAGTGGGCGAAAGGCGGCGTACGGGACGATCGCTGGCGTCGTCTGCATGCTCTTGGTGCTACTCCTGTACGTGGTGCGCGCGAGTGGGGGGAGCACGTGATCGTCGTCGTTGGTCTATCCCACCGGACCGCGCCCATCGCGGTGCGCGAGAAGCTGGTGCTCGAATCGGCGGACTTACCCGAGTTCTTGCGCGCACTCGTGCAGCGCCCAGAAGTCGGGGAGGCCTTGCTCGTGTCGACCTGCAATCGCGTCGAGCTCGTGGCTGCGGGGCGTTCGGGCTTCGACTCGGATCTCGCCCAAGTCGCCAAGGCTTGCGTGGACGCTCTTGCCAGCCATTCACCCGGCATCGCTCCACATCTGTACGCGCACGTCGGTGGTGCCGCGGTGCGCCACCTGTTTCGTGTCGCAGCCTCACTCGACTCGATGGTCTTGGGCGAACCGCAGATTTTGGGCCAGGTCAAGGAGGCCTACGAGATCGCGCGCAGGGCCGGCACGGTCGGCTCGGTGTTGCACCGCACGTTGCCGCGCGCGATTCGCGCCGCAAAACGCGTGCGCACGGATACTGCGATCGGCAGCGGCCAAGTCTCGGTCCCGAGCGTCGCGGTCGACCTGGCGCGTGAAATCTTCGGCGACTTATCCGGGCATTCCGCGCTGTTGGTCGGCTCGGGGGAAATGGCGGAGGCCGTCGCCCGGCTGCTCAAAGTCGGCGGCGCTTCCATCGTCGTTGTCGGTCGCACCTTGTCTCGAGCCGAAGAGCTCGCGAACACCGTGGGCGGCAGCGCACGTCCCTGGACCGCGCTTCAGCAAAGCCTGGTCGAAGCCGACGTGGTCGTGACGAGCACGAGCGCGCCCCATTTCGTGATCGACTACGAGATGGTGAGCGCCGTGCGCCGCGCGCGCCGCGGCAAGAATCAGTTCTTCATCGACTTGGCCGTGCCGCGTGACGTAGAACCGCGCATAGAAACGCTCGATGGAGAATTTCTGTACAACATCGACGACCTATCCAAGGTCGTCTCGGATTCGTTGTCCTCGCGCACTCGCGAAGCTGCTTCCGCTGAAGCGATCATCGGGCGCGAAGCCGAGGGTTACGATCGCTGGGCCGACGCCGAGCAAGCAACGCCGACGATCGTGCAACTGCGTGCGCGCTTGAGCTCCGCGTTGGAAGAGGAACTCTCGCGCAGCCTGCGCGGTAGGCTCAAGCACCTCCCTGAAAATGACCGCGCTGCCCTTTTGAAAATGGTCGAATCTGCAGTCAATCGCTTGCTTCATCAACCGACGATTCGCCTGCGTCAGGCTGCGATCGAGCGCAGCTCGGATAGCCTGTCGCTCGAGCAACTCACCTCTGCAATCGGCGAGTTGTTCGGTTTCGACGCAGAGGTCGAAGCCGTGAGCACCCCAGAAAACGCGCTTCCGGATTCCGATGGCGAGTCCGAAGGCCTTGGTCTTTCGCTCGCGCCCAAGGCTCGGGTCGGCGCTTCTCGTAGCTGAATCGTGTACCGGATCTTCTTTCTGTGCGTCCTGCGTTGGTTACCCACGGAGTGGGTACATCACGTCGCGCTCGCGAGCTTGCGCCTGTTCATGGCGCTTTTCGGCGGTCTGGCTCGGCGAGTGTTGCGCAGCAGCGAGCCCAAGCTCGCCGTCGACGCGCTCGGCTTGCATTTCGCGCACCCCGTGGGCTTGGCAGCGGGTTTCGACAAGAACGCGACGGCCTACGAGGCGCTGGCCGCGCTCGGCTTCGGCTTCGTCGAAGTGGGTACGGTGACGGGGCAAGCGCAACCTGGAAACCCCAAGCCGCGCCTGTTTCGACTTCCGGCCGATCGCGCGCTGATCAACCGCATGGGCTTCAACAATCTCGGCGCGAGCGTGGTCGCCACGCACCTGACCCGAAGACGCAGCGTGCCGATCGGCGTGAACATCGGCAAGACCAAGGTCGTCAGCGAAGAGGACGCGGCGAGTGACTACGTACACAGCACACGCTTGCTCGGTCCGCTCGCGGACTACTTGGTCGTCAATGTGAGTTCGCCCAACACGCCGGGTCTGCGCAACCTGCAAACTGTCGAACTTTTGCGGCCACTGCTCAGCTCGGTGAAGGCGGAGCTCGCCAAGATCTCTCCGCGCCGTCCTTTGCTGGTGAAGATCGCGCCGGATCTCGACGACGCAGACATCGACGCGATCGCCGATCTCGCCTTGGAGCTCGAACTCGACGGCATCATCGCCACCAACACGACAATCTCGCGTGCGGGGTTGCAGAGCTCTGCCGCGCAGGTCGAGGCCTGCGGTGCGGGCGGGCTTTCTGGCGCTATTTTGAAGGCGCGCTCGCTGGAAGTATTGAAGCGCTTGTACGCCAAAGTTGGCCGACGCCTGACGCTGATTTCAGTGGGTGGCATCGAGACCGCGGACGATGCTTGGGCGCGGCTGTGCGCGGGCGCGTCCCTGGTCCAAATCTATACGGGCTTCGTTTACCGAGGCCCGCTCGTCGTGTGGTCGCTCCAACGCGGTCTTTCACGACTGCTGCGCGCCTCGAAATTCCGCACCATCGCCGAAGCCGTCGGCAGCGAGTCGACGCCGTAGATTTTTTGATGGTCAAGCGTGATCGCGCGTGTCGTCGCAGCCTTCGGCGTCGCGGTTCGGAACCCTCGCATTTCGTGTGACGCGGTCGCCAAGGTTCGCTGACTCGAAAATTTTTGCGCAACGGACACCAAGCTCGGACCGACAGGAGGAGCGTGCCTTCCTTCATGCACGAGGTGTTGTTGCAGCTCTTTCGCAATCGCCCAGACCTTGCACCCGAGCTATTGCGCGAAGCGCTTCGGCTCGAGCTCCCGATGTACACGGAGGCACGCATTGAGTCCGCAGACTTCTCACAGCTCGCGCCGACCGGATACCACGCCGATCTCGTCGTGCTCTTGGGCGATGACGTCAACGACGCCCCCGTGCTCGGCATCGTAGTCGAGGTTCAACTCACGCCGAAGCCGCGTAAGCGGTTCACTTGGCCGCTGTACCTCACCGCTCTTCGCGCCAAGCTCGAATGTGACACGTGTGTGCTGGTGATCGCGCCCACGATTGACGTTGCGCGTTGGGCAGCTGAGCCCATCGCGATCGGCTTCAACTCGGTCGTCGCTCCGTTAGTGGTCGGGCCAGGCGGGGTTCCAATCGTCACTGACGTGGAGCGCGCCACTCGGGCGCCTGAGCTCGCGGTGCTTTCCGTCATGGCCCACGGACAGGGGGACGTCGACACGGCTGTAAAGGTTGCCCTGGCTGCCGCCGCAGGCGTCACGACTCTCCCGGAGGACCAGGTGGTGCTATATTCGGACCTCATCGTAGCGGCCCTGAGCGAAGCCGCAAGAAAGGCGTTTCTCATGCTCCCTGAAGGCTACGAATTCCAGAGTCCGATCGGTCGCGAGTCTTTTCGAAAAGGGATCGAGCAGGGCCTCTCGAAAGGGATCGAGCAGGGCCTCTCGAAAGGGATCGAACAGGGCCTCTCGAAAGGGATCGAGCAGGGCCTCTCGAAAGGGATTGAGCAGGGCCTCCTGCGCGGTAGAGCGATGACCCTGCTCGAGGTGCTCGATGCCCGCGGGTTCGTCGTTTCCGGTCCTGTTCGTGAGCGAATCCTTGGTTGCGCCGACCCTGAGTTGCTTGCGCGTTGGAGCCGTCGAGCTGCCACGGCGGCCACACTCGATTCATTGTTCGAATGAGCCGGGGAGGGCGGGATGTGGCGCGGGAAGGGCTAGCTTTTGGGCTGTGTACAACAAGGGGATCGTGAAATTGGGGAATTCTGCCAAGCCGCCTTGCGGGAGCCCGGCACTCGATCTAGGTGGGGTCAGCCTCGAAAGACCCCATGAGCAACGAATACCTCGACCGCGGTGTTTCGCCCACGAAGGAAGACGTGCACCGCGCCATCGCCAAGCATTCCGCCGGTGAAGTTCCGGGTGCGTTTTGCAAGGTGATTGCCGACCCTGCGGGCGACCCGAACATGGTCGCGGTGATGCACGCGGATGGCGCGGGCACCAAATCATCGGTCGCCTACCTGCTCTACGCGGAGACTGGCGACCCGAGCGCATTTGCCGGCATCGCGCAGGATTCTCTGGTGATGAATACGGACGACCTGTTGTGCGTGGGCGCGACCAGCGGTTTCCTCGTCAGCAACACCATCGGGCGCAACGCGCATCGCGTGCGTGGCGACGTCATTTCCGCATTGATTGACGGCTACGAATCGTGTGCGGCCATGCTCCGCGAGCATGGCATCGAGATCACACTGACCGGCGGCGAAACCGCGGACGTGGGTGACTTGGTGCGCACCGTGATCGCTGATTCGACCGTGTTCGCTCGGGTCCCGCGAACGTCCGTGGGCGACTTTTCGCGCGTCGCGCCGGGCGACTTGATCGTCGCGCTATCATCGACAGGGAAGGCGAGCTACGAGCGCCAAGAGAACTCGGGCATTGGCTCGAATGGCCTCACCCTGGCGCGCCACGCGCTACTCGCGCACTCCTATGCCGAGCGCTTTCCGGAGAGCTATTCGGAGACGATCCCCGCCGACAAGGTTTACTGCGGCCGATTTCAGCTCAAGGATTCGTTGCCGGGCAGCGCCCACGACGTGGCTTGGGGGCTGCTGTCGCCGACGCGAACGTATCTACCGATCGTGCGCGCGATCTTGGCTTCGAACCTCGCTTCGCAGGTGACGGGAATCCTGCACTGCAGCGGCGGCGGGCAGACCAAGTGCCGGGGCTTTGGCCGCTCTCTGCACTACGTGAAGGACTCGTTGTTCCCGACCCCGCCGCTTTTTCAGACCATCCAAGACTCCGGTATCGAACCGAAGCAGATGTACCAGGTGTTCAACATGGGACATCGCTTGGAATTGTATGTTCGCCCAAGCGCGGCGACCGGCGTGATCGATGCCGCAGCGCGCTTCGGAGTCGAAGCCAAAATCGTGGGTCGAATCGAAGCCAATCACGGCTCCGAAACGAACCGCGTGTCGATCGCCTGTGGCGGACAAAGCTACGAGTACACCTGAGCGCGCTCGCTCCGAGGAAGCATGGCACGTACTCACTTCACTTACGCGACTCGCAAGAGCGCGCTCGCGCTCGCGCAATGTCGAGCGCTGGTCGCGGTGTTGCAGAGGTTGCACCCGACGTTCACGTTCGAAGAATTGCAGGTCGTGACCACCGGGGATCGCATTCAAGATCGCGCGCTCAGCGAGATCGGCGGCAAGGGCCTGTTCATCAAAGAGATCGAAGAGGCCCTGCTCGATGGTCGCGCGGACTTCGCCGTGCATTCGTCGAAAGACGTGCCGCCGGAGCTCGCGCCGTCGCTGATCGTCGAATGCTTTCCGGAACGCGAGGACGCGCGCGACGTGCTCGTCACCCGTTCCGGTGTGAGCTTCGACGCGTTGCCCCAGGGCGCGACCATCGGCACTTCGTCGTTGCGTCGTCGCATTCAACTCGGCACGCTGCGTCCGGATCTGCACTTTTCGGTGCTACGCGGCAACGTCGACACCCGCATTCGCAAGTGCCGCGCCGGTGAAGTGGAAGCGATCGTGCTTGCGCGTGCTGGCATGGTTCGGCTGGGCATCGAGAACGAAGCCAGTGAGGTGCTGTCCGCGGATCACTCACTGCCGGCAGTGGGCCAAGGCGCGTTGGCTGTCGAACAACGTGTCGGTGACGCGGACGTTGCGGCGCTACTCGCCCCGGCATCGCACCCGGAAACGAAAATTGCCGTCCTAGCCGAGCGCGGCGTGATGCGTGCCGTCGAAGGCAACTGCCAAACTCCGGTCGCCGCTTATGCCGTTCGTGAAGGCTCCGAAATCTGGCTGCGCGCCCTTCTCGCCGAACCCGACGGCTCGAATCTGCGCAAAAACGCCGTGCGCGCCCCTTGGCCAGTTTCGGACGCCGAGGCGACCGCTCTGGGCGAAACTCTGGGCCGCACATTGCGCCTTTCCTCTCGCACATGAACGTGAACGTGCCCTTGGATGTGCCCGCTCTCCCCTGTTTTCTCCCCCAAACCCCATGATATGGTCCGCGCCATGCCCTTTCGGAACCTCGTCAAACTCTCGTTATTGACTGCGCTCGTCATCCCGAGCGCGCTCTCACTCAGCGCCTGCAAAGGCGGGGATGAAGTGAAGCACGCGCAGATCAAAGCCGGCGAGATGCCGGAAAAGGGTGAGTGGCAAGGCGTCTATTACGACCGGACCTACGGCTACTTGCACCTGTTGGTCGACGGTAAGAGCGCGCAGGGCGCGTGGCGCACCGGCGGTGGCGATGCCTACGGCGAGATGCAGGGCGAGATCGACGGCAACGTGCTCCGTTACAGCTGGACGCAGCACAAAATCGGCCAGATTGGCGCCGAAGCCAACAGCCACGGCAAAGGTTACTTCGTCTACAGCATTCCCAAAGAGGGTGAAGCTCACCAAATCGCCGGTGAGTGGGGCCTCGGTGAGAGTGACGCGGGCAATCCGTGGAAGGCCGTCAAGCAGACCAACATGCAGCCCAATCCCGCGTCGGTGAAGCCGGACGAGATCGAGGGCAAGGTGAACGCGGGCGGCTGGGACGACGAGGGCGGCGACAAGGGCTCGAAGAAGTCCGACGGCGACGCACCCGAGGAGAAGTAATCCCGTGCCTGGCGACGCAGCAAAAGGGCTGCAATTCAAAGAATCCCCGATCTTCGAGCGCGGCTCGCCAGGCCGCAGCGGCGCATCGCTGACCGAGCTGGACGTGCCCGCCGTCGACTTGAAGCAGGCGCTACCAGGGCTCGAGCGAAAGTCGCCCGCCTGCCTGCCCGAAGTGAGCGAACCGGAAGCGATTCGTCACTTCGTTCGCTTGAGTCAGTGGAACTTCAGCATCGACACGCAGTTCTACCCCCTCGGTTCGTGCACCATGAAGCACAACCCGAAGGTCAATGAGTGGGCCGCGCGCTTGGACGGCTTTGCCAACTTGCACCCGCTGACTCCGCCGCACTTGGCGCAGGGCGCGCTCGAGTTGATGGTCCGGCTGCAAGCGCTGCTCGCGGAAATCGTGGGGATGGACGGCGTCAGTTTGCAGCCCGCGGCTGGCGCGCAAGGTGAGCTCACGGGTCTGATGATGATCCGCGCCTATCATCGCAGTCAGGGCCGCTCACCGCGCAAGGTGCTGATCCCGGATAGCGCGCACGGCACCAATCCCGCGAGCTGCGCGCTGAACGGCTTCGAAGCGGTGCCCTTCGCTTCCGGTCCGCAGGGCATCGTCGAACCCGAGACACTCGCTCGCGCTCTAGAAGGCGCCGGTGGGGACGTCGCGGCGTTGATGATGACCAACCCGAACACGATCGGGCTGTACGAAAGTGCGATGCCCAAACTCGCGCAGCTCGTGCACGAAAAGGGCGGTCAGGTGTACGGCGATGGCGCCAACATGAACGCCGTGCTCGGCCGCGCGCGCCCGGGCGATGCCGGTGTGGACGTGATGCAGTACAACCTGCACAAGACGTTCACTACGCCACACGGCGGTGGCGGTCCGGGTTCGGGTCCGGTTGCGTTCAAGCGGCATTTGGATGCGTTTCAACCAGCGCCGGTCGTGCGCAATGCCGACGGCACGTTCATCATCGATCACGATCGGCCGCACACGGTCGGCCGCGTGCGTTCGTTCTTGGGCAACTTCGGCATGATGGTGCGCGCGTACACGTACATTCGCGAGCTGGGTGCCGAAGGCTTGCACAGCGTGAGCGATCTGGCGGTGCTCAACGCCAATTACATCGCTGCGTTGCTGCGCGACGTGCTGCCCTTGGCGTACGACACGCCGATGCTGCACGAAGCGGTCTTCACCGACAAAGCTTTGGAAGCAAAAACCGGCGTAAAGACGCTCGATCTTGCCAAGCGCTTGATCGACTACGGCTTTCACTCACCGACCGTGTACTTCCCGCTGGTGGTGCGCGGCGCATTGATGGTCGAGCCGACCGAGACCGAAACCAAGCAGACCATCGACTCGTTCGTGGCCGCCGTGAAGGCGATCGTGAAAGAGGCCGAAGAGTCACCCGAGCTGGTCAAAGGCGCGCCGCATTTGACGCGCCTCGGCCGACTGGATGAAGCGCGGGCTGCCCGCAAGCCGCGGCTGCGTTGGTCGCCGGTTTCGGAGGACAGCAACTCCGGAAGCACGTGATCGGTTGCTGTCGCCGCTCGCTCGAGCGATGACCACGCGTAGCGGCGACATTTCGCTGGCCGAGCTCGTGAGCCTGCAACGGCAGTGCCACGGCTCGGCTTGCCTATTGCAGAATCTCGGCGATGGGTTCTTGTATCGAACGAACCCATTTTACCGGCGCGTGCGCGACGCGGCGCGTGCGCGGGGTTTTGGTTTCACGCTCGAGGATCCCGGAAATTACTTCGCGTTTCCGCTGGTCGCGCTCGATACCGTGCTGCAGACGCGCAAGGTGCCGTACCGCGCGAACTACGCGGCTCTGGTTGCCTTCGAGCGAACGCGCCCCGGCTTCTTCACGCTCGCCGATCTGCAAAAAAATCGCCCTCTGCCCAACTATGTTCTGCACGAGTCGGCGCACGCCGTCGCGTTCCACGAGTTGTTCGGTCGGCCTCGGGACGTCCACGCTGCGCTCTCCGACCCGAGCAAACTGCTGCACATCGAGCTCGGTGAGGCCTACGCGATGACGGCAGAGTATTTCGCGGCCTGCGCGGTGTCTGGACCAATTCACGCCTGGTTCTTTTCGATCAACTCCTACCGCCATCGGACGCCGGCAAAAAAAGCGGTGGGCGAGCTTTTGACCCGATACGGATCTCCGCTGATCGTTTGGCTCGTGCTGATCGCCTTCTTGGAGAACAATTTCTTCGTGGAGCGCTTGCCGATGAAGACGCTCGAGCGCGCGCTCGAGCTCTATCCGATGGGCAATGCAAACGGCATCCCACGCCGAGATCGCCTGCGACTATGCCGGGCGCTGAGCGATCTGATGGTGATGGACCCCGAATTCCGTGAAGACACGACGCGTTTGTTTTTGACCATGCACGGCCATCGTCGAAATGTCCGCAGTGTGCTGTCCGCGGAGCCGCTCGACTCGATCGAGGCCGAGCCGCGCCTCAAAGGCCCGCTGACTCGGCTCGTCCGCGCCTTGTGTGATTGACTCGGTCAGTTCGCTTGCACGAAGCTGCCGTCCAGCGTTTCGAGGCTGCTGCACGGTTTACTTTCGGCTTCTTGCTTCGATTTTGCGGGCTCCACCTCACAAAACCCGTCGTGTTGCGGCTGGTCTGCCAGCTTCTTGGTGCGTGATTCCAAGTGCACGTCGTGGTTTTCGGCCACGGTCAGTACATGGTCCGCGTACGTGCGTTCGACGCATTGCGTGCCTTGGCCAAAGCCAGTAGTGGCCTCGAAGCCAGTCAGCGTCGTGGCGTTCGTCGTGCTGCTGAGGGTGAAAGTGTATTCGAGCGTATACGGTTGGTTGGCCTGTTGCGCAGCTCGCTTGGCTTGGCAATCAACGACGCTGCTGCATGAATTCAACGTCACGAATTTTTGGCCGAAGATCTCCGACGCCGTGATCACGAAGAACTGCTCGTGCAGTTGGCTGAGCTTCGAGTCACCTGGCGTAGCGCAGCCGGCGAGGTTCTCGCTCGCCGCGGTCAGTCGATAGATGCCTTCGAACGAGCCGGCATTCGTGACACCCCCGTCCGCGTCGCTGGCGCTACCACAGGCGAGGACCGAAAACAGACTAAAGCCGAGCACGCTCAAAGCGCCCCTTTTCATCATTGGCCATCTTACCCGAACCCCGTGCGGAAACTTCCCGCGCGTCGAGCGGGACAGGAGCTGGTTCGCCATCGCCGGCCCGCATGGGACCCAACCCAAAGGCTCCTCGGGCCATTCGCCGAGTTCCACGCGGCTTTCGCTCACACGTGACAGCGGTGGGACATCAGGACCGAGCCTGTCGCTCAGCCGGCCTTGCCGCGTGGCTGGATCTCGCTCGCCACCTTCGGCGCGGACTCGTCACGCGCTTACGCTAGAAACCGAGCGGCTTTCACGGTTTGGCGGGGATCGCACCTGACATGCTCGGGGCTCGGACATACAATCGTGGCTGCTGGCTGGTTCGACACGCTGTCGAAATATCCCGCCGACAGAATGCTCGCACATGGCATCCCGCACTTCGCTCGTTCAAGACGGCCACCTCGATACACACCGCAAGGCTCTGGCGATCAACTTGGACCCGCGACGCTACGGTACGTTCGCGGAAATCGGCGCAGGTCAGGAGGTCGTCCGCTGGTTCTTTCGCGTGGGCGGCGCGGCCGGCACCATCGCCAAGAGCATCTCCGCCTACGACATGGCGGTGAGCGACGCGATTTATGGGCACACCGAGCGCTACGTCGCGCGCAAACGCCTGCAGGCGATGCTCGACTACGAGCACGATCTGAATCTACAGCGCTTGCGCGACGCGCGCGGTGACACGACCGCGTTCTTCGCATTTTCCGATACCGTGTCGGCGCGCAATTTTGCGGGCACCAACGAGTGCCACGGTTGGATCGGCGTGAAATTTCAAGCGCACCCGCGTGACCAAGACAGTCAGATCATCATCCACGTTCGCATGCTGGACACTGAAAACCAGCTGCAGCAAGAAGCGCTCGGGATCGTCGGGGTCAACTTGTTGTACGGCGCGTTCTTCTTGCACCACGATCCAGAGCGGTTGCTCGAGTCGTTGCTGCACAACCTCAGCACCGATCGCATCGAGATCGACATGATCGAATTCTCGGGTATCGAGTTTCGCAGCGTCGACAATCGTATGATGAGTCTGAAGTTGGTGCAGCTCGGGTTGTCGGGCGCGGCCATGTTCGGCGCGCACGGACAGGTTTTGCAGCCTTCGGAGGTGCTGTATCGGCATCCGGTATTGGTCGAACGCGGGAGTTTTCGGCCGGTCACGCGCGTGAACATGGACATGTTGAACTCGGCGAATGCCGCGTTCAGCAAGTCATTGGTCGAGAGCGGAAGTCAGGCCGAGCCGGTTCAGCTGCTGGAAATCACGATGCGGAATCTGATGGCCAGCGGTGAAATCGACTATCGTGATTTTTTGGCGCGCGCCGACATGATGTCTGCGACCGGCAAGATCGTGCTGATCTCCGACTATTTCGAGTACTATCGCTTGGCGACTTACCTTCGCCGTTACACGAGTCAGCGCATCGGCATTGCCATGGGGGCCGGCAGCCTGCTCGAGCTGTTCGACGAAAAGTACTACGCGCACCTGGAGGGCGGAATTCTCGAGTCCTTCGGGCGCTTGTTCAAGAATGACCTGAAGCTGTACGTGTACCCGTTGCTCGACCTAGAGACGAACGAGCTTACCACGGTCGAGAATCTCAAGGTCTCGTCCGACTTGGTGAAGTTGTTCGGGCACCTGGTCGACCGTGGGTGCATTCAACAACTCGACAACTACGATCACTCCATATTGCACATCTTTTCTCGCGATGCGCTCAAGCTCATCAAAGCCGGCGATCCTTCGTGGCAAGAGATGGTGCCGCCGGAAATCGCAGAAGTGATCCGCAAGCGCGGGCTGTTCGGCTACCGGCCCTCGCACAACGAGCCGCGTGGGGACGAGGCGCAACGTCGCGTGAATTAGCCCGAGTTTTCCGCCATTTTGCCGGATGTCACCGGGCCCGCTCGCAGCTCCGGCCGTGCTAACTTGGGCGCGTGTCCAGCCCGAACCCGATCGCGTTCCGAATTCTGACTTGCTGCTCGTTGCTGCTCGCCGGCTGCAATCGCGAATCGCCGCCGCCCGCTCCGACGTCACGAGTGGCCTCGCCGTCCACTTCAGCCGTGGCCGCAGCAGCACTCCCATCGGCGTCGAGCGTCGCAGCGCCGGGGGCTTTGCTCACGGTTGGCGCGGAGGTGCCGGACGTAGCCGCACCCGCGCAGGACGGCAAGCTCGTGAACCTGCGAGCGCTGAAAGGGAAGCCGGTGATCGTCTATTTCTATCCCAAGGACGACACGACGGGTTGCACCATCGAGGCCAAAGGCATCCGCGATCAGTACGCGGAGTTGAGCCGTCGAGCGGTCGTGCTCGGAGTTTCCGAGGACTCGCTGGATTCACACCAGGCCTTCGCCGCGAAATACGAGCTCCCGTTCCAATTGCTGGACGATACGAATCATGCGCTCGCGACTGCGTTTGGCGTGCCGCTCTCTGCGGGCAAGGCCAAGCGCGTCACGTTCGTGATCGATGCGTCCGGAAAGGTGGCCAAAGTGTTCCCGAACGTGAACCCAGACGGCCACGCACTCGAACTGATCGAGGCGCTGAAGGCGCTCGGATAGCCCTGCTGTAGCTTCACGACTCGGCGTGCTCCAGAGCCGCTCTGCGCGCAGTTGCCCGGGCCTCCCGTGGACCAAAGATTTGTCGAGGCGCGAGGCCCGGGACGGTGGTAATAGCGCGGTCAGAACATGCTCCTCTTAGCAGCGCCGCTGACCCATTCCGGGAACTGCTCATGACCACGACAGGAATCGAGACGATCGAGCGCGAAGGCGTCCCCTATGCACTGATCATTTCGTCGCAGGCGACGAGCGACGCCAAGTACAACTTCCTCACCGACTCGCAGAGCCCGCTTCAGCTGGGCATGAATTTCTATCGAGCGGGGGAAGTGATCAAGGCGCACTATCACTTGAAGAAGCACGTGCAGACCGACGCGGTAGTTCACGAGTTCTTGCTAATCGCCGCGGGGCAAGCCCTCTTGCGCCTGTATGACGCCCACGATCAAAGCGAGTTTGCTTCGCGTCGGCTCGACGCTGGCGACATGGTGCTGCTGCTCGCCGGCGGGCACGGTTTGGATATCCAGGCAGACACGAAGATCGTCGAGCTGAAGCTCGGGCCGTACGACGGAAAAGTCAAAGACAAGGTGGTATTCGGAGTATGACTGCGAACGACTTCATTCCGGTGTGCGAACCGTTGCTTGGCGGGCGCGAGCTCGAGTACGTCACCAAAGCCGTCTCGGGCGGGTGGATTTCGTCGAGCGGCAGCTACGTTGCCCAGTTCGAGCAAGAGTTCGCGAAGTACTTGGGCGTGCCCCATGCCGTCACCACGACCTCCGGCACCACCGCCTTGCATCTCGCCTTGGTCGCTGCCGGCATCGGTGCGGGGGATGAAGTGATCATCCCCGCTTTCACCATGATGGCCTCGGCGATCGCCGTTTGCTACACCGGCGCCAAGCCGGTCTTCGTCGACGCTGATGCGTCCAGTTGGAACATCGATCCGAGTCTGATCGAGGCGAAAATTACGCCAAAAACCCGCGCAATCATGCCCGTCCACGTGTACGGGCACAGCTGCGACATGGACGCCGTGCAGCGCATCGCCGACGAACACGGCTTGCTCGTGATCGAAGACGCGGCCGAGGCCATTGGGTCTCGCTACAAGGGTCGTCGCTGCGGAAGCATCGGCGACATCAGTTGCTTCAGCTTTTTCGCGAACAAGCTGATCACCACGGGCGAGGGCGGTATGGTCGTGGTGCGAGACGAGCGCTTCATCGAGCGCTTGCGCTATTTCAAGAATTTGTGCTTCCCGCTCGACGGCTCGCGGCGATACGTGCACGAAGACATCGGCTTCAACTACCGCATGCCCAACGTGTTGGCGGCGATCGGACTCGCGCAGCTGGAGCGCGCGGAACACTACCTAGAATGTCGACGTTCCAACGCGGTCCGCTACAACGCACTGCTCGCCGGGCAGCGCGGCATTACCACTCCGCCGGAGCTGCCTTGGACGACGAACTCCTATTGGATGTACTCGATCCTGATCGGCGATGATTTCGGCATCAGCCGCGATCAAGTGATGGCCGGGCTCAAAGCCGCGGGCATCGAGACGCGCTCGTTCTTCGTGTCGATGCACCGCCAGCCCGCGCTGCAGAAGTACGGCTGCGACGTGTCGGGCGAGTACCCCGTGACCGACGACCTAGCGCGGCGAGGGCTGTACCTGCCGTCGAGCTCCGGGCTGACCGATGCGCAAATCGAACGCATCAGCAGCTCGCTGCTGGCGCTGCGCGCGGGTTAGCCCTCGCGCTCAGTAGAACATCTTCGGCGTCTTCGCGTCGTCGCGCAGAGCCTCGAAATCAGCGGTGGCCATCAGGGTCACGAGGTCCTTGAAGGTGGTCTTCGGTGACCAGCCGAGGACTCGCTTGGCCTTGCTGGCGTCACCCAAGAGCAAATCGACCTCGGTCGGGCGGTAGTAGCTCGGATCGACAGCGATTCGCACTGCGCCCGTCTTGGCGTCGATGCCTCGTTCGTTCTCGCCTTCGCCCTCCCAGCGCAGCTGCATGTCCAGCGCTTGGAAGGTGTGATCGCAGAACTCACGCACCGTGTGGCACTCACCGGTGGCCAGTACGTAGTCATCCGGCTTGGGCTGTTGCAAAGCGAGCCACATGCCCTCGACGTATTCCGGCGCGTAGCCCCAATCACGCTGTGCGCTCAGATTGCCGAGCCGCAGTGTATCGAGCTTCCCGAGTTTGATCTTGGCGGCGCCGAGCGTAATTTTGCGGGTGACGAAGCTCTCGCCGCGTCGCGGTGACTCGTGGTTGAACAGGATGCCGTTCACCGCGTACACGTCGTACGCTTCACGGTAGTTCACCGTCAGCCAGTACGAATAGAGCTTGGCGACGCCGTACGGGCTGCGCGGGTAGAAGGGCGTGGTCTCGCTCTGCGGCACCGCCTGCACTTTGCCGAAAAGTTCGCTGGTCGAAGCTTGATAGTAGCGTGCCTTCACGCCAGTTTCGCGCAAGGCATCGAGCAGACGCAGCGTGCCCACGGCGTCCACTTGAGCCGTGTACTCGGGCATCTCGAACGAGACCTTGACGTGGCTTTGCGCAGCCAAATTGTAGATTTCGGTCGGTTCGACCTTGGCCACCAAGCGGTTCAGGTTGTTGGTGTCCAGCATGTCGCCGTAGTGCAAGTGGAAGCGATCGGCGTACGCCGGGTCGGAGTGCACTGCATCGATGCGCCCGCGGTTGAACGAGCTCGAGCGACGCACCACGCCGTGGACCTCGTATCCCTTTCCGAGCAGGAGCTCCAGCAGGTAGGAGCCGTCTTGACCCGTGATCCCCGTGATTAGCGCGCGTTTGACGCCTGATGCAGACATTGGGCGAGCGGATATCACGCGACCTGGTGCACGTCAAACACGGGTTCGGGCGCGGTTCACGCCTGCTTTCACGCCTGAGCAGACCTGAACCTATGCTACGGTTTCGGCCCGATGGCGCGGCTTTGCTAGCGCACACGGTGGCAAAAGAACGCCAGAAACTCTAGAAAATCCCAGATGTCCGTCTTCGGCGCCTACTCGCAGTATTACGACCTCCTGTACAAGGACAAGGACTACGCCGGGGAAGCGGCCTACGTACGCTCACTGATCGAGCGCTATCACCCGAGCGCTCGTTCGGTGCTGGATTTGGGGTGTGGCACGGGGCGTCACGCCTTACTTCTGGCCGAAAGCGGCTATCGCATGACCGGTGTCGACCGCTCGCCGGACATGCTTCGGGAGGCGAACGCGCAGCTGGCTGCGGCAACCGCTGAGCGCGCTCAGCGCCTCGCGTCTTCTGGTGCTGCGCCAACATTCCTGCAAGGCGACGTGCGTACCGTGCGCATCGGTCAAAAATTCGATGTCGTCGTCTCGCTCTTCCACGTGATGAGCTATCAGACCAGCAATGACGATCTGAGAGCTGCGTTGCGCACCATCAAGGAGCACCTGGCGCCGGGAGGCGTGGTGATCTTCGATTGCTGGTATGGCCCCACGGTCTTGACCGAACGCGCCACCGCACGCTCGCGCCACTTGGAGAACGAACGAATCGCCGTGGAGCGCGAGGCGCAACCGGTGCTTCACCCGACTCAGAACTGTGTGGACGTGAACTACCGCGTGCAGATCACGGACAAGCAGAGCGGCGACGTTCAAGAGCTGCGCGAGACGCACAGCATGAGGTACCTTTTTTCGCCCGAAGTCGAACTGCTCTTGGCAGGTGCCGGCCTCGAATTGAAAGGTTCGGCAGAGTTCATGACCAACAAGCCGCTCGGTTTGGACACGTGGACGGCTGTCTTCGTCGCGGCCGCGAGCGCGTAGCGCGCCACAAAACCCAATGCTCGTCGAGAATGCTCGTGCTATCGCAGCGCCACGAATGGTGGATAGGATAGATTGGCGGCGCGTCGGGGTCGCGTTTTCCGCAATCGCGACTGGCCTGGTTCTGTTCTGGCTCTCGCTGCATTGCCAGGCGTCGGACTGGTTCATTTCCGAGACTCACGCTGACATCATCTATACGGGGCTGCGCCAGTTCCGCGAATTCCCGTATTTCTCCTTCGTGTTCGGCGGCGGGACCTACTTCCTGCAAGACCCGCAGAGCAACTTGTTTTCGCCGGCAGTGCCGCTGATCTTGCTCGCTGGACCGAGCATCGGTCTGCGTTTGATGGAGGCGCTGTGGGGCGTCGTGGGCGTGTACGCCTTCGTCGCTTGGCTGCGAAGGCGCGTGAGCGTCGAGGCGGCTCTCGTCGGTGCCGTCGCCAGTGCCACGGGCTTGGGTGTGCTTTGGCGTGTCGCCATTGGTAACGACATGTTCATGTGGCACCTCGGTCTGCCGTTCTTGCTGTGGACTGCAGACGGTGTGCTGCGTCAGCGCACTTTGCAGAGCTCGCTCTGGTTTGCGCTGGTGCTCGGTCTGCTCATGCTCGGACCGACGTTTCACTCCTTCACGTATTTGTTCTTGCCGGTCGTGCCGGTGTACGTGCTCCTGGAGCTGCTCTTCGACCGCCCGAAGGCCAAGGATTTTCGCAAGATCGTCGGACTGTTTGCGCTCTCGTGCACGCTCGGTGTGCTGATGATCAGCTTCAAGCTGGTTGCCTGGCTCAAGTTCCCGATGCAGCGGCTGGTCAGTGATTATGGCGTGCTCACGCTGTCGACCACCCTGCAGCAGCTGTTCGACTATTCGCTGATCGACCGGGTGCCCGTCGTCACCGCCAGGTACTTGGGCAGGGCAGTGCGCGTCGGCAGGCGGGCTTGGGGGATTGAAGAGACGGCCACCGCGCTACCCCCGCTCGGCACGCTACTCGCGTTCCTCGGCATGTTCGCGGCTGGGTTCTCGAGACCCAAGCGACGGCTCGGGCTCTTCGCCGCAATCGTGCTGTTGCTCGGCATTACCCTCACCACTTGGTCGCCAGCTTGGGAAGCCTTTCGCGCGTTGAATGGCGGCAACTTTCGCGTCGCACCTCGTTGCCTCGGCATGGCCTCGTTTGCGCTCTCGGTCTTCGCCGCGCTGGGAGCTGATTTCGTGTTCGAGCGCTTGCAGCGTGCCGCTTTGCCGTTGTCGCTCGCCGCGGTAGCGGTGATGTGCGCCTCGGCGCTGTGGTGGACGCACGCCGCGGGTCTCACGAAAGACGGCATCGTCTTGCCAACCTGGATGAATCCGATCGAGCAAGAGCGGGTCGAGCGTGAGGCCGCCTCCAAAGTGCACTCCTTCGATCGAATTCGCCGCTATCGGGGACGGCGGGATATCCTGGAGGGAACGGGCTACACGGATGGCTTTTTGGTCGTCGGCAACGACGATGATCCGATGCTGTGGGTCGCGCAACGCGCGCTGCCCATTCTGTATGACGGGCACAAGAACTGGAACATCGGTGGTCTGAAGGAGAATCAAATCACCACCGAGCATTTCCGGGTGAAGATCCGCGACGTACCCCCTCGCAGTCACACGATATTGCGTTTGCAGGAGCCGGCGTTCGGGCTCGCGATCAGCACCGTTCCGCCGAACGCCGGCGTGAAGGTGTATCCGCAAGGGAACTTGCTCGTGGTGGACAACCCGACGGACGAGCCGATTCAGCGCGTGGTGCTCCGGGCGCGCCTGCCGGTTTCCGTCTTCTGGCTCATCGCCTCGGGGCTTTCGCTCTTGGGGACGATTGCCGGCCTGTGCTGGCTCACGGACCGTCGAGGTCACCAAGAGCTTCCGGTGACCGAGCCCGCAGTCTGAATTGCGACGAGGATAGTGTTCGATGGTTGGCGATCAATTTTCCGATTTGACCGTGATTTTGCCGACGCTCAACGAAGTGGGAAACCTCGAGTCGTTGATCGAAGGCCTGGGCCGCGAGTTGCCCGGCTGCCGCGTGATCGTGGTCGACGACAATTCTTCCGACGGAACGCCAGATTTGGTTCGCAAAATCGCGGCCAGCAACGGCTCAGTGCGGCTCATCGCGCGTCGCGTGACGCCCTGCCTGACGGACTCCATTCAGGCCGGGATCGACGCTGCCAGCACGCGCTTCGTGGCTTGGATGGACGCGGATCACTCGCATCCACCGGCAGTGCTGCGCAAGCTGTACGACGTCGCTCTCGTTTCTGGTTGCTGTATCGGGACGCGCTATGCGGATGCGGACGAGTCGTTTGCCAGCCGCTTACCCAAAGGAGAAATGCTCGCCGCCGGCCTGTCCGCGGTCTTGAATTTCTCCGTAAAGTACGTGTTGCGCTTGAAGATCACCGACTACACCAGCGGCTTCATCGTGTGCCGGCGTGACTTGCTCGACAATCACCAACTGACTGGCGACTATGGCGAATACTTCATCGAGTTGATGTTTTACCTGACTCGCCGGGGCGTCGATCTACGCGAGATCTACTATGAGTCGCCGCCGCGACATTCCGGTGAGTCGAAGACCGGCGCAAGCCTTTTGCCTCTGATGCGCCGCGGAGTGAAATACCTATGGCTAGTGGGCCGCCTGATGCTCCCCGGCAACTCGAGCTCCGCGCACTAGCGCTGTGTCATCGCCTTTGCCTGCCCGAGACTGCGTCGTCGCGTGCGGGCCTGGACGTGCTCGAGGCCCTGTACGCGGCGCTGATGCGAGATCTCGCGGCGCACGTGATCTGGGAACCCGGGCTGGCGGGCGCGCCCGAGCACGGCGCCTTCGCCGCGGGGACCGTGCGGTTCCGTGAGACCGAGGCGCATACCCGCCGCTCCTTGCCCGCGGCCGCCTTTGCGCGCTTGGCAGTTCGTGCGGCATTGATGCCCAAACACCTGCTCGCGCGTCGGCGTTGGGAATCGCTGATTCCACACGAGGGCATCGGGTACGTGCTGACTCTGGGCGTGGCAAGCGCCGTCGTGCCTTCGGTTCGCACGCGGCGTGGCCGCGATATTTTGGCTGACATGGAGGCCTGGTTTGGCAAGCAAGGCTGCAGCGCGAGCTTCGTCGATACCGAGCTATCGAATCGCCGTGCGCACGAGTTCTATCTCCGCGCTGGCTACCTCGAGCTCTCGCGGGATCACGGCCAGGTGTTGTTGCGCAAGGCGCTCGTCACGCGCTGAGCCGACCCGAGCGAGATACGAGCTGGGCGAACAGCGCCGCATATTGGCGAATGATCTGCGGCCAGGAGTAGTTTTTCTCGGTGAAAGCGCGACCGCGTTCACCGAGCTTCGCCCGCAGAGCCGCATCGGCAACGAGCTCGCGCAGCGCGGCTACGAATGCGTCGGCGTCTTCCGGCGTCACGAGCGTGCCATTTTGTCCATCGACGATCGCGTCCGGGATTCCTTCCAAGCGTGAGGCGACCACGGGTAAGCCACTGGCGGAGGCCTCGATCGCGACGATGCCGAAGCCTTCGACGTTGCCCGGAACGCGGACGTTCGGCATGACGAACACGTCGCTCGTGCCGAGGATATCCAGCAAGCGCTTGTCGCTCACGCTGCCCACCAACCAGACGCGCTCGGTTTGCCCGACTTCTGAAGCAGCACGCAGGATCTCGTCGTGTTCGGAGCCGACGCCGACGATGACATAGAGCACGTTGGGTAACTTCGGCAGCACATGGCGCACGAACCAAGCGGCGCCCTTGCGCGGCACGAGTCGCCCGACCGTGACCAACGCGACGCGCCCGGCGCGCTTCTGCTCCAGCTCCGAGTCGCGATTGGCGCTACGCGAGACCGCGAAATATCGCTCGGGAACCCCAATCGGGATCGCACACACTCGCGCAAAGCCTCGCGCTTCTGCGATCTGCTTCGTCGAAGCGCTGTTCGCGATGATCGCGTCCGCGCGCAAGAACAACCGCAGGTACACCTGATAAATCCAGGGCGAGAACGTCATGTCGAGTCCGTGCACCGAAACCGCCACCCGTTTGCCGAACAGGCGCGGCAGGAACCCAGCCGCGCTCAGCATCGCGTCTCCCAGGTGAATCACATCGTAACGATGAGCCGTGAGCGCGACCCTCCAAAATACGTACGGCAGAAACCAGACCAAGTGCTTCTGCGAACGCCCCAACGTGATGGTGGTCTTGGGTTCCGGAAAGCCCGTCAAAAGGCTGTAGCTGAGGCTTTCCATCCCGCCGACTTTTGGCGGATATTTACGAGTGACGAACAAAACGCGCATAGCTCGAAAAGACGCTTGCACCGCCCCGAGCCGCTACGACGACAGTCAGAACGATAGCAGGAGCGACACAGCACCGGCTCGATAGCACGTGAAGGCAGGTCTCGTAACTAGCCGTTGACGATTCGCGCACCCCGTGGAAGCTTGCCCGGCTTCGACGGCGCTTTATTCGTTCTCCATGACAATTTTGACGTTGGCCAAAGCTGCGGGCAGCGCGGTTCGGCGCTGGGGGCGCGAAAGCGGGGTTGCTTTGCCACGCCCGGTCGCCCCGGTGTTGATCGCTTGTGCCTGGTCCTTGCTCGTGTTCACCACCATCCTCTGGGTCTGGGGTGTGAACGCCCGCGTCTTGATTTCTCCGGATGAGGCACTGAATCGCTTCTCGGCCGGGATCATCGCCAAACAATGGCGTCCTTTCCTCACTCTGCCGTTTCCGGATCCCGAGGACATCGCGCATCCGCGTCATTGGGTTTCGGTCGGCGACCGCGCGATTCCGTCGTATGCCCCCCTCGCGATCTACGTGTACGGGTTCTTGCTGCGCTTGCGGCTCTTGGGACACCTGTTGGTCGCCGCCCTGCCGGCCAGCGCCGTCGCGGGTCTCGTCCTGGGCACGGCAAGGCTGCTCCCGGACGAGCGCAAGTGGTTGTCCGCCTTCGTGCCCATGCTCGGCTTCCCGGCGCTCTATTGGCTGATGCGCCCTTGGATGAATCTCTCTGCTTTGTTGACCTGCGTGTGCTGGTCGTTCTTCTTTTGGACCTCCTGGCAAGTCACGGGTAAGTCGCGTCACCTCACGATCGCTGTCTTCGGTTTGGGCGCCGCGGCGGCGGTTCGGCCCGACTACGCGGCCTATCTACTGCTCGTCACGTTGCTCTTCGCGTTGGCTGCGAGCCCGGCGCAGTACAAGCGCATCGTCGTTTTGGTGATTGCTGCGGGGGCAAGCGCAGTTGCCATCAATCTGTTCCTCAACTGGGTGATCACCGGACACCCGATGCTCGCGGCATACCAGATCGTCGCAGCGCGTGACGAAGGCACGGATGGTCCGGGCGGGCCGCTCGGTCTATTGCGCCAACTCCTAGTGCCGATGGGCGTGCCGAAACCGCTGATGGCACTGGGCTTCCTTCGCAAATATTGGCTGGAGATGGGCCCGATCGCGGGGCTGACTTTGGCGCAACTCGCCCTCGTACCGGTCTTGAGCTCTCGCCCTCGCTTGGTGCGAGTACTGTACGGGCTCGGCCTAGTCGTCATGCTCTGCTTCGTGCTCTCACACATGGATGAGAACCTGAACGGCGCATCGGAGCGCTTGGGCGCAGTTCATCACAGCATGCCGCGCTATTGGTCTCCGGTGTACTTGCTCGCAGCGCTGCCGCCGATCTTGTTTTTGGGCCGCTGTCAGAAACGCGGCGTGTTCCTGGCGGGGGTTGCGCTCGTGAGCGTGCTCGTGCTGGCGAGCGGCTACGAAATCGCTCGGCGAGAGGGCTCGTCGCTGGTCAAGCTGTACCAGTTTGCACAGCGATGGGGGCAGATCGTACCGGCGCTCTCGGACAAGATCCCGCGCGAGGCGATGGTCTACAGCGGCACGCACGACAAAGTGCTCTGGCCGTACTTCCGCGTTGGAACCATGACGGAGCCCGAGCCGACCGCGAGTTCGATGCGGCGCGCGATTGACGCCAATCTCCAGGTCTACCTATTCGAACCGCGATTTCCGCGCGCGCGCTTGCGGGCGTTGGAGCGCGCACTGCGGCGCAAGCGGCTGACCATTGCCTCGATCGATCGGCGGGGTATCTTCCTGGTGACCCGTGCGCGCCCCTGAATCGTCATCACCAGCGCCTTTCACTCTCGAAACGCCCGGATCAGATGTCTCGCCTGCGTAGCGCCATCAAGCCGATCGCTTCCACGCTGATCCTGGTCTGTATCGCGCTCTTCTTCTGGAAGGCGTTCAGTCACAACTGGGCTGAGATCCGCGCTCATCATTTCGAGTTGAACTATCCGTTGTTGGTGCTCTCGGTCGTGGCCATCGCGGCGAGCTACGTGCCGGCGACTTATGGGTGGCACGTTGCGGTCAACTCGCTGTCGCCCGTGAACAAGGTCACCTTTGCGCAGAGCTTCGCGACGGTAAATACCAGCGGGTTGACCCGGTACGTGCCGGGGAAGGTTTGGAACCTGGCGCTGCAAATGTATTGGTTGACGCAATTGGGCATATCGAAGCCCCTGGTCGTTTACGTCAATCTGATCAACCTGTTCGTCGGCATTGTCACCGAGGTGATCCTGGGGCTCGGTTATCTGCTCCTCTCGTCCGACAAGATCCCGCTTTCGACCTCGCTGTCGCTGCTCGCAGCCCTGCTCGTGCTCGACGCCTGCGTGATTGTCTTTCAATCGCAGATTTTCAACCTTCTCGGCGCGCTGTTCAATCGCGTGTTGAAGCGCGAATTGCCGCGTTGGGACGTGCCGAAGAAGCTCATGTGGCACTTGCACGTGATTCAGTTCGCGTCCTGCTTCGCGTTCGGGATCGGCGCCTATCTGCTGAGTCTGGGGTTGGGCTACGCGCTCTCGTTCCGCGATGCTCTGCTGATCATGGCATCGCTGCTGCTCTCCGAGGTCGGCGGAATCTTGGCCGTGCTCTCGCCGGGCGGGCTCGGCGTTCGCGAAGGAATCATGTACGCGATGCTGGCGGGCGCTTCCACCGCGGCGCTGGCGTTGATTCTGCCTCTGGCAGTGCGGGCCGTGACCATGGTCGTCGACGTCCTGCTCGGTCTGATCGGCCTAAAGCTGCTGCGAAGGTTCGTAAAGTAGCGGTCGATCTCGATGCCTGACCCCTTGAACCTGCTCGGCCTTCAGCCCAAACTCCGAAAAAACGAGATGCCAAGCGACGGTGAACGACCCAGCTACGAGCTCTGCCTCGTATGCTACCCCTTTTTTCCCACGAAGGATTCTGGCAGGGGCGTCGATCGCTACCTCTACGAGCTGATCGAAAATCTGCGCGGGCTGCGTACGAACCTGCGCGTGCTCGAACAAGGCTCATCGGTCGGTGCCTGGGCGGCAGGCCAGAAGCTGTGCCGCTTGGTCGCCGACCTACTCTCGGTCAGGTCCGGTGTGTATCACGCGGTCACCACCATGGCCGGTGCAACGGCGATCTTGCTCGGGCGAGGCCCAGTCGTGGTCACGATTCACGATCTTTTGCCGTTTCAAGTCACGAGCTACAACCCCTCGTTGAAGAGCGCGTTCGCCCGAAAATGCACGCAGATTAGCGTTGCTCGGGCCGCCGCGCTGATCGTGCCCTTTCGGGTAACGAAGGACGAGCTAGTCGCGTCGCACGGGGCGCTCGCCTCCAAGATCCACGTCGTGAACTACGGGGTGGACCACGCCACTTACTATCCGCGACCTGCCGTGCAACGCAGCACCCGGCGCGTTCTGTACGTGGGTGAAGTGAGCTGCGCGAAGGGAGTCGACGTCTTGATCAACGCGTTCGCGCGCGTGAGGAAGGCGATCCCGGACGCCGAACTGGTCATCGGCGGTAAGGGTCGTGATCGCGCGCAGCTGGAGTCTTTGAGTGAATCGCTCGGGCTCAGCGCGCAGTTCTTGGGCTTCGTTCCCGAGGCGGATCTTCCAGAGCTGTACGCTTCGGCCGCGGTGATGGTCTTTCCGTCACGCTATGGCTTCGGCCTTTCCTCGTTGGAAGCAATGGCCTGCGGGACACCGGTGATCGTAGCAAGAACGCTCGATGCGCCAGAATTCGTCTCCGACGCTGGGCTGCTCGTGACACCCGGGGACGCGGAAGAGCTGGCAAGCAGCATCGGGCGCATCCTGGCCGAACCGAGTCTGCGCGAGGAGTTGACGACGAAAGGGATCGCCCGCGCCGCCCAATACTCGTGGTCGGCGACCGCCGAAAAGACCCGGGCGGTTTGCGACGCGGTATTTGCCGAGCGGTGAAGTGGGTCGAGGCCTGACGCGCGAGGCCTGCCTCGATCTGCGCTAGCTTGGCGCTAGCGATGAAGCCTAGCGAGATTGCGGTTGCGTGTTTTGTGATCGTGGGCTGCGCGGCGGCGCCGCAAGCATCTGTCGGCGAGCGCGTGCCACCCGTCGCGAGTCCTGCGCCAGCACCCTCGGCTGCAACACCACCCGCCCCTGTGCGCGACGAACCAGCGCCTTCGAACGCGTCGGCTGCCCAGCATGCCTCGGCCAGCGCGAGCCCCACGGCGTCTGTGAACGCCGCTCCGCTCGAGCTTGCTCTGTCTCAGCTGCTCTCGGTACCGGTCGCCGCGATCGCATTGGGTGAGGGGAGTCGGATCGCCGTGCTTGCCGACACCCCCTACGTCGGCGATGCCCGCGGCTTGCGCCCGCTGCCACTGCCCACGATGTTGCGGCCCAAGGTCTCCGAGAGCGACGATCTCGGCATCTTCTTCGGTCGCGACAACGAACCTCGCATCATGGGCAGTCGACGCACTGAGCGAGGCGAACGAGCCGTGTACCTTCGCCACTTACCGAGCGGCTGGCGCGATGGCCGCGAAGAAATCGGTCAGCTCGGAGGCTCCGTGCCCGGGGGATTATGGGGTGTATTGGGTGCTGCGGATCCGGAGCTCGTGTGTCGCGTCGGGGCGACGTGCATCATCAAGCGCAATTCAGGCTGGACGAGCGCGCCCGCAGGATCCGTAAAACGAACCGTGACGCTCCAAGACGGAGTGCTGTGGGGTTTGGAAGTGGGCGGCATTTCGGGCATCGATGCACATGGTTGGGCGCTCGCGATCCCAGCTCCAAAGTGGTCCGAGCCTCGGGCTTTTTGGGCGACCCGCGGCGAAGCCTGGGTGAGCACCGCCAACGAACTTTTCCACTATCGGGACGGCAAATGGCAAACCGTGCCCTCGCCGGTTGGAGTCGCGACATCGTTCTGGGGTGTTCGCTCCGACTCGGTTTGGGTAGTCGGCAGTACCGGGGCTGCGCATTTCGACGGTCAGGGCTTTCGCCCGGTAGCAATCGCCGGAGCCTTGCAGGTCGTGCGAGGCCGCAGCGATGACGAGCTGTATTTCGGCGGGGAAAAAGGGCTATTTCGCGCGCAGCCGCCAGTTCGTGCCCGCGACTGAACCGTGAGGAAGGCGCATCTTCGCGAGCTCGGGCAGTTGCGCGTGCCCCCGTCATTCGCCATACTCCTCCGCACGCCCGAAGTGGGCTCACGCGAGGAGGATGCCATGGACGATCGCAAAAATACTGCCGATGTTCGTGTTCACTCGCGTGCCGAGCGCCGTCAGTAACGGCGCGCGCGAGGTCTGCGCGTGCACTCACGTGCTCGAGCTTGGCTAGCCTTCGACTCGTCGAACGGCCAGCGCTCGGCTCGGTGACGTCTGCACACTCGTCGTTCGACCGCTGAGCGGTCTCGACTCTGCGCGGGGATGCGCCGGTGCGCGCTCCTCGCACGGGCCAGCACGTTTGCTGTTTGGGGAAATCATCATGGATTTCGAGCGAAATGAGCCGCTCCGGCGGCTAGGATTCAGTGCGTTTTTTCAGTCTCAGTTTCAGGCGCTCTCGGCTGCGGGCGAAGCTTCGCCCGAAGCGTCGGTGGCCAGGGTGTTGTCGGAGGAGCGCGGGCAATATTGGATCTCGGACGGCCAGCACTCTCGACGTGCGATCGTTGCTGGGCGGCTCGCCCACGCCGATGTTCGAGTCTGCGTGGGCGACTTCGTGTTGCTCGAGAACGAGCAACACACACTGGCGCGCATCGCACACGTGTTTACGCGAAGCAGTCTGTTCCAGCGCCGGCTTCCCGGCGGCACGTCGGCGGCACAGCTGATTGCGGCCAATGTGGACTTAGCGGTGGTCGTGTGCGCGCTGGCTCCCGATGATGCAGACCCTCACGCCCAGGGCCATGGCCTCAATCCGCGTCGCATCGAGCGTTATTTGCGAGCGATCCGCGATGCGCCGGCGCGGGCCTTGGTACTCTTGAACAAGGCTGATTTATCGCCCTTGGCGATGCGCCATGCGCAGCGCTTGCGCGCCGAACTTCGCGGAGTTCGCGTGTTGCTCGCCAGCGCCGAAGACGGGGCGGGCCTGGCCGAGCTAGAGGGCGAACTCGTGCCTGGGTCCACCGCAGTGCTGGTTGGGTCATCGGGCGTCGGCAAATCTAGCCTGACCAATCGGCTGCTGCGATCTCACGCGCAGGCGGTGAGCGCTGTTCGCGCGGCAGACACTCGCGGGAGGCACACGACCACTGCGCGCCAGCTCTTCTCGCTTCCGGGCGGAGCACTCTTGCTCGACACGCCCGGTATGCGCGAATTCGCCTTGTTCGCAGATCAGGGCACGGAGCTCGACAGTAGCGGATTTTCGGAGATTGATGCCCTAGCTCCCGAATGTCGCTTTCGCGATTGCCGTCATCGAAATGAGCCTGGGTGTGCAGTCTTGGCCGCACTCGAGCAGGGGAACATCGCTAGCGAACGCCTGGAGCAGGCCCACAAGTTCGAGCGCGAACTCTCCTGGCAACAGCGCCGCTACGATCCGCTTCGGCAGCGCGAAGCGCGCGCGCTTCACCGCGTTCGCACTCGTTCACAGAGGGCGGAGGAAAAGCAGCGTCGGCGATAATACACGCGCGAAAATGTTGATCCTATGCTCGCCGATGCCCTCGCTGTGACGGGCGGCTTCAGCGGGTTCGCGCTTCAGTTATTTCCGCGTCGGCCCTCGCCCGCATCGCCCGGTTCGGCCAAGAGCAGCCTATTTTTTGGGGTGATCGTTGGTGGAATGGTCTGCGTGTGCACGCTGAAGCCGTGCGCGCGCAGCCTGGCCGCGCGCGTCACGTCGATAGC
>Ga0164308_10000093_pt1 | contig 42719 bp, 36 predicted proteins | sample Whisoiple_246_MG_FD_109983 | JGI IMG/M metagenome (GOLD analysis project Ga0164308, IMG submission 109983) | Soil microbial communities amended with fresh organic matter from upstate New York, USA - Whitman soil sample_246_MG | ecosystem: Environmental > Terrestrial > Soil > Unclassified >... | reverse complement strand
CGCGCCTGCGGCCAACGGCGGCGCGCCTGCGGCCGCCACGACCACCTCCAGCGCGACCCCGACCAGCGGTCCTTCCTCGGTGGTGGCCACGGGCACACCCAAGCTGCGCAAGCAGGCACCGCCTCCCCCCGCGCCCACACCTGCCCAGCTGAAGGCGTTCGGCATCCTGAAGCAAGAAGCCCGCGACTACGAGGCGGGGTCCAAGGATTTCCGGCGCAACTTGACGATGATCGTGCGTCATCATTACGAGCAGAGGCGTCAGCGCGTGCTGACCGCGCTCGATCGCGAGATCACCGAAGAAAGGCACGGCTTGGACGACGCGCGCCAAGAGGCGATTGCTCGGCTCGAGCGCTTCGTCGAGCGTTACAGCGGTGAAAACGCGGATCCGCGCTCCACGCCGGATGCCATGTTTCGCCTAGGTGCTCTGTACGAGGAACGAGCGCGCTCGAACAACGACGCGGATCTGACGACTGCGCTCGATCCAGCCCTGGCGATGTACCGCCGGCTGATCAAAGAGTTCCCGCACTACGAAGAGATCGCGGCCGTTCACTACTACCTGGGTCACGGCTACACGGATGCCGGGCGGATTGAAGAAGGACAGCAAGCTTGGCGATCGCTGGTGTGCTCCAACCGCTACACCGTCAAAGACGACCCCAAGGACGCTGGCAAGATTGCGCTCGACCCGCAGGCTCAAGACCACGACGATAAGTTTTGGCAGGAGTGGTACAACAAAAACCCGGTGCCGCTGGATCAGGTCGGCGGCAAGGGCAAGGGCAAAGCGGTTGCCTCGAAGACCACGTCGAGGTCAGTGGCCGACGCCGAAGAACGCGTGTTCTCCGACCCCTACGACGGCTGCAAGCCACTGCCGCAGAAGGTGGAGGCGACCGAGGACCCTCGCTACCTCGCGGAAATCTGGTGGCAGCTGGGCAACTTCCACTTCGATCAAATCGACCCGCACGGTGGTCCGTACAACTTGAATCGCGCGGTCAGTGCCTACGACCACTCGATGGAGTTCAAGAAGCCGCCAATCTACGGCGTGGCGATGTACAAGCAGGCTTGGACTTATTACAAGCAGCAGCGCTACAAGACCGCGGTCGAGTGGTTCGTCAAGTTGCTCCACTATGCGGACGAGCAAGAGGCGAAAACCGGTGATCCGGGTGCGGATTTCCGCTCCGAGGCCTACACCTACATCGCCGGTTCACTGACCTACGTCGACTTCGACGGTCCGCCGGCGGACCTCCCGTACATCCCGCGCAACGACGTGCTCGACACCGAGACCGATCCGGTGGCGGCTGAGAACAAAATGGCGATCGCCATTCAGCGCGTTCAAGATCCCGCGCTGGTCCCGCAAGATCAAAAGTGGACGGTCGAGATCTACAAAGCGCTCGCGCAAGAGTACATCGAGATCACGCAGAATCGGAACGCAGTCGCGATGCTGGAGCTGACGCTGCGCAAGTTCCCGATGAACCGCGATGCGCCAGTGATGCAGAACAAGGTCGCCGAGCTGTACGATCAGCTCTCTCGCTTGGCGCCGGACGGCTCCGAGGCGCGCGCGGAGTACGCGGGCAAGGCGCTCGAATCTCGTACCAAACTCGCTGCCTACGTGGGTACGACCCCGTGGGTCGACGCCAACAAGGACGACCCCGAAGCGCTGCAGACCGCCGAGCAACTAGTCAAAGGCGGCTTGAAGCGCGCCGCCGCAGATCACACCAACTTCGCGCGCGGCTATTACGAGAAGGCGCTCGAGCTGAACGACGCTGGCGAGCAACACGCGCTGCTCGAAAAGTCGATCGCCGAGTACCGCTTGGCAGAAACGGGTTGGAACGCTTATCTCGAGCAAGACCCGACCGCCATGGACTCTTACGAGAGCCGCTATTGGCTGGCCGATGCCCGCTATTGGGTGGTGGTGTTGCAGATCGCGATCGGCAAATCCCCCACGCCCGAAGAGATCAAAACCGCACACGACAGCGCGGTCGCCGTGCGCGATTCGAACGAAGACGACAAGTATCTGCAGCCCGCCGCGTACGACGTGGTGACGCTCGCCGAAAAAGTGTTGGAAGACGAGTATCGCAAATTCGACGAGAGCAAAGGCGCGCAGGGGATCGAAAAGCGCACCGAGGTTCGCTTCAGTGGTGAAGGCGACTCACGCAAGGTCGTGAAAGATCCCGTCCCGCAGCCGGTCCTGGACGCGGTGAAGGCGCGTGACGAATACAACGATCGGATTGCGCTCGATCGAGATCCACAGAAAAACGGCCTCTTGTACTCGTTCCAGTCGGCGGATCTGTTCTTCGTCTACGGCAACTTCGACGAGGCGCGCCGGCGCTTCAAGCCGCTCTATGACCAGTACTGCGGAGTCAACGAGTGGGGCTACAAGTCGTGGGAAAAGCTGATCAGCATGAGCAACTTCGAGGGCAACGCGGACGAGAGCCGCAAGCTCGCGGAGGGCAAGAGCTGCGCGTTCAACGCGGAAACGCAAAAGGCGGAAGAGAGCATCCGCAAGCCCGTGAAGCAGGGCGTGGCCTACTTGGACGCGCGAAAGCTATACGAAGAAGCGCAAACGATGCCCGATGGCCCGGAGCGCGCCAAGAAGTGGCGTGAGGCAGCCGCGGCCTACAAGGTCGCGCTCGATGCAGCTCCGGATCGCGATGAGGCGCCGGAAGCGGCAATGAACGGCGCTTTCGCGTACAAGCAGGTCGGCGAGTACGACAAGGCCATCAGCATGTACGAGCTTTTCATCGCTCGCTACGGCAACGAGCAGACGCTGAACAAGCTGCAGAATGGTGATGCCAAAGCCAAGCCGCCGACGCCCGCACAGCCGAAGAAGTATGAAGAGCGCGTCAAGTACCTACAAGGCGCTTACGACGCGTTGGCAGGCGCCTACGTGTTGTTCTTCAACTACCCGCGCGCTGCGGAGACGTACGACAAAATCAGCAACAACACCCACTTCGCCCAGGCCGATCGGCGCAATGCCGCGCGCCAGGCGCTGTCCTTGTACGCAAGCCTCGGCGATCGCGGCGGAATGACTCGGGCGCGCGAGCGCTTCCAGGCGCTCGGTGCTTCGCCCAAGGAAATCGCCGAAGCCGATTTCATCGTCGCGAGTGCCGAGCTGAAGCGTTGGGATCAATACAGCGCAGACGAGGGCGCGAACGCCAACGCGCGCCGCGCTGCCGAGCGCGCGATGGACGACTACTACACCGCGAACAAAGGCAAAGACGCGGCCGCCCAGTACGTGGTGCAGGCGGCGTATTACAGCGCCAAAACCCGCAAAGCCGTGGCCGCTGGGGATACCAACAAATGGTGGGACAACACCATCGCGGCTTTCGACAAGTGGAAGCGCTTGGCACCGACCGAGGGCGGTAAGAACAGCGCGCTTGGTTCACGCGAGGCGGGCATGGCCGCGGAGGCCGAGTTCACCGAGCTCGATCAAGACCTGGCCCGAACGTTCGATTACGAAGCCGGCTTCCATCACTACAAGGGCACCTCGGTAGAGGTGGTGGCGGAGTATCAAAAGGACGCAGGCGAAGCCAAAAAGCGTTACGACAAGCTGCAGCACGTGGTCGATACCTACGTCTCGCCCGAATGGACTACCGCAGCGATCGCACGCCAGGGCTCGCTCTACGATTCACTGCGCACCGGCCTGTACAACACGCGCGCGCCGCAGTTGAAGATCTTCGACGCCAAGACGGAGGCGGTTTTGAAGAAAGCGGAGAACAGCGACAACCCCGATCTGCAAGAAAAGGCCGACGCTTTGCGGGTCAAGGTGCAAAACGCTTGGCGTGATCGCCGCGACCAAGAACTCAACAGCGCGGATCAGATCATGGTCGATCGCTACGGAAATGCGGTGGTGCTCGCCAAGCGCTACAGCGTGTCCAATCCGGAAGTGACGCGCGCGATCCGACGTTTGGCGTTCTTCACCGACGTGATCGGCGAGGCCAAGATGCAGCAGTACGCGGGCACGGTCAAAGACCTGAATTATTCGGCGGGGATGTTCCCGCGCATGCGTCCGGGGCAAGCCTCGGCCGCCCCTCCGCAAGGCTTGCCTGCGCCGTTGCCGGCGTTCGTGCAATGAGCAAGGTGAGGACCATGACGCGCTTCACAATCACGCATTCGACTCGACGCTTGGCTTCGGCACTCGCGCTCGCGACCAGCCTGGGAAGCGTCGCCTGCGGCGGCGGCGCGACCAGCAAGGGCGCGGCGGCACCGGGACAAGAAGGAACGAACGCGCCCGCGACCAGCGCCGGTCCGACGCCCCCGGGCGGCCAGTTCGGCATCGGAGACGCACCGACCAGCGGCGAGTCGAACAACAATCGGCCCAAGATGAACGCGGCGGCACAAGCCGCCTACAATGCGGGGATGGATGCGTTCAAGAACGGTGACTTGAGCGGCGCGAAGAACCAATTCGCGCAAGCCACGCAAGCCGATCCCAAGGCGTACCAGGCCTTCTATTCGCTGGGCGTCGTTCGCGAGCGCACCAACGAGACCTCGGGCGCGCTCACCGCCTACCGTCAAGCCACGACCATCGTCGCCGACTACGAACCCGCGATCGTCGCGTACGCGGTGCTATTGGCGCGTACTGGTAAGCCTGACGACGCGATCGACTTCTTGAACCAACGCCAGGGGCAGATGCCCAAGAGCGCTGCCGTCTCGGCGGCCTTGGCCGAGGTCAAGTCGATTCAAGGCAACTCGGGTGACGCCCAGCGCCTGGCCCAAGAAGCCCTCAAGCTGAATCCGGATTACCGCCCCGCCATGGTCACCTTGGCGCGAGATCATTACCGCTCGCGGCGCTTGGATTTGGCCCTGTACGCGCTGAAGGGCATCCTCGACGGTTACGGCCAAGAGAACCCGCCGCGCGACAAGAACAACGCCGAGGCTCGGCTGATCCGCGGCTTGATCTACAAAGAGCAAGGCCTGCGCGGTCCGGCGATTCAGGAGCTACAAAAGGCGCTCGAGCTTCGCCCGGATCTGGTCGAGGCGCGCGTCCAACTATCGTCGTATTATTTGGAATCAGGCAACGCGGCCGACGCGCAACAACTGCTCGAACCCGCGTTGAAGTACGACGCGGATAACGTGATTGCGCACCTCAACCTGGGCGACGCCTATCGTTTGCTCGGGCGCCCGGCAGACGCGAAGCGTGAGTTCGATTGGGTAAAGAAGCGTGATCCGAGTATCGCGCAGGTACACTACAACCTCGGGTTGTTGTACCTGTTCACCGAAAACTTTCCGGGTGTTTCGCCTGGGCAAGCCGCGGACACTGCGATCGACGAGCTGAACCAGTACAAGAAGATGAAGCCTCGCGTGGCCGGCGGCACCCCCGACGACACGGATGAATTGATCACTCGCGCCAAGACCAAAAAGGCGCTGCTCGATGCAAAGGCGGCCGAAGCTGCGGATGCGGCCGCCGCGCCGCCCGCTGCAGCGCCCCCCGCCGGCGCGCCGCCCGCCGCAGCACCTCCCGCCGGCACGGCGCCTGCCGCCAAGGCGCCGGCCACCCCGTCCGCGACGTTCGCACCTGACACCGGAGCCAACAAATGAATCACCTGACACGGGTTGCTGCACGCTCGGGCCTCATTTGCGTGGCTCTGCTCGTCTCGTCCAATGCGTTCGCGCAGAAGAAGGGGCGCGTGGTGACGATCAGCGAGGTCACGATCGTCGGTCGCGTTCAAAAGCCGATCGCTGCCGTCGACGTGAGCCGCATCCAACCAAAGCTGACGCTCGCTGAGCTGCGTCAGCCGTTCTTGGATCGCATCGAAAAGGCGATCTACAACGATCCGTTCTGAGCTTGCGCTGGGAGCTCGTCATTGCTTGGTCGGTCGCGGGGCTGTGCTCGCTGCTGGCCTTGCGCTCGCTGCGAGTTCTCCGGCAGCTGAGCGCACCGCTTCCGGGCACGCTGCTTAGTGAACTGCTTGCCGAAGTTGGCGCGAGCGCGGTGGATTCCGAGCACGTGCGTCGCGCGGCAATTGCGGATTTGAACCGTCGGCTGTCCGACGTGTCGTTCGAACTCGGAGCGTTGCCTGCTCGTTTCACGGCCCTGACTCGGATCTGCTTGGCGAGCGGGACCGCGCTGGCCCTTTTTGGCTACATTGGCTCCACTGGCAATGCGTCTTCACCGCTTCGGCGCGTCCTGGAGCTCGTGGTTTGCGGAGCCGGCGGGGCGGTGGGGGCAGCGTGCGTGCACGCCGTCGGCCGTTTGGCCAAGGTGCGTAGCGCGGCAATTCGCGAGGCGTGGGACCGTTCGTCGCGTGAGACCGGAAAGGCACTCGGCACATCGCTCGCCCAGCCGGCTCGTGGCGAGCGCGAGCGCTGACACGAGTCGGACAGGGTGAGCGGAGGGGCCGAGCGGCGGAGCGGCGACGGGAGGCGAGGCGCCGGCAAGAATTCGGTCGCAACCGTCTTTCGCGCGTAGACCGATGCAGGCTACTCTTTCGTAGATCGTGGGAACGACTCTCGCTTGCCGGTGTCCGAATGAAACGCGGAGCATCCGGTAATGTTCGGCCGTGACGTAAAGAGGAAGCTTCAATGACCCAAGGGTTCCAGCAGCAACCAGGCGCAGGCGCTTCGCAACGCCCCGGACAAATGACCGCGGTGATGCGAGCAGTGGCCGCAACCGGTCCGAAGGTGCTGCGCATCGGCGTGGTTCAGGCAGGTCGGGTTTCGGAAGAGCGCATCATCAAACAGCGCACGCACGTTACCGTCGGTCCGAGCGAAAAGAACATGTTCGTGATCGCGACCTCCAACGTGCCGGCGACCTTTCGCCTGTTCGAGCTGGTGGGGAGTGACTACCACTTGAATTTTCTGGACGGCATGACCGGCCGCATCGCGTTGCCCACCGGTATTTCGGATCTCTCGCTGCTGAAGGGTCAGGCTCGACGCACCTCCCAGGGCGCGTATCAAATCCGACTCACGGAGGACTCCCGCGGTAAGGTCGTGATTGGCGATACGACGTTCTTGTTCCAGTTCGTCGCTCCGCCGCCGATCCAGCCGAAGCCCCAGCTGCCAGTCGCGGTGCTGCGCGGCGCGAGCGCGATCGATTGGAACACGACCATCATCGCCGCCGTGTCGTTCTTGTTTCACTTCCTGTTGCTCGGCTCGATCTACTCGGACTGGCTCGATCCCGTCGTCGATGACGAGTTGAACGTCGCTGGCGTGATCGACTCGTTGAAGAGCCTGCCGCCGCCGCCCCCGGTGGAAGACAAACCGGAAGAGAAGCCCGACGACAGCAAACAAGCGGACAAGGCTCCGGAGAAAACGCCGGCTCCCGCTGCTGCCGCTGCCCCGGGCCCCAAAGCTCCGGCGGGTCAGCTCAGCGAAAAGCAAGCCGCTGCCCTACACAACGAGCTCGATCAACTCGAGATGCAAACGCTCGGCGCATTGGGCAGCACGAGTCCCGCGACCGCCGGCGTGCTCAAGGGTAGTGAAGTGGCAACCAACGCGCTCGATCAGGCTGCCGCCAGCAGCGCTGGGGTTGGCGTGGGCACGGGCGACTTGAAGCTGGGTTCTGGCGGCGGGGCGATTCGGCCCGGCATGGGTGGTACTCTGGCTGGAATCGGTTCCAGTGGCCGTACCACCGGGACCGAGGGTACCGGCACTGGTGCCAAGGTTGCCGGCCCGAAAGGGAACGCCAACGTGGGCGGCGCAGCCGTCAGCGGTGGCACCGTCGGCAACGCATCGCGCGTCGTGGCTGGAATGCGCGCAGGTTTCCGCGCTTGTTATCAGCGCGCATTGGCTGAAAATCCAGACGCTGCGGGCAACATCACATTGACCATTCGCGTTGGCGCGGGCGGTGAAGTGACGGGCGTGAGCGGTTCATCGGGTACTTTGCCTCCGTCGGTCGTTGCATGCGTGAAAGCGCGCGCACAGGCGGCACAGTTCGATGCTCCTGATGGCGGTAGTGCTGTGATTTCCGTACCGGTCACTTTCGTCAAGCAATAGCGAGCCACGCGCTTCGAACGTTGAACGCCGTAGTGAGTCGGAGCACCTCATGAGTTGGGTGCTCCGCTCTCACGTGCGCGGAGTGGCGTTTTTGCTCCGGCCGAATGGCTGAAGCGCTGGAAATCGAAGCTGTTTTCTCAGACGCACTGCGTTGACAGAGAAAATGTAGGTTCATATACTGACGCCGGCTCAGTGCAGAGTCCTTCGAGGGAGGCTTGATTTACAAAATGCGGACGACAACAAAAGCATGGGCTCTAGTGGCAGGTACTTCGATCCTGTTTTGCTTCGGCGTTGCGCTGGCGCAAAACGGAGAAGCACCACCCTCCACCGCGGTCAGTGTCGATTCACAACAAGACGTGAATCTGACGCCCGCGCAGATGCTTCAACGTGCGCGGTCCTTCAAGCCGATGATGGAAAGCAACGCAGCACTCGTGCAGCGCCAAGCCAGCGATGCCAAAGCACGAAACGACGTCGTGAAGTCGTTGTGCTTGAGCGACAAGCTGAGTCAGATCCACGTCGCAGTCAGCACCGCCACCGGTCGCATCGAGACCTTGGAGGCCGCGGTCAACCGCAACGAAGCAGATCGCGCGCAGCACGAGTTCACGATCGTCCAGGTGTTGAAAGATCGATCGTCGGCGTTGGTCTCCGAAGCCAATCAGTGTATCGGTGAAGAGACTGGCTTCATCGGCGAGTCGACGGTCACCGTCAGCATCGACCCCTCGATTCCCGATACCGACCCATCGCTCTTTCCGCCGGACCCGTTGGTGTCGCAGCCTCCCACTCTCAGCAGCCCGACGAAGTAAAGCCGACCGGCTCTCTCCCTGCTCCCTTATCCCCCGAAGCCCCCGATCGGTACCATGAAGTTCTGCCTTACGCTTGCAGCGACCGTGCTCCTCGGCGCAATTTCGCTCGAGGCTCATGCTCAGGCCCAGCAACCTTGGCTTGCAGATCGAAGGTACGGTGAAGGGATTGGCATCCGCACCGGCAACCTCGAACTGCATCCAGGCATCTCGGGCGAAGTTGGATACGACTCCAACTACTTTTTACGCGCGCCTTCCGAAGTGCCGCTGTCGGCTTTTCGAATCCGCGTCACTCCGTCAATCACGTTGTCGACGCTCAACATGCAACGTACCGAGGGCAAGCGCAGCCCGAACGGTCAGCAGAGCCTGACGTTCCGCGGCGGCGCGTACGTTTCATACAACGAGCTGATTGCTACGGAGTCCAAGTACCAAAGCGAATTTGCAGACCAACGTCACTTGGACGTTGGCTCGGATTTGGTGCTGAACATCTTGCCTTTCGGTCGGGTCGGCGGCGATGTCTATCTGAATTTCATTCGGCAAGGGCAACCGTCGAACAACCCGGACACCGAGAACGCATTCGATCGCGATAGCGTCCGCGTTGGCGCGGGCGTCACCTGGCGGCCAGGTGGCGGGCTGTTCGATTGGCGCGTCGGTTACGAGTTTCTTTATAACTATTTCGAGAGGTCCAGCTTCAAGGATCTCAACAATTACCAGAATCAGGTCAACATGCGCGGCCGATGGCGGTTCTTGCCGCGTACCGCGCTGCTCTATGACGGCAGCTATACCTGGGTGAACTATACCCAGCCGGTCACGCAGAATGATGGCGCTATCGTCCGTTCGCGCGTCGGCATGAATGGTTTGATCACCAATCGATTCTCGCTGTTGGCAATGGTGGGCTGGGCAGGCACTTTTTACAATCAACCAGCCACACCAGCCCCCTCGTCCACGCCCCAGCAGTTCGATTCCATCACCGCGCAAGCCGAACTCAAGTGGTACATCGCCGGCGGTACGGACGTGATGAACCCCAGTTCCGCGCCGGTGGGTTTGTCGTTCGCCACACTCGGCTACGTTCGCGATGTCTCGAACAGCTATCTCGGTAACTTCTATCAAACCGATCGTGGTTATGTCGGCTTGTCATACCTGCTCGGCGGTGTATTCGTGACCGGCCTCACCGCTGGGGTTGCGAATCTCACGTTCCCTGAGTCGTACTTCGCAAGCGGCGCTCTGCAACACGAGTCCTTTTCCGAACAGCGTGTCGACGCGAGCCTGTTCGGCGAGTACCGGGTCACGGATACCGTCGGCTTGAACGCGACCCTCAATTACGATCGCAACATCACTGGCGTGCTCATCCCGTCCAGCGAAACCGACCCCTCGTACGACGCTCTGGCGTATCAGCGTTGGCAAGCTTTCCTCGGCGCGCGTTGGTTCCTATAAGCCGAGCTTCATGACGCGAGTGACGTATCGTTGGATGCTTAGTTTCATCCGCGGCTGGTGGTGTCTGTTGTCGATCTTGCTGGCGTGCAGCGCGTGCTCCTCCAATCAAGGGGCGCATCACAGCACGCTGGCGCCGCCCACCGAGCGCTATGTGCTGGGGCCGGGCGACACCTTCACGCTCGAGATCGTGGGCGAGAAGGATTTGCCGCACGAGTACCAAGTGGCCTCCGACGGCACTGTGGACTTCCCCTATGTGCACACGCTGAAGGTCGCTGATCTCGAGGCGCAACAAGTGGCGCGCTTGGTCCGCGAGCGCCTGATCGCCGAAAAGGTCCTGTCGGATCCCAGCGTGGTCGTACAGGTCAAAGAGTACGCCAGCCGACACGTTACGGTTTTGGGCCAGGTCTCCAAACCGGGTAGTTATCCGCTGCTGCCGGCAATGTCTCTGATTCAAGCCATTTCTCAAGCGGGCGGTTTGACCTCCGTTGCCAGTGGGACGCACGCCAACCTGACCCGCAAAACCAATAAGGGTCAGCAAACCGTGCAGGTGGACGTGGACGCCATCAGTGAGGGCAAGGCGCCTGACGTGCCGCTCCAAGCTGGTGATCAAATCTACGTGCCGGAACGCCTGTTCTAAGCACAGCCCCAGAGCTCGCGCTCAGGGCATCGCCACCGGAGCGAAACGCACAATCGCCAGCGAACGAAAATCCGGCGTGGTGAGGCCAGTGAAGTAGTTGGTCTCGGGTCCGCTCGAGCTCTCCCGAGTTTCACTCGAAAACGGCAGACCACTGCCCGCCGCGACACTGAGCGTCCACGGGCCCTCGCTACCGAATGCGGAGTGCACTCCCGCGAGCCACTCGGCGGGGAAGAGGCGCGCGCGAGTGACGCGCGAGCTTTCCGCGCTGCTCCGACTGTCCGACAGTGAGGGTAGTCCGAAGATTTCGGCGCTGAGCGACAGCCAACGCGGGATCACGGCGGCCGCCACTCCCAGCGCCACGAAGCCCTGATTACCCAGCGTGACGCCGCCAAAATCGACGCTTTGCCGAAGTCGAACTCCCAGCACGGCGCCGAGGCGCAGGGGCCGGTGCTCAAAGCCGAACGTCGCGTTCGGCATGACTACGAAGGAGCGCTCGTTGGCGAATGGATCGCGAACGCCTAGGGGCAAGGTCGCATCGACCGCGAGGCGCAAACCGAGCCCCTGCACCGAAATCGCGTCATCGAACGAGTAGGCGACGCCGACGCGCGGATCGCGAACCGCATTGTGAGAAAGTGCCGGCGCGGACTGCGACTCGATGCCGCCCGCGCCTGCACCCGACTGCCGGACGCGCAGCGACGCGAGCATCGAGACTTCGAGGTTTCGCAGCAGACCGAAGGAGAGAAAATAGGAGACGTCCAGCGCGTATTGCAGCACCTCAATGGAACGGCCGCCGCGATCCGGCGAGGGGGCGCGTAGCACGACCGGTTGATGCAGCAGCTCGGTAGCGGTGCCGAATCCGAGCTCACCGGGTTTGATGACCCGGGTGTCGGGCATGCTCAGGAAGGAAGCGGGTCCGGCCGGCAGCCACAGCGAGTTGGCGTCGAAGCATGCGGAAAATTGCGCGTTATCGGCGCATTCGGCAGCGTTCGCGACCCGTGCTGAAAGCACACTCGCGCCCAACGAGAGCGCCAGGAATAGTCGACTGATCCCGCGCAGCACGGGGGTCAAACGTTGCACACGGGCACTTTACACGGGGGACGTGCTAAGAGCTCGGGCCGCGATGATCTGTGCAGAAACGCCACTAGTATTGGGCTCCGCTTCTCCACGCCGCAAGGACATCTTATCCGGCCTTGGCCTGGCAATACGCGTCGAACCTGCGGATATCCCCGAACACGTCGCGCTCGGCGAGCAGCCGCTGGACTACGTAGCGCGGATCGTGGCCGAAAAGCTGAGCGCAGTTGCCGCCCGAGTTTCCCAGCCTTTCTCCGCGATTCTCGTGGCAGACACGGTGGTCGTGATTGATGGTCACGTCCTCGGCAAGCCGCAGGACACCGCTGACGCGGCGAACTTGCTGCGGCGCATCGTCGGTCGGACTCACATCGTATACACGCGCTATGCGGTGAGCTTGCCCGACGCGCCCGCGGTCGCCCGAGTGGCCCACACCGTGGCCACCGAAGTCAGCTTGCGCGCGGCCTCCGAGGACGAAATCACACGCTACGCCGAAAGCGGTGAAGGCCTGGACAAGGCTGGTGCTTACGCCGCGCAGGGGCTCGGCGCGTTCCTGATCGAGCGCATCGTGGGTTCGTACAGCAACGTCGTCGGCTTGCCAGCATGCGAGGTCGTGCTCGATCTACGAGCGCTGGGCTTGCTCGGGCATTTCCCCTGAGCCATGCCCAGAGTCGCAGGCGCGCCAGCCCGAGCCGGAGGTCAGCCCGCTTCGTCCCTTTTCGTTCGGGACGCTTGCTGGCTCGCCACGCTCGCGTTCGCACTACGCCTGCTCATCGTGCTGTGGGCGAAAGATCGCTTTCCGCCAGCAGACGACGGCACGTTTTATCACGCGGTCGCTCAGCGCATCGCGCACGGCCAAGGCTACACCTGGCTTTGGCCCGACGGCGCGGTCACCTATGCAGCTCACTACCCAGTCGGCTATCCGGCGCTGCTCGGTCTCGCTTACGCCGTCCTCGGGTCGGCGCCCGTGGTGGCGATGCTGGTCAATGCGGCGCTCGCAGCGTTGGCGGTATATGCGGCCCACGGCGCGGTGATTCGCTTTGGGTCCCGACGTCAGGCAATGCTCGCGGCGCTGCTCTTGGCACTCCATCCAGGGTTGGTCTTTTACACACCTGCCTTGATGACCGAGGGCGTCACCGCAGAATTGCTGGTGGTGGCGGGTTGGCTCTGTCTGCTCGCCGGTTCCAGCCCAACCTTCGGGTTTCGGCTGGTCGCGCTCGGGATATGCCTTGGGGCCCTATGCCTGATGCGTCCGCAGTTGCTGGCGATGGTGCCTGTTTTCGGTTTCTTTGCGCTCGACGCAGCTGAGCCGCGCTACCGAGCGCGTTTCGTTCGTGCCTTCGTCGTCTCCGGCGTGGCGCTCGCGGTGTGCCTGCCTTGGACACTGCGAAACTGTGCTCGCATGGACCGCTGCGTGTTCGTCAGCGCCAACGGGGGGTGGAACCTGCTGATCGGTGCATTCCCCGAAGCCGATGGCGCCTGGATCCCGATCGAGGGGGAGCGCGTGCCAGAGCCGTGCCGCAACGTGTTCGGTGAAGCCGAGAAGGATCGCTGCTTTGGCGAAGCCGGGCTCGCGCGCATTCGCCAGCGTCCACTTTCGTTCCTGGGGCTGATTCCGCGCAAGCTTGCGGTGACCTTCGATTATTTCGGTGCGCCGGGCCACTACCTGCACACCTCCAACTTTCGCGAGTTCGGCGAAACGAGCAAGCTGTGGTTGGGGGTCGTCGAAACCTGCTGGGAGCGGCTGGTGCTGTTGTCGGCAATCATTCAGGCTGCTCGCGCAGGACGCGCGCGGCGCAAGCTACGTTGGGCCGCGGCCCTCGTGGCGGCAACATTTGCTTTGCTGCGTGCCGGCTGGCTGGGCTATCTCGGCTTCGTGCTCACCGTCGCGCTCTCCGGTAAGGAGTTACTGAAGCGGCCGCTGAGCGCGCTCGCGGCCAGTTTGGTGCTCGGCACAGCAGCCACACATGCGATTTTTTTTGGCGCGGGACGATATGGGTTCGTGTGTGCAGCTCTGCTCTGTCTTGCGGCGGTGGAGCTGACACCGGCGCACCCTCCAGAGGCTGAAGGCGCACGCGAGCCCGAGCCCGAGCTAGCGGGTAGCTGAGCGCCGGGCCGGGTGACTCTTTTGACAGCCGAGGCCAGAAGCAGCGATACTCCTGGGAAGGAGTTTCTGCCGGATGCCGCTGATTGAGACCGAAGAAGCCGCTCGTCGCCTCGCGCGTGCCATCGCCAGTGATTTGTCCCTCTACAATGAGGAGAAGATCATTCGAGGCATCGAGGGGGATTCCCTGTTCGACCAACTCGGTGAAGAGATCGAAGAGGGGCGCGCGCTGTTCAAGAGCCGCGTCTCGCCCGACCTCTACCATCGAAACTTTTACGACCGCGCCCTGGTCGACATCTTGGTCAAGTCAAAGGGCCATATCAAAAGCAAGATTTGGTAGCGAAGCGTCGAGGCTCCTTGCTCTGGCCGTGACCTCGTGAGCCAAGAACGATTCGTGCTCGGGGCGGAGCAACGCCGTGAGCGCGTGGACAAGGTACTGGCTCGGCTCCTGCCCGACGTGTCGCGGGCGACCGTCCAGCGCTGGATCGAGGAAGGTCGAGTTCAGGTCGATGGCAAGCCGTGTCGTGCGCGTGACTCGGTGAGCGCCGGCAGTGCGATCGACGTCGAAGCCGGCCCACCTCCGCCAAGTGAGGCCGATCCAGATCCGAGCGTGGTACTCGAGGTTTGCTACGAGGATGCAGCGCTCTTGGTCGTGAACAAACCGGCTGGACTGGTGGTTCATCCGGCTCGTGGTCACCGCACCGGCACGCTCGTCAATGGGCTCTTGGCGCGACCCGGATTCTCGCGAGCTCTCGTCGATGCAGAAGACGAACAAGGTTCACTGCGCCCCGGCATCGTGCATCGAATCGACAAGGACACGAGCGGTCTACTGGTGGTCGCTAAAGACGAGCGTGCGCGAGAAGGGCTCAAGCAGCAGCTCGCCCAGCATACCGTGGAGCGGGCCTATCTGGCACTGACCGTGGGTACTCCCGTGGCGGGCACGATCAAGACGCTCCACGCACGCGATCCAAAGTCGCGTTTGCGCTTCACCTCGCGCACGAGTGAAGGCAAGCCGGCGGTAACCCACGTCCGCGTGCTCGAGCGCTTGGCCGGTGGTCGAGCAGCGTTCGTCGAGTGTCGACTCGAGACCGGCCGAACTCACCAAATTCGAGTGCACCTGAGCGAGCAGCGCAAGACGCCGCTGCTCGCCGACGCCGTGTACGGTGGACGTCCATCGCTCGGCCAAGACATCGCCGAGATCGCGACGGCCCTCGGTCGTCAGGCGCTGCACGCCGCCGTGCTTGGTTTCGTGCATCCGCTCAGCGGACAGAGCCTGCGCTTCGAGGCGGCCCCGCCTGCCGACTTTTCACGCGCGCTGGAAGCGTTGCGCGGCCTTTCCTGAGCGAGTCACAGGTGAAGCCCAGCGCCAAAGCGCTTGCGCAGGGCGGCACTGCCCCGGCTGCCGATCTCGTTCCCGAATAGCTCGAGAACTTTCAGCTTCTTGAGCTGGTTGGACTGGGCCAGAGCCAGCGCGCCCGAATCGCCGATGCCGTTGGCACACAAGTCGAGCGTGTGCAGGTTTCGTAGTGCGGTGGATTTTGCCAACGCCTGGGCGCCCGCGTCCCCGAGGTTGTTCCCGGACAGAGCGAGCACTTCGAGATTGGCCAATGGCTTGGCTTTCGCCAGCGTTTTAGCGCCGGCTGGGCCGATCTGGCAGCCCAGCAAATACAGCGATTTGAGCGACAGACTGCCGTTTGCCACGGCCTCGACTCCAGCGTCGCCGATCTCGTTCATGCTCAAGTCGAGCGAGCTCAGCTGGCTCAGCACACCGCGCACCAGCGCGCTGGCGCCGCTGCTCGCGATCGAGTTGCCGCTGAGGTTGAGCGTCTCCAGTCCCGACCATTGAGCGGCCTGAGCAAGCGCTTGCGCCCCGTCGTCCCCGATGTCGTTTCCGCCCAAATCCAGCTCGCGTAAGGCTTTGAGCTGGGTGGAGCGCGCGAGCGCTCGCGCGCCCTCCGTTCCGAGATCGTTGTCGCTCACGTCGAGCGCACTGAGCGAAGCGAGTGAAGGGGAACCGGCCAATACTGCGCCGAGCTCGGGTCCGAAGCCTTTGGTGGCCAGGTTGAGCTCAGTCAGTTTTTCCCCCGAATTCAGCTTTTCACGCAACGACGCGAGAGAAGCGCTCTCGTCGGTGGGCGCGGGCGCAGTGGTGGAGGCGGTCCGGTCGGCATTCGCAGTGTTCGCGCTGGGCCGCGCCCCGCCACAGGCGCCCCCGAGTCCACCCATGACCACCAGGCGATTGCACCACTTCGACCAGTGTGGGGGATTCATACGCGTGGCTTTCGCAGCCGCAGGAAGAAGTACACGGCGGTACCTAAGATGAGCGCCGCGCCTAGGGCGAGGATGGCGAGCGGCGAAGCCGGGTATTTACCGCGGGCCAAACCGGGCGGGGGCCGATCCACGACGAAGCCGCCGGCTGCCGCGGGGGCCAGGGAGCCCGTGCTTGGCTCCTCGTGGCGAAAAAGCATCCCTACTAGGCTTACACGGCTCCTCCCTGCCCGGCAACTGCCGCAGGAACGAGCCCCGCCGATCTCGGCAACGCGGCGGCAAGGCGACTCGGACCCTGATCCTAGTCGGCGAGCGCTGGAGGCGTGCTAGAAGCCTGGCGAACTCGTCGACCTGATGCTTGGCCATTTCGCTACATTGACCCGAACCGAATCCAGCCGAGCCGAGCCCGGAAAGCTGACGTGACCCCGAACGATTCTGTACCCGCCCCGAAAGACACCGAGTTACTCCTTGCCTGCCAGCGCGGGTTTGGAAAACTCAAGTCCGAGGTCGCTCAGGCGGTCGTCGGCCAAGAGGAAGTGGTCGAGGCGCTGCTGATCACCTTGCTCGCTCGCGGCCATGCGCTGCTCGTGGGCGTACCCGGTTTGGCCAAGACCCTGCTCGTCAGCAGCTTGGCACGCGCGCTCGGTCTGAGTTTCGGCCGCGTCCAATTCACTCCCGATCTATTGCCCGCAGACATCACCGGCACGGACGTCTTGAACGAGGTGGAGAAGAACGGTGTGGTGCGTCGGGAGACCAGCTTCATGCCCGGCCCGATCTTCAAAAATTTGGTGTTGGCAGACGAAATCAATCGCACGCCGCCCAAGACCCAGGCCGCACTTCTGCAGGCGATGCAAGAACGACGAGTCACCGTAGGCACGACCACTCACGCCTTACCCGATCCGTTTCAGGTGTTCGCAACGCGCAATCCGATCGAGCAAGAAGGAACCTACCCGCTGCCGGAGGCACAGCTCGACCGTTTCCTGCTGGAGGTGCACGTGGAGTATCCTTCGGAGCAGGAAGAGCTCGAGATCGCCCGTCGTACCACCTCGGGAATGGAGCCCAATTTGACGTCTGTGGTCGACTTGGAGCAAGTTCGCGCATTCGGCGCCTTGATTCCGCGCATTCCAATCACCGACGAAGCCGTGCGTTTTGCGGTGGCCTGTGCCCGCGCATCGCGGCCGGGCAACGCTTCGTCCCCGCCAGAAGTTAACCAATACGTGCGTTTTGGCGCGGGGCCGCGCGGCAGCCAAGCCTTGGTCCTCGCTGCCAAGGCCCGCGCTGCCCTGCGTGGTGAAGCGGCTGCGGACGTGGATGACGTGCGCGAGCTTTCGCTGCCGGCGTTGCGCCATCGTTTGGTCTTGGGTTATCGCGCCGACGTCGATGGCGTGCGCGATCGCGACGTAGTGGCGGCGATCGTCAAGAGCGCCAAGGGTTGAGTGCTGCTTAGCTATGGATCAGACCGAGCTCAAATCACGAATCAAGCGCGCGTTGCTGGAAGAGCTGGACTTGCGGGGGCGCACCGAGGCCGACATCGACGACGCGGCCCCCCTGTTCGGCGAAGGGCTGGGGCTAGACTCGCTCGATGCACTGCAACTCGCGATGGCGATCGAAGAGCGTTTCGGTGTCAGCGTCCCCGAAGGTGAAGCCAGCCGGGCCATCTTTGCCTCGGTCAACGCCATCGCCGAGCACATCACGCGGACGAAAGCAGGCTAGCCGTGGCGGGGCGTGAGCGCATCGCGGTCACGGGGCTTGGCCTGGTTACATCACTCGGTTTCGGTCGCGAGCGCTCGTTTGCGCGGTTGTGCGCTGGCGAACGCGGCATCACCGAGGTCAGTCTGTTCGATCCGAGTGGGCTCAAATCCCGGATCGCGGCCGAGGTGCGCGGTCTGGACGTGCGCTCGATCGCGCCTCAGGGCGAGGCCGACGATTGGTCGCGCAGTGACGCGCTATCGTTCGTGGCCGCGCGCGAGGCCCTGGCGCAAGCCGGGCATGTGGAAGGCTCAGCGCTCGGCTTGGCGCTAGGCGGAACCACCGGCGGGATGTACGAGACCGAGCGCGCGCTAGCCGCGATCATGCCCAACCGCAGCACGCCCCATGACGCTCGGCGCCTGCTGGATTTCCCCCTCGCGGTCTCGGTCGAGCGCCTCGCTCGCGCACTCGGTCGAGTGGCTCCTTCCGCGACCGTGTGCAGCGCCTGCTCGAGCGGGGCAGTGGCGATCGCGCTCGGTGCATCTTGGCTGCTCTCGGGCCGTTCGAGTCGCGTTTTGGCGGGTGGAGTGGATGGCCTGTGTCAGCTGACCTTCACCGGGTTCAGTGCGCTGGGCGCGGTAGATCCCGAGCCCAGCCGTCCCTTCGACGCCGGGCGCGCCGGCCTGACGTTGGGGGAGGGGGCGGGCTTTTTGGTACTCGAACTCGAGTCCACCGCGCTCGCGCGCGGGGCTCCGGTCATCGCCTTCCTCAGCGGTTGGGCGATTGCTTCGGAAGCGCATCACGTGACCCATCCAGAGCCGAGCGGCGCGCGAGCGGCGCGGGTGCTCTCGGATGCCATGGCGGCCGCCGGCCTTCCGACGAGCGGGATCGACTACGTGAACGCGCACGGTACCGGCACGATTCAAAACGATGCCATGGAGGCCCGCGCGTTGGAGCGTGTATTCGGCGCGGACGTGAGCAAGGTTTGGGTCTCGTCTTCGAAAGCGCAGATCGGCCACACGTTGGGCGCGGCGGGGGCGATTGAAGCCGCAATCACCGCGCTCAGCGTGAACCGGGGCTTGCTCCCGCCTACCGCCGGGCTCCAAAACCCGGAAGCGCCGGCGTTGCGCCATGTGCGCGCGCCGAATCAAAGCGCGAGCCTGCGGGCAGCCCTGTCGAGCTCGTTTGGCTTCGGTGGCGCGTGCGCCGTGCTCGCGTTCGAAGCGCCGGGCGCTGAGCCGCGCGTGTTGTCTCGAAAGCTGACCGCCGAAATCGTGATTTCAGGCGCAGCGAGCTACGGCCCTGCGGGCGTGTTGGGTGGGGCGGAAAGCGCGCGTTACCTGGCTTCTGATGCTGCGCTGCCCGCTTCGCCGCCCGAGCCGCTCAGTTTGCTCGATCCCGAACGCTCGCGTCGCTTCGGACGCACCTCCGCGCTGGTCGTGGCCACGGCCGAGCGAGCGCTCCAGGATGCCCGCTGCCAAGCCGCGGAAACGGGCTTCGTCGTGGGTAGTGCGTTCGGAGATGTCGAGCGGTCCGTGCGCTTTTTGCAAAAGGTATTGGGACAAGGGCCAAAATTTGCCAGCCCCGCCGAGTTTCCGCAGCTGATTGCCTCGACCGGTTCAGGCAACGCCTCGATCTACTTGGGCCTTACTGGGCCCTGCTTGTCCGTCAGTGAATTCGCCACCAGCGGACAATCAGCGGTTTCGGTCGCGATCTCGCTGCTCGAGCTCGGTTTGGCGCCGGCCTTGGTCGCGGGTGCTGCCGAAGCGCGGGATACGATCGTCGATGCCGTCTTGGGTGGCGATGGCGCACGCAGCGAGGGCGGCGGGTTCGTCGTACTCGAGGAGTTGTCTGGGGCTTTGGCGCGGGGGCGCGTCCCCTTGGCGGTGGTCTGCGAACACCAGGCGTTGCGCGGTGCTCCGGAGAGGGCGTTCGCTGCCCTGCCCAAGCCGCCCGAGCAAGCGTGCATCGTCGCGGGCTTCTTGCCATCGGCGATGGCTGGCGTTCTCGCGCGCTCGTCTTGGGCCCAGGTGCCCCTCCACAGTCTCCCCGCAACGCTCGGTCAGCATGAGGCACTCGGTGCCGCAGCGCTTTCAATCGCCGTCGCGGAGCTCGCTCGCGGAGCTGTCGAGCAAGCGCTCGTCATCACTGCCGATGTGGATACCGTATACATGACGCGCCTCTGCCGGTACGAGGCTCGGCCTTGAAACCGATCGCAATCATCGCGGCCGGCGTCATTTCGCCGCTCGGCGAGGGCGCGGCCGGCTACGCCGTTGGCGGACTTGGCGCTCGCCCGGAGACCCGTGTCGGCCCAGACCGGGAACTGACGGAGGCCGGCTTGCGGCGTCCCAATGCAGCCCGCGTGGCGCTTGCTGCGTCTACTGGCGATCGCGCGCAGGCTCTGCTCGATCGCGCCTTGAGCTTGCTACTCCTGGAGCTGGAACGCGTTCGTCCGAATTTTCGTGAGCTTCGGCTCGGGCTCGTTCTCGGCACTTCGTCCGGCGGTTTGGGTTCGCTCACCGAACTGCTGGCACTACGCGCGCGCGGTCAGAACATCAGCCGAGAGCAGGCGCTATCTGCCAGTTATTTCGGGCCACTGCGCGCTCTCGACCGCTTCGCTTTGAACCCACTGCGGGCGACGCAAGTGTTGTCGGCGTGTGCATCGTCGACCGTCGCGCTGGGCATCGGCTGTCGTTGGCTCGAAGCGGACGCTTGTGATCTGGTGATCGCTGGCGGCTACGACGCCCTGACCACCTTCGCCGCCGCAGGCTTCGAAGCTTTGGGCGCGACTACCGCCAGCGTGCCGCGCCCATTCCGTCGCGACCGCGACGGCCTGGCGCTCGGGGAAGGGGCGGCACTGGTCGCGCTGGCACGCGTGTCCGACGTGCCGGCGCTCGGCCACGTGCTCGGGTTCGGCATCGGTTGTGACGCGGTGCACGTCACCGCTCCGGATCGCACCGGTGCTGGTTTGGCTCGCGCTGCGCGTGCCGCCTTGCTCGATGCCGAGGTCGAGCCCTCGCGCATCGACTTGATCAGCGCACACGCCACGGCCACTCCGTTCAACGACAGCGCGGAGGGTCACGCCATCGCCGCAGTGATCGGCGCGACAGCCGAGCGGGTCGTGGTCCACCCGTTCAAAGCCGTCACGGGTCACACGTTGGGCGCCGCGGGTGCCCTCGAAACGCTCGCCGCGCTTGCTGCCGCCCGGGACGGCATCTTGCCTGCAGCGTACGGCGAGGGTGAGCTCGAAAGTGAATTCCCGGCGCGCCTATGCGGCCGAAATCAAGCTGGAAATGCCGCACACCTGCTCAAGTTGTCCACCGCCTTCGGGGGCGCGAACGCCGCGCTCGTCCTGAGTCCACACGCGCCCCGTCGGTTCGCTGCTGCGCGTCCGCAAAGACGCGTGCGCTTGCGTGGCTTGGGCGAGCCCGCGCTCGTGCCCGACGTCGCGCGGATCGCACGGGTCACGGGCATGCCCGAGCAAGATCTGGAACGCTACGATCGGCCGTCGTTGTTGTGCTTGGCTGCTGTGTCCAACTTGCTCGAGGGTCATCCGCTCGTGCCTGATGCGCGAAAATCGTGCGGCGTGATCGTCGGCACGATGAGCGCGAGCCTGGAGGTGAATGAGATGTTTGCGGCAAGGCTGCGCGAGCGCGGTGCACGCGGCGCAGAACCGCGCCGCTTTCCCGCCACTTCGCCGAACTTGGCGCCGGGACGCACAGCCATCGCATTCGGACTACAGGGCCTGAACTTCAGCGTCGGCGCCGGCCCAGCCGCTGCCCTGGAGGCACTGCTGCTGGGGGTCGAGCTGTTGGCCGCTGGGGATGCCCAATCGTTGCTGATCGTCGCGGTCGAGGACGTAGGTCCCGTGGTCAGGGAGGTGTTCGGCGCTGCCGGGCTGCCGCAGCCGGAGCCGGGCGCCATCGCCGCTTTGCTCGACATCGGCGACTCCGGGCTGCCACTCGAAGCGGAAGGTCTCGCGGCGCGGCTGCGCGAAGCGACCGCGCGTCCATCGAAAACGGCACCGGGCTGGCCCTTGCTCAAGCGTGCCCTGAGTTCGGCCCAGGCCTGACTCCCGCTCTCGCCGCGCCCGGCTTGCAGAACCGTGCAGCCTTTGGCAGTGTCTGCCCGGAATACGCTTCCGTCCGCTGGCGTTTGCCTGAAAAGAACCCCGTGCCCTCACTTCGCTCGCTTCTCGCGCTACTCGTCCTGGTCGTGCTGTCCACCTTTGGCTGCAGCCATAATTACATCCTCAACACGGACGTGGAGGATACCGACTTCAATCGCCGGGTAATCGACTACTGCGAGGGCTACCGGCACGCGGTCGAGCAACGCAACACCGCGCGACTCCTGAAGATGGCCCACCCGAGCTATTACGAAGACGGCGGCAACGTAGATGCCAGCGACGACATCGACTACGAGGGCCTCGAGCAGTACCTGAACAGCGAGTTCAAGCGGACGCTCGCCATCCGGTACGAGATCCACTACCGGAAAGTCAGTGAAGGTCGCAAAAACACCGTGCTGGTGGATTTCACGTACAGCGCGAGCTACAAAATCCCGACCTCACATGGAGATGTGTGGCGGCGGCGAGTGGCCGACAATCGCATGCAGCTGACCCGCGAAGGCGAAGGCTTCCGCATTTTGGCAGGCATGTGAGGCTCAGGGCAGGCGAAATTCTTCGCTGATCTCCGCGATTGCGTAACGCGCTCCGGCCGGCTGCAGCCGAAACACCAGCTCGTCGCCGAACAGCCGCGCACGTCCGGACCAAGACACACGGATGGCGATGCGGACGGCGATTTCGTCGGCCGCAAGTTCGATGGGCAACCTGCGCTTCGCTGGTAATCGGGCGAGATCCTCGGCGCGGAAGGTCTCCAGATCCGTCTCCCGGAACAGCAGTTGGCCTCGGAGCTCCGTGTAATCCAGCACGGTGAAGCGCGACTGCCAGAATGCGCGCGCGGGCTGCCGCCCCGAGCCGGTGTCGACGACCGCCTGCGGAGTGAGCAGTGGCTCCATGCGTTCCAGCGCCTCGTCGACCGTGGCATGAAGAAACTCTCGAACCGCCTCCCGTGCCAGACCGCTGGAGGCAGGGGCACGTAACACGAGCCACTGACTCTGGCTGTTGCCCATGTTCGATGCCTCGGGCAGCACCTCGGTTTTCAGCTCCGCGATGCCCGGGGCGCGCCGCGAAGCTCGCTGGTCAGCGCCAGGTTTGCTCGCGGCGGGCGATGGGCGCGCCCCAGCGCAGCTCAGGCACAGCGCGAGCGCGGTGAGGCACGCACAGCTAGAGCGCTTCGACCCGCGGCTCATCCGTGCGCGACAGTGTAACGATGGACTGTGGCGCGACCTCTCGAAACCCGACGGGGGTGGCGTCCAGCTCCGAGGCGATCAGCGAGAAGTGGGTGCTTTCGATGCTCGGGATACGCGCTTTGCGCACGCCGTCCTCCCCAAGCAGCTCTTCGATGTCACGTCTGCCATTCCAAACTCGGAAACCTAGCGTGCCCTCGCGGTGCACCGCCAAGAGCTGCTCGCCGTTCGTGACTAGGATGTCGCCGCTGTTGGCAGGGTGCCCCTCTTCAGCAGAGAGCCGATCGACCAAGCTGATCGAAGCGCGCAACGCACCCGCCACATGCTCCGGCGCGACGTGCGCGTCGCTCAGGTGACCGGCGTCGTGCAAGAACGAGAGGAACAAGTAGAAGAACAACTCACTGTCGGTCTCGCCCCGCACGTTCTTACGCAAAAACTCGGGCTGCGAGGCGAGCAGCCGCTCACGCAGTCGCTCGAAGCCGAAGATGGTCCCGGTCTGCGCGAACAGCCACATTCGATAGCGGAACGGATGCGTATTTTCGGTACGCAAACCGCCCACCGAGGCGCGCCGGACGTGACCGATCAAGACGTCCGTGCGAATGTCGCCTGCCGCTTCGACTAGGTCGATCTCGTCTCGGTCGTCGATCGGGCGGCGGCGCAGCAGTACTTCACCGGCTTGGTAAAAACCGAGACCCCAGCCGAGCGGATCACCAGCTGTGCGCCGTGCCCGCAAGAGCGCCGCGTTGGCCTCGAGCACGCGAGCGCCGAGATCCGGGCGGTTACCGATAAAGCCGAACATGCGTGCCATGCGAGTCTCCGTTTACCTGCGAGGAGCGCGCCGTGCGCAGTGACTAAGCATACCGCTCAGCGCCACGCTTCGCACGCTCCTACGTGACAAAGGTGAGATAGGGAGCTGCCGGCCTGGCAGCCAGGACGCTTCGTCCTCGTTGCCTTCGTTGGATCCTTCAGCTCGAAGTGGGCTTGCGGCTCGTGGGTACGCCGCCGACTGTGCCCGCGTTTGCCGTTTCGCGTCGTGCTGCGGTGCTAATGTGTGCTGGCCATGAATCGACACGATTTCCAGGAAGCGCTGCTCGGAATCATGGAGCGGAAGAAGCACTGGGCTTGGTCTTCGTTCACCAATGGGCTGGTTCCGGCCGATCGCCTGCATATTCACCTCGAGCAAGAATACGCGACGTACGTCCGTGACTTTCCGATCCTGGTGGCGCGCGCCTACATCGCGTGTCCGATCGCCGCCGCGCGCCGCGAGTTGATCGCCAACGTGTACGAAGAAGAGACCGGAGGCATTCAAGCAGGCAAACCACATCCCGAGTTATTTTTGGAGTATCCGCGCGGGCTCAGTATGGATGTGTCACGTTTCGAGCAGGTTGCGTTGCTCCCGGCATCGCAACGCTATCGAGCGTTCTTGGATGAGACGACTCTTCGCGGGGGCTGGGAAGTGGGCGCTGCAGTGACCACTCTGTTTATCGAAGGCACTGCGTACGAGCGTGGCGAGCTCGATCCGAACGCGCCACGTCGTCCGGTTCCGGCGCTCGAAGACCACCCGCTCGTCCGGCACTACGGGCTCCCCCTGTCCCGCCTGGCACTGACCAAGGCGCACCGCGCGGTGGAAGGCGAGCACCGCGCCTCCGCTTGGCGGGTAGTGCTCGAGCACGTGACCACGGACCAGCAAAGCCGGGTGATTGACGCCATGGAGGGCGCTCTCGGGCTCTGGCTGGGTTACCGTGACGGCGTAGCGGAAGCGTGCGGGCTTTCCCGCTGAACGGTTTTTAGGGGGCTTGTGCTAGCCTGCTCCTCAATGCTTTCCGTTAGGGTTCATGGGTTTGCGCACGCGTTCGCAATGGGGTTGTTGGGGCTTGGCTTGGCCGGTTGCGGCGCGGTGTATCCGGAGATCAGCACCCCGGTGCGTGCGGCCGGCACACGTCGTCTCGAGCCACCACCGCCGGCGGATCTGGTTTTTCTGAAGTTCGCCAACGCGCACATCCCCGCCCACACGCGGGATGGTCGGCAATGGGACTCGGTGGGCGGTGAGGCGCCCGACCCGTTCGCGAAGCTGTCGATCGAAGACAAAGAGCTCTTGCTCACCCCCGTTCAGGCCAACACCCTGAACCCGACCTGGCCCAATCAGAAGGTTGGCAACTATCGCATCCCCCCAGGCGTGCCCGTGCGCGTCGAGCTTTGGGATTCCAATGCGATCAACAACCACCCGATCTGTGTAGAAACCATCGGCAATCTCTTGGCCGAGGCAAGCGACGAGCAGAACCTGGACCTGCGCTGTGATAGCGGCGCAACGATCGAGATCGTGGTCCAGCCGGCCCACGCCAAATTTGGCCTTGGTCTGTACTACGAGCTGGGCAGCGACGACATTCACGTAACCCGCGTGATCGTCGAGTCGCCCGCAGGGCGCGCCAAGCTCACGCGTGGTGACCAGCTAGTGAGCATCCAAGGGCGGCCCGTCAAAGGCATGGACGCCGAGACGGCCCGGAGCTTGATCAACGCCAACGTGTCGACCGGCGTGACCTTCAGCGTCCAGCACATGGATGGTTCTCAGGGGGAAGTGACGTTGAAGGACGGCCCGATCTATCCCACCATCGATGAGGAGATCCCGGTGGAGTGACCTGTGCACCCCCTGTCCCGCCCGAGAGCGGCTTGCTTCGCTGTCGCTGCGGGCTAATGCTTGACGGATGACTTCTGCCGGCCCCCCCGAACCAGTGCTGGTCGTGCTGCAGCCCGCGCGTGGCACCTTGTCGGTTACGGGCAGCGAAGCCAAGACCTGGCTGAATGGGCTCGTCACCTGTGACGTGTTGAAAGTCGAGCCTGGCCGCGCAGCGTTTGGTCTGGCTTTGAACAAACAGGGAAAAATTCAAAGCGAGGTCGAAGTCTTGGCTAGCGCCGACGGGCTATTGGTCGGTGTCTCACCGGGGGTGGCCGGTCGACTGCTTGCTTCGCTCGACCAATTCCTGGTCATGGAGGACGCCGAGCTCCGCGATGCCAGCGCGGACTATCTGTGGGCGGATTTTCATGGGCTCGGAGCAGCCCCCCTGGCCGAAGCCGCGGCCAAAATCTGTGGCGGGACGGCTGCCAGCATCCGCTTTAGCGCGGAAGCGGCAGCCACCTTGGTCTTCGAGCGAGACGAGCTGCTCGAGCTGGAGCGCTTCGTGGAACGCACCCCGGCGCTGCGCCGCGGCAGCGACGCGGATTGGGAGGCCCGGCGCATCGCGCAAACCTTTGGCCGTTTTGGGGTCGATTTCGGTGAGGCCGACAATCCGCACGAAGCGGCCCTCGACCGCCGTGCGGTGTCTTGGAACAAGGGCTGCTATCTCGGGCAAGAAGTCGTGTGTATGCAAGACATGCGCGGCAAGCTCAAGCGGCGCTTGGTGGCGCTCGCGCTCGAGGACAACAGCGAAACGCCCGCAGTCGGCACCGCGGTGACGGCAAGCGATACCAGCGACGCGGTAGGTGAGCTGACGAGCGTCGCGCGTAGCCCGCTGACCGGCAAGCTTTTAGCTCTGGCCCGCATCAAAACCCCCTATTTCGACGGAAAGCTCCCGCTCGGGGTCGCTGGCAAGCCGGCCGCGTTTATCGCGCTGGGCTCGCCCGAAATGGAGTAGTTTCGAGGCTCGATGAGTTCTGACGCCCACAAAGGTTTGGTCCATTCGAGTCGCTTTACCCCGAGCGGCCTACGCGTTGCCGACGACGTGCTCGGGCTGATTGAAAAGACGCCGCTCGTGCGTTTGGCGCGCGTCTCGCCAGCCGGTGGCGCCACGGTCTGGGGCAAAGCCGAGTTCGTGAATCCCGCGGGCAGCGTCAAAGATCGCCCCGCGTTGTCGATGATCTTGAGCGCCGAAAAGTCCGGTGAGCTCAAGCCGGGAGCCACGTTGGTGGAGGCCACGAGCGGCAACACGGGCATCAGCTTGGCGATGATCGCTGCGGTGCGTGGTTACCGCTGCCTGCTGGTGATGCCCGAGGACATGAGCCTCGAACGCCGCTACATCTTGCGCGCTTACGGCGCCGAGATCATACTCACTCCCGCGGGTGACGGCATGTCCGGCGCGGTCAGCAAAGCGCTGCGTGTTTTGCAGGACACTCCGGGCGCGTTCATGCCCAGCCAATTCGACAACCCGGCCAACCCAGCCAGTCACGAGAACGGGACCGCGCTGGAAATCCTGGAGCAAACCGGAAATTCGTTGAGTGCGTTCGTGACCGGTGTGGGCACCGGCGGCACGGTGACCGGCGTGGGTCGCACGCTCAAGAACAAGCTCGGCAGTGCGGTCAAGGTGTTCGCGGTCGAGCCGGCCAACAGCGCCGTGCTCTCCGGCAAGCCGGCAGGCATGCACGGGATCCAAGGCTTGGGCGCTGGCTTCGTGCCTCAAATCGTCGACCGCAGCGTGATCGACAACGTGATTGAAGTGACGGACGTGGCCGCCGAACGCATGGCGCGTCGGCTGGCACGCGAAGAGGGCTTGCTCGTGGGGCCGTCTTCTGGCGCCAACGTTCACGCGGCCTGCGAGGTTGCGGCGCAACTCAAAGGCGGCAATGTGGTCACGATCTTGTGTGACTCGGGCGAGCGCTATTTGTTCTGAGGCTACTTGCCGGTGAATTGCGGCGTACGTTTGGCCGCCCAAGCGGCCACACCTTCGCGGAAATCGACGGAGCCGAGTAGCGCGGTTTGACCGTCCTTTTCACGCTCTAGGGCGGCTTCGATTCCGCCCACCGCGGACTCGCGCACCGCGCTCTTGATCGCGGCCATGGCGAGTGGTGGGCCAGCAGCTAGTGTTTTGGCGAGCGCCAGCGCCTGAGCGCGTTCGTCTTCGGCCACGCGATTGGCGAGGCCGAGGTCCAGCGCGAGAGCCGCATCGATGCGGGTGCCGAGCATTAGGTATTCCAGCGCCCGACCGATTCCGACCAAGCGCGGCAGCCAAAAGCTGCCGCCACCGTCCGGCATCAAGCCGATGGCTACGAATTTTTCTTGGATGTACGCGTCCTTCGACAAGATCCGTAAATCGCAAGACAGCGCGAGATCGGCTCCGAAGCCCACCGCGGGCCCGCGTACTGCGGCAATGAACGGTTTACGGGCGTTCACGATGGAGCGGATCAGGGCGTGAAACTGGTTGATGCGCGGGCCGAGGTCCGCGCCCTCGTCGAGGTCGCCGAGCGCACCCTTGAGATCCGCGCCCGAGCAGAAGGCATCGCCGGCGCCCGTGAGCACAACCGCTCGCACGCTTGGATCGGCTGCGACGTTCGCGAGGCCCGCGGCCAGCGCGTGTAGCAGCTCCGGATCGAGCGCATTCTTGGTCTGCGGACGATTCATGATCAACGTCGCGACCGGCCCTTCACGTTCGATCAGCAGCACTGATTCCATGGCTCGGAAGCCTAGCAGCCTCGCGCACGAACCCTGGTAAAATCCGGCAAGCCGCTCAGCCGGGCGCATGCTAGTGCTGGCTTCGAACAGGAGCTGAGCCGCATTCCCGCCATGAGCCGATCTTTTCCGATTCCTGAAGCGCTGCCGCTGGCCGAACAGCACGGTCAAACTTACCCCAGCCTGGTCGCGCTCATGCAGCGTTTACTCGGGGAGGGGGGCTGTCCCTGGGATCGCGAGCAAGACATGAAATCTTTGCGTCGCTACGTGCTGGAAGAGGCGTGCGAGGTGATCGACGCGATCGACGAGAACGATCCGACGCATGTTCAAGAGGAGCTCGGGGATCTCGCGCTGCAGGTGGTGTTCCTCGGTGAGCTCGGCCGAAAACAGCAGGCATTCGGTCCTGACGATGTGATTCGCGGCATCGTCAGCAAGCTGGTGCGCCGTCATCCTCACGTGTTTGCCGAGGTGCAAGTCAGCGGCAGTGAAGAAGTGCTCACCAATTGGGAGGCGATCAAAGCCGAGGAAAAAAAGGACCGCGGCGTGCTCGACGGCGTACCGCGCTCGCTCCCGGCCTTGTACCGCGCCCAGCGTATGAGTGAAAAGGTGAGCCGCGTCGGCTTCGATTGGCCGGACGGGCGCGGCTCGCGCGACAAGGTGAGTGAGGAGCTCGCCGAAGTAGATGAAGCGATTCACGGTGGAGACAAGCAGCGCATCGAAGACGAGATCGGTGATCTGTTGTTCTCGCTGGTCAACTTGGCCCGCCATCACGGGGTCGACGCCGAGCTCGCTTTGCGCAACACTTCGGATCGCTTTGCGCGCCGCTTCTCGCACGTCGAAGCGCGCGTGAAGCAAGAACACGGGGGGTGGCCTCGTGGGGCGGATGGCAAACCCACCGCCGGTCTCTCGCTGGCCGAGCTCGACGGCTACTGGGACGAAGCCAAACGGGAAGGAAAATGACGCGCTTGCCAATCCACCCCGATCCGAGCCCCGAACCGCTGAACATCGAGGATCCGGTCGGGCGCCTGCCCGAAGAATGGCAGGCGGCGCTGAGCGCGCTCGGTGAGCGGCCTTTTCGCGCCAAACAGCTATTCCGCTGGCTACACCAGCGCGCCGAGTTCGATCCGGACAAGATGAGCGATTTGAACGTGGCCTTCCGCGCTCGCTTGCGCGAAGCCGGCGTCGGTGAACCGCTCCACGTCGAGAGCGTGCACGAATCGAAGGATGGCACTCGCAAGTTGGTGCTAGTCGCTCCAGACGGCGCGCGCGTGGAAAGCGTGATCATCCCGATGACCGACCTGAGCGATGCCGACGCCGGTGCTGCTCCGTCGGACGACGACGACGACGAACCGCTGGCTGCCAAATCGCGCGTGACCCTGTGCATCTCGACGCAGTTTGGCTGCGCGATGGGCTGCGTGTTCTGCGCCAGTGGTCAGGCGGGCCTGGTGCGCGGGCTACGTGCTTCGGAGATCGTGAGCCAGGTCTACCTGGCCAAACGCTACCTGCGACCGGACGAGCAGCTGAGCAACCTGGTGTACATGGGTATGGGCGAGCCGCTGCATCATTACGAGCAGACCGTGCGCTCATTGCGTCTGCTCACCCATCCCGAGGGCCTGGGCATGAGTCCGCGCCGGATCACGGTCAGCACCGTTGGTCTGACTCCAGGCATCGAACGCCTGGGCCGTGACTTCTCCGGCAAAATTGGCTTGGCCGTGTCAGTGCACGCCCCCAACGACGCAATCCGCGACCAGATCATTCCGATGAATCGCCGCTATCCCTTGGCGACGCTCATTCTCGCTCTGCGCGCCTACCCGCTGCCCAAGCGACGCCGAATCACCATCGAGTACACCTTGATCGATGGCGTGAACGACGCGCCGAACCACGCCCGGGAGCTCGCCACGCTGCTGCGCGGCATCCCGAGCAAGGTAAATCTAATCCCGATGAATCCGATCACGGCCTCGGAGTTGCGCGCGCCCAAATCGGAGGCGGTGCGCCAGTTTCAGGACATACTGGCCAACGCCGGCTACAGTTGTTTCGTGCGCACGCGTCGTGGGGATGAAGTCTCGGCTGCCTGCGGACAGCTGGCGATGGCCGATGATCTCGTGCGCAAGAAGCGTGAACGCGAGGAACTTCGGGCCCTGGCCAAGAAGGCGTGATGTTCAAAAAAGTGCTGGTCGCCAACCGCGGCGAGATTGCTTGCCGCATTTTTCGCACCTGTGAGCGTCTCGGCATCGCAACCGTCGCCGTGTTTTCGGACGCGGACGTGCTCTCCCCGCACGTCGCCCAAGCAGACGAAGCGATTCGGATTGGGCCAGCCAAGGTGAGCGAGAGCTACCTCAGTATTCCCGCCATTTTGGCGGCCATCGCCGACGTCGGCGCGGACGCGCTGCATCCTGGCTACGGCCTGCTCAGTGAACGCGGTGAATTCGCACAAGCAGTGCGCGAGAGCGGCGTGACCTTCATCGGCCCGCCGGGCGCAGCGCTTTCGGCCTTCGGCGACAAGATCAAAGCTCGCCAAGTGGCGCGCAGCGTGGGCGTGTCACCGCCGCCGGGCAGTGAGCAGCCCGTGGACCCGAAGGATGCCGCGGAGCTGAAGGCAGAGGCCGAACGCATCGGCTTGCCCTTGTTGATCAAAGCCGCAGCGGGTGGTGGCGGCATCGGCATGCAAATCGTGCGCGATCTCGGCGAGCTGGAGCGAGCCGCGCAGACCTGCGCGGATCGCGGAAAGTCTGCGTTTGGCGACGGTCGCATCTACCTCGAGCGCTATCTCGAAGGTCCGCGCCACATCGAAGTGCAAGTCTTCTGCGACGAACACGGCAACGCCGTGGCCCTGGGCGAGCGCGAGTGCAGCGTGCAGCGGCGGCACCAAAAAATCATCGAAGAGTCGCCCTCGCCGGCTGGTTTTTTTAGCGGGCAGGGGGGCGCCGAGCGCCGCGCGAAGCTCTGGAGTTCGGCGCTCTCGATCGTGCGCGCGGCCGACTATCGGGGCGCAGGCACGGTCGAGTTCGTGGCCAACGCGGCAGGCGAGCTTTACTTCTTGGAAGTGAACGCGCGACTGCAAGTCGAGCATCCCGTCACTGAGCTGGTCACGGGGCTGGATTTGGTGGAGTTGCAGGTGCGCGTGGCGGCCGGTGAAGCGCTGCCAGCGGAAGCGCTGGCGCCCAACTTGGAGGGGCACGCAATCGAGGTTCGCTTGTACGCCGAAGATCCGCAAAAGGGCTTCTTGCCCCAGCCGGGGCTTTTGCAGCGCTGCGATTTGCCCAGCGACTTGCCGGGCGTGCGGGTCGACTCGGGCGTAGTCGCGGGTCAAGAAATCACGCCCCACTACGATCCGATGCTGGCCAAAATAGCCGCGCACGGCAAGACGCGCCAAGAAGCGCTCGAGCGATTGCGAGCGGCGCTCGCCGTCTGTCGCATCGAGCTCATCGGCCCCAAGGGCCCGCGCGCGACGAACCTGGCCTTCCTGCAAAAGGTGCTCGGCTCGGATGAATTCTGCAGCGGCCAGTACGACACCAGCTTGGCAGAGCACTTGGCTCGAACCTGAACCGTTATCGCTGCCTAGGGCGGTGCCGGCGCGCCGCAGGTAGCGCAGACCGTGCCTTTGATCTTGGCGCGACAGTTGAAGCAGTTTTTCGGCAATAGCGCCAAAATTAGCATGCCGAGACAACTCAGCAGACCCAACGCGGCGAACCACGGAGAATGCCCGCGCATGCGCGCGTAGCTCGACAGGCCGGCGATCAACAAGCCAATACCCAACAGCGACACGACGACGCCCGCGACGCCATGCATGGCGTTGCCCGCGAGCTGCAGCCCAATGCCCGGAACCCCCAGCCCAAGGCTGGTTCGATTCATGGCCGAAAGTTTGCGGCGGATCCTCTCGTACTCAGCGCCATTCATCTGGACGGCGCCAGGCTGAAGGAGCCCGGCATGGTCCAGCGAGTCGTCTTTCGGTGGTGCGTACGGATCTCGGGTCAACGGTTCGTCTCCCAGTTGGTGGACGCGCGAGTTCTGCCCCGCCGTCAGCTGCAGCCTAGTTTCAGCATGCCGCGTCGGCTTGGCGCAATTGAAACAATCGCGGATCCCGTTGGCGCCGGTGTAGGCTCGACGTTCGATGCTCGAAAGCAAGCCAATGCTGACCGATGCGGCGGAAATTGCGACGCTCGTCGGGCGCGCGCGCGCCTGGGCGGAAAGCGATCCGGATCCCCTGACCCGGGCCGAGCTCTTGGCGCTGATCGACGCTGGCGATCACGACGAGCTTCACGAGCGCATGCTGGGGGATCTCGAATTCGGCACGGCGGGCCTGCGTGGAGTGGTCGCGGCGGGCAGCGCGCGGATGAACTTGGCGATCGTCCTGCGCGTCACTCGCGCGCTCGCGGATCAACTGCTGAGTCGCGTGCCCGACGCGCGCACCTTGCCGGTGGTGATCGGCTGTGACGCGCGTTTGGATAGCCAAAGGTTCGCCGACGCAGCGGCCAGGGTTCTGCTCGCGGTCGGCATCCCCGTAAAACGCTTCTTGGAGCCGGTGCCCACGCCGTTCGTCGCCTACGCGGTGCGAGCGTTCGCAGCCAACGCCGGCATCATGATCACGGCCAGCCACAATCCGCCGGAATACAACGGCTACAAGTTGTATTGGCAGAATGGCGTTCAGGTCGTGCCGCCCACAGACCAAGAAATTTTCGGGCGCATGCGCGCGCTCGGTGCGGCAAACGCGATTCCGCTCGGTGACTTGACGGCTCAGCAGGCGATTGGCGAGGACATCGTGCAGCGCTACCTGGCGGAGGTTCGCGGCTCCCTGCCGCGCATCCGCGGGGATCGAAGACTGCGCATCGTGTACACGGCGCTGCACGGTGTGGGCGCGCGCGTGGTCGAGCGGCTGTTTCACGAAGCCGGCTATGCGCATTTTCATAGCGTGCCCGAACAGCGCGAACCGGACGGCCATTTCCCGACCGTCCACTTCCCGAATCCAGAAGAACCTGGAGCGCTGGACCTCGCGCTGGCACTCGCTCGGGCCGACGCCGCTGACCTGCTGATCGCCAACGATCCTGACGTGGATCGCTTGGCCATTGCCGTGCCGACGGCGAGCGGCCAGTTTCAAGCGCTGACCGGCAATCAGATTGGCTTACTGTTGGCTGACTTTGCGCTCTCCCACGTGGACTCGGCAGAGCGAGCCTTGGTGCTCTCGTCGCTCGTGTCGTCACCCATGCTGGAGTCAATCGCGCGAGCGCACGGCGCGCGCTACGAAAATGTACTCACCGGCTTCAAGTGGATTTGGACGGCGGCGTTGGCGCTCGAGGCTCGGAACTACCGCTATTGCTTCGGCTACGAAGAAGCGCTCGGCTATTCCTTCGGACGAACCGTGCGGGACAAAGACGGCATCAGCGCCGCGCTGGCGTTCGCAGAGCTGGCGGCTGAAGCGCTGGCGGCGGGCAAGACCGTGCTGGAGCGCCTGCACGAGCTCTATCGCGAACACGGTCTGTGGGTCAGCGTGCAGCACAATGTGGTGCTAAAGGGCGCATCCGGCGCTGCGCGCATCGCGAGCGCAATGCAACAGCTGGCGGTCGCGCCGCCCACGGTGCTCGCCGGGCACGCGCTGACCAGCGTTCACGATCTTCGAACACCAGAGTCCGACGCGCCGAGCTGGCGCGGGCCCACGCTGCTGATCGAGCTCCGCCTAGCCAGCGGTGCGCGTGTCTTCGTGCGCCCGAGTGGCACCGAGCCCAAACTGAAGATGTATGTGGATTTGCCCGCGCCGCTCGCAGTTGGGGCAGCCATCAGCAGCGCCGAAGCCGGTGCGCTGACGGACGCACGAGCCATCGCCCACGCGCTCGTATCCGCACTCGGTCTCGACAGCTGACGCCAGGTGAGCGTGACCTCTGCCCGGGGGGGCGCTCAGTCCGTGCTGTCGAACGCGACGACCTCGGTCGAGGCGAGGTTGCTCACGGCTTCGCGGACCGAGTTACCGATCAATGATTCGGTGCCGACCACGGTGATCAAAAGATCATCCTCCGATAGTCGTTTTTGCACTGCTGCGTTTGCTTGTTCGAGCGTTACCGCCTGCACGCGCTCCAGGTAACGAGCGTAGTAGTCTTCCGGCAGATCATACAGCGTTTGGTCGAGCTCGAGGCCCACGCGCTTGGCGGCGGTGTCGATGGCAAAGCAGTGCGAGCGAACCATGTAGCGTTTGGCCCAAGAGAGCTCGGCTTTGGTCACGCCTTTCTCGCGAAGCTCGTGCAGCATCGAAAGCTCCAGCTTCAAACACGGGCCGGCATCGTCCGCCTTGGGGAACGTCCACATGCTGAAGCTCTGGCGACGACGATCGAAAGGCATGTTGGAGTACGCGCCATACGACCAGCCGCGTTTCGAGCGGACCTCTTGCGTCATGCGCGCGGTGAAGGTGCCGCCGAAGATGGTGTTCGCCACCAACAGCGCCACGTGATCGTCGTCGCGCGTGTGCGAACCCAGGCAACCGATCAGGATCTGGGTCTGCGTGCGTTCCGGTTTATCGACGATCACCAGCCGCCGCCCCGGCACCGCGACCGGCTCCGGTGTAGCGTCGGTCGGCGCGGCGCCGCTCGGCAGCGCGTCAGAAATGCGTTGCGCGATTTGTGAGGCGCGCTGGGCGTCCAGATCCCCCGAGAAAGCGAAGACCAGGTTGTCGCGCACGAACGAGCGCTGAAACACGGATTTGACGTCGTCGGCGCGGATTTCAGGGACCGTCTTGGATGTCCCGGACACGGAGCGTCCGTAGGGGTGGGAGCCGAAGAAGCGGCGGCGAAAGAAGCGCCGCGCCAAGCTGCGATCGTCGTCGAGCGAATCCTTGAGCTCAGCCAAGGTTTCGCGTTGGAGGCGTTCGAGCTCCGCCGTAGACAGCCCGGGGCGGGCCAAAACGTCGACCAACAAGTCCACGAAGGCGTTCAATGAACGCGAAATCACCGTCGCCTGAAAGACCATCGTACTGTGAACGACGTCTGCGCTCAGCGATGCTCCGAGCGAATCGATACGGGTGTCGATCACTTGCGGTTCGAGCCCGCCTGCGGTGCGGCGCATCAAGCGTGAGAGCAAGCGAGTGGCGCCCTCTCTGCCCGGCGGATCGATCAGCGAGCCGGTCTTCAGACCGATGCTGATCGAAACCAACGGCAGCGCGCGCGAGGTCTCCAGGAGTACCGTCGCGCCGCCGGCATCTTCCAGACGAACGACCGTCGCTGCAGCGCTCATTGTGCGGCCTCCGCGTCGTCAGCGCCGGTACTGGCCGACAAATCTGGGCGAACCAAGATGACGCTACGATAGCGGGGAAGCAGGTAGCGGCGAGCGACACGGATCAAATCACTCGCGGTCACGCGCCTGGTCGTGTCTAGTCGCTCGAACGCAGCCCCGGGGCGGCCTAGCACGATCTCGTAGAAGCCCAGCGTCGACGCCTTGCCGTCGACGGTTTCGAGCCCTGCCAACAAACCGAGTTCGAGTCGAGCCGCGGCGCGCGCGATCTCCTCCGCTGAGATGGGTTCGGTTTGCACCTTGGCAAACTCCGCGTCGATCACCGCCAAGAGCTGTTCGGCGTTCGTGCCTTCACGCGCGGACACGAATAGCTCGAACAAACCGGGATCGCGAAACGGCCCGACGAACGCGCGCACTTCAGTCGCGAGCTCGAGCTCCCGCACCAGCTTTTGATGCAAGCGACTGGCCCTGCCGCTGAACAAGACTTCCGCCAGCAGCGAAAGCGCGGGGTGGTCGAAGTCACCCATCGCGGGGCTGTGGTAGCCGACGACCAATTTCTCGGTGGCAGTGGGTTTGCTCACCTCGACCCGGCGCTCTGCCATTTGCGGCGGTTCGGGTTGCACGTCTTCGATCGGCAACGTACTTGCCGGCAGAGCGCCGTAGGCAGCGGAGAGTCGCTTGAGCAGGGCGGCTTCGCCTACGTCCCCGACGATCACCAAGACCGCGTTGTTGGGTGCGTAGTAGGTGCGGTAAAATTCCAGACAGTCTTCGGTCGTGAAGCCTTCGATGTCTTTCATCCAGCCGATGGTCGGCCAACGATAGGCGTGGTTCTCGAACGCGGTGGCCCAAAGCAGCTCGCTCACGGCACCTTCCACGTCGTCGTCGACGCGATACCTGCGCTCGTTGGCGACGACCTCTTTTTCGCTCTTTACCTGCGGATCGCGCAGCACCAGACGGCTCATTCGCTCGGACTCGAGCTTCACGACCAGCGGCAGTTGGTCCTTGGGAATCGAGACGTTGTATTGGGTGAAATCCAGCCAGGTGGAGGCGTTGCTCTCCGCGCCCGCTTCTTCCAACTTGCGATCGAACTCGCCTGCCTTGCGGCCCTCGACCTCGTTGAACATCAGGTGCTCGAACAGGTGCGCCAAGCCGGTTTTGCCTTCGCGCTCGTGGCGCGAGCCAACGCGGAACCAGGTGTGATAGGCGATGACGGGCGCGCTGTGGTCCTCGCAGAACAACAGTTCCAACCCGTTACCGAAGCGGAAACGCTCCACGGCCAGCGAAGGCCCGAAGGCCACGGTCTCGAGGTGCGTCACTTGGCCGTCGGGCGTCGCGCCCGCGTTCAGTTCCGAAAGGCGCTTTTCGCGCCCTTTGGGGCCGGGGCCCGAAGCGCCACGAGATTGCGAGCCAGAGCTACTCATCGGTATCCTTCTTTTCTAACGACGGATTGCGGTTCCGGCAAGCGGACGCCTCGGCCGGCCGCCGAGCGTACGAACGCAGCTGCCGGCGGTTCAGCTTTCGAGCTTGAGGATGGCCAAAAAGGCTTCCTGAGGGACTTCAACGCTGCCCACGGCTTTCATGCGCTTTTTGCCCTCCTTCTGCTTCTCTAGCAGCTTGCGCTTGCGGCTGATGTCACCGCCGTAGCACTTCGCGGTGACGTCCTTACGCATCGCCCGCACGGTCTCGCGGCTGATCACCTTGGCGCCGATGGCCGCTTGAATCGCCACCTCGTACTGCTGCCGCGGGACGAGCTCTTTCAGCTTCGACGCTAGCGCGCGGCCACGTGCGTACGCCGTGTCCTTGTGGACGATGATGCTGAGCGCGTCGAGCGGCTCGCCGTTCAGCATCATGTCCAGCTTGACTAGACTGTCGGCGCGGTAGCCGGTGACTTCGTAGTCCATGCTCGCATAACCGCGCGAGGCACTCTTCAGACGATCGTGAAAATCCAGAATCACTTCCGCCAGCGGGAGCTCGTACGTCACGACCACGTGATCTTTGGTCGAATAGTTCAGCCCGAGCTGAGTGCCGCGGCGCTCTTCACACAACGCCACGGTCGGGCCTACGTACTCGGCGGGGACGTGCACGGTGAGCTTCAAGATCGGCTCTTCGATCGTGTCGATCTCGCCGACCGGTGGCATCTTCGAAGGATTGTCGACGCGCACCGTTTCGCCGTTCTTGGTGTGCGCGATGTACACCACGCTGGGGGCGGTGGTGATCAAGTCCAAGTTGTACTCACGCTCCAGGCGCTCCTGGATGATTTCCATGTGCAGCAGCCCGAGAAAACCGCAGCGGAAGCCGAAGCCGAGCGCATCCGACGTATCGGGCTCGAAGCTGAACGAAGAATCGTTCATGTGCAGCTTGGCGAGGGCGTCGCGTAGGTTCTCGTATTCCGCGGAGTCCGTTGGGAAGATGCCCGCGAACACCATCGGCTTGACTTCGCGAAAGCCGGGAAGTGGCTCACTGGAGCCGTGATGGAAGGTCGTCACGGTGTCGCCGATTTTGGTGTCTTCGGTCGACTTGATGTTGGCAGCGACGAAGCCGACTTCGCCCGGACCGAGCTCGTCGATGGCCACGGGATGCGGGTTGTAACAGCCCATCTCGGTCACGTCGTAGTGGCGACCGGTGGCCATGAACTTGATGCGGTCGCCCTTTTTCAGCGTGCCATCCATGACCCGCAACATCACGACCGCGCCGCGATAACTGTCGTACCAGCTGTCGAAGAGCAGCGCGCGTAGCGGCGCGCTCGGATCACCCTGGGGCGGGGGCACGCGGTCGATCACGGCCTCGAGCACTTCCAGCACGCCGGCGCCGGTCTTGCCGCTGGCGAACAGCGCGCCACTGCAGTCGAGTCCGATCACCTTCTCGATTTGCTCGGCCGTGTGATCGACGTTGGCCGAAGGCAAATCGACTTTGTTCAGAACCGGGATGATTTCCAGGTTACTTTCGATCGCCAAGTACGCGTTGGCGACCGTTTGAGCTTGCACGCCTTGCGTCGCGTCCACCACCAAGAGAGCGCCCTCACACGCGCGCAGGCTGGAGCTCACCTCGTAGTTGAAGTCGACGTGGCCGGGCGTATCAATCAGCTGCAGCTGGTACTCTTGACCGCGCGGCGACAGGTATTTGAGGCGTACGGACTGCGCCTTGATGGTGATGCCACGCTCGCGTTCGAGCGGCAGCTTGTCCAAGAACTGCTCGACCTTCTCACGCGAGCTGATGGCGCCGGTGACGTCGAGGATGCGGTCGGCGAGCGTGCTTTTGCCGTGATCGACGTGGGCGATGATCGAGAAGTTACGAATCTTTTTGGGGTCGGTCGGCATGAGCAGAGCGTTCGCGGGGCGGCTGTGTAGCGCGGCCTCGGCGCGCCGACCAGCCAAGCCCGAGCCAGACTCGTCCTCGGGCTTACTTTTTCGCGGCTTTGGGGGCGGGCGTTTCGGTCAGGCTCATCTGTCCCGGCAGCGCATGTTCGTAGCGCTTCAACACCAGATCGATCCCTTCACGGATGTACACGGCGACCGGAACCTTGGTGCGCGTGTGCAACAGATGCAGGCGCTCGTTTTGCTCCGGCGTGATGTAGACGGTGGTTGAGATCTTCTTACGGGACATTTACGAGGCGCGCCTAGTTACCAGTCGTTACACTAGATTCCCATACGTGTGTTGTCAATCGGCCCGGAGCGCGTTATGGCTAATTTCTTTTGGATTTTCAATCTGTTATCAAATGTGAGCCAAGCCCCCATACGCGCTCGATTCACTGGGCTCGGGCGCGGAAGGGCGCTGGCGCATTCCGGCCGATCGGGCGGATGACCCCTGGTCGGGATGTACGGGGGGGTGCTGGGAGGCGGCTATGCTTGAGCGTGAATTCGGGCTAAACGTGTGCAGTACTGAACGGGTCCTCGAACGGCGCAGCGCGTGGCGCGCGGTCGAGCTCGACGCCGAGAGGTTTGACAGAATGACGAGCAGATCGAGGGACATGAACACCGCTTGGGCTTGGGCTGCGCTCCTCACGGGCGCGATGTTCCAGTTCGGTTGTAATGGTACAGCGCATGGCGCGAACTCCGCCAACGCGGCGACCACTCGCGATACGAGCGTCGTGCACGAAAAGTGTGATGTTGCGTCCGAGACGGTCGAAAAGATCGACGCGAACACCGACGGCAAAGCCGACATCACCATCGTGCGCGAGGGAGGGCGTGAAGTATGTCGCGCGGTCGACCTGAACTTCGACGGCGTGATCGATGCGTACAGCTACTTCGACTCCGCCGGGCAGCTGCGCCGACGCGAGAACGATTACGACAAAGACGGTCAGATCGACGAGATCTCCACCTTCAAGGGCGGGCAGATCAGCGAGAAAAATCAATCCACCGCGCTCGCTCAGCACTTGGACACTTGGGATTTCTATCAAGCGGGCGTCTTGACGCGCACCGAGCGCGATTCGAACGGCGACGGCATGATCGACCAATGGTGGGAGTACCCGAAGCCGGGTTGCCCGTTGATCCACGCCGACATGAACAACGATGGTCGCCCCGATCCCGGCGCTACCATCGATTACTGCAAAGAGACCGGCTACGTGCCGCCGGATCGCGCAGACAAGACGACGGCCAGTCCGACGTTCGAGAGCAAGAGCTCGCTGCCAACCGAAACCGAGAACAAGGCGTCGGAAGTGCCGACCGAAAAGTCCACGCCAGCGCCGGCCACCAGCGCGGGTGAGAAGGGAAACAGCAAGTGAGCAAAGGGCATGATCGATGGCGCGGCGGGCTAGTGCTCGTGCTGCTCGCGCTGAGCATCGACGCTTGCGCGGGCGAGGGTCCGAAGACTGGCGCAGCCATGCGCGGTGAGGTGAGTGGCGTGGCCGCCGATGACCGCTCGCGCTGTGACTTCAAAGGACGCAGCGACCGTGAAGTGGTCGAGAGCTTCGGGCCAGGGGCGAAAAAAACCAACATCCGTCGCGTTTACGGCGTGGTCGGTGAAGGTGAAGACCGTCACCGCGTGCTGATGTGCCGTGAAGTCGACACCAACCTGGATGGCGTCAAGGACGTCGTTCGCACCTATACGGACAAGGGTGAAGCGTTGAACGAGGTGGCAGACACCAACTTCGACGGCAAGATGGATACTTGGATCACCTTTGCCAAAGGTCGCGTTGCCAAGCTGCGCGAAGACCACAACGGTGACGGCCAAGATGATGAGACTCGCTTCTACGTGGGCGGCCAGCTGAGCAGGTCTCAAATCGACACCAACTACGACAGCAAGCCGGATATCTGGGAGATCTACGACGAGGGCAAGCTCGAGCGGCGCGGCGTCGACTTGGACTTCGACGGGCACGTCGACCGCTGGGATCGCGACGAAATCGCGCTGCGTGAGATCGAACAGCGGGACGCAGAGGCCGAGAGAGCAGCAGCGGCGGCGGCGGCAGCAGCCTCTGCCGGAGCTGGCGGTGCGGCCCCGTCGGGCGCCCGGGCTCGCAACAAGTAGTGGCGCTTTCGGCGCGCGCTGACGAAAGCCCAGCGCGCGCCAGAGCTCGGTGCTAGGACCTGCCATCCTTATGGCAGAAGAACGGCTTCAAAAAGTCCTAGCCCGTGCCGGCATCGCTTCGCGACGAGCCGCCGAAGAACTGATCACCAATGGCCGAGTGAAGGTCGACGGCCGTGTGATTGACCAGCTCGGTGTTCGGATTGATCCGCGCAAAGCGAAGGTGGAAGTCGACGGCAAGCGGCTCATGGCGGAGCCGCTGGTGTACATCGTGCTGCACAAGCCGCGCGGAGTGATGTGTACCTTGAGCGATCCGGAGGGCCGTCCCACGGTGGCCGAGCTGCTCAAACCCGTCGGCGTGCGCGTGGTGCCCGTCGGTCGGCTCGATTTCCATACCAGCGGCGCGCTCTTGTGCACCAATGACGGTGATTTCGCCAACGCGTTGGCGCACCCGCGGAACAAAGCGAAGAAAGTTTACGTCGCAAAAGTTCAGGGCCTGGTCCTGGATCATCAGCTCGACGATTGGCGCAAGAGCATCGAAATCGACGGCCGGGCCACCGCCCCTGCCGAAGTGCGCCGCCTGCGCTACGAAGGCGACAAAACATGGCTCGAGCTCACGCTCCGCGAAGGTCGCAACCGCCAGGTCCGTCGGCTCGGTGAAGCCACGGGCTCGCTGGTCATGCGGCTCGCGCGGATCTCGCATGCCGGAGTTACGGCCGAGGACTTGCGGCCCGGGCAGTGGCGTCACCTGAGCCTCGATGAACTGGTCGTGCTCAAGCGCGACTTTGGCGTGCCTCAGCGCGTGCGCGCACCCGGCACCGAGGCGTGGGAGATCCAGGTCAAAGCCAACGCGAAAGTTCCGCGCGTTGCAGCGGTGAAGCGCGTCGCCGAAGACACGCACGCGCGCTCGCGACGGGAACCGGGCACGGGAAAGGATCGCCACCGCGCGCACAGCGTCGACCCGAGCAGCCCTCAGGGGGATCGCTTCGCGCGCCCGCGCAACGCCCGCCCCGACCAGGGCGCGCCGAAACCAAGCCCTGAGCGGAGCAACGCGCGCCCTGAGCGGAGCAACGCGCGCCCTGAGCGGAGCAACGCGCGCCCTGAGCGGAGCAACGCGCGCCCTGAGCGGAGCAACGCACGCCCCGAGCGGAGCAACGCGCGCCCTGAGCGGAGCAACGCGCGGCCGGCGAGCGGCAACTCAGGTCAGGAGCGGAGCAACCAGACTCGCGCCGAGCAGCGCCCCCCGCGGGACGCTGCGGCAAGTCCGCGAGTCAGTTCACGCGGCGCTGGAGTCAGTTCGCGCGGTGGGCGAGAGTCTTCGCGCCGTCGCGGAACATGATGCTGATCTTGGCGCCTTCCAGCACCTTGTCGACGTAGCCTTCGCCGAACTTCGAGTGCAACACGAGCTCACCCTCGCGGAAAGATTTGTCCATCGCG
>Ga0164308_10000091_pt1 | contig 43006 bp, 44 predicted proteins | sample Whisoiple_246_MG_FD_109983 | JGI IMG/M metagenome (GOLD analysis project Ga0164308, IMG submission 109983) | Soil microbial communities amended with fresh organic matter from upstate New York, USA - Whitman soil sample_246_MG | ecosystem: Environmental > Terrestrial > Soil > Unclassified >... | reverse complement strand
GATGATCAGGTGGCGGGAGTACCTGCGGACCTCGTCGACGGTGAGCTCAGCAGCTGGCTCGACCAGGGGTGGCAGCGACACAGGAACCTCAACAATGCAGGTGGTCGGTTTCTACGTACTTCATCTACGTACGGTTGTTCTCCCGTAACACTGCCACGCCCCTCCTCATTCCGAGATACCGGGTCCGATCCGCGAGACGAATTCGTCCCAGTAGCTGGGCAGTGCCGCGAATGGGTCGGTTTGCCCCCTCGTGCCGTCCCGGTCCGTGAAGAAGATGGTGCCCGCACCCTGCCAGCGGGCGATGCGCATGGCCTCCTCCAGATGCGTGCGCGGCACGCCGTGGACGAAGTGGGCGAAGCGGCCCGGTTCGTAGGAGGCGGTCCACTCGGCCACCTGCGACCAGCGGTAGTCGGTCCAGGGGCCCCGGAAGGTGACCAGTTGGTCGGCGGCCTCGGCGTAACCCGGGTACGGGTGGGTGTCGTGCCCGAGGACGAGCAGTCCGCCCTCCTCGTCCGCGCTGTCGCTGTCCGCCAGGAGCGCGCCGAGGGTGCCGGTCAGCCGGCGGACCGCCGGGAGCCGGTCACGCCCGGCCGGGCAGTGGTCCAGGTAGAAGCCTCCGACGCGGTACCAGTCGAGGTAGGACCGGGCGTCGGCGACCAGTTCGTCGAAGGGGCGGCCGCCGAAGGCCAGGTCGATGTGGCCCAGCAGCCTGCCGCCGGACACGCGGACCGTGTCGTCCGGCGCCTCGCCGTGCAGGGCCCGTTCGCGGGCGTTGCGCAGCCGGCCGGCGGCCTCCAGACAGTGCGGGTCGGGCCGCGCGCCCGGACCGCCGTCGATGTTGAGGACGGCCCAGTGCAGCGGGGTGCCCGGCCGGCTGAGCCCGGCCCACTCGGCGGGCGCCAGCAGCGGGTGGGCGTATCCGGGCACCCCGACGCCGAGCCGTTCGGCCCCGCCGGTCCGCAGGGTGGAACCGGTACTCGTCAGATGCGGCACGCGGCCTCCATCCAGATGTCCGCGAGGGACTCCTCCAGATTGATCCGGGGGCGCCAGCCCAGCCGGTCCCGGGCGGTGCGCACGTCGGCCTGCTGCCAGGCACCGCAGCCGTCCGGGTAGGGGGACGGGGTGGCGGCCAGATGCTCCACGACCGACTCGGCGGAGGTGCGCTGGGCGCCGATGGGGAGCCTGCCGGGAGGCGTGTCCAGCTCGTGGAGCGCGCCCGCGTAACCGGCGACCCTGGCGAGGACCGCTGCGGCGTCGCGCAGTCGCACGGCCCTGCCGGTGCCGATGTTGACGACACCCTGGGCCGCGGAGAGCGAGGCGGCGTGCACGGCGCGCGCCACGTCGCGTACGTCCACGAAGTCACGCTGCACCCCGAGGCCGCTGAGCTTGAGCTCGGGGTCGCCGGTCTGCATGGCGCGGCGCATGGTCTCGGCGAGCCGGCCGAGCGGGGAGCCGGCCGGGGTCCCGGGGCCCACCGGTGAGAAGACCCGCAGCACGACCGCGTCCAGTCCGGAACCGAGGACCAGCTCGGTGGCGGCGAGCTTGCTGACGCCGTACGGGCCTCCCGGGCGGGGCACCGCGTCCTCCGCGGTGGACGAACCGGGCTGCGAGGGGCCGTACTCGGAGGCGCAGCCGACCTGGACGAGCCGCGCGCTGCACCCGCTGCGGCGCATCGCCTCGCAGACGGTGGCCACGGCGACGGTGTTGTGCCGGGTGAGGTCGCGGGCCCCGCCACGGGTGGCGCCCGCGCAGTTGACGACGACCCCGGGGTGGACGGCGTCCAGGAAGCGGGTGAGCGCTCCGGGACTGCCGCCCGCGAGGTCGAAGCGCACGTCGGCGTCGTCGCCGCGGCCGAGCGCCGTGAGGTGGACGGCGGGATCGGCGAGCAGGCGGTCGGCGACGAAGCGGCCGAGGAATCCGTTCGCTCCGAGCAGCAGAACCCTCATCGCGCGCCCCCTCGGCGCCGACGGCTGACTGCCGGTGAGAGGGATTGGGGGGTCATGTCCGGTGTCTCCTTGAGGAAGGTGTGAGCGGTACGGGAAACCCGCGGCGTCGGCTCCGCGGGGTGGGCGGGCGGCGGCTAGGCCGAGGCGTGGGCGGACGCCCGCGTGAGGGTGACCGATGCGTGGACGAGCAGCCCCGACGCGGCGATCCCGCAGGCGAGGACGGCTACGCCGCCGGGACCGGCCGCGGCGACGACGGCGTCGACCGGCCGGGCCAGCAGGTCGAGGCCGGGCAGCCGTCCGGCGAGGACCAGGAAGGGGGCTGCCACCTCGACGGCGCAGGCGGCGGCCAGCCCCGTGGCGGCGGGCTCCGGGAAGCCGTGGACGGCCAGCAGCCGGGCCAGCAGGAGCAGGGCGCCGAGTGCCGCCGGGCCGGTGAGGCCCGCACCCGGACCGGGGTGGCCGAGGCCGGCGAGGTACAGCAGCGCGGTCGTCGCGCACAGGAAGAGCGCGACGACACCGAAGAGCACGGGGCGCACCCGCGCGCCGAACTCCGACAGACCGTGGGACCCGGCGAGCCGTCGGCGGGCGTGCGCGGCGAACAGGTGGGCGCACCAGGCCGCCGGGGCGAGGGCCAGCGAGAGTCCGAGCAGGGGGGCGGGCGCCGCGGTCCAGTGCCCGTCGGGACCGCCGCTGACGACCTGGGCGATCAGGCCGTCGCCGTACACGGCGAAGCCGAGGAGCCAGCAGACGTACAGGGTGGCGCCCCCGGCGGCGGCCGGGACACGCAGCGGGCCGGCCCGCAGGCAGAGCCGGAGCCCGAGGACGACGAGCAGCGCTCCGGCGGCGGTCACCGCGAACCGGGCTCCGCCGCCGAGCACCCCCTCGGTGGCCCTGAGCGCCCCGGCCGTCGCGAGGCAGGCGGCACCGGGCAGCAGGGCGGTGAGCGTCCAGCCGGCGCGCGCCTCCGTGTCCGGTCCGGGCCGCTCGTGGTGGGCGCGGGCGGACCGCCCGGCGGCGGGGACGCGGGCGTAGAGCTCTTCGGCGAGCGAGAAGACGTCGCGGTGCCGGTAGCGTGCGGCGGTCCGGTCGGTCAGCCCGTGCGCTTCCAGACCGGCCGCGATCTCCAGGGGGTCGACGGCGCGCTCGCAGAGGTCCCGGTGCCGGTGCATGAGCACCTTCACGGGGTCCGCGGGGCCGCGCCGGACCGCGGCTCTGCGCCCCGGGTGGTACGCGATCTCGGGTGCCCTGACCGCGGAGCGGACCTCCCAGGGACCCTCGTCCGCGGGCTCGCTCCCGGTGCCCCGGGCCTCGACTTCGGCCGGTCCGCCCATCGGGACTCCTCCCTGGTCGTGGCCGCTCGTGCCGTCACGCATCGCCGTCTCCCGCTCCGCGTGCGCCCGCGCACACGCCCGTCGCGCCGATGGCCCAGCTCGGCACCCGGCCGGCACCGGCCGGGGCCCTCGTGGCGACCGGACCGGGGCGCGTGGCGCCCAGCACATGGGCCTCCGGGGGTGTGGCGAAGGGGCGCGGCGGCCCGGCCGGGTCCCGGGGGTCCACCGGCGTCGCCCACCGGGCCGGGGCGTGCCCGGCCAGGTCCAGGTAGATGTCGCGGAATGCCGCGAGGTTCTGCTCGACGGTGAAGAGTTCGAGCGCCCTGGCGCGCGCTGCGGCGCCCAGGCGCGCACGGCGCTCCGGGTCGCGCAGCAGTGCGACGCACGCGTCGGCGAGTGCCCGCGGATTGCGCGGGGGAACCACCACCCCCGTACCGCCGACGACTTCGACGACGGCGCCCACATCCGTGGACACGGTGGCCCGGCCGCAGAACATCGCCTCCACCAGGCTGATGGGAAAGCCTTCGACGACGCTGGACAGGATGACGACACCGCCCGCGGCGTAGGCCTCCGCGAGGTCGGGCACCTCGGGTCCGCCGATCTCCTCGAAGGTGACCGGGTTGTCGCCGACGGTGTGCGCGTCCATGGCCTCGTCGGGGAAGAGCTGGGCCGCGAGCGCCCGGCAGTGGGCGAGGTAGGTCTCCCCTTCGGCCCCCGGGACCGGAGCCCCGAAGATCCGCAGCCGGGCGTCCGGCTCGGCCCTGCGCACCTCGGCGAAGGCGTGGAGCAGGGCGATCAGGTCCTTGGCGGGTTCGATCCGGCCGATCCACACCAGCGTTCCGGGACCGCCCGCGTCGTCGCCCTCCCCCACGTCCCCGAACCGTTCGGCCTCCATGCCCGGATAGACCGTCCGCAGCTTGTCCCGGTGGGCGCCGAACCGCTCCTGCCAGCGCCGGACATGGGTGTTGCCGGGGGTGACGATCGCGGCTTGCCGGTAGACCTCGGCGGCGAGCAGCCCGTGGAAGTTGGCCAGCATGGCGCGCACCGGCGCGCCCAGGGGGGCCTCGGGCGCCGCGAGGTAGTGGGCCCGCAGGGGCACTCCGTGCTCCGTGACCAGCAGCGGAACGCCGAAGAAGCGTTTGGCCAGCAGCCCCGGGAGGGCCGCCGTGCCGCCGGACGCGGCATGGCAGAGGTCCACACCGCCGAGGCCGTCCTCCTCGTACCAGTCGAGCGACAGAGGGCGCAGGGCGCGCTCGAGTTCGGCGACGAAGGCGAGGTAGTCGGGGACGGTGGCGCCGTGGACGGTCCGGCCGGTGCCCGGGGCGCGGCAGGCCGCCTGCACGATGCGCACGCTCGCCTCGGAGCGCAGGGCGTCGCGCAGTCCGCCGCCGTCCCGGGCCAGTTCGGCGAGACCGTAGAGGCCGTCCGTGAAGCGGGCGGACGCCGGACGGGTGTCCGCACCGCCGGCTCCCGGTTCCGTCTCCACGCCGGCGCAGACCGCGCCGACGAGCGCCGTCACGTGCGCCGTGAAGCGCCGTCGGTCGCGTCGTCCGTACGAGCGCCCCAGGCCGGTGGCGAATCGGCCCGTGCGGCGCGGGCTCCGGGCGTCCTCCTCGCGCGTCCACATCGGCGCCGTCCGCACCCGTCCGACCCGGTCGGGCAGCCTCACCCAGCCCTGTCGCTCCTGGTCGGCGGAGCGGCTGAGGGCGAACAGGTCGAACTCGTGCTGGGGCAGACCACGCACCAGGCGGTCGCACCAGAGTCTGGACTCACCGGTCGCATACGGATAACCACCGTCCGTGAGGAGTCCGATCCGCACGAGCACACCCCCGATCTCCCTTGTGGACGGCCGCCGTTGATCGGCGGCTCACAGCGGGACGACCGTATGCGGACAGACAGGTGGCGCGACGGACGGTTGTCCGTCGCACCACCGAAAGGGGTGAACCGGCGTAACTTTCCCGCGCAAGTCGCGTTCTGTTGCGACAATGGGGCTTTCGGTTACGTTGAGTCAGGCTACGGCCAGCTCCGAACGCGCCGCACGGCGCGCGGCGGCGCGCGCGGGGTCGAGCGTGGGCACCGCCGCCAGGAGCTGTTTCGTGTACGCGTCCTGGGGCGATCCGTAGACCTCGTCGACCGCGCCCTGCTCGACGATCCGGCCCTGCCGCATCACCGCGACGCGGTCGCTGACCTGCCGCACCACGGCCAGGTCGTGGGCGATGAAGACGAGTCCGATGCCGAGCTCGCGCTGGAGCTCGCCGAGGAGCGCGATCACCTGGGCCTGGGTCGTGACGTCGAGCGCGGAGACCGGCTCGTCGCACACGATCAGCTTCGGGTCGGCGGCGAGCACGCGCGCGATGCCGATCCGCTGACGCTGCCCCCCGCTGAACTCGTGCGGATAGCGCTCGTAACGGCCGGCGTCGAGACCGACCCGTTCCAGCAGTCCGCTCACCCGGTCCCGGATCCGGGTCTCGTCGGTCTCACCGGCGGCACGGAGCGGGTCGGCCACGGACTCGCCGACGGAGCGCCGCGGGTTGAGTGAGGCGACGGGGTCCTGGAAGACCATCTGGAGCTCGCGGCGGAACGGGCGGAGGGCCTTCTCCGGCAGCGAGCCGATCTCCCTGCCGCCGTACCGGAGCCGGCCGCCCGTCGGGTCGTCGAGCCGCACGAGCATGCGGCCGAGCGTCGTCTTGCCGCTGCCGCTCTCCCCCACGATGCCGAGGGTCTCGCCGGCGTGGACGGTGAGCGAGACGTCGTCCACGGCGGTGACGCGGGAGGAACCACGGCCGAACTCGCGCCGGAGGCCGAGGGCTTCGAGGAGCGGTCCGGTGTCCGGCGCGGCGGCCCGCGGGCCGGGGACGGGGCCCGCCGGCCGCCGCGCGTCGACCCGGGGCACCGAGGCCAGGAGCTCCCGGGTGTACGGCTGCCGGGGCGCGCCCAGCACCTCGGCGACCGGCCCCCGCTCCACGGCCCGGCCGTGCTGCATGACCAGGACCTCGTCCACGCTCTCCGCGGCGACACCCACGTCGTGGGTGACCAGCAGCAGCGCCGTTCCGGTCTCGCGGCGCAGGTCGTGCAGCAGGTCCAGGATCTGCGCCTGCACGGTGACGTCGAGGGCGGTGGTCGGCTCGTCGGCCACGATCAGCCGGGGTTCGCAGGCCAGGGCCATCGCGATGAGGGCGCGCTGGCGCATCCCGCCGGAGAACTCGTGGGGCCGGGACCGGGACCGGCGGACCGCGTCCGGGATGCCGACCCGGTCCAGGACCTCCACGGCCCGGGCGCGGGCGGCTCGCCGGGAGACCCTGTTGTGCACCCGGTAGACCTCGGCGATCTGGTCGCCGACCGTGTAGTAGGGGTCGAGCGAGGAGAGCGGGTCCTGGAAGACCATCGCCGCCTTCGCCCCGCGCAGGGCGCGCAGCTCCGCCTCGTCCGCGGCGCCGACGTCCGTACCGGCGACGCGGACGGTCCCGGTGACCCGGGCGCCCGTGCCCCGGTGCAGTCCGAGCAGCGCGGAGGCCGAGGCGCTCTTGCCGGAGCCGGACTCCCCGACCACACCGAGGGCGGCGCCCGCCTCCAGCGTGAAGGAGAGCCCGTCCACGGCCCGGACGTCGCCGAAGTCGACGGTCAGGTCCTCGACCTGGACCAGCGGTGTTGTCATGACAGGACCACCCGTCGGTCGGCCAGCGCGTACAGCATGTCCGCGACGGCATTGGCGAGCACCACGAAGAAGCCGGTCACCAGCACCATGCCGACGACCACGGGCAGGTCGACGACCTTGACCGCGTGCACGAGTTCGCGTCCGAGCCCCGGGATCCCGAAGAGGGACTCGGTCAGGACCGCACCGCCGAACATGCTGCCGAAGTCGAGGGCGCTGAGCGCGATCACGGGGGCGACCGCGCCGCGCAGCGCGTGGCGCCCGATCACGGCCCGCTCGCCGACGCCGTACGCGCGGAAGGTGCGTACGTGGTCCTCGGCGAGCGTCTCCAGCATGGAGCTCCTGGTCAGACGGGCGTACTTGGCGGACTCGATGAGGGCCAGGGACACCCAGGGCAGCAGCAGCCCCCAGGCCCACTGCTCCGGGTCCTCGGTGAAGGGCACGTAGGTGGGCGACGGCAGCCACTGGAGCGTGGAGCAGAAGACGATGATGAGGAGCAGGCCGATCACGAAGACGGGGGTCGCCGTGCCGGCCAGGGTCAGCCAGGTCAGCAGCCGCTCGGTGATCCGGCCGCGCCGCCAGACGGACAGCACGCCCGTGCCGACGCCGAGCAGGATCCAGCACACGAACGCCCCGACGACGAGCGAGCCGGTCACCGGCAGCTTGGTGAGGATCAGCCGCATCACCTGCTGGTCGCTCTGGTACGAGACCCCGAGGCAGGGCGCGGAGCAGTGGTCCACCCCCGTGCCGGTGGAGAAGTCCCGCCCCGCGACGATGCCCTGGAGGAAGTGCCCGTACTGCGTGTACACGGGGTCGTCGAGCCGGAGCTGTTCGGTCACCTGGGCGACCTGGGCGGGTGAGCAGCGCGGACCGCACGCGATCTGGGCGACGTCGCCCGGGGCCACGTAGAAGACCGCGTACAGGATGACGGTCAGGGAGAGGAGCACGAAGACGGCTCCGCCGAGCCGTCGCAGCAGGAAACCGGTCACGACGCCTGCTCCTTCGTACGTCCCTCACGGCCCGTGCCGATGCTCAGCCGGGACGCGGCCCTGGGGTCGAGCGCCGTGCGGACGCCCTCGCCGAGGACGGTCAGGGAGAGCACGGTGACGAAGAGCAGCCCGGCCGGCAGCAGGAGATAGGTGGGCGCCGACTGGTACCAGGTGTCGGCCTCGGTGAGCATCTGCCCCCAGGACGGGGTGGGCGGTTTGATGCCGACGCCGAGGAAGGACAGAGCCGCCTCGACGGTGATGTTGACGGGGAAGAGCAGCGCGGCGTACGTGATGACGGGCGCGGCCAGCGAGGGCAGCAGTTCGCGCCGGGCGATGCTCCACCGCCCGCGCCCACTGAGCCGGGCCGCCGAGACGAAGTCGAGCGTCTTCAGGGCGAGCGCCTGGGCACGCACGATCTTCGAGGTGCCCGCCCAGTTGATGCCGCCGATGACCAGCGCGATCAGGACGGGCCGGGGGAAGGAGGGCGGTACGACGGCGAGCAGCCCCAGGGCGATGACCATGAGCGGCAGGGCGACGTTGATGTCGGTGATGCGGCTGAGGACCTGGTCGAGCCGCCGGTTGCCGAGGGCCGCGGCGAGTCCCACCACCACGCCGATGGTGACCTGGAGGAGGGTCGCGGCGACGGCCACGCCCAGCGAGACCCGGGCCCCGTGGACGATGCGGGCGAAGAGGTCGCGGCCGGTCTGCGGTTCGACGCCGAGCCAGTGGTCGGCGCCGATGCCGCCGAAGGAGCCGCGGGGGACCCCGCCGGCCGCCGAGTCGACGAGTTCGGGGTGGAAGGTGTCGGGGTCCTGGCCGGCCAGCGCGGCGAGCAGGGGCGCGGCGAGCGCCGCCAGGAAGAGCAGGAGGACCACGGCCGCCGCGGCGGTGGCCGCGCGCTGTGCGCGCAGCCTCCGCCAGAACTGCCGGGCCCCCGAGGCGGGGGCGGCGAGGGGCGCCGCTCCCGCCTCCTGGACCAGAAGTGCTTCGGACATGGTTACTTGACCGCGGCCTGGGAGATGTCGAGAACGCCGGTCCAGTCACTGATGACCACGTTCTTGACGTCCTGGCCGAAGAGCCGCTTGTAGACCGGGTGGAAGAGCGGCACCGTCAGTGCCTGCTCGCCGATCTTCTTGTCGAGCGCGCCCCAGCGTGCGGCGGCGGCCTTCAGGTCGGTGAGCTTGTTGATCTCGTCGATCTCCTTGTTGACCGCGGCGTCGTCCAGGAAGGCCGTGTTGAAGTTGGCCCCGTCCTTCACGATCTGGCGGCCGTCGAAGATCGGTGCGAGGAACGGGCCGCCGGAGGGCCAGTCGGCACCCCAGTGCGCGAGGAAGAAGCCCGGCTCCTTGGACGCGCTGTGGATGGTGTCGGAGTAGTCGTTGCTCTCCAGGCCCTTGAGCTCGACGGTGATGCCGGCCTTCTTGAGGGCGGCCTGGAGCGCCGTGGCGATCTCCGGGCTGGTCTCGAAGTCCTTGTCGTTGGAGTGCGTGAGGGTGACCTTCAGACCCTTGGGGTGACCGGCCTCCTTCAGCAGCTCCCTGGCCTTGGCGGCGTTGCCGGTCTCACCCGCCGGGAAGTGGTCGTAGGGCGTGTAGCCGAAGGACTTCTGGTTCGGCAGGTAGGTGGTGGCGGGCTCCGCCAGCGAGGAGCCGCCGGCCGCGTTGATCACGGAGGAGCGGTCGACGGCGTAGGAGATCGCCTGGCGCACCTTCGGGTCGTCGAACGGCTTCACCTTGGGGTTGAAGGCGATGTAGTTCGTGTAGCCGAAGTGGCCGGTGCCGACGCGGGCGGCGAGCTTCTTGTCGCCGGAGACCTTGGCGAGTTCGGCCGGGCCGAGGTTGGTGTCGGTGGTCACGGCGGCGGCGTCGGCCCCCTGCGAGGCGGAGAGGCGCTGGTTGATGACGGCGGAGTCGAGACCGGAGCGCACGTCGATCTTGTCCGGATAGGCCTTGCGCTCCTCGTCGGTGGCGGCCGACCAGTGCGGGTTGCGCTCCAGGACGAGCCGCTCGCCGTCGTTCTCGTTCGACACGACCTTGTACGGGCCGGAGGAGACCGGGTGCTCCTCGTACGTGGTACCGGTGTCCTTGGCCTTCGGGACCGGGGTCGTCTGGGTCTGGGTGGCGAGGTAGGGGAACTCGCCCTCGGGCTTGTTCAGGTGGAAGACGATGGTCCGGTCGTCCGGGACCTCGATGGAGTCGAGGCCCTTCTTGTCCTTGTACGGGCCCTGGTAGTCGGCGCCGCCGATCAGCCAGTCACGCAGGTAGGGCGCACCGCCGGAGAGTTCCGCGGCGAACGACCGCTCGATGCCGTACTTGATGTCGCCACTGGTGATGGCGGTGCCGTCCTCGTACTTCAGCCCGTCCTTCAGGGTGTACGTCCAGACGGTGGCGTTCTTGCTGGGCGTGCCGAGGTCGGTGGCCAGATCGGGGACGACCTGGGCGCCCGCCTCGCCGTTCTCGCGGTTGCGGGTGGTGAGCGTGCGGAACACCAGGGAGGGGACGTTGCCGCCGCCGGAGGTGTAGAGCCGCGCCGGGTCGAAGTCCTCCTGCGGGTTGCTGTTGAGGACCGTGAGGGTGCCGCCCTTCTGCGGCTTTCCCGAGGCTCCGGAGCCGGCGCCGTCGCCCCCGCCGTCGTTGCTCTGGGGGCCTGCGCAGGCCGCGAGGCCGGCGACCAGGGCGAGACTGACAGCGGCGGTGGTGGCCACACGGCGCGATATGACGGACGGCTGACTCATCGGAAGATGACCTCTCGGTGTACTGCGGCAGGGTGAGGAGACAGGTCCGCACGGGCGCAGCAGGTCCTGCCCGGTGGGGAGGGGAGGAACCGGAGGAACCGAACTGCCGCGCCTGCGGACGGAGTACGCCCGGGCGCGGCAGAGGAAGGCCGAGGAGCCGGAGAAGGGCTCCTCAGGGGGTGGCCGACGCGCGCTCGAGCAGGCGTCAGCGACAGAGAATGTCGGCTACGCAGTGCCCGGCCACGCCGAGGAGCGCCAGCTCAAGGGCGGCGCGCTCGGAGGATTCGGGGCTGCGTGACATGCGGAGAAATATGAACGACGCCCTCCCCTGATGTCAACGCGTGATGAGACACCCGTCCCACGATGCGGACATCCCGGGGATGGGGCCCCCTCAACGACCCGGGTGGACCCAGGGGTTGGGGCGGCACTTGACGCCGTCCAGGTCCAGGGTCTTGGTCTGCTGCTGCATCACGGGCGCCAGGGCGCCGGGCGTGCGGCAGCTGACGTGGTTGTGGCCCAGCCGGTGGCCGACCTCGTGGTTGATCAGCATCTGACGGTAGGCCAGCAGCTTGTCCGGCCCGAAGGTCGAGGCACCCTGCGCCCAGCGGTACGCGTTGATCATCACGCGGTCCGTGGCGGCCGAGTCGCAGGAGACGTTGTCCTCCGTGGTGTCCAGCCCCGACTTCTCGCACCAGTCCGCCGTCGTGCCCGGACTCGCGAGGGTGATCACGAAGTCCGGCTCGCCCGACGAGATCCGCTCGAAGGTCATGGCGCCGTTGTGCGCCCAGCTGCGGTCGTCGTTGAGCGTCTTCTGCACGGCCTCGGCGAACAGCCCGGAATCGAGGCCGAGTCCCTGCTCGACGTCGATCCGGTAGCGGTACTTGTGCCCCTTGCCGGGCGCCTTCGCCAGCCCCTGGACCGCGTCGAACTTCCCGGACGCCTTCAGATCCGCCGCCAGCGGGAAGGCGGTGGCCATCTTCTGCGCGTACGTCAGGGTCTCGGCCTCCTGCCTCCGCGTCTGCGGGGCCGTCCGGTCCACCGAGCGTGAGGCGTCCTCGGAGTCCTGGCGGTCCACGCCCGCGGACTCACGGCCGTCCGTCCCGCCCCCCGGATCCTGTGCCACCTGTCCGGCCACCACGACCGCGAGCACCGTCGTCACGGCGGCGGCCGCGATCCCCGTGAACGTACGCCCCTTGCCGCTCTTCGCCGCAGGGGCGGCCTCGTCCTCCGGCCCGTCGGGCACGTCGGGGGTCCAGGCCGGCTCCTCGGGGGCGACCGGCGCCGCGGGGCGCGAAGGCGTGGTGTCGAACGCCTCCAGGAACTCCCTGCGCGGTCCCGGTATCAGCGCACCGGTGTCCGGCCCGGCCGTACGCCGGCCGGCCTCGGCCCGCTGGGCCGCCTGCTGCCGTGCCAGAGCGGCCTGCCCGGCGCGGAAGACCTCCTGCCCGGCGGGTCCCGTCGGCTCACGGCGGCCGTCGTGCCGCGGCTGCGGCCCTGTCCCCCAGCCACCGCCCGGCTCGCGCTGCTCGGGGTGCCCGCCGCGCACGTGCGGAGCGTCGCCGAACGGACCGCGGCCCTCCCGCGGAGGCGGTGTCGCGGCCTCGCGCCCGCGTCCGCGCCGCCCGGTGCCGGGCTCCACGGCGGCGCCGTCGGGGATACCGCTGTCGTGCCGGGTGGCCTCAGGGCCCTTTCGGCTGTGTCGTCCCACGCCCCGGATCAGCTCCCGCCACGTTCGTCGAGCAGGTCCCGGAACGCCTGGGCGACCGCCTCCGGGTACTCCATCATCGCCACGTGCCCGGCGTCGGGCAGTGTCAGCAGGCGCGAGTCGCGGAAGGCCGCGGACGCCCTGCGTGCCATCCGGTACGAGACGAGCTGGTCCTTTCCGCCGTACACGAGCAGCGTCGGTGCGAGCACCCGCTCGGCCTGGCGCCACAGCCCGTGCTGTCCTCCCAGCGTGTAGGCATCGACGATGCCTCGCGCCGAGCGTGTCATGGCGTCCCAGAAGTACGGCAGTTCCAGTCGTCGCTCCATCTCGGCCACCGCGTGACGGAAGGCCTCGTCGGAGATTCGTGCCGGATCGCCGTAACAGAGTGCCATGGCTCCACGGGTGCGCTGCTCCGCGGTCCACTCACGTGTGAGCCGGACGAACAGGGAAGCGACGCCCGGGAGTGCGAGCAGGGCCGTCGGAACGGCGGGCCGCTGGACCCGGATCTCGGGCAGGGCCGGGGAGATCAGCGTCAGCGTACGGACCAGATCGGGCCGGCCGGCCGCGACCCGGGTGGCGACTGCGCCGCCCAGGGAGTTACCGAAAAGGTGGACGGGGCCGCGCCCGCCGGCGTCCAGCAGCCGGATCACCGCCCGGGCGTGTCCGGTGACGGAGTAGTTGCCGTCGTCCGGCGGCGGGGAGTCCCCGAAGCCGGGCAGATCGACCGCCTCGCCGTCGAGCGTGTCCGCCAGCAGCGGCATCAGCGCCGACCAGTTCTGGGAGGAGCCGCCGAGGCCGTGCACGAAGAGTGCGGGCGCCGGCGCCGCGGCCCCCGCCGGGCGGGAACGGACGGTCAGGGTGAGACCGGGCAGCGTGACGGACCGCAGCTCCTCCCCCTCGGCGACCCGGACGGCACTGACCGTGGGCGCCACCGCGGCAGCGGCGGCCTGGATTCCGGGCAGCTCGGTCGAAGACATGCGGCAATGTTACGAGATGATCACGCGGTGGTTCATGTGTTCGCGGTCACAGGCCGCATAGCGCCTCCGGAGGGTTGCTCCTAGGCTGCCAGGAGAGGGAAGGGAGCCACCATGACGGTCGACCCGAGCGACCCGGACACCTTCGAGGATCCGCAGCCGGACGCACCGGACCCCGAGGCACCGGAAGAGGACAGCGCCGAACAGCAGGCCGCGGTCCGGCCTGAGCGGGACGAACCGCTCACCGGCATCGACCGCGGTACCGCGAACGAGGCCGACGCGGCGGAGCAGGCCCGCGTCGTCGCACAGGATGAGGACGATTACCGGTAGAACGCACCGCTTTGCGGCATGGGCCGAGGTATCTGCGGCTTCCGCAGCCGCCCGGTCCGTGAAATTCTGCGTCCGCGCCGCGCGCACCCGGGTTACTCAAAAGTACGATGGCCCCACGGCACAGCGTGCACGGTGCGACTGTGTTCGAACACGATTTTGGGAGGCGGCGTGACAGCCATCGAGCAGACAGAGGCGGCGCGCCCGCGGGGCACCCGGCTGCCCCGCCGTGCCCGACGCAATCAGCTGCTGGGCGCCGCGCAGGAGGTCTTCGTCGCCCAGGGCTACCACGCCGCGGCGATGGACGACATCGCGGAGCGCGCGGGAGTCAGCAAGCCCGTTCTCTACCAGCACTTCCCCGGCAAGCTGGAGCTCTACCTCGCCCTGCTCGACCAGCACTGCGAGTCGCTGCTCCAGGCCGTCCGCACGGCGCTCGCCTCGACCACGGACAACAAGCTGCGCGTCGAGGCGACGATGGACGCCTACTTCGCCTACGTGGAGGACGAGGGCGGCGCCTTCCGTCTGGTCTTCGAGTCCGACCTGACCAACGAGCCGGCGGTCCGCGAGCGGGTCGACCGGGTCTCGCTGCAGTGCGCCGAGGCGATCTCCGACGTCATCGCCGGCGACACGGGCCTGTCCAAGGACGAATCGATGCTGCTCGCGGTCGGCCTCGGCGGCGTCTCCCAGGTCGTGGCGCGTTACTGGCTGTCCAGCCCGTCCGGCATCCCGCGCGAGTCCGCGGTGCACCTGCTGACGTCACTCGCCTGGCGCGGTATCGCCGGGTTCCCGCTGCACGGCACCGATCAGCACTGAGCCGGGCGTGAACCGCGGCGGGTGTTCGCTGCGGGCGTTGCCGGTCGACCCGTGGTCGGCCCCTTCACCGGGCTAATGTGTGCTGCGTACGGCGCGGTTCACCGCGCAGAGACGGACCGTCGGAGGGACATAGCCGTGGAGGTCAAGATCGGGGTGCAGCACACGCCCCGCGAGATCGTTCTGGAGAGCGGACTTTCCGCCGAAGAGGTCGAGAGCGCCGTCAGCGAGGCGCTCAACGGCAAGGCGCAGCTGCTCAGCCTCACGGACGACAAGGGCCGCAAGGTCCTGGTGCCGGCCGACCGGATCGCCTACGTGGAGATCGGCGAGCCCAGCGCCCGGCGGGTCGGATTCGGCGCGCTGTAACCCGCGCGACGGAGCAGCGGAGGTGGAGGCCCGGCGGACGATTCCGCCGGGCCTCCACCTCTTCCGGCCCGGATCCGCTCCCGTTCTGCACACGATGGGGTTCACGCGAGCGGAGGAGGGTTGTATTCCGCGGGCCACGGGTAGGACGGCCTAGGACCGACCGACCGCCACGCCATCAAAGCGAGGTGACCCTCTGTGCTCTGGGAATCCGTCAGCTCCGTCGTGCTCGGGCTCGCCCTGTCCTGGGCCGCGCTCCACTACCTGCCCGGCCGCCTTCCGTCCTCCCGCGTGGTCTTCGTCACGGGTGCGCTGGGTGCCCTGTTCGGCGCCTACCTGACGCACTCGACACTCGGCTCCGGACACGTCCTGGCGACGCCCACGGGTGCCGTGCTGGTCGGGGCGGTGACCCTGTCGCTGCTGATCCGTCCGCGCGGCAGCCGGCCGGTGCGATCGGCGGCGGCCCAGTAGGCGCCGCCGGAAGGCGCTGACCGGCGGGAGCCGTCAGGCGGCGAGCCCGAGGGCGGCCATCCGCTTGGTGTGGGCCTCGGTGATGCGGGAGAACATCCTGCCGACCTCGGCCAGGTCGAACCCGTCCGCCACACCGCCCACGAGCATCGTGGAGAGGGCGTCGCGGTCCGCCACCACCTGCTGGGCCTGCGAGAGCGCCTCGCCCATCAGCCTGCGCGCCCACAGGGCGAGCCGGCCGCCGACCCTGGGATCCGCCTCGATGGCCGCCCGCACCTTCTCCACGGCGAAGTTGCCGTGGCCCGTGTCGTCGAGCACGGAGATGACGAGGGAGCGGGTGTCGGAGTCGAGGCGCGCGGCGATCTCCCGGTAGAAGTCACTGGCGATCGAGTCGCCGACGTACGCCTTGACCAGGCCCTCCAGCCAGTCCGAGGGGGCCGTCTGGCGGTGGAAGTCGTCCAGTGGCTTGGCGAACGGCTCCATGGCCCTCGTCGGAGCTTCCTCGACGGCCGTGAGCCGGTCGGTGATCTGCTCGAAATGGTGGAATTCGGCGGATGCCATCTTCGCCAGCGCCGCCTTGTCGCCGAGTGTCGGCGCGAGTTTGGCGTCCTCCGCGAGCCGCTCGAAGGCCGCGAGTTCCCCGTAGGCGAGCGCGCCGAGCAGATCCACGACCGCGGCGCGGTACTGCGGTTCGGCGGACGCGGTGGCCCAGTCCTGGGCGGCGATTCCGGTCGGTACGGGTGCTTCGTCCGGTGCTTCAGTGGCGTTGTCAGACGTCTCCATGAAGCGCAGAATAGCCGGACCCGCCGATGGCGTAAGGGCCCGGCCACCGGGACACATCACACCGTTCCGATGAATTCGCCCAACACGTATGCGCGAATCCGGGGTACAGTGGTATTGCGCTTGCTGGGCATTACTTGTGCCATCAGCGCGACCTTGAATGAGGATGCCCGGTCGGTGGCCCGATCGGCTCCGACCCGACAGCCCTCCACGCGGGGCGTACACCACGTACGACCGCAGATGAGGGGCCCCCTCAGCGGCACGAACGCTCGAGCGACGGCAGTGGTCCCGCGCCACCCGGCCCATAACGGCCGGATGACCAACCCCGGCACGGTACGACCCCCGCGTTCGCCTTCGGGCCGCGTCTCACAGAAGAGGCAGCACCCTGACTACGTTCCGCGACCTCGGAATCCTCGCCGAGACGGCCGAAGCCCTCGAGGCGGTCGGCATCACGTCCCCCTTCCCCATCCAGGAGATGACGCTCCCCGTCGCGCTCTCCGGCTCCGACGTCATCGGCCAGGCCAAGACCGGCACCGGCAAGACGCTCGGCTTCGGTCTCCCGCTCCTCGATCGGGTGACCGTCCCCGCCGACGTCGAGGCCGGCCGGGCCGCGCCCGAGAAGCTGACCGACGCGCCGCAGGCCCTCATCGTCGTCCCCACCCGTGAGCTGTGCCAGCAGGTCACCAACGACCTGCTGACCGCCGGCAAGGCGCGCAACGTCCGCGTCCTCGCGATCTACGGCGGCCGGGCGTACGAGCCCCAGGTCGAGGCCCTCAAGAAGGGCGTCGACGTGGTCGTCGGCACCCCGGGCCGGCTGCTCGACCTGGCGGGCCAGCGCAAGCTCGACCTCTCGCACATCCGTGTCCTCGTCCTGGACGAGGCCGACGAGATGCTCGACCTGGGCTTCCTGCCCGACGTCGAGCGCATCATCACCATGCTGCCGCCGAAGCGCCAGACCATGCTGTTCTCGGCCACCATGCCCGGCGCGGTCATCAGCCTGGCGCGCCGGTACATGTCGCAGCCCACGCACATCAACGCCACCTCGCCCGACGACGAGGGCACGACCGTCAAGAACACGGCGCAGTTCGTCTACCGCGCCCACTCGATGGACAAGCCCGAGATGGTCTCCCGCATCCTGCAGGCCGAGGGCCGCGGACTCGCGATGATCTTCTGCCGCACCAAGCGGACGGCCGCCGACATCGCGGAGCAGCTGGAGAAGCGCGGTTTCGCGTCCGGCGCGGTCCACGGCGACCTGGGCCAGGGCGCCCGTGAGCAGGCGCTGCGCGCCTTCCGCAACGGCAAGGTGGACGTCCTCGTCTGCACCGACGTCGCCGCGCGCGGCATCGACGTCGAGGGTGTGACGCACGTCATCAACTACCAGTCGCCGGAGGACGAGAAGACCTACCTCCACCGCATCGGCCGCACCGGCCGCGCGGGCGCCAAGGGCACCGCGATCACGCTGGTCGACTGGGACGACATCCCGCGCTGGCAGCTGATCAACAAGGTGCTGGACCTGAAGTTCCCCGACCCGCCGGAGACGTACTCCACGTCCCCCCACCTGTACGAGGAGCTGGGCATCCCGGCCGGCACCAAGGGTGTGCTGCCGCGTGCGGAGCGGACCCGGGCGGGTCTGCGGGCCGAGGAGATCGAGGACCTCGGCGAGACCGGTGGCCGAGGCCGCAGGTCGGCCCCGTCCGCGCCGGCCCCCCGCGAGGAGCGCGCTCCCCGCACGCCCCGCCAGCGTCGTCGCACCCGCGGCGGCAGCTCCCTCGACGAGAGCGCCGTCGCCGTGCCCGCTCCCGCCGACGGGGCGACCGGCGAGGACGCACCGGAGACGCGCACCCCGCGCCGCCGTCGTCGTACCCGCGCCGCCGCGCCCGAGGCCGTGGCGGAGGCCGCGGTGACCGTGGTGGAGACCCCGGCCGCCGAGCCCGCGCCCGCCCCCGTGGCGGAGGCGGAGCCCGCCGCGGAGGCGAAGCCGCGCCGCCGGCGTACGCGTCCGGCGGCCACGAAGCCGGCCGTCGCGCAGACCCCGGCCGCCGAGCCCGTGGTGGACTTCCAGACCGTGGCCGTCGCCGCGCAGGCCGCGGAGCCCGTGGCCACCAAGCCGCGCCGCCGTACCCGTGTGGTGAAGCCGGCCGACGAGGTCGACTTCCAGATCGCCCCGGCCTCCGAGCCCGCGCCGCAGACCAAGGCGCGCCGCACCCGTGCGGCGGCGAAGCCGAAGGCCGAGGCGGTCGCCGCCCCGGCCACCGCCGAGGACGCGGCGGAGACCAAGCCGCGCCGTCGCCGGCCGCGTGCGGCCGCGGAGAAGACGGAGACCGCCGCGGTGACCCTGACGTCGGACGGCGAGGCGGCTCCGGCGAAGCCGCGCAGGCGCCGTTCCCGCGCGGCTGCCGCCGCAGAGACCACCGAAGGCTGATCCCCGGCCGCGTGCACCTACGTACGGCCCCGGTTCCCGCGCTGCGGGGGCCGGGGCCGTACGTCTGCCCGGACGGGCACGCCGGGTCCCCTGGGGATACGCTCGGCCTCATGAGCCGGCCGCCCACCTTCACCCCGCCCCCCTGCGCCCGTGCCCGGGTGCTGCGTACCGAGCGCGGGGACTTCGCCGTGCTGGACGCGGCACCGGCCGACGGCGGTCACTCCACCGCCCTCCTGCTGCCCGGTTACACCGGCAGCAAGGAGGACTTCGTCGCGCTGCTCGAACCCCTCGCCGACGCCGGCTTCCGCGTGCTGTCCGTCGACGGCCGGGGGCAGTACGAGACCGCCGGGGCGGTATGCCAGGAGGACTACGCACAGGCGGAGTTGGCCCGGGACGTGCTGGCGCAGGCCGCCGCGGTCGACGGTGTCGCACCACCCGGCGGCATCCATCTGCTCGGGCATTCCCTGGGGGGCCAGATCGCCCGCGCGGCCGTGCTGCACGACGCCACGCCCTTCCGCTCGCTGACCCTGATGTCGTCCGGTCCCGCCGAGATCGACCCCGCCCAGCAGAAGAAGGCGCGGCTGCTCAGCGACGCGCTCGGCCGCTGGACCATGGCCGAGGTGTGGCGGATGATGCGCGCGATGGACCCGCCCGAGGACGCGGACACGGGCGACGGCGAGGACCTGCGGCACCGCTGGATGCGCCACGACCCGGCCCAACTGATCGCCACAGGAGCCCAGTTGTCCACCGAGCCGGACCGGGTGGCCGAGCTGGCCGGGCTGCCCCTGCCGGTACACGTGATCTCGGGCGAGCGTGACGACGTCTGGCCGGTGCCGCTGCTGGACGACATGGCACGGCGCCTGGGCGCGCGGCGCACCGTGATCGAGGGCGCCGAGCACTCCCCGAACACGGCACGGCCGGTGGAGACCGCGGCGGCCCTGGCCGCCTTCTGGAACGGCCTCTGACGCTCACCCGCGCGAGCCGGCCCCACCGTCAGTACTGGGCCTGCAGGTGCTGCCAGAAGCCGTCGCGCAGCGCCCGGCGCAGATGGGCGTGACCGCGCAGCGAGTGCTGGAGGAGGCGTTCGGCCTCGACGAGCAGGTCCTGGTCGACGGAGCCGGGGAGATACGGGTGCCCGGGCAGCAGGTCGGCGAGGGCCTCCCTGCCGCGCGAGGAGAGCCAGCCGGCCGCGATCTGCGCACCGACGAAGCGGACGTCCTCGCGGGCGGGTGCGGGGCTGTCGTCCTCGTACATCGTGACGGAGCGCCTGGTCACGTACGGGCGGCAGAAGTCGAGGTCGAAGGTGCGCTGGCTGTCGACCTCCCACAGCAGCGGCTCGGCCTGGTTGCGGCCCTCTCCCGCCTCGATGCCCCAGAGGTGTACGCGGGCGCCGTACCCCTGTGCGGCCTCGACCGCGGAGACGAGGTCCTCGTCGCCGCCGACGAGTGCCGCGTCGCTGATGGCGCGGTGCCGGGCGAGCGACTCCAGGTCGGTGCGGATGAGTGAGTCGACGCCCTTCTGCTGGTTGTTGGCGTTGAGGTTGCCCAGCCTGACCTTGACGTCGGGGAGTTCGGCGATGGACTGCTGCTCGACGGTGTGGATCCGGCGCCTGGCCCCGTCGTACCAGTACACGCGCAGCAGCCGGCTGTCGGCGAAGATCGTGCGGGCCTTGTCGATGAAGGCCTCGATCAGCCCTTCGGCGTCCAGGTCGAAGGAGCGGCGGTCCTCCGTGCCGGTGACGAGCAGCCCGGCCGCCGCGTAGACGTAGCCCGCGTCCACGAAGATCGCATGGGTGGAGGGGGTCTTCGACACCTCGGCGAGCACCCGCAGGAGCAGCTCGTTGGTGCGGTCCAGCTGCTCGCGGATTCCGGAGGCTTCGTCCGGCCCCGCGTCCGCGTGACTCATGCGGACCTCATTGTCCGCGCATGGCTGATTACCAACGGGTACTTAGACATCCAAAAAATTTCCTTAGCGTAGGGAATGTTTGCGCCGGGCAAGCCGTTGTACCCCCTGTGGAGCGCGAGGCGCAGCCGTCTCGCGCTCCCATCCTTGCGGACGGCCAGACCGTCCTCCCAGTAGTTCTCCAGCAGGAGGATCAGACGAAGGGAAGCCATATGCGCTTCGAGATCATGCGACTCGACGACGTCGACGGTACCGCCGTGGACAGCACCGTCGTGGACGCCGCCTCCGTCAACCGGATCGTGCAGCAGGCCGCGGCCATGGGCCAGCGCATCTACATCCGGCCGGCCGACACGTCGGCTTCGTAACACCTTGCATCGCTTCGTGTCGCTGATGTCGAGCGGATGACGAGCTGAAGACGAGGCGCCCCCGCGCGGATGGTCCGTGCGGGGGCGCTGTGGTGTCCGGACCCCGGGGCCTCAGGAGTTCTGGATGACCTGGGTGACGCCGTTGATGATCTGCTGCACCGCGATGGCCGAGAGCATCATCCCGGCGAGCCGGGTCACCAGGACCACGCCGCCGTCCTTGATCACGCGGATGATCAGCAGCGAGTACCGCATGGTCACCCAGAGCACGAGGTGCATGGCGACGATCGCCGCCCAGACCGAGATCTGGCCGGAGGTGCCGTCGGCGTTCTGCACCGCCAGGATCACCGAGACGATCGCGCCGGGGCCGGCGAGCAGCGGCATGCCGAGCGGCACGAGCGCCACGTTGACGTCCTTGGTCTGGGTCGGCTCGTCGGTCTTGCCGGTCAGCAGGTCCAGCGCGATGAGCAGCAGCAGAAGGCCACCCGCGATCATCAGCGCGGGCACGGACACGTGCAGGTAGTCCAGGATCTGCTGGCCGAGCAGACCGAACACGGCGATGACGCCGAAGGCGACGGCGACGGCCTGCAGGGCCATCCTGCGCTGCACCTTGGCGGGGCGGCCCGCGGTGAGGGCCAGGAAGATCGGAGTGATTCCGGGCGGATCCATAATCACAAAAAGCGTGAGAAAAAGGGATCCGAAGACAGCGATGTCGAACACGGTGAGCCTTGCGGGAGAAGAGGGGCCGAACAGGAGGATGCGCGCGCCGGCACACCACGGGGTGCCCGGGGGCACGGTGACGTGACGGAGGGACGACGGGGAGCAGAGACGGGGAAGAGGTGGGGAGCGTTACGCGAGGCCCGTCACACGGGGAGCGGTCCGCCGGCGCCCGGCACGGGGAACGCCCCCGTGGCGCGCCGGGTGATCTCGCCGTAGATCTCGGGGTCGGTGGTGTACTCCCCGAGGCGGACGGTCTTGCGGCTGCCGTGGTAGTCGCTGGACCCGGTGGGCAGCAGCCCCAGATCGGCGGCGAGCCCTCGGAGCCGGGCCCTCGTGGACGCGTCGTGGTCCATGTGGTCGACCTCGATGCCGTCCAGTCCCGCCTCGGCGAGCCCCGCGATCACGGCTTCGGGGACCACGGCCCCCCGCTTGACGGCGAGCGGGTGGGCGAAGACGGTGACGCCGCCCGCGGCCTTGACCAGCCGGACCGCGTCGAAGGGGTCGAGTTCGTGCTTGCCGGCGTACGCGCGCCCGCCGTTGCCCAGCCAGGCCGAGGTGAAGGCGTCGGAGACCGTGTCGACGACCCCCAGCTCCACCAGCGCGGTCGCGACGTGCGGGCGGCCGACGGACCCGTCCCCGGCGATCCGGGCGACCTGCTCCCAGGTGACCGGGACGCCCAGCTCCTGGAGCATGCGCACCATGGCCTGCGCACGGGGCACCCGGTCGTCCCGGACGAGTTCGCGCTCCCGGGCCAGTTCGGGCTCGGCCGGGTCGAAGAGGTAGGCCAGCATGTGCAGGCTGACGCCGTCGACCTGGCAGGAGAGCTCGGCGCCCGTGACGAGGGTGAGGCCTTCGGGGAGGGCGGCCGCGGCCTCCGCGTGTCCGCCGACCGTGTCGTGGTCGGTCAGGGCGACGACGTCGAGGCCCGCCGCGGCGGCGTTGGCCACCAGCTCGGCGGGGGTGTCCGTGCCGTCGGAAGCGGTGGAGTGGGTGTGCAGATCGATGCGCACGACGCGTACTCCAGTGCTGGCGGACGGACAGGGGACGCTCAAGGATAACCGCCGGGAGTCACCCTTCCGGCCCTCCGCCCCCGCGGCGCACCCCAGGTCAGGGCGGCGTGATCAGCCGGGGGGTGAGCGCTCCGCACGGCAGGAGGTCGACCTCGCCGCCGGCGTCGCGCAGGTCGGTCAGCACCAGTTCGTCGTACATCAGGAGACCGGACTGCTCGGGCCAGACGACCGCCCACAGCCACAGCCCGCGCGCCTCGCCCGCGAAGACGGCCCGGTCGGCGGGCGCGTCCTTGACGTGCCAGAGCGCGGTGGGGCGTCCCGCCGCGAGGACCTTGGCGTCCGGTGCCTCGTCCACACGCATGCCCGTTCCGGGATCGGGGCCGTCGAGGCCGGCGTACCGTGCGCCGAGCCCGACCCCCAGCTCCTCGGCGACGAGCAGCAGTTCGGCCATCCCTCCGAGCGGTCCGGGACCGGAGCACGCGACGACGGTGGCGCGGCCACCGCTGCGGTCGTCGCCCGCGTACGCCGCGCCCGTGAACAGCCAGCCCACCGGGAGCGGCCAGGGCATCCACACCGGCACCCGGGCCCGGTGCACCACGACACCCAGCGCCTCGACGCTGGGTGGGACCACCGGCTGCATCGGATGCACCTGGCCGTGTGCGGAGCACTGCCAGGCATCGGCGAAAAGGCCGGGCGCCCTGACCCGGCCACCGCACTTCGGGCAACTGGGTTCGCCCCTCATAACGCCCAACGGTCCTCTTCGCCCGTCGCCCCGTCAAGGACGATCACCCGTCCACGGCGCGGTGTCGGCCCGCACCAGGTACATGCATCTTGCACTTATTAGATCCCCTAACTTATTCTGTGCATAACGCAACGATCTAGTGGAGAGCGAGAGAACCCATGCGGGGAGAGGATCCGTTCGACGAGGGGGCGACCAGCATCCTGCGTCAGCCGAAGGCGGTCTGGGCCACGGCGGGCGCCTCGGTCGTGGCCTTCATGGGGATCGGGCTGGTGGACCCGATCCTGCCGTCCATCGCCGAGGGGCTCGAGGCCACACCCAGCCAGGTGTCCCTGCTGTTCACCTCGTACTTCCTGATCACCGCGGTCGCGATGCTCGTGACCGGCTTCGTCTCCAGCCGCATCGGCGGACGCAGGACCCTGCTCGCCGGTCTCGCCCTGGTCGTCGTCTTCGCCGCCCTGTCCGGCACCTCCTCGTCGGTCGCGGAACTGGTCGGCTTCCGGGCGGGCTGGGGGCTGGGCAACGCCCTGTTCGTGTCGACCGCCCTCGCCGTGATCGTCGGCGCCGCCGCCGGCGGGAGCGCGGCGGCGATCCTGCTGTACGAGTCGGCGCTCGGCCTCGGCATGGCGTGCGGGCCCCTGGTCGGCGCCCTGCTCGGTGACGCCAGCTGGCGCTACCCCTTCTTCGGCACCGCCGCCCTGATGGCGATCGGGTTCCTCTGCATCACGGCGTTCCTGAAGGAGCAGCCGAAGCCCGCCCGGAAGACCTCGCTCCTCGACCCGGTCAGGGCGCTCGGCCACGGCGGGCTGGCCTCGGTCGCCACGTCGGCGTTCTTCTACAACTACGCGTTCTTCACGATCCTGGCCTTCACGCCGTTCGTGCTGGACATGTCGCCGTACCGCTCGGGGGCGGTCTTCTTCGCCTGGGGCCTGCTGCTCGCCGTCTTCTCGGTACTGGTCGCACCGCGCCTGCAGCGGCGCTTCGGCTCGCTGAGGGTGGTCGGCGGTTCCCTGGTGCTGCTCGCCGCGGACCTGGTGGTCCTCGGCTACGGCGACCACACGACGGCCGTCGTCTGCACCGTCGTCTCGGGCGCCTTCATCGGGATGAACAACACCGTCTACACCGAACTGGCCCTCGGTGTGTCGGACGCGCCGCGCCCGGTGGCGAGCGCCGGGTACAACTTCGTCCGCTGGTTCGCCGCGGCGGCGGCGCCCTACCTCGCGCCGAGGATCGAGGGGTGGAGCGACATCCACACCCCGTTCGTGGTCGCCGCGGCCGCGGCCCTCGCCGGCGCGGTGGTGGTGTGGGTGCGGCGCGCGGCGCTGACCCACGAGGCGGAGGAACTGGTGCCGCGCCACGCCACGGAGGACGGCGTCACCGCCCTCGCCGACTGAACGGGCCGCCTCCGGCCCTTCCCCGCCCCGCGCGTGCGTCAGTCCAGCGGTACGGACGCGCGCAGCGGGTCGCGCAGGTCCGTGCCCTGCGCGAGCCAGCGCTCCTGGAGTTCCTGCGCGCCCCTGACCCGCTTCCAGGCCGCCTCGTTGCGGGTCATGGGAAGCAGGGGGAGGAAGCACACCGGGTCCATGGGCGCGTCCAGTTCCAGGTCCTCGACGAGCCCGCCCGGTTCGGCGACCAGGACGGAGCTGAAGGGGGCCCCCGTCCAGAGCGGCTGCCCGAGGTCCAGCGACGCCCCGGGAGTCACGATCAGGCCCTCGACCTGCGGGGAGGCCGCGAGGACGGCGAGGGGCCGCAGCACCTGGTCGGTGTCGGCGAGCCCCAGCCGTACGGACAGGACCAGTTCGGCGCGCGGGCCCTTGACGGGGTCGGCGAGCGGCGAGGTCGGGTCGGCCATCGGCTGGGCGGACATGCCGAGCGTGGCATAGCGCACGATGTCGCCGTCGATGAAGCGGAGCACCTCGATGCGGTCCGTGCCGAGGAAGGTCACGTCCGCGCGCGCGTCCGGCTCCCCCAGCGCCGTACGGAGCCGGGCTTCGACCAGATCAAGAATTTCTCCCATGCCGCGAGCATAGAACGCGTACGGAACGGGCAAAGGAAGGAATTGGCTCCTCACCCGGCTGATAGCCTGAGGCGTCGGTCGGGACAGCACGCAGAAGCGTCGCTCTCAGTCCTGACAACACGTGATCCCCTACGGGGGACCGGCCGGAGGAGGTGGGGCCGCGGTGGATCCAAGTCGACCGTGCAGTACCAACCGCCCTTCCGCACGACGCCTTCCTTCTGTGATCTGACGCCCTTCCCGGACGTCACCACGGCAGTTCGCGCACCGGAAGAGCCCCTCGTTTTTGCCTGTCTGTAGCGAACGCCGTCATCGTGCCCGCGCGGTGCCGCCCGCTTTGCGGACGTGAGCGCACGTCCCCATTCCGGGCTGTTCCACGTGCCCGCCGACGGCCCTCCGTGAAGAGGAGCCAGCCATGTCGATGATCCGTGACCTGCGCGCCGCCGTGCGCCCGTCCCTGCGCAAGAGCAACACCCCGTACAACAGCTACGACGCGACCCGTGACCCGTCCGCCTCCAGCGCCGTCGTCGACTGCGCCGTCTACCGTGACGGACGCCGGGTCACCGAGGTCTCCTGCCTGACGCCGCGCGAGGCGATGCTGCGCGTGCGGGAGGAAGGCGGCTTCGCCTGGATCGGCCTGCACGAGCCGACCGAGGAGGAGTTCGCCGGTATCGCAAGGGAGTTCGGCCTCCACCCGCTCGCGGTGGAGGACGCCGTCCACGCCCATCAGCGGCCCAAGCTCGAGCGGTACGACGACACGCTGTTCACCGTCTTCAAGACGATCCACTACGTCGAGCACGCCGAACTGACCGCGACCAGCGAGGTCGTCGAGACCGGTGAGGTGATGTGCTTCACCGGCCGGGACTTCGTGATCACCGTCCGGCACGGCGGGAAGGGATCGCTGCGCGCCCTGCGCCACCGTCTCCAGGAGGACCCGGAGCTGCTCGCCAAGGGGCCGTCCGCGGTGCTGCACTCCATCGCGGACCACGTCGTCGACGGCTACATCGCGGTGGCGGCCTCGGTCCAGGACGACATCGACGAGGTGGAGATCGACGTGTTCTCCACCCCGGCGAAGGGCGGTACGCGCGGTTCGGACGCGGGCCGCATCTACCAGCTGAAGCGCGAGGTCCTGGAGTTCAAGCGCGCGGTGTCGCCGCTGCTGCGGCCGATGCAGCTGCTGAGCGAACGGCCCATGCGGCTGATCGACCCCGACATCCAGAAGTACTTCCGCGACGTGGCCGACCACCTCGCCCGGGTGCACGAGGAGGTCATCGGCTTCGACGAACTGCTCAACTCGATCCTCCAGGCCAATCTGGCGCAGGCCACCGTCACGCAGAACGAGGACATGCGCAAGATCACCTCCTGGGCGGCGATCATCGCCGTCCCGACGATGATCTGCGGGGTCTACGGCATGAACTTCGAGCACATGCCCGAACTCCGGTGGACGTACGGCTATCCGATGGTGCTGGCCCTCATCGGCGTCGTCTGCTTCTCCATCCACCGCACCCTGAAGCGCAACGGCTGGCTCTAATAGAGTTCGGGCATGACTGCTGCTGACGTGTTGCTTGCCCGGGCTCTCGTCGAGGAGGCCACCAAGAAGTCCGGCCTGATCTGGGTGCGGGGCACCGGCCCCGCCCGGGCGCTGTGGCACGTGTGGCACGAGGGTGCGGCCCTGCTCGTGGGGGACGGCCCCGGCGAGCAGCCGCTCCCCGCCGGGCTGGACGCGGGCGCCGCCGCCGAGGTGACCGTGCGCAGCAAGGACAAGGGCGGCAGGCTCGTGGCCTGGACCGCCGCCGTCACCGTGCTGGAGCCGCGTTCGGAGGAGTGGGAGACCGCGGTCGGCGAGCTCAAGGGCAAGCGGCTCAACGCCCCGGACGCCGAACAGCTGACGGACCGCTGGGCCCGTGACTGCCGGGTCCTGCGGCTGACGCCCGGCGCGTCGAGCACCGACCTTCCCGACGGCTCCCTGGCGGTCGCACCGCTGCCCACCGGGGCGACCACGCGGCGCACGGCACCCGCCGCGCTTCCGCGGCTGCTGCTGAAGCGCCGCGGCAGGCGCTGACGGCGCCCGCCGCGGGGAGTGGGAAGCCGGCCTGCCGTCAGCCGGAGGACCTGGGGAGCTCGCCGCCGTAGTCGACGGTCTCGTTCTCGGCCGGTGCCTCCAGCTCGAAGGCATGGCCCCAGTCCGCGAGGGTGACGGTCCCGCCGCCCCCGCCCCGGGCGACACGCAGCGGGTACGGCGTGCCCTTGAGGGAGATCTCCAGCGCACCACCCTCACCCTTTCCGCCCATGATCTGCACGGTACGCACTCCGCCGACCGTGCCCCGGTCGCCCTTGTTGACCTTCCCGTGCAGGGCGAGCATCCCGTCGAGGAGCGTGTCCTTCTCGGTGAAACCGCGCAGCTGCTGGTAGGTCGGATCGTCCTCGGGGACCTTGACGTACTTGCCTTCGAGCTTGTCGGCCGCCTGCTCGCTGCCGTCGTCCCCCTGCTCGTGCTTCCAGAAGCCCGCGTCGGCCTTGAGGAAGAGTTCGTCGCCGATGCGCAGCAGCTCGAAGGTGTTCTGCTTCGAGGTGACCGACCCGGTGCCGCCCTCGCCGCTGAGCTGCATGTTCAGGGTGTATGTCCCGCCCTTGCTGACCAGTTTGCCCGTCAGCCGCACCGCGTCCGCGGCATCGGCGGCGGCCCGCGCCTTCTTGTCGATCTGTTCTGCCGTCAGCTTGCCGACGCCGTTGGTCCCCTTGTCCGGGTCCTCTCCGGCGCAGGCCGTGAGCGCGACGGTCAGCCCCGCGCAGAGCACCACGGCGAAAGCGGTCCGGCGACGGGCCCGGACGGCCGGGGCGGAAGAGGTCACGGGCGCACTGCCTCTCGTCTGTGTGTCGGGGGTTGGCAGACCGCAGCGTACCCGTGCCGCGTACGCCGTTCGGCAGAGCTCCGTACGGACGGTCCGCCAGCGCGGCACGGACCGGTACGGGCTAGCCTGATCACTGCGAAGGAGGACGTCAGGGACGGAGGGAGCGCACAGGATGGCCGCAGGCACTCCCAGGGTTTTCGTCTCGCACCTCGCCGGCGTACCGGTGTTCGACCCCAACGGCGACCAGGTGGGCCGGGTACGCGACCTGGTGGCGATGCTCCGGGTCGGCGGGAAGCCGCCCCGGCTGCTCGGCATGGTCGTCGAGGTCGTCAGCAGGCGGCGCATCTTCGTGCCGATGACCCGGGTGACGGGGGTCGAGTCGGGTCAGGTCATCACCACCGGCGTGGTCAACATGCGGCGGTTCGAGCAGCGCCCGACCGAGCGACTCGTCCTGGGCGAGTTCCTTGACCGGCGGGTGCGTCTCGTGGAGACGGACGAGGAGGTGACCGTCCTCGACGTCGCCATCCAGCAGCTCCCGGCCCGCCGCGACTGGGAGATCGACAAGTTCTTCGTGCGCAAGGGCCGCGGCGGAGCCCTGCGCCGCAAGGGCGAGACCCTGACCGTGGAGTGGTCGGCGATCAGCGGCTTCTCGCTGGAGGAGCACGGGCAGGGCGCCGAGAACCTGGTGGCGACCTTCGAACGGCTGCGCCCCACCGACGTCGCCAACGCCCTGCACCACCTGACGCCCAAGCGCCGGGCCGAGGTCGCCGCGGCCCTCGACGACGACCGCCTCGCGGACGTCCTGGAGGAGCTCCCCGGTGACGACCAGGTGGAGATCCTCGGCAAGCTGGCGGAGGACCGCGCCGCGGACGTCCTGGAGGCGATGGACCCGGACGACGCGGCCGACCTGCTCTCGGAGCTGCCGGAGGCCGACAAGGAGCGGCTGCTGGCCCTGATGCGGCCGGACGACGCCGCCGACGTACGGCGCCTGCTGTCGTACGAGGAGCGGACCGCGGGCGGGCTGATGACGACCGAGCCGATCATCCTGCGGCCGGACGCCACGGTCGCGGACGCGCTGGCCAGGGTCCGGCAGCAGGACCTCTCGCCCGCGCTGGCCGCGCAGGTGTACGTCTGCCGGTCGCCGGACGAGACGCCCACCGGCAAGTACCTGGGCACCGTGCACTTCCAGCGGCTGCTGCGGGATCCGCCGTTCACCCTGGTCAGCTCGATCGTCGACAGCGATCTCGTGCCCCTCACCCCGGAGACCCCGCTGCCGGAGGTGACCAGCTATCTGGCCGCCTACAACCTGGTCTCGGTGCCCGTGGTGGACGAGAGCGGGTCACTGCTGGGCGCGGTGACCGTCGACGACGTCCTCGACCACCTGCTGCCGGAGGACTGGCGCGAGACCGACTTCCAGGGCGAGGAGGGGATCGCCGGTGGCCGCTGAGGACCGTTCGAGGGCCGTGGCGACGGGCGCGTCGGGCATCGTTCGCCCGCCGAGGCCCCGGCTCGACCTCCCCAAGGCGCCGAGGCGCCGGCTGCTGCCGGAGTACGACCCCGAGGCGTTCGGCCGGTTCTCCGAGCGCATCGCCCGGTTCCTGGGCACCGGACGGTTCATCGTCTGGATGACGCTGATCATCATCCTCTGGGTGGTGTGGAACATCTTCGCTCCGGAGCACCTGCGGTTCGACGAGTACCCCTTCATCTTCCTGACCCTGATGCTCTCCCTCCAGGCCTCCTACGCCGCCCCGCTGATCCTCCTCGCGCAGAACAGGCAGGACGACCGCGACCGGGTGACGCACGAGCAGGACCGCAAGCAGAACGAGCGCTCGATCGCGGACACCGAGTTCCTCAGCCGCGAGATCGCCGCGCTCCGGATGGGCCTCGGTGAGGTCGCCACCCGCGACTGGATCCGCTCGGAGCTGGAGGCGATGGTGAAGGATCTGGAGGAGCGTCGGCTCTTCTCCCAGCCCGAGAGTGACGAAGGCGACCGCGGAGGGGCTACCCGCCCGTAGGTACCCGCGCCGCACCGCCCACCCGTCGCCCGCCACCACCCTTCCGAGGAGCGCTGCGCGCCGCCCTACCGCCAACCCGTCGCCCACCACCACCCTTCCAGGAAGCGCTGCGCGCACCCGTACTATCGGGGTATGGCTACGGAAGACGCGGTGCGCGAAGCGCTGGCGACAGTGAACGACCCGGAGATCCACCGACCGATCACCGAGCTCGGCATGGTGAAGTCGGTCGGGATCGACCCTGACGGTGTGGTCGCTGTCACCGTGTACCTCACGGTCTCCGGCTGCCCGATGCGCGAGACGATCACCAAGAACGTGACCGACGCGGTGGCCCGTGTCGAGGGCGTGTCGCGGGTCGAGGTCACGCTCGACGTGATGAGCGACGAACAGCGCAAGGAGCTCGCCGCGTCGCTGCGCGGCGGCACCGCGGAGCGCGAGGTGCCGTTCGCCAAGCCCGGCTCGCTGACCCGGGTCTACGCGGTGGCGTCCGGCAAGGGCGGCGTCGGCAAGTCCTCGGTCACGGTCAACCTCGCGGCGGCGATGGCCGCCGACGGGCTCAAGGTCGGTGTGGTCGACGCGGACATCTACGGGCACAGCGTGCCCCGGATGCTCGGCGCGGACGGCAAGCCCACCCAGGTCGAGAACATGATCATGCCGCCGTCCTCGCACGGCGTGAAGGTGATCTCCATCGGCATGTTCACCCCGGGCAACGCCCCGGTGGTGTGGCGCGGCCCCATGCTCCACCGCGCACTGCAGCAGTTCCTCGCCGACGTCTACTGGGGCGACCTGGACGTGCTGCTGCTGGACCTTCCGCCGGGCACCGGCGACATCGCCATCTCCGTGGCGCAGCTCGTCCCGAACGCCGAGATCCTGGTCGTCACCACCCCGCAGCAGGCCGCCGCCGAGGTGGCGGAGCGGGCCGGCTCGATCGCGGTGCAGACCCACCAGAAGATCGTCGGTGTCGTCGAGAACATGTCGGGCATGCCGTGCCCGCACTGCGACGAGATGGTCGACGTGTTCGGCTCGGGCGGCGGACAGCGGGTCGCCGACGGGCTGACGAAGACGGTCGGCGCCGAGGTCCCGGTGCTGGGCTCCATCCCGATCGACGTGCGCCTGCGGGAGGGCGGCGACGAGGGCAAGCCCGTCGTCCTGTCCGACCCGGACTCCCCCGCGGGCTCCGCGCTGCGCTCCATCGCGGAGAAGCTGAGCGGCCGTCAGCGCGGCCTGTCCGGCATGTCGCTGGGTCTCACCCCGCGCAACAAGTTCTGAGCGTCGTACGGGCGGTGGGCGGCCTCCTGGGAGAGCCGCCCACCGCCCGTACGCGTGTCACTCAGCTCTCGTCGTACGAGGCGATGTCGCCGATCACCGCGAAGCCCAGACCGTAGGCGCTCATCCCGCGCCCGTACGCGCCGATGTGCACCCCGTCGGGCGCCGAGCCCGCGAGCACCCAGCCGAACTCGGACTCCCGGTAGTGGAAGTCCACCGGGACTCCGTCCACCGGCAGCGACAGCGTCGACCAGGGCTCCCGGCCCAGGTCGTCCGCCAGTTCGAACGCGGTCTCCGTCTGCTGGTTCAGCCATTCGCCACGCAGGGTGTGGTCCATCTGCGGAGGCCAGGTGCAGTCCAGCAGGCCCGAGCCCGCCAGCCAGGCCGCCGACGACACCGTGGTGGCGTCCAGCACCCCCGTACCGTCGTCGCTGTCCCGCACCGGACTGCTGCCCACGGTCACGACCACCGCGAAGCGCGCCTTCTCCGCCCCCGCGTCGGCCCGTACGACGGGCTCCTCACCGTGCCCGGTGGAACCGTGCTGCACCGTGTCGTCCGCCGCGGCGGTGACGTGCATCAGCCAGCGCGGGCCCGTGAAGGCCTCGTCCAGCCCGTACCAGGGGAACGGCGCCTTGAGATAGCCGTCGACCGTACGCCGGGTCGCCGGCACCCCCTCTGCGGTGTCCGCGCTGGGCGCACCGTCCGCCCCTACCCGACTCGTCGTCTCCATCTGCCCGGCCGCCTCCTCGATCTTTCACTGATCCGGAGCGGCCCTCCCCCCGTGGGCATGGGCAAACACGCAACCGGACAGATGGAGAATAGCCATACCGTCCGGACGAGTCGGGATTGACGGGTCTCAGGTCGCGTCGGCGTCGAAGGGCGGCCGGTCGTCCTTCGCGGGCTGCGCGGGCTTCTTGAGGAGGTCCGGCGTGGACGTGTCGGGGTGGTCGGGCGTGGACTTCTTGAGCAGGTCGGACGTGGCGGCGGCACCGGCGACAGCGGAGGCGGGGGCGCTCTCCCGGCCGTTCACCGCGTCGGTGACCTCGGCCATCTCCTTGCGCAGGTCGAAGCTCTCCCGGATCTCCTTGAGCCCCAGGTCGTCGTTGCCGTCCATGAGCTGCTTGCGGACGAACGTCTTGGGGTTGAGGTCCTCGAACTCGAAGTCCTTGAACTGCGGTCCGAGCTCCGAGCGGATGTCCTCCTTGGCGCTGTCCGAGAACTCACGGATCTTGCGGATCGTGCGCGTGACGTCCTGGATGACCTTCGGGAGCTTCTCCGGGCCGAATACGAGCACGGCGAGAACCACGAGCGTCAGCAGCTCGAGTGCGCCTATGTCATTGAACACCTTGCTGCTCCTCGTGTTCTCTGCGTGTTCTCCGCGTGGTCTCCGCCGCCAGGTCAGGGGCCCGGACCGCTCCACGGTACCCGGCGAAGCTGTCCCCGCGGTACCTGCCGGTGGCCGTCAGGTGCCGCTCGCCGACCCCAGGGTCAACGTCATGGACAGCTCCTTGCCACCGCGGGTCAGGACGAGACCGAGCCGGTCACCGGGCCGGTGGGCGCGGATCTTGACGATCAGTTCCTCACCGCTGTGCACCCGCTGGCCCTCCACCTCGGTGATGATGTCGCCCGACCGGATGCCCGCGTCGTCGGCCGGGCCTCCCTCGGTCACCGCGGACGCGCCGCCGGCCGCCTTGCCGCCGACCTTCGCGCCGTCGCCGGTGAACTCCATGTCGAGCGTGACACCGATCACGGGGTGGGTGGCCTTGCCGGTGCTGATCAGCTCCTCGGCGACCCGCTTGCCCTGGTTGATCGGTATCGCGAAGCCCAGGCCGATCGAGCCGGACTGGCCGCCGTCGAGGCCGGATCCGCTGTCGGCGGCGCGGATCGCGCTGTTGATGCCGATGACGCGGGCCTCGGCGTCGACCAGCGGGCCGCCGGAGTTGCCCGGGTTGATCGGGGCGTCGGTCTGCAGGGCGTCGACGTAGCTGACGTCGGTGCCGTCGCCCTTCTCGCCACCCGCGGTGATGGGGCGCTCCTTGGCGCTGATGATGCCGGAGGTGACCGTGTTGGACAGGTCGAAGGGTGCGCCGATCGCCACCACCGGGTCGCCCACCCGCACGTTGTCGGAGTTGCCGAGGGGAAGGGGCGTGAGGCCCGAGACGCCTGTCACCTTGACGACGGCCAGGTCGTAGCCGCTGTCCTTGCCGACGATCTCGGCGGCCGCGCTCTCCCCGCCGCTGAAGGTGACGGTGATGTCGCCGTTCGAGCCCGCGGGGGCGACCACATGGTTGTTGGTGAGGATGTGGCCCCTGTCGTCGAGGACGAAGCCGGTGCCCGTGCCCGACTCGGCGGAGCCGTTCACGTGCAGGGTGACCACGCCGGGCAGCGCGCTGGCGGCGATACCGGCGACGCTGTCGGGGGCACGCCCGCCCGCGTCCCGGCCGGACTGCGGCAGTTCCACCGTGGTCAGGCCGCCGTTGCGCTCGACGTAGGCACCGACTCCGCCGCCTATCCCGCCGGCGAGGAGGGCGAGCAGCGCCGCTCCGACGAGGACGGTCCCCCGACGGGCCTTGCGCGGCCGGACGTCGTCGACGCCCTGGCCGGGGCCGGGGTGGCTCAACGGCTGCCGGGGCGCGCCCCAGGGGTCGTACCGCATCCACTGGGAGGTCTGCTGCGGGGTCTGCCCGGGGGGCTGGGGAACCGGGTGCTGCTGCGGCACGGTGTGCGGCGGGGGCCAGGGGTCGGTGTGGTGTTCCTGGCCGCCCTGAGCGGGAGCGGCGGCGACGGGCGGAGCGGCCGTGCCGTGCCCGTCCGTCCCGGCGTACGGCGGCGGTACGGGCGTGCCGTGGGCCGGGGTCGCCACCGGACGCTGCACGGGCGGCGCGGGCGCCCACGGCCCCGGACCGCCGTAGGGCGGAGTGCTGTACTCGTCGGGCGCGTGCAGCGGCTGCGTGCGGTGGACGTGCGGCTCGGCGGCGGGCGGCGCGGGTTCCGCCGGCGCGGGGGTGCCCAGGTCGGCGGCGGGCGGCGGTGCGGCGACGGGCGGCGCGGGCGTGTAGTCGCCGTCCGGTGTCGTGTGCGGGAGCCGCTCCCCCGCCGTGGTCCCGGTGGTGCCGCCGGGACCGGCCGGCGCCGTCCCCGAAGCGTCCGCGACGCCGGTGGCGGCCGCCCCGTCCTCCTCCGGCCCGGCCGGACGGTCCCGGTCCGTGGAGGGACGGCTCCACCACTTCGTCCTCGGCCCGCTGGGCTTCCCGTCGTCCATGATCTCCCCGCAACTGGCCCATGGACGCCCCACAGAGGCGTCTCTCCCGGAATTCAACCAGGTTTGCCAATCGGCGCGCAGGGTACCGGTCAGCGCAGCGGGGTGAGCGGCACCGCACGGTCGCGGAGCGGCGGGACGGAGGTCGTCGCGGACGGCTTCGGGTCCGCGCCCCCGCCGACAGCCGCCGAGTACAGCGGGCCCGCGTCCGTCGGGCGTATCAGAGGCGGCACGGTCACATTGAGCACCGGGAAGGCGAACGTGCCCCCGGTGAACACCGTGCTGTTCAGCAGTGTGGGCGTGGACACGGACCGGACGGCCGGGGACGGGGCCGCGCTCGGCCGGGCGCCACGGTCCTCCCCGAAGGCGAGGGCTCCGCCACCGCTGCGGCTGGTCGCCGCGGTGGCACCACCTGTCCGCTCGTCGGCCGCGAGCGGGGTGGCGTTGCTGCCCGCGCCCTCGGCGCTCAGCGGCGGCTCGGGGCCGTAGTCGAGCGGGAGCGAGCCTCCCAGGGCGATGGCCGCCAGGGACACGGCACTGGCCGCGACGAACGCGAAGCGCCGCGCGCGCCACGGCGAACGGTCGGCGTCCCGGGCCACGTCGTGGATGCGGAAGCCGGGTCCGGACGCACCGCCGGGCAGGACGGCGGTCGAGCCGTGGGCGGTGGGGAGGTATCCGAAGCCGTCCAGCGGTGAACGCGCCTGGTCGGCCGGCCCGCCGGACTGCGGCACGGGGAAGACCCCGTCCCCGAAGCGCCGCCCGCCCTCCGGGCCGTCGCCACCGCCGCCGGGCAGGCCCTGCAGACGGGCGAGGAAACCCTCCGAGGGCGAGGGGGCGGCGGAGGCCGCGAAGGCGCTCTTCAGCCGCCGCTGGGAGTCGGCCTCGGCCTTGCACCGGGCGCAGGTCGCCAGATGGGCCAGGACCCGCTCACGGGCGTCGTGTTTGAGCTCGCCGTCGACGAGCGCGGCGAGCCTGTCCCCCAGATGCTGTTCGGCCGGGGTCGCACCTGTGCCACTCACGCCGCTCCGCCCTCCCCGGCGAGGACCGCGTCCGCCAGGGAACGCTGCTCGGCGCGGGCCTCGGGCGAACGGTGCTTGAGCGCCTTGCGCAGGTGCGAGCGGCCGCGGTGGATACGGCTGCGCACGGTCCCGAGCTTCACGCCGAGCGTGGCGGCGATCTCCTCGTACGACAGGCCCTCGATGTCACAGAGCACCACCGCGGCACGGAACTCGGGCGCGAGCGTGTCCAGCGCCTGCTGCACGTCCGCGTCGAAGTGCGTGTCGTTGAAGACCTGCTGGGGGGACGGCTCGCGGCTCGGCAGTCGCTCGGCGGCGTCGTCGCCGAGGGAGTCGAAACGGATCCGCTGCTTGCGGCGGACCATGTCCAGGAAGAGATTCGTGGTGATCCTGTGCAGCCAGCCCTCGAAGGTGCCCGGCGTGTAGGTCGACAGCGACCGGAAGACGCGGACGAAGACCTCCTGGGTGAGGTCCTCCGCGTCGTGCTGGTTGCCCGTCAGCCGGTAGGCGAGGCGGTACACGCGGGCGCTGTGCGTGCTGACGATCTCTTCCCATGAGGGCGGGGTCCACGCCTGGGAATCCGCATCTGAGGCGAAGGTCGCGGTCGGTGCGGAAGCGCTGGAAGAACGGTCAGCAATGTCGGTCACGGATTTCGGCTCACCAGCCGACCTGAGAAGACGCCGCAGCGCACCTCTCCGATCCACAGGCGCAGCCGCACCTCCCCTATCGGCTCTGGTGGTGTCCAGTGGAGCCCCTACCATAGCCACCTCGCCCGTTAGCTCCGGATAAGCCTTTTACCTGCTGGCGCCCGGTGTCCCCGGGTGCAAGAGGAACATTCCGGACCCGGCCCCGGGGCCCGGTCCACGTGTTCCCCCTCGCCCCTTCACAACGTCCGGTCCCATCTGCGGGTTCCCGGGCGCAGCGGATACAGTCACCGTTGCGCCAACTACGGGGTCAGGAGAGGGTCATTACCGCCAACCGGCAGACGAGCTGGGCATTCGCCGACGCCTTTGTCGCCGAGGAGGAAGCTCTGCTCTGGGCCCGGGACCGGGCCCACGAGACGGGGCTCCTCCCGGTGTCGTCAGGCACCGGCGCGGCACTGCGCCTGCTCGCTGCCACCGCGGACGCCAAAGCGGTGGCCGAGATCGGCACCGGGACGGGCGTGTCCGGCATCTATCTGCTCCAGGGCATGCGGCCGGACGGCGTACTGACCACGGTCGACCAGGAACCCGAGCGCCAGCAGTTCGCCCGTGAGGCCTTCCGTGCCGCCGGGTTCGCCACGAACCGGGCCCGCTTCATCCCCGGGCGTGCCCTCGACGTCCTGCCGCGCCTGGCGGACGGCGGGTACGACCTCGTCTTCTGCGACGGTGACCGGCTGGAGAGCCTGGACTACCTCGCCGAATCGTTGCGTCTGCTCCGGCCCGGCGGCCTCGTGTGCTTCGAGGGCGTCTTCGCGGACGGCCGCACGATCGACTCCGCCGCGCAGCCGGCCGAGGTGCTGCGCCTGCGCGAACTGCTGCGGGCGGTGCGCGAGAGCCAGGAACTGATGGCGACCCTGCTGCCGGTGGGCGACGGCCTCCTTTGCGCGGTGCGACGGGGCTGACCCCGCCCGCCCACCGGCGCCGGTCCGTACGGGCCCGGCCCCGACGCACTGCTGCCCCGGCACGGATTCCGTGCCGGGGCAGCAGTGAGGTGTGGCGCTACGGCCTCAGCCGACGACCTTCTTCAGCGCGTCACCGAGTGCGTCCGCCTCGTCCGGAGTCAGCTCGACGACAAGCCGACCGCCGCCTTCGAGCGGAACGCGCATGACGATGCCCCGCCCCTCCTTTGTCACCTCGAGCGGGCCGTCGCCCGTCCGCGGCTTCATGGCCGCCATGCTCGTTCCCCTTCCTGAAACCAGCTCATCGCAACCGGCGGCTCCATGACAGGCGCTGCCTCACCGGCGTCGAACACAATGCTTCCTCCGCATTATCCCGCATCGAAGACCCCGATGACCAACATCGGTCGGCATCGCTTACGCAACGCGCTTTCCCAAAACCACCCAATTCGGCGATCCGGCTGCGATACTGCGCCACCTTCGCCCCTCAGCCGAGGTCCAATCGTTAGACGCAGGTCACATGTCCGGCCCGCCGGAAGTCCGCCATGCTTGCCTGGACAGGCAACGACGCCGGCCCCGTAAGGAGATCCCGCAATGGCCGACCTGGCCGACACCACGGCTGACCCGGTGCTCACGGACGTGAGCGACGGACTCGCGACGATCACGATCAATCGCCCCGACGCGATGAACGCCATGAACACCGCCGCGAAGGTCGCGCTGCGCGACGCCCTCCGGGCGGCCGCCGACGATCCCGCCGTACGGGCGGTTCTGCTCACGGCCACCGGGCGCGCCTTCTGCGTGGGCCAGGACCTCAAGGAGCACGTCGCCAAGCTCTCCGAGGCCCGCGAGTCGGACGGCGGCAACGCGCTGAGCACGGTGCGGGAGCACTACAACCCGATCGTCCGCGCCATCACCGAGATGGAGAAGCCCGTCGTCGCGGGGGTCAACGGGGTCGCCGCGGGGGCGGGCTTCGGCTTCGCGCTGGCGGCCGACTACCGCGTGGTCGCCGACTCCGCCTCCTTCAACACGTCCTTCGCGGGCGTCGCGCTGACCGCCGACTCGGGCGTCTCCTGGACCCTGCCGCGGCTCATCGGCGCGAGCCGCGCGGCCGACCTGCTGTTCTTCCCGCGCTCGATCACCGCCCGGGAGGCCCACGAGCTGGGCATCGCGAACAAGGTGGTGCCCTCGGCCGACCTGGCGAAGGAGGCTCGGGCCGTGGCCCGGGCCCTGGCCGAGGGGCCGACGGTGGCGTACGCGGCCCTGAAGGCGTCCATGGCGTACGGCGCCGGCCACACGCTCACCGAGACGCTGGAGAAGGAGGACGAGCTCCAGACGAGGGCGGGGGCCTCCCGGGACCACACGATCGCGGTCGAGGCGTTCCTCTCCAAGCAGCCGGCGAAGTACCTAGGCGCCTGACCCGTACTACCGGCCGCCGCCCCGGGCGACGCAGTCGGCCAGATGGTCGTCGACCAGGCCGCACGCCTGCATCAGGGCGTACGCGGTCGTGGGGCCGACGAAGCGGATGGACCGCTTCTTGAGGTCCTTGGCCAGCGCGGTCGATTCCGGGGTGACCGCCGGGACGTCACCGAGGGTGCGCGGGGCCGGCCGGGTCGCCGGGTCGGGGGCGTGGGACCAGATCAGGGCGTCCAGTTCGCCCTTGTCCCAGCCGGCCAGGACCTTGGCGTTGGCGAGCGTGGCGTCGATCTTCGCGCGGTTGCGGATGATCCCGGCGTCGGCGAGGAGCCGCTCCTTGTCGGCGTCGGTGAACTCCGCCACGGCGGGGATCCTGAAACCGGCGAAGGCGCTGCGGAACCCTTCGCGACGGCGCAGGATCGTCAGCCACGACAGCCCCGACTGGAAGGCCTCCAGGCAGAGCCGCTCGAAGAGGGCGTCGTCGCCGTGCACCGGGCGTCCCCACTCGGTGTCGTGATAGGCGAGGTAGTCCTCCGTGGACAGCCCCCACGGGCAGCGCGGGCGGCCGTCGGCCGCTGCTACGGCGCCGCTCACCGCTCGTCCTCCTCGCCCGGCCGGCCGTCCTCGCCGCGGCGCGGCTCGTCCGGCCGCTTGAACAGGTCGGGGCCGCCGTTCACCGCGGTGGCCTGGGCTCCGGCGAGCGCCGACTCCAGCTCGGCGATGTGGGCGTCCCGCTCGGCGAGCTCGGCACCGAGCCGGCCGAGGGCCTCGTCCACGTCCGTCATGCGGTAGCCGCGCACGGCCATGGGCAGCCGCATGGCCTCGACGTCGGCGCGGCCGACGGGGCGGTTCGCGGGCAGCGGGTCGGTGAGCCGCTCGGGCTCGACGTCCTGCAGCACCGGGCTTCCGCCTCCGCCGACCACCGCCAGGGTGACCGCGGCCACGACCACGGCCATCGTGAGCAGCAAGAACCAGAACACGTGCATCTCCCCGGAAGCGGAATACCTGTCCAGGTCAGATCGTGCCATGCGCCACCGACGGTTAGGGTCGCAGGCGGGCTACAGGGAGGAACCAGGAATGCGAAGCGGGACGCTCAGGCTGGGGCGGCGGGAGTTCGGGCCGCACGAGCCGGTGATCATGGCGATCGTGAACCGGACTCCCGATTCCTTCTACGACCAGGTGGCGACGTTCCGCGACGAGCCGGCGCTCGCCCGGGTCGAGCAGGCGGTCGCCGAGGGCGCCGCGATCATCGACATCGGCGGGGTGAAGGCCGGCCCGGGCGAGGAGGTGACCGCGCGGGAGGAGGCCCGTCGCACGGTGGGCTTCGTCGCCGAGGTACGGCGCCGCCACCCGGACGTCGTGATCAGTGTGGACACCTGGCGGCACGACGTCGGTGCGGCCGTCTGCGAGGCGGGTGCCGACGTGCTGAACGACGCGTGGGGCGGCGTCGACCCGAAGCTCGCGGAGGTGGCGGCGCGGTACGGCGCCGGGCTCGTGTGCACGCACGCGGGCGGCGCGGAGCCCCGCACCCGGCCGCACCGGATCGCGTACGACGACGTGGTGGCCGACATCCTGCGGGTCACCCTGGGGCTCGCGGAGCGGGCCGTGGAGCTCGGGGTGAGGCCGGACGGGATCATGATCGATCCGGGCCACGACTTCGGCAAGAACACCCGCCACTCGCTGGAGGCGACCCGCCGGCTGGACGAGATGACGGCCACCGGCTGGCCGGTGCTGGTCTCCCTCTCCAACAAGGACTTCGTCGGGGAGACGCTCGACAGGCCGGTCAAGGAGCGCGTGATCGGCACGCTGGCCACGACGGCCGTCTCCGCGTGGCTGGGGGCGCAGGTCTACCGGGTGCACGAGGTGGCCGAGACCCGTCAGGTCCTGGACATGGTCGCGTCCATCGCGGGCCACCGGCCGCCGGCCGTCGCGCGGCGGGGCCTGGCGTAGGGAGCGTGGCCGCTCCGGCCCCGCCGCCGGCCGGCGCGGCTAGCGGCCGACCTCCTTCGTCACCAGCCGGACCGCCTCGTCCACGTCGTCCGTGACGTGGAACAGCATCAGGTCGTGCTCGGACGCCTTGCCCCCCGCCACCACCGTGTCCCGCAGCCAGTCGACCAGGCCGCCCCAGTACGCCGTACCGAAGAGGACGATCGGGAAGCGCGTCACCTTGCCCGTCTGGACCAGGGTGAGCGCTTCGAAGAGCTCGTCCAGCGTGCCCAGACCGCCGGGCAGGACGACGAACCCCTGGGCGTACTTCACGAACATCGTCTTGCGGACGAAGAAGTAGCGGAAGTTGACGCCGATGTCGACATGTGGATTCAGTCCGGACTCGAAGGGGAGCTCGATGCCGAGCCCGACGGAGACGCCCTTGGCCTCCCGGGCCCCCTTGTTCGCCGCCTCCATCGCTCCGGGACCGCCGCCCGTGATGACGGCGAAACCCGCCTCGACCAGCGCCTTGCCGATCTGTACGCCCGCCTCGTAGTCCGGTCCGCCCGCCGGTGTGCGGGCCGAGCCGAAGACGCTGATCGCGCTGGGCAGTTCCGCCAGCGCGCCGAATCCCTCCACGAACTCCGACTGGATCCGCATGACGCGCCAGGGGTCGGTGTGGACCCACTCCGAGTCGCCCTCGGAGTCCAGCAGCCGCTGATCGGTCGTGCCCGGCTGGACCTGGTCCCTGCGCCGCAGTACCGGACCCAGTCGCTGCTCCTCGGGCTTCACCGCGCCCTCGGGAATCTGCGCGCCCTCGGGGATCCGTGCGTCCTCCGGGTTGCCCATGACCTGCTCCCTCCGCCGACCTGCGATGTGCGTGTGTCGGTTCAGCCTAGATCGGCGGAGGTTACGGGCGGGGGAATGCCGTGGGTCAGCTGGTGAGCCAGGAGCGCAGACGCTCCTCGCAGTGCGTGATCCGGTCGACCGCCACGTGCTCGTCCCGCTTGTGCGCGAACAGCGCGTCCCCGGGGCCGTAGTTCACCGCGGGAACGCCGAGAGCGCCGAACCGGGAGACGTCGGTCCAGCCGAACTTGGGCTGGGCCGTGCCGCCGACCGCCTCCATGAACGCCTTGGCCGCGGGATGCGAGAGCCCGGGCATGGCGGCGCCGGAGTGGTCGTCGACGGTGAACCCGACGACGCCGCAGTCCGCGAAGACCTCCCTGACGTGCGCCTCGGCCTCCTCGGGGCTCCGATCGGGGGCGTACCGGTAGTTGACCACCACGGTGCAGGAGTCCGGGATGACGTTGGTGGCGACGCCGCCCTCGATGCCCACGGCGTTGAGCCCCTCGCGGTACTCCAGGCCGTCGATGACCGGGCGGCGCGGCTCGTACGCGGCGAGCCTGGCCAGCACCGGGGCGGCGGCGTGGATCGCGTTGGAACCCATCCAGCTGCGCGCGGAGTGGGCCCGCTCGCCCTCCAGCCGCAGGTGCACCCGCACGGTGCCCTGGCAGCCGCCCTCGACCTGCGCGTCGGAGGGCTCCAGCAGGACGGCGAAGTCCGCTTCGAGCCAGTCGGGGTGCGCTTCGGCCACGTGTCCGAGGCCGTTGTGCTGGGCGGCGACCTCCTCGTTGTCGTAGAAGACGAAGGTCAGGTCGCGGTTGGGCTCCGGCACGGTCGCCGCGATCCGGAGCTGGACGGCCACGCCCGACTTCATGTCGGAGGTGCCGCACCCCCACAGCACGCCGTCGTCGTCGAGGCGGGAGGGCACGTTGTCCGCGATCGGCACGGTGTCGATGTGGCCGGCCAGGACGACACGCTCGGACCGGCCCAGCCGGGTCCTCGCCACGACGTTGTTGCCGTGGCGGTCGACGGTCAGGTGCGGCAGCGTGCGCAGGGCCGCCTCGACGGCGTCGGCGAGGTCCTTCTCCTGCCCGCTGACCGACGGGAAGTCGACCAGCCGGGCGGTGAGCTCGGGACCGTCCAGGGAGAGGTCAAGCGTGTGTCCATCCATGGCCACGACCCTAAGGGACTTCGGGGACCGGCCCGCTCGTACCCTCCAGTACGGTTGGCCTCGTGCCCCGGACGAGTTCTTCTCCCCGCCGCAGCCGCCTGTTCCGTGCCGCGGCCGCCTTCGCCGTGCTCGTGGCACTGGCGGGCTATCTGGCCCTGCAGTACCTCTCCGGCCACAAGGGTGCGCCCCGGTGCGTCGTCGGGCCGGTCGGCGGGGGTGAGGGGCGGACGTACGAGCTGAGCCCCGAGCAGGCCGCCAACGCCGCCACCGTCTCCGCCGTGGGCACCACCCGCGGACTCCCGGAACGGGCCGTGACCATCGCGCTGGCGACCGCCATGCAGGAGTCCTCCCTGCGCAACATCGACCACGGCGACCGGGACTCGCTCGGTCTCTTCCAGCAGCG
>Ga0164308_10000089_pt1 | contig 43170 bp, 34 predicted proteins | sample Whisoiple_246_MG_FD_109983 | JGI IMG/M metagenome (GOLD analysis project Ga0164308, IMG submission 109983) | Soil microbial communities amended with fresh organic matter from upstate New York, USA - Whitman soil sample_246_MG | ecosystem: Environmental > Terrestrial > Soil > Unclassified >... | reverse complement strand
GCTTCGTGAAGCTTCTTCTTTTCGCCCTCCTCGTTCGCGAGCAATCGGTTGTGCAGGCAGCGCATCACGAAGCGATAGCCGTCACGTTGGAGCGCGCAAAACATCTCGTAGTCGTCCGCCTCTCGATCTGCCAAATGGATGGCATGCTTGAGCCCGTCGAGTTGAGCGGACGACGCCCTGATCTGTGCTTCCCAACGCTGGTATTCGACGCCACTTCGCTCAGGTCCGCGCGTCCATGTGTGGAAGCCACAAACCCCAAACGGGCGCCGCGATCCATCGGCAGAGATCGCTAGAGAGACGTGCGCAGAAAGTGTCTGGTTCGATCGAGAGCTGGAACGCTGAATTCGGCCAAGACCTTCGCGGTCTCCATCATAGCGATACGAAAACGACGTTGAATCATGCGCGATCAAAAAGTCCCCTTCGCTCCGACATCGCTCGCGCACGGCCTCGTAGTGCTTCGACAAGATCCCTGCCGGCGTCACCCGATGATTCCCACAGAATCGATACACTGCCTCGAGTCCGGCACTGTCGAAGGCTTTCGGAAGACTCAAGCTCGGATTCTTCGCCAGTGTGCTGGTGATCGTGCTCAGCCTGCGGTTCAAGCGCTCGTCGCTGAAATTCGACCCGGAAACTTCCGCTGCCAGCTTCTCGATCTCGCTCGGCTCAGTCATTCACTCGTTTGATCACACCTGCGATCTCGCGGAAAGCGTCAATACTTGGCTCCCGAAGCCCCCGTTATTTTCCGGCTGTATCTTTAGATCCCGGCTGCGTTGAACCATGAGTGTCCGCAAAGTATCTTTTGCTGGTGCGCAGTGGCACGCTGCGCGCGTGGGGCACTGTGTTCACAGAGTATCTTTTTGCGGCCGCAGGCCTCGTTTCGCGCGCAGGTTCCAGGGTCGCGCTGCGGCTATGGCAGGGTGTGCTTCTTCAAGATCGGCCAGGCGACTTTGGCGTTGCCGGCTTCGTGTGAGCCGCCCTGCTTCGTGCACAACACGACGTCTACGCCGTCTTTACACGACGAGTAACTGGCGCAGCCCTGGGCGTCTTCGGCCGACGCTGCAGCGCTGCATTGATTGATCTCGGCCCACTTTGCAAACGTGGCTTTTGCGCCCAAAAACGTGATCGGCATGCCCGACACGACTGATGACGCGCCGCCGGCATAGGGCACGATCGGATCGGACGTGCTGCGGAACGAGATCACGCTCAGCGGCCTCGTTGGCTTGCAGTCATCCACGTTCTCTTTGAGCAAATCGAATGCGGCGGGCGCCACCGCTGCAAACACATCCGCGGCGTGGCACGCCAAATAGTGTGACATCCCGCCGCCCATCGAGAAGCCCACGGCATACACCCGCTTGGGGTCGATGCACGCGAGCGACTCTACCTCGGTCACCAGTGCTTTCGCGAATGCGACGTCGTCCGTGTCTTTGACGCAGCAAGGGCCCACGTTCCACGCGGCGCCGGAGGGTCCCGAGAGCCCCGTTGGAAACGCCATGATCACGCCGTCGGGATCTGTCTGCGCCGGGTAGGGCGAGCTGGTGCGCTCATTGGGCCCGGAGCCGCCCAAACCGTGGAAGTCGATCACGAGCGGCACGGCTTTCTTGCCGTCGTACGCCGCGGGGACGTGCAGCACGTAGTTGCGCGTCGCGCTGCCGATCTTCAAGGTCTTGTCGATGTTGCCCGCGGCGAGCACGGTGGTCGGGCAAGCGACCGAAGTGCCGCCGCCGTTGCCACCCCCCGCGTTCCCGCTGCCGCCGTTGGCGCTGCCACCGTTGCTGGCGCCCGCGGTGTTGGCGCCGGCCGCGCCACCCGTGCTCACCGTGCCGGCTGTTCCGGGCGCACCCGCGGTGCCACTCGACGTGCTGCCACTTGCCCCAGCAGTCGCCGCGGGCGAGGAACCTGCGACGGCTGCGGACCCCGCGTTGGCCGAGCCGGCAGTGGACGCGCTCGGTGCGCCGCCCGAGCCGGCAGTTTGCGCGGCTGCGCCGGCGCTCCCCGCGCTCGCCGCGGGCGGGGCGGTGTCGTCGCCGCAGCCGACCAAGGCGGAAGTTGCGCTGAGGGCAACGAGGCAAAAGGCCCGAGAAACCTGGAATGAATGTCGCAACACATCAACTGACATGACAGGAACGGTACCGACGCGACCAGGCCCTCACGAGGGGTCGATTTTGTCCCCCCGCGCGGAGCGACGGACGAAGTGCTCGGTGTGGATTTTCGCAGTGTGCTCGGACGTAGCCGTGAGCGCTGCGACTCGCGCTTGCGCCCAATATCCGCACCGTCGCGTGTAATCCGCCCACCTTGTTCTTGTCGACAATCACAAGCAGCTCAGCAAGTTCCCCGTACACGTGCCGCACGACACCCCTTCGGTAGCGCAAGCACCTTGGGGCCGGGCGCTGATCACGTCGGACTCACAGCCGTAGGTCACGAACTGAATGATGCAGGTGTCGAGCGCCCGCGCTGCGCCGATGCAATTCGGCGACTCATATTTTCCCTGACAGAGCTGGACGCAGCTAGTCCCGAAGTCGGTTGGCGTTTTCGCGCAGTTGGCCGCCACTTCGGATGCGCATCTTTTCTCGCACAGCTCCGCTGGTGTCAGGTGTGAAAGGCTTTCACCCTTGTCCGAATCGCCGCACCCGATTGCTGCGGATACCGACAGCAAGCTCACCAAAATCAAACACCCAGCAACTCTCATTTTCATGCCCCAAGTTGAAAGACCTCGACCCCCGGTGGCTCACGAGCCGCCGACCCTATGGCGCAGCCACCGCACCGCACGCTACCATGACTCAGTGCTAGACCGAGCTTCCCGCGGGACGGGCAATGGCTTCTGAACCGCCCTCCTTCGTTCCGCCTCCGTCGTCGGATCGACCGCGGCCCGGGGCGTCTTCTTATCGCTCTTCGTCAGCGCCCACGACGTCGGTTGCGCCGCCGCCGGAGCCCCCGAGCCTCGTGGGGCCGGTCGTGCGTTTGGCTGTTTCCGCGGTCATGTTGCTGTTCGCGTCACAGGCCGCCGCCAACTTGGATCCCGAGGCCAAAGGCGTGCTCGCCAACGCCGTGCCGTGCGTATTGATCGCTCTCGGCATGGCTGTTCCGCCGATGCTCCTGCCGCGTTACCGCTCGCTGCGCATGTTCAGCTGGCTCTTGTTGATCGCCGCCTTCTTCCAACTCTACGCACGCCGCGACGGCCTTTTCGGTAGCTCGGTGAACGCAGCCGCAACGGTGTGCGCGCCTGGGGTTCGAAACGGCTGACTCGACGGTGATCATCGACCGGCTTAGCCGTTCGAGGGCCCTCACTCGAACAAACCGGCGTGGATTGGAGCGACCCACGTGCCGCTGGTGACGTTCATTGCGCGCATTTTTCCGCCGTCGTCCCAGACGGCCCAGCCGATTTTGCGCTTCTCCGCTTCTTTGCGCACGATGCGTAGCCACTCTTCGCGAGACTTGGGATCGGCGTTGTCGGTAACGCCGAACTCGCCCATGTATACGCGGCGTTTGCTGCTCTTGATGTACGCTTCGACCAGTTTGAAATAGTCGAAGATGGCGTTCGGGCCGTTGCTGTTGGTCGCGATCGGCTGGCTGTTGTAGGAGCTGAACCACGTGCTCACCCACTCGGTCTTCTGACCCATTTCGACCGGTGTGACGGGCTCGGCGGGGGGACCCGGAAACACGACGCCGCGCGTCTGAAATTCGCCGGGCATGAAGGGCATGTTTTGGTGCGTGAACAAGATCGGTTGATAGTCGTGAAACGAGGCAACGACGTTCGGATCGGTCGGTAGCTCGAGCTCCTTCAAATAGTCTGCGCCGGCCCAAAAGTAGCTGTCCGCGATGATCAAGCGCGTGGGGTTCGTGGCGCGAATTGCCGCGATCGCGCGTTGCTGAAGTGGATTGAGCAACACGGACTTGAGCTCGTTGCACGGTTCGTTGATCAATTCGAATGCCACGCTCGCGGGCCGCGTCTTGTAGTGCTCCGCGACTTGCTTCCAAATCCCTACCAGGCGATCCGCGTGCTCCGCGGGTTTCTTCATCAACTCTTCGTAGTGATGCAGATCGACGATGATCGACAAGCCATGAGCGGCGGCTTGATCGAGCGCCCAGTCGACTCGTTTGAAGAATGGCTCTTCGATGGTGTACGGCGCTTCTTTCTTGGCGTGTGCGCTGAAGCGGACCGGCAGGCGAATGTGATCGAGCCCTGCGGCTTTGGCCATCGCAAAGTGCTTCTCCTCCAAGGTGACGCCCCAGGCGCCTTCTTGCGGAGCGTCGAGCGCGTTCCCAAGATTGATGCCGCGCATGAAGCCGGCGATAGGTTCGCTCGTCGCCTCCACTGACGGTGGTTCGATTTTAGACACTTGGTGGATCGCGACGGGCGGCGGCGGGGGCAGTGGCATAGCGGGCGCGCTCGGTGCAGCCGGCGCCGCGCTGCCGCTTGCGACCGGCGGCTTCTTCGGAATGCACGAGGCGAAGAGCCAAGCCGAACCAAGGAGCAGATGTAGGAGGCGCATCGACGCGCAGCATAGTGGGGCTCGCGTCATTTCCGTGTAATTCTTAGCTGTCCGCGGGTGATCGAACCTTGGGCGAAAAGCATTAGTAAAGCAGCTGGATGAACCTTCGCCCCGTACTACCTGTCGCGTTTTCGTGCGCGCTCGCGCTGCTCGTGGCGGCGGCGTGTTCGGGGCTTGCCGTGAGCCTCGGCGACCAGCCTGCAGCTGCGTCGGGCGGCCCGGGGCTCGCCTCCGGGGGAACAACGGACGCTGAAGCAGGCTCCCCGGGCGGCTTGATGCCCGACCCCGATCCCAATGCCGTTTGCCCGGATGGCAAAAAAACGAGCGTCAGCGGCACCGTGTATGACCCCGCTGGACAATGGCCCCTGTACAACGCGGTGGTCTACGTGCCCCGCGTGAACGGCGAACTGCCCGCGTTTCGACCCGGCGTGGCCTGCGAAAAGTGCACGGAGCCCGTGCCTGCGCGAGCGGTCGCTTTGAGCGGCCCGGACGGCAAGTTCGTGCTCGAAGACGTGCCCGCGGGCAACGTCGATCTGGTGGTGCAGGTGGGCAAGTGGCGTCGCAAGCAAACCATCAGTGTCGTCCCCTGTCAGGATAACCCGCTCACCGACGAAAACCTCACGCGCTTACCGCGCACCCGACTCGAGGGAGACATTCCGAAGATCGCCTTGTCCACCGGGCACTCCGACGCGCTCGAGTGCTTGCTGAGAAAAATCGGCATCGATGACTCCGAGTTCACGACGGACGCGGGCGGTGGTCGGGTCAGCATGTTCGTCGGTTGTCAGGGCGATGACGGCGGCAACTTCGGCGCCAATGAGTTTGCCGAGCGCTTGGGCGGCCAGCCCTTTCCTTCGACCAATCAGCTGTTCGATTCGGGCAGCTTGAGTCAATACGACATGGTGATCTTCTCCTGTGAAGGTCACAAATGCGACACCATCCAAACCCCCGAAAACGTCGCTCAATTGGTCGATTTCGCGAACCGCGGCGGGCGCGTGTTCCTCGATCACAATCACTACAACTGGCTCAATCACGCCGACGCGCCGATCGAGCGCGCTGCGCAATTCAGCTCGAGCCCGAATGACATTCAGAGCCCACTTTCGACCCGCATCAACACCACGAAATTCCCCAAGGGTGAAGCGTTTGCGCAGTGGCTATTGAACGTGAACGCGTCGTCCACCCTGGGCGTGTTGGACATTTATGCGGCCAAGACCTCGGTGCAAAGTTTGAGTTCGAATCGCGCGCAACCTTGGATCTATCGAGATGACGACCCCAAGGGCGATTTCTATTTCACGATCAGCACGCCCGTCGCCGTCAATGACGATGATCCGCCGCCGGAAGCGTGCGGGCGCGTCGTCTTCACGGATCTGCACGTGAGCAAGAGCGGCGGCGGCGACGCGATGGACTTTTCCGACCAAGAGACACCCTTCCCCGATGGTTGCACGAGCAGCGTACTCACGCCTCAAGAGAAGGCGCTGGAGTTCATGCTCTTCGATCTCTCTTCGTGCGTGCAACAAGAGACGAGCGTGCCGACGACGCCGCCAGTCAAATAGGCAAGCCATCCGGGCCGCGCGCGCCGAAGAATCCGAACGCGCTCCTCGGTGAAACCCGCGCACGAGATTTACGTTCGGAGTAGGCCATTCGGAGGGCGGCCACGCGGGTGGGCCATTCGCATCACTTCCTCGAAGACAGGCGCCTACGAACTACGAGCAACGAAGTCTGCGCCAACGGTGTTCGAGTTGAGGACTCGGGGCGCTCGCCAGATCTCGGAGCGCAGAGCGCCGCCGAAGGCAGTGTCGGCTTCCGTGAGCTCGAAATGAGCCGATTTTAGCGACGTCTGGTAGTCGGGGAGCTGGCGGTGTTCGAGACCGGTGAGCGAACCAATCGTGAAGTACAAGACTCGAAGTAGGAGTTTGGCGACCGGGGTCCAAAAGGGATGGTTGGGGACCGCGAAGTCCGACACGAGCCAGAGCGCGTTTGGGGCGAGCGCGGGAGCGACGCGCTCGATCACGCTGGCGACGTCCTCGGTCGTGAAGCAATCGAAGAAGAAGTGACTCACGACTAGGTCGTAGTTGGCGTGGGGGACCGGCCAACAGCGGACATCGGCGCATTGGAGCTCGAGCTGAGCGTTCGGGGTTTGCGCGCGGACGCGCCGTTCGAGCTGAGCGAGCATCTTGTCGCTGACGTCGAGCGCGGTCACTTGGGCAGCCGGATTGCGTCGGAGCAGCGCCGCGGTGAAGCGCCCGTCCCCGTCACCGAGTACGAGCACGCGTTGCGCGGTAGCGACTTGCGGGTGAGCGAGAAAACGTTCGCGCCGGCGCGAGAGCGCACGGCCGAAGCTGAGCCACTCGACGGGCGCGTACAGCAGCGCGAAATGGCCGAAATCCGCCGGGGGGGTGCGGGGCCGAGTCACGGCTCTGGGCTGCATCAACTCGTGATTTTGGCTGCGAACCAGAGCAGGGGGGTGAGCAAGGCAACGTCGGCAAAGATGCGCAACGAATCGACCGACAGCCGGAGGCGAAAGCGCTCGAGCGCGGCGAGGAGCAAGAATGCGCCGGCGAGGTACGGCGCAAGCGCCGTGGGGCGACCGGCTGCGTGCCGCCAGATCGCGAGTGCGGCTGCAGCCAAGGTGCTAGCGATGAGCAGCGCGCTGAGGTGATGCGCGGCCCATTGGGTCGATGGATGAGCGCGCAGGCTGACGATGCCTCGACCTTCCCAGCGCTCGATGGCGACGCAATTCAACCAGCACAACAACGCGAAGAGCATGCCCGCGGGCGCCAACTGGAAGCGCAGAAAGCTCGACGCGCTGGACCACGCCGGGAGGATGCAGCCCAGCGCAAAGATGATCGCGACCGCAGCCTCTTTGGCCATCACCCGCGCGTTGCGCTCGCGCCCCGAGTGTACCCAAGCAAAGTAAGACAACGAAACGAGCGTGAGCACGACGTAGTCTACGAACAATGGCAGCGAGAGACCGAGCAAACCCGTGATCGCACAAACGAGGGCTGCGACACTGACTAGCGCGACGAGCGAGCCGCGGCGAGAACGCCACCAACCCCCGTAGAAATGATGGCGCGCGCGCAGCTCAGAGGTATCGCGCGCCGAGCGCGCATCCTGAATGCGGTCGCCGATGTAGCAGAGCCAAGTCGCGAGACACAAAAACGTGACCGGCCCATGCGCTGACGGCCGCGACAAAGGAACCCCGATGACGCTCAAGAAAGCCGCACACCACGTTGCGGCCACTGTCGGTGCGTCGAGCGAGAGCAGGTGCCAGCCGCGCAGTAGGCGCGCTGCGCTGCGCACGACCGACCAGCGCCGCAGCCCGGGTTTCGGCGTGGCCGAGGAGCTTCCTGGCGGGTGGATCGCTTGCACGAAGGCGAGCCTAGCTCACGGGGAGCAGCCAGCAAACCGCCCCATTTTGCAGCACTCCGGTTGGTGCTCTACTATCGCACTTGGTCGACGCGATGCATGGGCGCACCTTTCGCGGTTTGAGCGCTTGCGCCGTGCTGAGCGTTGCGCTCTTGGGTTCGCGCGCCGCCCGAGCGCAAGCTGCGGGTCCGACGCTGATCGCGTACCGTGCGCCCGAGGGGTGCCCGAGCCTCATCGACTTTCAGCGTAGCGTGCAACGCCGCTCGACACGCGTGCGCTTCGTCGCCGACGGCTCGCACGAACGTGAATTATCGATCGTGATCCGCAAAGAAGGCGAGTCCGCACAGGGAGAGTTGCGCCTCGTGGAACGTGATGGTCGCGTGAGTCAACGCAACGTGCGCTTCACGACTTGTGCGGAGGCCGTCGAAGGCCTGGCGCTGATCGCCGTGGTTTCGCTCGACCCGCAAGCGCTCCTCGAGCAAGCTTCCGCACCATCACCCGACGCCGCGGCGCCCGTCGCTGCTGCGAGCAAGCCGTCCGAGCCGGCAGCAAAGCCTACTTCGAAGCAGGCTTCCGCGACCCAGAGCGCCGTTGCCACGGCGCCAGCATCGAATCCGAGGGTCGCGCTGGGCGCGACGTTCAACGTCGCGCCGCGGGCATTGCCCGAGACGGCGCTCGGCGGCTCGTTGTTCATGGATGTGGCTTCAATTTCGGAGTCGCTCTTCGCGCCGTTGCTCCGCGTGGCCGTCAGTCATGTCGAACGACGCGGGCTGTCGTCTAGTGATGGCGCGGAAGCGAACTTTACGCTCACGTTGGCTACGCTCTCGGCGTGTCCGTTGAGGGCTACGGGCGGCTTCTTGGAATTGCGGCCGTGCGCGTTCGTCAGCGGCGGCGTGCTGTACGCTTGGGGCTCCGACACTACGAACCTACAGCAACGCACCCGACCCTATGGCGCGCTTGGTGGCTCGGTCTTGCTCTTGGCTCACGCATCCCAAGCCATCGACTTGGTTGCAGATCTCGCTCTGGGCGCGACCTTGGTGCGGGATACCTTTGGTTTCCAGCAAGATCAGCCATGGAAGACCCCCGGACTGTACCTTTCGACCGGGATTGGCGCTCGTTTCGTGTTTCGGTGATCGAAATCGCGCGCAGCCGCATTACGGCTCGAGTGCATGAGCGGTATCCTTCAAACCGTGGTCGCGAATCCGTCGGAGCCGATGCGCGGTGAAGCCGAAAAGGCACGCCTCGAGCGGATGTTCAACGAGCACCACGACTTCATCTGGCGGCTGTTGCGGCGGCTCGGTTTGAGCACGGGCGGCGCTGATGACGCGGCACAACACGTGTTTTTGGTGGCAGCGGAACGCGTGGCGGACATCAAACTCGGCAGCGAACGCTCGTTCTTGTTCGGCACTGCGTTGCGTGTCGCGCGTTCGCAGACCCGCTCCGATCGACGCTGGGTGCTGGAAGAAGACATGGACGTGCGGCGCGCAGCAGAGGGGCGCGCTGAAGAGCTCATCGATCACCAGCGCGCGGTCGATTTGATGGGCCGAATTCTCGACGGCATGACGCTCGATCTGCGCACGGTGTTCGTGCTCTCCGAGCTGGAGGGGATGACCATGCCCGAGGTCGCCTCGCTCGTCGAGATCCCCGTGGGAACCGCCTCGTCACGCCTCCGCAGAGCGCGCGAAGCTTTCCGAGCAGCCGCTGCTGAACTCGAATCACAGCTGAAATCAGGACCGAAAACGTCATGAGCGATCTAAAACTGGTCCCACCCGATCAGCCGACTCCGTTCGAGCAACGCTTGCTCGACGCGGTTGCGAATGAATCGCCGTCCGCCGAGCAGCGCGCGCGTGTGCGGCTTGCTCTGGGACTGCCGGCGGCTCTACCACCTGCGGTTTCGCTGGCCCCGGTTGGGCGTCGAACGTTGCTATTGAAGGCCGGCGGGGGTTTGGTCGTCGTTTCTGCCGCCGCGCTGGCGCTGTTTTTCGGCTTGGGCCGCAAGTCGAGTTCTGAAAATTTGCCGCCCGCGCCGCCCACTGCGCAACAAACTTTTGCGCCTGCCGTTGCTCCGGCGGCTTCGAACGCGGATGCGCCTGCTACGCCCAACACGCCGGCTGACCAAGCGTCGAATGCACCGAGCGACCCCGAGGCGCCGAGCAATCCCGAAGTAGCGAGCGCATCGAGCGCCTCCGTTGGATCGCTGAACAAGCGATTGAGCAAAGCCGCGCCGGCGGACAGCGCCGCAGATCTCAGCGAACAACTGCGATTGATCGACGCGGCGCGCGCCGCCGTCGCTGCGCGAAATGCGGCTGCGGCCTCCGCTGCGCTCAGCAGCTACCGCACGCGCTTTCCACGCGGCCCCTTCGGGCAAGAAGCTGCTGTGCTGCAAATCGAGACGCTCGACTTGCAAGGCAACCACGCGGCGGCCGCTGCCCAAGCGCGCAGCTTCCTCACGCGCTATCCGAACAGCCCACATGTGAGCGTGGTGCGGCGTATCGCGGGGCGTTGACCGATCGAGGGCTTTTGAAATCGGTCTTCCCTACTCGCGAGAGAACGTTCTGGCCGCACTTTTCTTCGTGCATTTTGTGTCGGCAACTCGATCCAGTTGCGAAACAATGAGCTACGCTCCACAACCTGCGTCCCGTTCGAGTGTTGTGGAGATATAGAGATGAAGCGGTGCTTTGCTTGTGCGTGTGTCTGGCTCCTTGCAATCGGCTGCAGTACGACCAGCGACCCGAATCCAGGTCCGTCGAATAAAGGTGGCGCGAGCGGCACTGCCGGCGCACCGGCCTCGCAGGCGGGCGGCGGTGCCAGCAACGTGGCAGGTAGTCCGTCAGTTGGCGGAGCTGGCAACGGCGCAGGTGGCGCGGTCACTAGTGGTGGCGCAGGTAGCGCCAACGTCGCGGGTAGCGCGGGAGCTCCGGGCGGAGGTGGCGCGGTTGGCACTGCTGGCAATCCCGGCACTGCGGGTAGTGCGGGCGCGGCGGGTGGCTCGAGCGGTGGAGGCTACAAGTGCCCCGCGGGCCCCTTCACGTTCACGCCGCCGAGTGGCATGGCGACCAAGGTCGCGGGCACTCCGCCGGCAGACTCCTTCAACAAGGACGCTTGGACGAACGTAGAAGGTCCGGTCTGGATTGGGGACGCGCTCTACTTCTCCGAGATGACCAACAGCAACATGATCCCCCCGTCGCGGATCTTGAAGATCGCTTCCGGTGGAACGGTGTCGGTGTTTGCTCCGGATGCGGGCAGCAACGGCTTGGCCGTGGACGCTAGCGGCAATTTGGTCGCCGCCGTACACAAGGACGGCTCGATTTCTCAGATCTCGCTGACCAATGGCGCAGCCACGCCGCTCGTCAGCATGTACATGAGCAAGCGCTTCACCTCGCCCAATGATTTGGCGATCCGCAGCGACGGCACGATCTACTTCTCGGACCCGAGCTATCAAAACAGCGCCAATCCACAGGGCGCAGAGCGTTTGTACCGCGTCTCGCCCGGTCCAACGCGCACCGTCACCGCGGTGACGGGCGCGCCCATGCCACCCAACGGGGTAACTCTCTCGCCCGACGAGATGACGCTCTACGTGAGCGCCAACAACGGTGGGTTGAAGAAGTTCGCCGTGATGGCCGATGGCTCATTGGGCGCGGCTGCGGACTTCGTGGCCGGTAGCGGTGGTGACGGCATGGCCGTCGATTGTGCGGGTGATTTGTTCGTCACGGGTAACGGCGCCACCACCGTGCGCGTCTACTCACCGGCGGGCGCGTTGCTCACGACCATTCAGCTCGCGAGCGGCGCCGGCAATACCACCAACGTCGCGTTCGGCGGTGCGGATCACAAGACGCTGTACATCACCGCGCAGGGCACCGAAGGTCAGCGCGGCGTATACTCGATCGCCGTGAGCGTGCCTGGGTTCCCGTACTGAGCGCGGTTGCGCGGGAGTAACGCGCATGACTCGGCTTGCTTGGCTCGGTGCAGTTACGGCGTTCACGACGCTCGCCGCCTGCACCCAGCCGCCCGCCGAAGCTGGGCCGGATCACCTCGAGCGAAAGTTCCAAGATTCCGGCCAAAACTTCGCGCTTTCGTTCGATGGCGTCGATGATTATGCAACCAGCGCGACCGCGCAGTTCCCGGACGGGCGCCACGAGCAGACTCTGTCGACCTGGTTCCTGATCGACACGCTCACTGAACGAGCTGCACTGCTGACGTTGCGCAAGGATTTCGAGAGCGGAGTCGAACTCGGGGTGCGTCAGGGCTTGCTCGGAGCTTGGCGCGTGTACGGCGATCGACAGCTGGTGATCGCCAAGAACGTGGTCAGCACGGGCAAGTGGCACCACGTGGCGTACACCTTCGACGGCACGACGAACCAGCTCTACGTCGATGGCGCGCTCGTCGCGAGCTCCGCCGATCTGCCTGACAAGCGTACGCCGACCACGTGTTGGCTCGGCACGCTCGACGGCGTGCGCGATCTCTTTCAAGGCCGGGTGGACGACGTGCACGTGTTCGAAACCGTGCGCAGCGCCGATCAGCTCGCCGCCGAATTTGTCGGCAATTTTCCGCAAAATGAGCCCGGCTTGGTGCTCGATCTGACGTTCGACGAAAGCGCGGGCAGCGTGATCTTCGATCACTCCGAGCGCGCGAACGACGGCCAACTCGGTGACGGCGTGCCGCAGCGCATGCCCGAGCGCGTGCGTGTGAACCTGCCGCAGACCGAGCACTGAGTCAGAATAGCTTGCCGTTGCGAGTCACGCGCACCAAGCTGATCGCCGCGTCATCCAAATACAAGACGGGCGGTGAGGGTTGAATGTCCTCACCGATGTTGCACGGGTTCCAGATCACGTCGTCCGAGCCCGTGGTGCGCCGATCCTCCAAATCATAAACCAAGCGATCGTCGAGCCAGACCAAGATTTTTCCGGTCTCGTCCGTGCGCGGGCTATAAAAGGTTTCGATGTGAAACCAAGTCTCGACCGGGACGAACGCGGGTGGATCCGAAAGCGGCGCTTGCAGGTACGCCGGGTCGTGGCTGAACACGTAGAGTACGACTTGTCCGCCGGGCAGCGTGCGCAAATTCAAGTCATGCCCATGACTGATGGCGGTCGGATCCGAGTCCGAGCGCGAGCGAAATTTTTGAATCGTCCACTGGGAGTTGGTTTGATACAGCCGCGGGAGGTAGTACCAAGCGCTGTAATAAGCGTCCGGTGGGGACAGCAGCTCTCGGTAGATCCCTGCGCCTTCCGAGTCGCTCATCGCCAAATCGGTGAACTCTAACGAGTATCGCCCGCTGTGTGCGGGGCCGTCCGCGATCAGAACCGTGCTCTGGGCGGCGTCCATGAGCAGTTGGCCCTGGCCCCCTTCATACCAATCGTCGAGCTCACCCGATTCGTGATCCGTCGCCCATAGTACGTTGCTGCCGAGATCGAGCGTCGGGCTACACGCTGCAGCGGACGCAGCGAGCAGCAAGAGCGCGCTCTCGAGCACGAAGGGTGAGGGGAAGCGAGCGAGCGTCATCTACAATCCGAAGGATACGCCGGCAGCGCCGCCGAGCCAGAAATAGGGCAGATTCCCGATCACGCCTTGTGGCAGCGCCGAGAGCTCACTCGGGCTCGGCGAGAACCACACGAACGCCCCCACGAACGGTGCGAAGCGCGGTCCGAATGGATGCGCGACTTGCACGCCCCCGCGCAGCCCGAAGTTCGCCGAGCTTCGGGCTTGCGTGGTGAGCAAATTGGTCGCGTGCACGCGTTCGGCGACCACCAGCAAGCCGAGATCGGCGGCCACAGACCAAGCCTCGAAATCCTCGCGCAAGCGCAGGCCGACGCTGAGCGGGATCCGCGAAAGCTCGCCTTGTACGCCGTCGAGCTCGAATTTCGAGCGCGTGACGTACGCGACGGACAGCGTGCCCGACAGCGCGCCACGCCCGAGCGCAGCGCGCAACTCGGCGCCGAACGAGTGCATGCTCGGTGCTTCGAGGATCGCCGGCGCATAAGCATAGAGGGCGCTCAGCTCGAGCCGCGCGAGCGGCCGCAGCTCCGGTTCGTGCGCCGGTGCAGGTTCCGGCGCGGGTGCGGGTACCGGTGCGGGTTTTGCGGGCTTGAGTTCGGGCTCGGGCTCGACGATCGGTTCCGCGCCGAGCTCCGGCGGCATCAAAGTGAGCACGGTGAACACGGCCGCGAAGCGCGCGCGCCCCTCGCATTCACGGGCGGGGTCGGAGTAGCTCTTCTTGACCGAAGCGCCCTCTTTCCAAACCGTGACTCGATAACTCTCACCCAAATCTTCCAGCTCTACGCGCACGCCGCGCGACAGCAGTGTGTGGCGCTCGGGCGGGATCAGGCTCAAAACCGCTTGCTGTACCGTTTTGGGATCGGGGCAATCGACATTGCCAAAGACGAACGGCGACAGTGACGCGGATGGGGACGGTTCGCGCTTCTCGGATACTTGACCCTGCGCGTGCGTTCCCCAAACCGCGAGGCAAAGCCCGAGCGTGCGGGACGAGCGCGACGAGAGTAAGCGCGGGGGGCGAACACGCATGGCAGTGCGAACCGGAACAGGATACCCTGAGTGGAACGCGAGCGTCCCACGATACCCATCGGGTTCGGACACTTTACCTTTTCTGAAAGGTTCGCTTGAAAGAGCCCCTTCCCAGAGTGATGCCGGGTACCAGCCAGGCCAAAACGTGGCTCGTAGCAAGCGCCGAGAAGGCGCTCGTGGAAACAGCTCCAGGCCCCTCGCTCGAGTTCCGCGCCATCTACGAGCGCTGGTTCTCGGAGGTCTCGCGTTGGATTCGCGCCATGGGCGGTCCGGAAGCCGAACGCGAGGATCTGGTGCAGGACGTGTTTTTGGTCGTGCATCGCCGCCTGCCGGACTTCGACGGTCAGAACGTGGCTGGCTGGCTGTACCAAATCGCGCGCCACCGCGTGCGAGACTTTCGGCGCCTGCTTTGGGTGCGGCACCTGCTCTTGGGGCGAGTTCCGTTGTCCGAGAGCTTGAGCACCGGTGGCGCATCACCGGCCGACTCACTCGAGACGAACGAGAAGCGCGTGCTGCTCGAGCGCTTGCTCGGCAAGCTGAACGAATCGGAACGCGCCGCGATCGTCCTGTTCGAAATCGACGGCTATAGCGGCGAGGAGATCGCCGACATCCAAGGCGTGCCCGTGAACACCGTTTGGGCGCGCATCCACAAGGCTCGCAAGAAGTTGAAGGCCTCGCTCGCCAAGCACGAAGGCAGAGAGCAAAAGAGGCCCTGATGATGAAGCGCCTGAGCGAACAAGAAAGCTTGGATGAGAGCGAGCGCCAGCTGTCGGAGCTATTCTCGAGCGCCGCCCCGTTCGAAGACGATCCGTTTCGCAAACGCCGGATTTGGGTGCGCTTGGAGCGAGGGTTCAAGCTCCCGACGCGCGCGGCACGGTTTTGGGTTCGCCCGATCGTGATCGCGGCGCTGCTCATCAGCGGCACCGCGATGGCCGAGCTTGGTCACCGCTACGTGCTGCATGGCTCGGGGTTCTTGGGTTTGGCTGGAGCGCCCAGCGCGACCTCGACGAGCGTCGTGGTCGCGCCGCGCGCAGCCCCGCAAAAAGCCCGGGTGCATGCCGCTCCCGACGATCAGGCACCCGTTGCCACCGCCGCGCCGAGCGAGCCTGCACCGTCGGGAGCAATCCCCGCAGAGCCCACGGCGAGCGCACGCTCGACACCAAAGACGCGGCCGCGCCCCGAAGCGGGTGAAGACGCAACGCGCGTGGTCGAAGCCATTCAAGCTTTACGCACCGAACGCAACCCTGCGCGTGCCCAAGCGCTCTTGAACGACTACCTCAAGGAAAGCCCGCGCGGCACACTCTCGGGGGACGCACTCGCTCTCTCGATCGAAGCCGCATCCGCCCAGCACGATCCGCGCGCCGCTGAATACGCGCGCCGTTACTTGGCTGCCTACCCGAAGGGCAAGTATCGAGAGCTCGCCAAGCGAGCGCTCGAAGCACAGCGCTGACGGATGTCATTGGCTGTGCGGATGAGCACGTCACGGTTCGCTTGCCGATGCGCGCCTTTATTTGGGGTAAGCGGGCGCGGTACGGCGCGCCGCGGCGCATAGCCCGTTCGCCGCTCAGTGTTTGCGATAGGCGCTCAATCCGAGCTTGGCTTCGTCCACGCCGTCGGCGACGAAACCGGCCATCGTGCGGGCCCCATTTTCTTGGAAGTGCGTACCGTCGATCGTTTGATCGGCGTTGATTTTGAAGAAGCCCTCTTGGGCTGCTGTCGTGGGTTTGGGACAAAGCGCTGCGAGATGTGCGTGAGTCTCGAGGCCGAGATCCACGACGGACACGTTCTTTGCTTTGCCTAACTCGAGCATGGCTTGCCCATAGTTGCCGAGCGAGCGTGGCCCGTTGCAGTACGCGGAGTTGCGTGGCGGCGGCGTGACCAGGACGGGGATCGCCTTCTTTTCGAGAGCGCCGTCGATGTACTGCTGGAGGTAGGTCTTGAAGTCGGTCTGGGCGTCCGCGAAGTACGGATACTCGGTGCCGTCGAACGTGTACTTTGCGCTCGTATTGCTGTCGTTCGTTCCGAACTGCACGAGCAGATAATCACCCGCTTGGATGAGCTTCAGGATCGCGCCGAGTGAGCCTTCTTGAATGAAGCGGCGCGCGGTGCGTCCGCCCACGGCCTTGTTCGAAATCTTGACCTTGTTGTCGTAGTTCGGCGCGAGCATCTGTCCCCAGCCCGCTTGCGACTTCGGATCTTGCGGGTCGAGGGTGTAGTCCGACACGGTCGAATCCCCCGCGATGTACACGCTCAGCGCGGGCAGCACGGTTGCACCCGCTGCGCCCGCGGTGGCGCTTGCACCCGCGGTGGCGTTTGCGCCGCCAGCGCCAGCCCCGGCGTTTGCGCCTGCGCTCGCGCCGGAGCCCGCCTGGTTGCTCGCGCCACCATTGTCCAACGCGCCGCCCGTGTTGCTCCCGGCGATGCTCGGGTTGGACGAACCACCGCGGCCCGCTGCGCCTGCGCCGCCCGTGTTGCCTCCATTCCCTGCGCTCGTAATGGCGGTGCTGCCCCCGAAAATGGAGGTTGTGCCCGCGCTCGCGTTCGAACCGCCAGTCCCCGCGGTGGGCGCGGACTGTACGGCCGCATCACTCGCGCTCGAACAGCCTGCCAGACACAGGGCCCATGCGGCCACAGGCACGAGCGGCAGCGCGCGTTGGTAAATGCGGCTTCGCATGCTTGAATTGGGCTTCGCCACCCCGGGATCAGGGGACAATGCCCAAGTGCCTTGTTCCGGTCGCGATCCGGACAAGCTTTTCCCGTCAGTGCCCCTTTTCATCGCTCATGAGGAACGTTCTCGGCGCCCCTGCTATCCGGAGTTGCTTGCTCGCCTTGGTCGGCTTCGGTTGGGTCGCTGCCTGCGGCACCGTGTCGCACTCGGGCTCGAGCGGCACTGGCGGTGATGACGGCAATCCGTCGGCAGGGGCGGCCAATCGAGCCGGCGCGGCGGGAACAGCGGCGTCGGTTGCCGGCGCACCGGGCACTGCGGGCGCGAACAGCGTCGGCGGGAGCAACGCGGGAGCTGCGCCTGGCGCGGGCGGTGCGAACAGTGTCGCGGGTGCCACAGGCACGAACAGCGCGGGCACCACCGCTAGTGGCGGCGCGGTCGGGGCGGCCGGTGGCAGTGGTGGATCCACGAGCACCGGCGGAAATACCGGAGGCACCGGGTTCTATCGCATGGAGCGGCTGAGTCGCGGGCTCGTGGCGGTGAGCACGAATGGCGGCGTCTACCTGGGGTGGCGCATGTTCGGCTTCGAGTATGACGCGACCACGCCAGCCAATGTCTCGTACAACGTGTATCGCGACGGCACGAAAATCGCGAACGTGACGAACAGCACGAACCATCAAGACGCTGACGGCAAGAGCGCGTCGACGTACACGGTGCGGCCCGTCATTGGCGGCGTCGAGGGTGCCGTTTCGGAAACGGCCAAGGTGCTCGCTCAGCAGTACCTCACCGTGCCGTTGCAAGTGCCGGCGGGAGGGACCACGCCCGCGTCGTGTCCGACCGCGAGCGAGGCCTACACCTACAGCGCGAATGACGCGAGCCCCGCTGATGCGGACGGTGACGGCGTGTACGAGATTTTTCTCAAGTGGGATCCGTCCAACGCCAAGGACAACTCGCAAGCCGGCTGCACCGGTAACGTGTTCATGGACGCGTACAAGGTCGACGGCACGCGGCTTTGGCGTATCGATCTCGGACCCAACATTCGCGCCGGCGCGCACTACACACAGTTTTTGGTGTACGACTTCGACGGCGACGGCAAGGCCGAAATGGCCGTAAAAACCGCGCCCGGGACCAAGGACGGCACGGGACAATTCCTGCACTTGGGACCCGCTGCCAACGACACCGACAGCATGAGCTACCGCAATGCGGACGGGTACGTTCTGAGCGGGCCCGAGTACCTAACGGTGTTCAACGGCCAGACTGGTGCTGAGCTCGCGACGGTGGACTTCGATCAGGCGCGCGGCACCGTGAGCTCGTGGGGTGACAACTACGGCAATCGCGTCGATCGCTTCTTGTCCAGCGTGGCGTACCTCGACTCTACCGGTTTGCCGAGCTTCATCATGGCGCGCGGTTATTACACGCGGGCGACGCTCGGCGCGTGGAACTGGCGTGATGGCAAACTGACTCAACTGTGGAAGTTCGACAGCGACAAGACTCCGAAAGATGCAGCTGGCCACCCATACACCGGGCAAGGTTCGCATAGCATGACGGTCGCGAACGTGGACGACGATCCGGGGCAAGAGGTCATGTACGGCGCAGCCGCCATCGACAACGACGGTAAAGGGCTGTGCTCGACGGGCTACAACCACGGTGACGCAGAGCACGTCGGTGATTTGATTCCGTCTCGTCCTGGTCTCGAGTTCTTCATGTGCAATGAAGACGGCGATCACCCCGCATATCACGTGCGCGACGCCAAGACGTGCGCGGTCATTCAAGAGGGACCGATCAATGGCGCCGATACCGGGCGCTGCGTGGCGGACGACGTGGACGCGGCGAATCCAGGCGCAGAAATGTGGGCATCCAGCACCAGCGGGTTGTTCTCGGCGACCACCAACGTGAACGTCGGTGCTGCCCCGGGCTCGCAAAACTTCTTGGTTTGGTGGGATGAAGACGAGACCCGTGAGCTCGAGGATTCGAATCACATCGACAAGTACGCCTCGGGCAAGACCACCCGCCTCTTGACGGCTTCCGGAGTCACTTCCAACAACGGCACCAAGTCCACCCCTGCGCTCACCGCCGACCTGTACGGTGATTGGCGCGAAGAAGTCGTGTGGCGCACGACCGACAGCAGTGCGCTGCGCATCTACACGACCACCGCGCTGACGACACGCCGCATCTACACCCTGATGCACGATCCGCAATATCGAATGCAGGTGACGTCCGAGCAAACCGCTTACAACCAGCCGCCGCACACCGGCTTTCACATCGGTAGCGGAATGGTGGCGCCGCCGGCACCCAAGATCATCGTGAAGTAAGTGCGGTGCACGTGCTGAGTGGTGCGCGCCTAGCAACGCTAGCGAGCTTCGTGTTCGCGCTCGCAGCGCCGGCTCGCTCGAACGCGCATGACCCGTTCGATATCACGACCGATGCGCACATCGACGTGTACGGGCTGAACGTGCATACGACACTGTCTTTGGATAGCGCAGCGCGCATTTGCATTCCTTCTGTCCACGCCGCGCGCTTTGTTGTCGGCGAATTTTCGGAATTTCGGGCGCGATTCGAGCATTGCGCTCGCGAGTTCTACACGGTCACGTCGGGGGGTGAGCGCTTGACCCTGCGTTCGCTGTCCTTGCAGCTCAGCCCCGAAGACGACCTCGAGATGCGCGTCGTCTATGATCGGCCCAAGAAGAGTCCGCTGGTGTTCGATTCAGCGAGTCTCGATGGCCTACCGCCAGCTGCGGGCATCGTGTTGACCGCTACCGGACAGCGCAGCTTTCTCGGTCAAAAGTTGCTGCGCCCGACCGATGCACACTTCGAGCTGACTATTACTGCCGAGGCTGAGGCGCTCGGTACGCCGTCGACGCGAGCGAGTCCCGAAGCAAGTGTTGAATCCTCGCCGCCGATCTCCGCGAAAGACCCATCGCGCAACGTCGCTTGCCGGCTCGCGCCGATGCTGCTGCTCGCGCCGCTCGCGGTCCTTGGTGTCTGGCTCGCGCTTCGACGGCGGCGCTCGCATTCTGGCCGAGCTACCGTGTCACGACCCTGAGTCCAAGGTTGGCGCGAGCGGGAGGACGCGTCGAGCTCGGGGGTGGCTTCGACACACGCACGGCTTGCTCGGGGAATTCGAAGCGAAAACAGCTACCTTTGCCGGCCTCGGTGCGAACCTGAACCGTACCGCCGGCGTCCCGACACGCCGCAGCAGCTGCGCCCAGGCCGATGCCACGTCCGGAGATTTCGGTCGCTTCGGTGCGCGTGCTCACTCCATCGCGGAACATCAACGCGATCAGCTCGTCACGGCTGCTCGCCGGAATCCCGAGTGTTTGGGCCGTGCGCTTCAATTTCTCGAAATCGATGCCTCGGCCATCGTCGGCGAACTCGATGGCGAAGCCACCTTGGTCCAACAAGACACTGCGCATCGTGAGACAGCCGGCTGCGGGCTTGCCGAGCTTTTCGCGTTCATCACTGTCTTCGATGCCATGATCGACGGCGTTGCGAGCGACGTGAATCAGCGCGCTCCAAAAGTCGTCGAGCGGTCCCGGGGTGATGCGCAGGTGATGGTGTTCGACGCGAACTTCTACGCGCTTGCCGAGCCCTTCAGCAACACGATGTGCTTGCGAGGCGAGCCGTTGCAGGAGAACCGAGGTCTTGGCCCACTTCCAAGACTCTACGATGTTCAGAAGTTCGCCATAGTCGCGCCGCTCGCGCAGTCCGAAGGTAAGCTCGCTGAGCTCACGCTCGTTCACCTCGACCTGGGCTTCCGTGGTCAGTAGCTCTTCGATGCGCACCAGGCGCGACCGCCAGAGCTCCGTGAGTGATTTGCTCGCCGCGGCCGAGAGTGACTCCTGCGATTCGGCGAGCGCTTCCTCGAGCACGTGGCAGCGGCGCGCGACGCTCACCATGCCGCACACGCCCGCGTTGCCCTTGAGGGTATGCAGCGCGTGGAGCGCGGTCTCGCGCGTGGGTTGGTTGCGCAGCTCGAGGAGCAGCTTTTCCCCGTCGCGCACGAACACGCGGAAGCCCTGCTTGTCGCGCAGCAGCTGTCCGAGGAGCTGATGTTGCTCACTCGCCTCTTGCTCACGAGCCTGGATCGCGAGTTGCTCGGTCACGTCGTGAATGACGACCAACACTCGTGCGAAACGCTCTTGCTCGAAGACCTGTCGTAGCGACATGGCGAACGTCTGTCCGTTGCGCTCGAAGTGCGCTGGCAAACAGCTGGCGCTCACCTCGAAGGGCAACTGATCTTCTGCGACTTGTTCGAAACCAGCTTGGTAGGTCGCTCGTCGGCGCGGGTCGTTCGGAAAAAGGTGCTCCCAAAGCGAGCGCCCGGCCTCGGGACGGCCGAACCAGGCCAGCGCAACCTTGGAACTTTCGCCTACGATCTTGCCGCTCAAGTCCACCGTGATCAGCGCCTCGCTCATGGCATCGAGGACCAGTCGCATCGAGCGTTCCCGTTCCGCGAGCTCGGCCGAGCGAGCCGCGACCAAGCCTTCCAGTCCCTCGTTCATTTGCTTCAGATCGTGGCTCAGCGACTCGAGCTCCTGGTTTTGCGCGCGCAGGCCATTCACGCTCTCGCGCAAACGCCGAGCCTGACGAGCACCCACCACGAGCGCGGACAGAAACGCGAGCGCGGACAGGCCGCGCACTGCCCACAAGGTGCGCCGCGCCGAGCGCGTCGCGCTCTCGGTTTCACGAGCGACGAGGGCCTCGGCTTGCGCCAGCTCCCGCGACAAGGCGAACGCGGCCTCTCCGGTGCGTTCGCGCAGGGCGGCCGCGCGCTCGGTTTCCCGCAGGCTGGCGCGCCGCAACCGCACCAAGCTCTGAACGTCGCCATCGGCGCTGACCTGACTAGAGACTATCTCGAACTGAGTGCGCATCTCCGCCACGCGTTTCGCCGTCGGTGCGGCAGCAGGCAGCGACGTGGCCAGCATGCCGAGATGACTTCGTGCGCGATTCAAGTTCTGGATGAGCTCGTTTGCCACGAGCGAATTGAGCTCGTCCTCGCTGCGAGTCAGCGCGACTTTGCCGACGAGCTGACCCAGTTGCAGCATGCCCATCATCACTTGTGCGGCGGCGTCCTGCTGGGCTCGTGCGTCGCCATGCACGATTCGCTCCGCGGAGCCCCCCGCTTCGACACGGCGCAGTTCCAAAACGAAGTCCAAATGGGCGCTGCCCGCGACTGCGCGCGCATCCTGGATCAATTTGTCGAGGCCGGATTTTACCTGCAAAGCGCGCTCGTCGAAATGTGCCTCGGTGGCACGCCGCGCCAGGGTGCTTTCGAACAGCTGCGCGTCGCTCGCGAGCATCTCGTTGGCGCGGCTGGCGAGAGTTTTCGAGCGTTGCTCGGCGTCACTCGCGGTCACCAGCTCTGGCAGTACGCTGGCCAGCTCGCGTTGGGACTCCGCCAGTCTTCGTTCGATGCCTTTCCGATCGCTGAGCGAGGCGAGTTCCTGCTCGCTACTCGTCGAGCGCATCTTGGACTGCCGTTCGAAGATGTCGGAAACTACGTGCCGCAGGCCGGTGATCGACTGCTGCGCGGGCATGCTGGAGCCGCCGAGTCGTTCGACCTTACTTCCCAAGGCGCGTTCGACGACGAACAGTGTGAGCAGCAGTACGACCAGCAGCGAGCCCGTGGCGACGCCGAGCGAGATCAGGCTAGACTCGAGGGAACGTTTTTGGTTCATTGGACGTTGAGCTCCCGCCAGCTCTTGAAGGCTTGAAACGCTCCGTGCCGGATGACGGTCGGCCACACGCTGGAGCTGAAACCGTGGCGCGTTTTGCTCAACGCTTGCGGTTTGCCGAGTCCGAGGTCGATCTCGACCCCCGACTCAGCCGTCTCGACGAAGTGTTCCGGTCGATAGTCGCCCCCCATGCGACGTAGGACCTCGGTGAAGGCACGACCGACTACGAACCCCTCGAGACTCACGAAGTTAGGCTCGAGCCCCGAGTCTCGGTACTGCTCGAGCACGGGCAAGTTCTCGGACCAATGGGGGACAACCTGGGTCACCACCACACCCTCTGCGTCTTGCCCCAACTCTTTGAGCAGCTCCGCGCTGCCGACGAACGAGACATTGGCGAAGATGGCGTGTAGGCCGCTCTTGCGCGCCAGGCTGATGAACTTGGCACAGGGTTTCGCAGTGCCAACCATGATTACCGCCTTGGGATGCATGCGCGGGTCGAGCACATGGGCGAGTCCATCCTCGACGTCCAGGGTGTTGCGCGTGTAGCGTCCGAGCGGCAGCTTGCTGGTTTCGGTAAAACCGTGCGCGGCGAGCGCCTTGAGTGCGCCATTGTAGCCAGCGTCGCCGTAGGCATCGTCCTGAGCAAAGAACGCGATATCTCGTGGATCGAGCTTGCGATCCTCGAGCAGCCCACGAACCATCTCCGCCGTTTCGTTGGCGTAGCTGGCGCGCACGTTGAAGACATAGCGGTCCGGCGGGTCTTTGCGCAGGACGCCGGCACCGGTGAACGCTCCGAACAAGGGCACGCGCTTCTCGTTCACGATCGGCACGGTGACGACCGCGGTCGGAGTTCCTACATTGCCGACAATCGCCACCACGTGTTCGCTATCGATCAAACGACGAACGTTCGGCCCGGTTTGAGCCGGTTCGTATTGGTCGTCGAGCGCGATCAACTCGAGTTTGCGACCCGCGATACCGCCTTCGCGGTTGACGCGCGCAAAGTACGCTTCCACACCCTCGCGCATACCGAGCCCCAAGCCCTGCGCGGGCCCCGTGAGAGCCGTCGACATGCCGACCTTCAGGCTCGGGGGTTCCGCACCCGCCGGCGTGGCAAATAGCAGCAGCGTCAGGGCGCAAATCTGTCTCGAAATCCGTGGCATGGCTGCGCACTACGGGCGTGTCCAGAGACGGCATAAGATCGTTGCAATTTTGCGTTCAGATACCGAATCTGTGGGGCTAAATATCGAATTTGGAACGTCCGTATCTCACTTGAGCGGAGGACTGAAGCGGTGCCGATTGTGCTGTTCAGCGAGAAGAAAAGCGAACGAGAGGCTCTGGCGCGCGTGCTCGAGCCTTTTCGAGTCGAGGCCGTCCCAGACGAGGCGGCTGCGCTGAAGTCCATCGCTCGTCAATCGCCGCACGTGATCGTCTTTGCGGTGCCGCCAAAAGGCGGTCCGGAGCTGGCGAGGCGACTGCGCGCTGCCGACGCGTCTGGAGAGGCATTCTTAATCGCGGTCCTGGATGCGACGTCGTCCGGTAAAGAGGTTGAGCACCTAGTCGCTTCCGGGGTGCATGATTTCATTCGTCGCCCGGTGATCGACGGCGACCTGGTCGAGCGCATCAAGGCGCCCGCGCGCTTGATTCGCTGGGTGCGATCGTTGAAAAAGCCTGCCGCTTTCGATTTTTCCGGCAAGCTCGACCTCACGCAGCTGCGCGCGTGGGGGAACCTCGGCACGATCGTCGCGGAAGAGCTGTCGCAAATGGCGGGACAGACCTTGGTCGTGAGCGACGGCTGGCCGAGACAGTTCGACGAGCGCTTGTGCAGCGCGACATTACCTATGTCGTTGGCCGGCGATCAGCTCGAGGTGCGCATCTCGATCTTGGCAGACACGCGCGCGCAGGGTTGGCTTCGCGAAACGCTGCTCGGCGATCCGAACGCCGACCAATCCGCGACGGACGATGCGTTGCGCGAGCTCACCAATACCGCATCCGGTGCCTTCAAGCGGGCCGCCGCGTGCGAGAACATCGTGCTCACGACCGGCCTACCCGTAACCGGAGGCAAGGAGGCCTTCCCCGGGGACTGCACTTGCTGGTCGCTCTCTCTCGGGGCTGACGTGGGGCACCTGGTGTTCGCTGCCGAGATCAAGGAGCGTGAAAACCAACGCGTCCCGGCGTCCAAGTTGACCGAGGGCATGGTGCTCGCGCACGACTTGCGGAACGATGGCGGCATCCTGCTCGTGCCCGCGGGTTCTCGCCTGTCCGGAACCAGCGCCGCGAAGCTCGCCAAGATGTTGGGCGATAGCATCTACCTCGAGGTCGCCCCCGCAGCGTGACGTCTCCCCGTTCGCGGCGCTCAGTTGAGGTACGCCGCGAGTCCGAGCTTTTGTTCGCGCACGGCCTGGGCGATGAGCGCAGCGATTCGTACGGCGCCCGGTGTGTCGAAATGCGTGTGGTCATCGCAGAAGAACGCGCCCACCGCGCCGGTCGTCGTATCGCTGACGTCACCACCGCCGGGGATTGGGCAAAAACCGAGTGATTGATAAAGAGTCGTGCTGAGCAGATTCAAGTCGATCACGGGCACTCCGTATTGCGTGCCTGCTTCCTTGGTCGCCGTGACGTACGGCTCGCGCGTTCCCTTGCTGACCGTGCTGCCCGAGCAGAGAATTTGGCTGACCGGCGTGACGAACACCGGTTGCGCACCGCGATCCTTCGCGGCTTGCGCGAGTAGCCCGTAGGTCCCCTTGAAGGCAGTGGCGCCGACGTGCCGCGGACATGCGGAATCGCCGTCGTTGATCCCGAATTGAATGAACAGATAATCCCCGCTCTTCATGCCGTTGAGCATCGCAGTCCAGCGGGCCTGCACCGTGGGGTTGCCTTGCGCGTCTTTGGCGAGATTGCACTCGCCCGCGCTGTCTTTCGTGTCCTGCACGTTGTACAGCCACGTGCGCACGCTGCGGCCGCCCACCGCGCTGTTGGTCACCGCGACTTTGCCGTTGAATAGCGCCTTGAATTGACCGCCCCAGCCGATTGGACAGGGCCCGCCGTTCGCGACTGTGGAATCACCGGCGATCCACACGGTGATGCTGGGTTGGGTGCCGCTCGCGCCGCCGCTGCCCGATGCGCCCGATGCGCCCGATGCGCCCGCGCTGCTCGTCATACCTGCCATCCCTGCTGCGCCTGACTTCCCACCGGCAGCAACTCCGCCGGCCCCTGCGCTGCTCCCAGCGCCACCCGCGTGGCCCGCTTGTGGGCTCGCGCCGCTCGCACCTGCGATTGCGCTCAACCCAGCGCTGCCCGCGCTCGTTGCGCCCGCCGCGCTGGCACCCGCGGAGATCGCAGCGCCGCCTTGGTTCGGGGCGCCGCTTTCACCGACGTGGGGCGCTCCGCTATGTGCCGTGGAGCCGGCGCTCGCGCCGGCGCCGGCCATTGGCATTTCGCTGCCCCCAGGCTGATTCGATCCGCAGCCAACGTAGCTGCCGGAAAATGCCGCTAGAAGCACACAGGTCGCGATCCGAGAGCTCATCCAGCGTCTTAAGGGGACGGCCGGGCGTGGCCTTTTCACTTCACTGCGGGAGCGGCGGCGTAGGCCTCACCGAGCGCAGTCAATGCCCCGGAATCGTCGTTCAATTCGCAATTCGTGGTCCACGGGTACCAGGCATAGCGCTCGATGCGAGGATGCTTGGCGAACACGGCAAGCGCCCCCTTGTAGAACGCGAGCACGCCTTCCTTCGTCGGCGCACTGTCGTGTAGGCACGACCATTCGGTGATCCAAATCGGCCGATTGCCGGCAAAGCCTTCGGCGTATTTGATGTAGCTCTCGAGCTGAGACGCGCTCGCGTCACAGGAGCCCGCGTTCCAGCCGTACCAGTGAATGGCAATGAAGTCGTTGCGCAGCGACGGATCGGCGGCGACCTTGGCCATGTAATCCTTGAACCAAGCCTGCCCGCTGGTGTTCGCTTGCGTCGCAGGAGTGCCGACCTTGAGCGACGCGACGTCGAAGCTCGGCAGGAGCGAGATCGCGGTGGCCGTCGACAGATTGGCTTGACCGGTGTTGTCAGGCTCGTTGAAACCGAGCACGTAGCTGTAACCCTTGTTGATGATGCTCGCGATCGCGCTCTGAATCCCCGAGGCTGATTGTTCGGCGCCCGTGTGGCCCCAAATCATGGGCACGAACTCACCGCCCTTGCCGTCTTTGCACGGCTCGTTCTCACTCTGCATCCAGTTGTAGTACCAGGACACGTCGAGCGCGGTTCGCGCCGCGCACGGTGAATTCGCGACGCCCTTGAAGGGCTTGCTGCCGGAATTGCTGGAAGAACCTGCGCTGCCCGCGCTGCTCGTCGCACCGGCAACGCCGCTCATTCCGGCGCTTCCGCCGGAGCCGGCACTGCCGCTCACGCTGGGGCCGCCACTGACGCCGTGGCTCGAGCCAGCACGGCCGAGTGAGCCGCCGTTTGCGCCGGCCGCGCTGTCGCTCGCGCCGCCATTGGCGGTTCCGCCGAAGCCAGCCCCAGCATCGTCATTCGTGGAGTTCGAAGTTCCGCTCGTGCCAACGCTCGCGCCTCCGCTGTCCGGGTGCACAGGCGCGTTCTCGCTCCCGCTTCCACTACACGCGGACAATGCGAGCGCGAGCGCACACGCGCAGAACGAACCGTTCCTGTGCATTGGCCTCAGGCTATCATGTGAGCGTGCCGCGAGCAGCGGAACTGCTACCGAGATCGCGGCCCCTCGGCTAGGTTCAACGCGTCGCGCAGATTTCGCCAAGGTCTTCGTGGCTCCGCCCCTTGAGCTCAGCAGCTGACAGACATGCGAGAAAGCGACGAATAAACCATGAACCCCGAAGCCCTCTCGCTCTTGGCTTTTGCCACCGGTCTACTGCTCTCCGGCGCGGTGGCATGCTCTGCGAGTAGCAGCGACTCTGCCAACATCGCGGGCGCGGGCAACGCTGGGGGGACTCACGTGGGTAGCGGCGCTGGTGGTGCCGTGAACCCTGTCGGTAGCGCTGGCGCTGGCGCGGCGCCAAGCGTTGCAGGCGCTGCGAGTGCAGGTACATCCGGTGCCTTGGCGACGGGCGGAGCACCTGCCGGTGGCCAGGGGGGCGCTCTGAGCAACTCGGCAGGCGCGAGCCCGGGCGGGATGCCGGGCGTTGCGGGAGCCAGCGCGGGCGCGAGCGGAGCCCAGCCCAGCACGGGAGTTTCGGTCATCACCGGTACGCTCGAAGGCGGCGTCGCGTTCAAGGACGACAAGGGCGCGCTGTTGAACGCGCACGGAGGCGGCATCAACAAAGTCGGGGACACCTTCTACTATTCGGGCGAATATTTCGTGTATTCGGCGAGCGCGACCTACGAGACGAACAACAGCTTCCACGGTTTTTCGATGTACTCCTCGCATGACCTGGTGAGCTGGAAGTTCGAGAAGCTCATCTTGCCGCAGCAACCGAGTGGCGAGCTCGGTCCGAACCGCAACGGGGAGCGCCCGCACATCATCAAGTGCCCAAGCACCGGTGAGTACGTGCTGTACGCGCACGCGGCCTCGCTCGACTACCAGACGGACAAAGAGGTGGTCTACGCAACGTCCGCGACCATCAACGGAGACTACAAGTACCAGGGTGCGCTGACCAACGCGAGTGGGACGAAGGCCGTGCACAGCGACATGAGCGCCTTGGTCGACGCGGACGGCAATCCGTACGTGATCACCGAAAGTGGCCATGTCTACAAGCTCGCGAGTGATTGCCACAGTTGGCTTTCGGACACCGCCTATGGGGCGATGGCTGGGATGGAGTCGCCCACGGCGTTCAAGGCCGGGGATTCGTACTTCTGGATCATGTCCAACAAGACCGGTTACCGCGCAAACGACAACGAATACGCAACTGCACCGGCGATGACCGGTCCGTGGACGAATCGAGGACTGATCGCCCCCGCGGATGCACACACGTGGATCTCGCAGAGCACCTTCGTCTTGCCGGTGGTCGGCAGTAGCGGCACCGTGTACGTCTATTTCGGCGACCACTGGCAGAACGCCGACGACCAAACCGGCAAGACCACGGGCAAAAACAACTCACTCGCGACGCTCGTCGTGCAGCCCCTCGTCATCGAGGGCACCAAGGCTTCGATGCCCAAGTTCTATCCGTCTTGGAAGTTGGACATCGAAAAGGGTACGTGGTCGCCCTGAGGGGTGGCCCTGCTAAAGCGACACAATCCGACATTGCACGCCAAGGGCCGCAAAAGAGCGTGTGAAAATCGCGCAAACGCGGGCTTCGAGGGGGCGATTATTGCCGAAAAAATCTGGGCGGCGCGCCCCTTCGTCCGCGATCGTGTTAGCTTTGAGACGGTGGACTCGTCCGGTTCCGGCTCATCCAAGAACGGCCCTCCGCGCAACAACCGTTTGCTGCGGCTCAAGATGGGATTCCGCACGCTGCTGCTCAGCGCGGGCTCGATCACGATTGGCCGCAAATCCACGTGCGATCTCGTGCTCGATGATCCGCAGATTTCACGGGAGCATGCGCGCGTGATCGTGAGTGATGCGAGCGCGGCCATCCAAGACTTGAGCAGCGGCAACGGCGTGATGGTGAACGGCAAGCGAATTCAAGGCTTGCACCGCTTGGCGATCGGTGACCGCATTCAGATCGGCGTGCATACCATCGAGGTGATTGGCCCGACCGACACGGGGCCAACCGTGCATGACGAGAGCGAGATCACGCGCATCGGCAAAGTCCCCGGTGATTTCTCGGACGAACGCCCGACGGCCGCCAAGAATCCGCGTAAGCCTTGACAGTGGGCGCGTGCGTAACCGCACACAGGCGTGAGCAGGCAGGAGTACGGCAAATTTGCGCGCTTCTGCGATCGCGGCGGCGCGCACGCTTTGATTGATCTCAAAGCCGGAGAAAAAAATCGGCACTGGATTTTTCCAGCGAAAAATCTTGTTCGCCTCGACCTCATCCAAATGATACCGAATTCAGATGCTGGTCCCCAAGCCGCGCCACGTCTTCAGCCTTGCCGTCACCGGGGTGCTCTTCGTTCTCCCTCTGAGTTCTTGTGACAGCGGTAGCGTCGCGGATGGCGCGGGTGGCGCGACATCCACTGCGGGCGCGCCAGTCGTTCTGGGGACTGCTGGCGCCACGGTGGGTGCATCCGGAGCGCCGCCCACGACGGTGGCCGGCTCGGGCGGTGCCCCGGCGTCCGCAGGCGCACCTGCGGCGTCGGGCGGAGTGAGCGCCGTGAGCGGCAGTGGTGGAACGGGCGGCGCGGCGCCTCCTCCGTGCACTGACATTCAGGCTCCCGACCACCCAGGTGAGCCCTGTTCTCAGTGGCCGGAGTGGGATGCCACCAAGGGCTCCGCCGAGCCCAAGGATTGCGACGCTTCGTGGCTGACCGGCGCCGGTTACTGCTTGGAAAGCTGCGGTAAGTGCAAGTCCAGCAACAGCTCCGGCGGGGGTGGCGCTGGTGGTGGTAGCGCGGGCGGCTTCAGCACGGGCCTCGGCCCCGGTCCGGCGCTGCCGGACGTTCCGACCTCGAACAAAGTCATGTGGGCGAGTCGCTACTGGGATTGCTGCAAGCCGCACTGCTCGACCAACGGCAACATCAAGTCCTGCGGTGCGGATGGCGTCTCTCAGAACGGTGGCGGCAGCGCCTGCAGCGGTGGCTCCGCGTACACGTGCTACAGCCAAGCGCCGCGCGCGATCGGCGACAACGTTTCTTACGGCTACGTCGCAGTTCCGAACCCGCAGTGCGGAACCTGCTACCACCTGCAGTTCACGGGTACGGGGCAGTTCAACGCCAAGGATCCGGGCTCGGTTGCGCTCACCGGCAAGCACATGATCGTCAAGGTCAGCAACACCGGCGGTGACGTCGCGGGCAACCAATTCGACATGATGATCCCCGGCGGCGGTGTGGGTCAAAACGCCAACACTTGCCCGAGCCAATGGAAGGTGAGCTCGTCGGATTTGGGTCCCGTGCAGGGCGGGTTCCTCACGGGCTGCACGGGCACTTACGCCGCCAAGCGCGATTGCGTGCGGCAAAAGTGCATGCTTCTGCCCGACGGGGATCTGCGGAAGGGCTGCATCTGGTTCGTCGATTGGTACGCCGCCGCCGACAACCCCAACTTCCGCTACGAAAACATCCAGTGCCCATCTGACATCTGAGCGCGTCGCGTAGACGTGGCCTCACGTCAGCGGTCAGCCCAAGATTGCGCTCTTTGCGTACTTGATGGTCCCGTTGTCGTTGAAGTCCGGAGCGAGTGTCTCCGCGTCGAGGCCGAGAGCCACGCCGAGCGTCTTTGCGGCGGCAACGTGCGTGTCCGCGCGCGGGATGTCGCCGCCGCTCGCTTTGGAGGCGCCGGTCGCGCTGTCGATGTCGGAAGCGACGTATGCGGCGTTCAGCGGCGTGCAGCCGCCGGTGACACCGGGCGCGACGTTCTTGCCGATCATCACCATCACCGAGTGATTGCCGAAATGGTCGCGCCCACTGCGGCCGGCAACTTTGGCCGTGCCAGCGAGATCACGTCCGAAAACGTTCATGGTCGCGAATGTTGCCTTGCCCGGTACTTGTTTGTCGAGCGCGTCGATCACGGCTTGAATGCCGGGCACGCCGCTCTTGTTGCTGGCGTGATCAGTGGTGTCGTACCACTCGTCGTATAGATCCGAGTCGTTGTGGTTATCGCCGCCAAAGCGGATGTGCACCATGATCGCTGGGCTGACTTTGGCTTGGACGAGTGCGGCCGCAGCCAACGCTTGCCCGCCCACACCGTCGTCCGCGATCGCGCTGAACACGTCCGCCAAGTCGGTCGCGAGCTTTCTGACTTGGGCTTGGCTGTTGTGCAGCGCATCGATGAACGCGATCTGTTCGCTGCTACCGTTTTCTTTGAACAGGGTGTTGAGATCGTCCAGCGTCTTGTCGCGCACCTTCCGGAGCGCGACGACGGGATCTTTCATCGAACCCGTGAGCAGCTGTTTGAGCTGCGTGGGCGTGATCGCCGCCAAAGTGCGGCCTTGGAACGAGATCTGTTCGAGTGCGTTGCCGCCCGCGCCGACCGAGACGGGCTCTGCCTGCACCGTGCCGAGACAGGGAGCGAGCCGCTTGGCGTAAATCGACGGCCACATCTCTCCGCCGGCGGAGTTGCCCAAAAAGCGCATTACCTTCGGGTGATCGCCGTGCACGAGGCCGCCGGTGATGTGATGAAAGAAATTCGTCCGCGAGCGCACACTGTCGGTCAGCGTGGACCAGATTTGCGCTGCCTTGACCTTCTTGGTTCCGAAATCGAAGTCAGTCGCGGCAAACTCCGCCTGAGCGGGGTGAATGATCGCGTCCGCCTCGTAGGTTCCGGGCACGTTGCAGGAAATCGGATCACCCGCGCTCGAGGTGCTGGCGACCAAGAACTGCAACTTGTCGACGTTGGCCAAGGTGCAAGCCATATCTGCAGCATTGGCCTTCAACGGATTGGCCAAAAACCAAGCGGGGAGGCCGGTGGAGGCGGCACGCAGGCCGGCGTACAGCGTGCCGAGAGCAGATGCGCGGAGCAGGTTACGGCGATTGAACGGCGTCATGGTGGGCCTCAAATTCCCAGCGCTAGCGATGGGGCCGATTGGCAGGCGGCGGAAAAGGTGGAGCGCATGGCGTTCGTCGCCGTCGCGCCGCCCGTCTTCGCGTCGTTGAAGTGCGTCGTGAGCACGGTGACCGCGGCTGAATGTCTTGGATCGGTGGGAGGAACACCCATCAGCGTCGTCACGAGCCCTTCGACCGCGACCGCGGGATCCGCACTGGTAAACTTCGCGTTGGCGCCCGAGTCGACGACTTTGACGGCGACGGCTTCACACAACAGCTCGCTTGCTGCGCGGAAGAACAAGCTCGGATCGCTGGGCGTCACCGGAGCCGCGACGCCGCGGCTGAAGGAGTCCGCCGGCAACGCGCCCGCGAGGCGATTCATCGCGCTCGTGACGCCGGTTGGCGTCGGCATGGCAATCTCGCAGATGTCCGGAACCGTGAGTCGATTGGCCAACGCTTGGCAGAACTGATCGCGCCGCAGAATGCTGACCGTGGCGCCATTCGCTTGGTTGGTCTTCGTCGGCTCGGCGTTCGTGACCAAGGCGGATGCGAACAACTCGCTCACGAGTACGTCGAACTTGAAGCTCGAGCCCTCGAACGTTTGTGCGACCCGCCGCATTTCCGGGTCGGTCTCCTCACACTTGGTGGAGTTGGCGAAAAAGCAGAGCTTTTGCGTCAGCTCCAGGGCAAAGCGGCTGATCACGTTGCCCGTCACTTGTTCGTCGGTCACCTGCTTCAAAAAGCCGCCGAAGTCTGCGAGCGTCTTGCCGTTGGCCGAAACGTTGCCATAGCCGAAGCTCGCCGGGCCCGCGCTCTTGCCGGTGAATTGCTTGTCGTTGTAGTCGAAGGCATTGCCCCAGAACTGGCGCATCGGGTCCAAGCTCTTGTGGCAACCGTAACAAGTCGAGCCGTCGGTCGCATGCTGGCCGTCGATCGCGGTCGCCGTCGGCGGCAAGACGATGGCCGAGGTCGCGCTGGTGTAGCCGAGGCCGATCGAGCCGAGCAACGCCTGGTTCGCGGTGACGCGGTGCTGGTTGCTGTCGTTCGTGTTCCACACGGCGAAGAATGCGGGCGTGCTGAAGAAGCTGACGCGCGGGATCTTCGAGTTCAAGGTGGCGCCGGAAGCGCGCAGGCCCGGGAGATCGTAGGGCATGAGCGGTGTGCCGTTCACGATCTTGACCAGCTGCCAATCACTCAAGTCTTCAGCGGTGAAGTAGGGCTTGATCGCGTGCTCCATGCAGCCAGCGTTGCTGGTGCACATGGCGTTGTTGTCCGTATCGCGCGGCATCGAGCCGACGAGCATCTGGAAAAGCAGCGTATTTCCCGGACAAGTGGAGACTTTGGTGCTGTCGCCTGCGCAGCTGCCGCTGAACTTGCGGCCGGTGGTGGTGGTCGGCGCTTCATAGCCGAAGGTCATGTAGTTCGGGCTGTTCGGATCGAGCGTTTCGCTGAGCGGCGGGCGCGTGCCGTGGTTGAACTTCCAGTTCATGGTGTGAATGTCGTACGGCGCCTCGATTTGCATGTAGAGGCTCTTCAGCGCCGTGGTCATCATGAACTCGTCGGTCGTGAGCAAGTCCGACATGGGTCGACCCTTGCTCACGAAGTCGAGCGCCGTCCGCGCGAAGCTCTCTTTCATGTTTTGAAACAGCTTCGGGTACGCGCTGTCGCCGAAGATGTCGTACGCCAAGTCGAACGCGCCCGGCCGCTTGCGCAATTGAAATTCGAAATCCAAAACCGCCAGCTGTGATTGCTGGAAGGTGTTTTGAAAGAACAGGATCATTTTTTCCTGAAATTCGGGCGTGCCCATCCAGGTAGCGATCAGGGTCTTCAAGCCGCCGGCGGTCTTGCCCGCGCCGAGCTCGGCATCCGTCGGCCCGAGGCCCGTGAGCACGTTCTTCACTTTACGAATCGCGCTCTCCGAAGGTGGCGGGCCGCCGAAACCCACCGCGCCGCCGTTTTCGGTACCGCCTGCATACCCGTCGCCAGGTGAGGCACCACCGGTCGCAGCGCTGCCCGAGCCCAACCCGCCGGTACCCGGCTGTTCTCCGGGATCGCTCGCGCCGCTGCCCGCGCCGTTGGCGGCCGACGACGTGCGGTGCCCCGTATTGCCGCAGGCGACGAGCGCAGGTAGGCCCAAAACTAGCGAGAGGAGCGCGACGCGTGAGCGTTTCATGTGCCTTCCGAACGAAGCCAAGCCGAAAGCCCGCAACATGCGCCGCGCTCGACCTGCCTAGTCCGTCAAAGTAAGGGAGTGGGCGCGCAGCGTCTTGTCGAAATCGCCCACGCGCTCTGGGCAGGCGATAGTGCCCACGGCAAAATCGAGTCGTGCTCGAACGGCTCGGTCTGCGAACAGCGCGCTCGGCTTCACGGTGTGTGCCGATCGTCGCCCGAGCGCGGTGGACGAGCCTTGGAACGGGCTATGCGCCGCCGCGCGCCGAGCCGCGCCCGCTTACCAAAAAAAGAAACGCCCGCGGTTCGGCCCGCAAGGCGTGGCTCAGGTCATCATCGCGCTGAGGGCGCCGGTGACGTTGGCTTTGATGGGCTGGGTGCCGAACGAGTCGACCTGTTGGTCGAAGGCTTGGGCGATCGAGACCAGGATTTTGCTGTTGGTGGTCGGCGTGTAGGTGGCTTTGCCTTCACACCACATGTCCGTGGTTGGGCAATCTGCGTTCATCTTGAGGCGGCGGCCCATCTTGAACTTGCCGTTCGCGCCTCCGGCGAGCACCGTGGGCACGTTGCGCGTGCTGTGCAGCGCGGGATTGCCCATGTCGCTCGTCACGTAGATGATGGTGCTGTCGAGGATGCCCAGCTGATCGAGCTTTTGCATCAGCCGCGCGACTTTGGAGTAGCAATACTTGTTGAACTGCGCGAGCGGCAGCCAGCTGGCAGCATCACCCGTTTGGGTGACGTTGTTGTTGCCCACGGTCGAGGCGTTGTACGTGTGCGCTACGGAGCCGTGATTGTCCGCCGGTAGCGATAGCGGATTGCCGGCGTACGACAAGTCATTCATGAACAGCGTGCCGAAGCGGGTCACGTCACAGGCCAGCGCTTGCGCCAGAATGTCGATGTGCGCGTTCGTGATCGCGTCGAAGTACGGCTCCCCGCCGTTGTATTGCTTGAGCTTCGGGAACTTGCTGCTGTCCGGAACGGGTGGCACCATGCAGGATGCGCCGGTCATCGTGCCGCCGCCGAGCTGCTTTTCGAGATCACTGAGCGCGCTCAGGTGTTGATCGAGCTTCTGTTGCTCGTTGGAGGCCAAGCCGGTGCGCAGGCGCGTGACGTCCCAACGCACGTAGTCGATCACGCTTTGACCGAGCTTGCGCTTGCGCTCCGCGGCGGCCATGTCCGCAGGGTTGGAGCTGACGGCGACACCATCGAATAGCAGGTGAAAGGCCGCGACCGGATCGATGATCTTGGGTAGCGGGGCGCCACCTTCGCCATAGGAAAGCGTCAATCCTGGATCGGTGCCGTCATTGCCGACGCCCAGATTGACGCTGGTGATGCGCGTGTCCTTGCCTAGCCCCTTGGTGACGGCAAGGTACTGATCGAGCGAGATGTTGGATGGGCGCCTCGCGCCGCCGTCGATCGTGCTGCCGGTGAGGATGGTGCCGGCCGAGTCGTGGCCGTTGGCGTTCGAAAGATGATCGATGCCTTCGAGCACGAGCAGCTTGTCCTTGAAGCTCTTGCCGTACGTCGCGGCGTCATCGAACGGCTGCAACGAGCAATCCTTGTAGCCGATGTCGAAGGTCGTCTCCGTGTCCGAAGACTTCATCGCCCAGTATTCGGCGGACAAGCCGTGCGGGTGATAGATGGTGATGAACTTGAGCGGCAGCGTTTCGCCCGCAGCTTGCGCAACGGAGTTTTCGAGCAGGCGCGAGAAAGGCAGGGCGGCCATGCCGGCGCCCATGGCGCGCAAGAAGGCGCGGCGGGTCGGACTCAATCGTTTCATTGCGCTCTCCGAAGCGTGAAGTTGGGGCTAGTGACGATCGCGCGCATGGCTTCCAAAATGCTGCCCTCTGCGGCAGCAGCAGGGGTTGGGTGATTGGCGTCCGGCGCTGGCGCGGGCACGGTTTTCCAATAATCGATGAACGCGGTTTCCGCGGCCTTCACGTCGTCCGAGCTGCGGCCGGCGGAGGCGCGGAAGATGTTGCGCGCGAAACACTCACGGACCGCGGCGCTGTTGGCGAGCGCGGTGGCGAGTTGGTTGGAATCCGCATAGTCGCCGTTGAAGTCTATCTCGCCACTGCTCGACCGCAGGTTGACGGTGGTGTGGCTGTCGACGGGCTGGTTGTTGTCGGTCGTCTGCGCGTTCCCCATGCCGTCGTACTGTTCGAACGAAAAGCCGACCGCGTCGATGGCGTCGTGACAATTGGCGCAGGCTTTGTCCGTGGCGTGAATCTCCAGCCGTTGACGCGTGGTCTTCGTGGGATCGGGTTGCAGGGGCGGCACGGTGAGCATCAGCGAAGCTGGCGACGGGATGTTGTAGCAAGCCACGCGACGCAGGACCGCGACGCCGCGCAGCACGGGTGCGGTCTCGCTGGCGTGCGCGTAGACCGAGAGGAACGCGCCCTGATTCAAGATGCCGCGTCGTTGCGGCAGCGTGACTTCATCACTCCCGGCGCTGCCGCCGTACAAGGCGATTAGCCCCTGATCTTGGGTCACGGTCCAGTTGGCGCCTAAGAGCTCTCCGACCGTACCCGTCTTGCGTTCCACCAAGCGCTGCAGAAACGCGCCGCTCTCGGCCAACATTGCCGGCTTCACCCCAGCGAAGCCGCCGTACTTGTTGCTGTCCTTTGCGGTGTCGACCAAGCGATCGATGCCGAGCCACTCTTGAATCACGCGCAACATGCGCGCGCGTGATGCTGCCGGATCGGCGCCCGTCATCAAGCGGGTGAACTCCGCGCTGCGTTGCTCGGGGGTTGCGAGCTGGCCACTCTCGGCGGCGTCCATCAGCTGTGCGTCGGGCGGACCCGCGGTGAGCATGTACGAAATGGCACTCGCCGTTTCGTGCGGCGTGAGCTCGATCTGGCTGCCCGTGGCTTTGTCGCCGGTCTCGGTCAGGTACAGAAAGCCGGCGGATTGCAGCACGCCGGTGGCAACGAGTTCGATACCGTCAGCGTACGTGCCGCCGTCCGCGCCCACGTGGAACAACTCGACGAGCTTTGCCACTTCATCGTCGCCGAGTGGGCGGCGAAATGCACGCGTAGCGAATGATTGAATGAACGTCTTCGCGCAGGCTTCTGCGCCGTTCGTTTGGTCTGCGCAGGGCGGGAGCGCTTCCTGCTGGGTGCGGACCTGCGCGGCGAGTTTGCTGGCTGCGGCGCTGATTTGCTTGACGAGCACGGAGTCGACGCGCTGCTCGTCGTTCACGGTGTAGCCGCCTTGGCGAGCATCAGGAGCGAAGTCGGTCGTGACCGCGTCCGTGCTGCCGACTACGGCGCGCGCCGAGTTCTCGTACTCGGCGTTGGTCAGTCGGCGGATGCGCGCGGGCAAGAGCGGCGAAGTCGGATCACCCGTGCTCGCGCCGGCTTGTGAAGTCGCGCCCGCGTCCGCCGTCGAGCCTGCGCCGCCGCTCGAATTCGAACCGGAGCCGGCAGAGCCGGTGGGCCTCGGTTTCGCGCCGTCCGCCAGGCTGCCCTGTACGCAACCGGTTGCGAAAGTCATCAACGGCAGGACGATGGAGAGAAGTTCGCGCCGAAGCCGCATCACCATAGCTTGGTACTTGGCGCAATCGAAGCACACTTGCAACGCCAATCAGTGCGATTGCAGGGCCCCCACATACTTTGAAATCCTAACGTCTCACACCGGAACGGCAAGCGCTTTTACCAGGCAATTATTTTTCGTCGATTGGCTCAAATCGATGTGTGCGTGTGACTGCGGATCGACGCCGCGCTGCTGCTCCACACCTACGATGTCCTACCTATGGGGTGATTGGCGTGATGCGCGGCGTCGCGTGAACACTGCGAACGCCGCGAGCAATAGCGCAATCGTTCCGCTCGCTGAGCGCCTCGCCTTCGGCAATGAGCAGCTGCAAGCGTCACTCGCCGTCGCCGCGTTGCTCGACTCCGTGCTCCCGGAGGAACCGGCTCGCGCCGTCGAGCCACCCGCGCCGCTCGTGATCGGCGATGCCCCCGCGGCCGCTGTTTGCGCCGAAGCGCCGGCGAAGCTTGAACCAGCTCCGCCCGCGCTGAGTGCCCCCCCGCTGCCGCCGCTGCCACCACTGCTCGCGTTGCCCCCGCCGGCGTTGCTCGCTCCGCCGCCGCTCACCCCGGAGCTACTCGCGCCGGCTCCAGCCGACCCACCGTGACTCGCTCCGCCAACTCCACTCGTGCCGCCGCTGCCCGCCGCCGCGTCGTCCTCGCGCAGTACGGTGCCATGGCGCACCACGCCGGATAGCCCGGGCATCATCGAAGTGCTCGACCACTTGCTCAGGTCCGTACTCGTTGCTTGCAGGAAGCCGCAGTTCCCGTAGCAGTCCATCAACAGACGCCATTGCCCGTTGTCGAGTTGAAATAGAGCGGGCCCCTCCTTACCGGAACCAAAGCCCGCCCAATCATCCTTACCCACGAACGTCCACGGACCGGTGAGCGCGTCAGCGGTGGCATGCTCGATGAACTTGGTCGTCTCGTTCTTGGTGAAGGCGTGATATTGCGCGCCGATCTTGACCACGAACGTATCGATGTAGTTCGGGCCGATGCCGAGCGGCTTCGGCGCCTCCCACTTGCCGAGCGTGTCGTCACTCGCGGTAAACAAGTAAGATTTGAATTGGGTCGTGCTGGTGTCGATGCTCACGATCAAGTGGATGCTGCCATCCGTGTCTTTGAACCACTCCGGCGCCCACGTGTCCTTCACTCCCGTCACTTGGGCGGGCACCTCCGTACGAAAGGTCCAGGTCTTGAGATCTGGACTCGAGGCGATGGCGAACGCCGCCGAAGTCGTGGTCCACGACTTGAGCGTATACGCGACGTAATACTGCCCATCCGTGTGCTTCATGATGCTCGGATCGCGCAGCACGCCGGTTGGCCCCGCGTAACCAGTATTGGCCAACAGCGTGAAGTCGAGTCCGTTTTTGGACGTATAGAGCGAGAGCTTCTCTTTGCTGGCGTCATCACCGCCGAATGTGGCGAATACGTAACGCGTGGCCGCACTGGCTGCGCCGCTCGCGGTGAGCGCAGCGAACGCAAGCGAAAGTCCGAAGCGTGACGCGCGCCTTCGCCCCTGGGAAAGTCCGCGCATTCGAGCCATCAGCGAAAGCTGTTCCATCGATTTCCAGAACTATAGGGCTTGCAACGTGCGTGTGCGCGTGTTCCGTACTCGCCGCTACTGATCGCCGCTGAACGGCAGGCGTCGGTGCTTGGATACACGATTTTTACTGTTAAGCTAGATTCGGCTTGCGCGTGGTTGCTTGCTCCGCGCTCGACGGCTGATTGACGATGAATGCGAAAACTAGCGCCCGACGGCGCGCTCCGCGCAGCGTTCCGGCGAGCGCGTGCACCTTGCTGCTCGGACTCATGGTCGCGCTGCACGCTTGCTCGGTGTACGACGAGTCGCTGAAGCAGGGTGATGGCCTCGCGCCGACCGCGGGCAGCGCAGATGCCGGCAGTAGCGCGTCTTCCGGTGTGGACGCTGGCGGCAGCGCGGGCACGCCGATGAGCGGTGGAACCGGCAACGTTGCGGGTGGCAACGGGGGTGACGCGGGCACCCCGAGTAGCGGGGGCGACGCGGGCGAACCGTCGAGTGGAGGGACAACAAATGGCGGTTCGTCGACGGGCGGACGCGCCGGCGCGGCGAGTGCAGGAAGCGGCGGGCTCGTCGCCGCGGCAGGCAGCGCAGGGACCTCCGTGAGCGGCGGCGCGGGCAATCCTGGGACGGCAGGTGCGGCGTCAGATCTTTCGCTCGGCAAAGCGAGCACCGCGTCGACTCAACAACCTGCCAACCCGAGTCCGAGTGGCAACGACGGACAGACAACGACGCGCTGGAGTGCCACTACCGCCGCGCTGCCTCAGTGGTGGCGCGTGGACCTCGGCGCGAGCCACACGCTTTCGCAGGTCTCCGTCCAGTTCGAGTTTCCCGACCGAAAGTATACCTACGCAGTCGAGACATCGACGGACGACTCCGCCTACGCCACGCAAGCCAACGTCGTGGACGGCATGGGTGCGGTGCAAGTCGTTCCCATTCCCAACCAGGTGTCGGCGCGCTACGTGCGCATCACGTGCACGAGCACCGTGCCCGGCGTAGATCCGGTGACCGGTGCCTCCCGGCCGACTTGGATGTCCTTTTGGGAAGTGTCGGTTCAAGGGTCTTAGCGACCTTGGATTGGGGGTTGGGTTAGCGGGCGCGGAACGCGCGTCGCGCCGCGTAGCCCTCGGCTCGACTTGAAGAAAATTGACGCCGCCGAAGCTCGCAGATTTTCGATTTTCTCCGTCAGGTTTCGCCGGTAGGGGCGGGGTTGGCGCGTGGTTTGCAAGCGATTTGTAAGTGATTTGCAAGTGATTCGCAGGTGTCACACGAGGTGATGGATCGCAAACCGATGACCCGCGTTGCTTCGGTCGTCCGGGACGACTTGCTTCGTTCGTGCAGTAGGTCTTGCGCTCCCGCCCCAAACACGGCGATTGTCTATCGGAGCGAACCGGGAAACCAATGAGTGAGCCTGCCATGACTGACATCACCATTACTTTCGCGGCATTGTCGGATATCGGCCTCGCCCGCAGTATCAATGAGGATGCCTATCAGCTGACTGATCTCTCGACCGGCGAAAACTTCGACGAAAGTCCGTCGAATGGTCAGTTCAAGTTGGGGCCACGCGGCGCATTGCTCACGCTGTCCGACGGCATGGGCGGACACGCCGCGGGCGAAGTCGCCAGCTCGACGGTGATCTCCTCGGTGCGAGCGACGCTTCAGGCTGACGATGATGCACCCGCCGAGCACCGGCTCGAGGCCGCCGTGCGTCGCGCCAATGCCGACGTGATCGAGGCGGCACAGATCAAAGGACGCCACGGCATGGGCGCCACCTTGACCGCGGTCTTGGTCGATCGCACCACCGCCTATGTCGCCGAGGTGGGAGACTCGCGCGCGTACTTGCTGCGCACCGGGCAACTGAAGCAACTCACGCGCGACCAAAGTCTGGTGCAGATGCTCGTCGACCAGGGCCTCATGCGTCCGGAAGAGGCGGAAAGCTCGCCGCGCAAGAATATCCTGCTGCAAGCCATGGGCAGCGTGGAAGAAGTGCACGCCGCGATTGGCCAGGTCGAACTGCGCAAAGGAGACCGGCTCCTGATCTGCTCCGACGGCATCTCGAACGCCGTCTCGCACTCGGAGCTGCTGGATATCCTGACCTCGAACGGGCCGTGGCGAGCCTGTGAACAGCTCGTGCAGTTGGCCAATGATCGCGGGGGTGAAGACAACTTGACGGTCGTCGTCGCCCAGTTCGATGGCCCCGGCCTGGCCGCGCCCGCTGCCAGCGAGACCGTGACCGGCACGTTCTCGGTGATCAAGGACTTCGGCGCGCCCTCCATCCCGTCGTCCTAGGGCTACTTGCGCTAGTTATCCGTTGTGGATCGCGGGTGCGATCGTAGACTGCGCCGCAATGACGGTCACGAGCTTGCCGCTATTGAGTCGCATCTGGCTTTCTTGGGTGACGAGTTTTCGCATCTTGTTCGATGGTCGCTATGCGGCACGGGTCCTTCAGTTGCAGGGCGGGCAGGCGTCGTCGGCGGCCGCACAGCCCGTCGAATTGCCGAAACAGAGCGTGGACGAGCCGGAGACGCAGGCTGCCTCGCGCTCGAACGAGGCGGCACTACAACTGCTCACGTTGTTGCAACGTGAAGGACGTTTCGTCGATTTCGTGCAGCAGGACTTGGCGTCCTTCGCTGACGCCGATATCGGGGCTGCGGCGCGCGTGGTTCATGAGGGCTGTCGGCGCGCGCTGCGCAGCCACGCCAAGGTCGTCAGTGTTCGCAGCGAGGCCGAGGGCAGCCCATTGACCCTCGAGCGCGCGAGCGAGGACGTGAAGCTGGTCGGCAATGTCGCCGGCTCAGCGCCGTTTCGTGGCGTGCTCCGTCACAAAGGCTGGCGCGTCGAGGAGCTCACCCTGCCGACCGTGGTCGGCACGCATGATTCGCGGCTCGTGGCACCCGCGGAGCTGGAGCTACCATGAGCGCCAAATTCGTCGTCGGTATCGATTTGGGGACGACCCACTCGGCGCTCGCGGTCGCCGACCTCGGCGACACTGACGCGCGCGTCAGCGTATTGGAAATCGAGCAGCTCGTCGCGGCGGGAGCCGTGGCTAAGCGCGCGCTTTTGCCCAGCTTTTTGTACTTTGCACACGAGAGTGAACCGGCCCTGTCTTTGCCTTGGGACAGCGAGCGGCGTTTTTGCGTGGGCGAGTTCGCGCGCTCACGCGGGGCGGAGGCGCCGCAGCGCGTGATTTCGAGCGCCAAGAGCTGGCTCTCGTATGGCGGCGTCGATCGCCGTGCCGGTACGCTGCCACTCGGCGCACCGGAAGACATCGAGAAAATCTCGCCAGTCGAGACCTCGTTTCGTTTCCTCGATCACTTGAACGAGGCGTTTCGCGCGGCGCGTCCCGGCGACGGCGATCTCTCCGCGCAAGAAGTGGTGCTCACGGTGCCGGCTTCATTCGACGCCGGCGCGCGGGATCTGACCGTCGAGGCGGCGCTCGCGGCCGGCTTCGAACAAGTCACGCTGCTCGAAGAACCACAAGCGGCACTATACGCTTGGATCGAACACAACGGCGACGCTTGGCGCTCGCACTTGCGCGCCGGTGATCGCGTGCTGGTGATCGACATCGGCGGCGGCACCACGGATTTTTCGTTGATCGACGCCGTTGAACAAGACGGTTCGCTCGGCCTTTCGCGCGTCGCAGTCGGCGATCACATCTTGCTCGGCGGCGACAATATGGATCT
>Ga0164308_10000088_pt1 | contig 43222 bp, 40 predicted proteins | sample Whisoiple_246_MG_FD_109983 | JGI IMG/M metagenome (GOLD analysis project Ga0164308, IMG submission 109983) | Soil microbial communities amended with fresh organic matter from upstate New York, USA - Whitman soil sample_246_MG | ecosystem: Environmental > Terrestrial > Soil > Unclassified >... | reverse complement strand
GGCTCCGCACTCGGCTTCGGCGGCGCCAGCGACATCGCCTGCAGGAGCGCCTCGCCCTTCGACGCGCGCCGCGACAAGGTGCCGAGGCGATGGGCGAGCGCGCTGTCGGGCAAGTCGGTCGGAATGATCGTGCCGATCGCCGCTTTGTATTTTTGCCTGAGGTCGCGGTGCAGTTGCCGGTCGGCCACGACGACGAGGGGAACCTGGCTCTTCTCGCCTTCGAGGGTCGAAACCGCGCTGTCCAAGGGCTCGATGCCAATGACCAGCACGAGATCAGGCGCCACGGTCGTCAGCGCGGTGGCAAAGTCCGCTGGCGACGTCTGTTCGACGAATACCCCCTTACCTTCGAGCAGAATCTCGAGTCCGTCGGGAAGGGACGCGCCCTTCACCAACAGCACGGTCGTGTCATCGCTCATCGGGCCAGTGAGTCTACCGGCTCCCGGCGCCTTCGTCATGTCGTGACCAGCGGAAAGCACCGCGTGGCAGAGGGAGATCCCTACATGGTGCGACCTACTGGCGCGACGTCGTCGAGATCGCCGCCGAGGGGTGATACCAATGAAAAATGAGCTCGTTCCTCCCGCGCGCCGTCCAAGGCGATCGGCCGCCTTCACCTGGAGAGCTCATACGCCACGCCGACGAGCCTGTGGGGCGAGGGCTCGGGCGCTTCCAGGACACCCTGGCGCAAGGCGGGCTCGACCTCGTGCAGCCGTTTTCTCTCGCTGCGCTCAGCGCCCTCAAAGTCGAACATCCTCGCTTTTCGTCCCATCGGCCGAATCAGCTCGGTGTGGTGGTCGGCAACACCAGCGCGCTCTGGGGCGCGTTCCTTCGTCACCTGCGGGGACTCGGCGTTCGCTCTGCGAACGAGCTCGGTCCCGATCCACTCGATATCTACGTCGAGGAGCTGGTCAGCGCCGCGCTCTCCGACTTGCTCGAGTCCTGCGCCGTGCGCGGCGCCGCCGTCTTTTCCCACGAGCTCTTGCCCGCCCCCATCCCGATTCAGCGCATCGCGGAGATGAGCGGCCTCGGCCGCGTCGGCCCCGCGCATCTGTCGATTCACCCGCGTCTCGGGCCCTGGTGGGCCCTGCGCGCCGTGATCGCGCTCGAGCTTCCAGCCAGCGCCGGGGCTCATTTCCAGACCGAGCCGAGCGGCAGGCACCCATGCGAGGGCTGCGCAGCTCCCTGCCGACGCGCGCTCTCCGGGGCGCTCCTGGGCCGCGACATGAGTTCGGGGGATGAGCAAGACCTACCCCCGGCGCCGACGGGCCTGTCCGACAAGCAGCGGCGCTGGCTGCGCGTTCGCGATGCGTGCCCCAGCGGACGGCAGCACCGTTATTCGGACGCGCAGATCCTCTACCATTACGATGGCAGGAAAGACGCGCTCTTCGGCAAGGCGAAGTAGGGCGCGCCGGATTCAGCGCGCGAGCACGTCGAGCGCTTCTTCTGCCGTGGCGAGCTTGATCCGAACCGCGCCGGCGAGCGCACCGGCGTGCTTCTCCCAGGCGTCCAAGCGCTGCCAGCCAGCGTAGTCGATCTCGTGCACGCCGCGCTCCACGAGCAGGGCGTCGAGCTCCTCCGGGTCGTGTGCCGGTCCCATGTGACGTAGCGCAGCTTCCATGGTCTGCACCGTCTCGACGGCGTCGGCCTTGTTGGTGCCGATGAGGCCGGTCGGACCGCGCTTGATCCAACCTGCCACGTACAGCTGGCGTACGCGCTCCCCGCCCGGATGCGTGAGCACCGCGCCTCGATCGTTGGGAATGGTGCCCGAGCCCGACTCGAACGGCACACCGGGCAGCTCATGACCACGGTAGCCGATCGCGCGAATGATCAGTCCGGCGTCGAGCGTTTCGGTCTTGCCACGCCCAACGGCCCGCAAGCGCGAGGCCGATTCCACCAGATCGTTTTCCTCGATCCGCACCTGCCTGACGCGGTCACCTTCGCCGATGATCTCGCGGGGCGAGCTGCAGAAGCGAAACACGGCTCGGCGGCTCGAGCCGTGCAAATGCGCCTCGGGCAGGCTAGCAATCAACTCACCTTTGTCGGTGGAGCGCTCGCCGCGCAGGCCGAGGTGGCGCACTTCGACCGCGGCGACCTCCATCAGATCCCGCACCTCCTTCACATCGAACGCCGCCTGGTCGGGACCGCGCCGGGCCAGGAGCACGACCTCCCGGATGCGGCTCGTGCGCAGGTGCTCGAGCGCCGACCGAGCGATGTCCGTCTCGGCGAGCGTGCTCGGATCGCGCAGCAAGATGCGGGCAACGTCGATCGCCACGTTGCCGACGCCGACGATGATCGCGACCGGGTCGTCGAGCGGTGGGAGGATCCCCCTGAAATCAGGGTGGCCATTGTACCAGCCGACGAAATCCGGAGCGGCCAGGCTCCCGAGCAGACCCTCGCCGGGGATGCCGAGGTCGCGGGCACCGGCACTGCCCATGGCGATCAACACCTGATCGTAGTGATCCACGAGCTCGGCGACCGACAGGTCCACCCCAATCTGCACGTTGGCCCGCAGGCGCACTTCCGGCAGCGCGAGGATGCGATCGAACACCGCGGTGGTCCGCTTGATCTTCTGGTGATCGGGGGCGACGCCGTAGCGAACGAGCCCGTGGGGTGCGAACAGGCGCTCGAACACGTCGACCTGTGCGCCCTTCTTGACCAAGGCCTCGGCGCCGTAGAGGCCCGCGGGCCCCGCCCCCACTACGGCCACGCGCCAATTCCTGCTCCCGGCCACCCCGGCAGCCTACCCGGATCGACCCCAGTTCATCCACTATCGGTGGAACTCCGCTCCCCTCCCCCCGAATGTGCCGCGGCCCGTGCCTCCTTTGACGATGCGCGCCCGGGGTCGTAACTTTCACAATGTTTTGAAAGACGATGCGGCACCCGACGCCGCGACCGGACGGCAACTCGAGGCTGAGCTCGCGGTCGCCGAGATGGTCGGACGGCTGATGCACTTCTGGGGCTTCAAGCGTCCCATGGGTCGCGCGTGGACCGTGCTCTACCTGTCGCCGCGCCCATTGTCGGCTGCCGAGCTCGGCGAACGGCTTGCGATGAGCGCCGGGGGCATCAGCATGACGCTCAGCGAGCTCGAGAAGTGGGGCTGCGTGGAGCGCACCTGGCTGCCCGGCGAGCGCCGCGAGTACTTCCGCGCCGAGCCCGACATCTGGAAGATGGTGCAGCGTGTGCTCGCCCAGCGGGAAATGGGCCTCGTCCACGATTTTGGCCAGGCCCTCGATCGCGCGCGTGCCGACCTAGAGCCAGCCACGAGCGAGAGCGGTCCCCAGACGTTCAAGCTCGAGCGCCTGACCCGGCTGTCCGAGCTCGCGCGCGCTGGCGAGACGCTCTTGTCGGCCCTGGTGGCCGGTCATGCCGTGGACCCGACATTTTTGGTGCACCCCGGAGGCCCGAGGGACGCCGAATCGAGCGCGCGAGCGCCTAGGAAACCCGTTTCATGAATGCGCCCCCCGCAGAAGTCCCGGCCACGTCGGGCATCACCACATCAGGCAGCACCACCCCGGGCAGTGGCGCCATGTTCGACGCCATCGCCAAGCGCTACGATCTCTTGAACCGTCTGCTGTCGCTCGGCATCGATCAACGCTGGCGCAGGCTGACCGTCGCCGCCCTGGGCGCCGCCGGCACGGGGCAAGTCCTGGATCTGGCGACGGGTACCGCCGATCTGGCCATCCTCATCGCGGAGCAGTCAACGGCGGCTCGGGTGAGCGGGGTCGATCCGTCCGAGCGCATGCTGGAGATCGGTCGCACCAAGATCGAACGCCTTGGCCTCTCCGGGCGCATCACGCTCAGCGTGGGCGAGGCCGAACACCTCCCCTTCGCCGACGCATCGTTCGACGCCGCGACCATCGCCTTCGGCATCCGCAACGTCCCCAATCGCCTCGCCGGCCTCCGCGAGCTCGCGCGGGTCACGCGGCCCGGAGGCCGCATCGCCATCTTGGAGCTATCCGAGCCGCGCAAAGGCTTGCTCGGACCGCTCGCCCGTTTCCACGTGCACACGGTGGTGCCTTGGCTGGGCAGCCTGCTCAGCGGCGCCAAGGAATACCGCTATCTGCAGCGCTCGATCGCTGCCTTCCCGCCCGCGGCAGAGTTCGCGAAAACCATGCACGAGGCCGGCCTCGACGTGCTCGAGGTCACACCCCTCACCTTCGGCGTGGCTCACCTGTACGTAGGCTCCCCGCGAGCGCGCTGACCATGCCCCCCTCCGCCATCGACCTGGGAGCGCTCCGGCGAGAGCTGACGTCTGGACGCTCGAACGTCCTCGCGCTCCGCGTGCCTGCTGGGCGCGCGCTCCAGCTCGTCGACGCCGATTTCGGACACACCTCGGTGTTCTGGGAAGCAGCCGCTACCGCCGGCCATGCCCCGACGTCGATCGTGGGGGTCGACAGTGCAGCACTGCTCAAGGCCAGCGGAAGCGCCCGCTTTCCGGCCATGATCGACCTGCAGGCGGCCGCACTGTCGGGCCTGCGCGGCGAGAGCGACGTGTGTGCGCGCGTGCGCTTCTTCGGTGGCTCGGCGTTCAGCAGCGGGCGTGACGGCTCCGGTTGCTGGGAGGATTTCGGTGACTCCACCTTCGTCCTGCCACGCGTCCTCTACATCGACGGTCCCGAGACGGCCGAGCTCCTCATCGTCGACCCACCAGGCGCCCCCGGCGGAACGGACCGCACCCTCGCGGTCCTCGACTGGGTGCTCACGCGCCTGGCTGCGCCGCCACCCGCGTCCGCCGAAACCACGAGTGTGGAGGCCTCGCGCCAGAGCGCGACCGAGGAGGACTTCGAAGCGCTGGTCGCGCAGGCCCAAGAGCGGATCCGGTCTGGCCAGGTCGACAAGGTGGCCTTGGCACGACGCGAGACGCTGACGCTCGCTTCGGCTCCGAGCCCAAGTGGCCTGCTTCAGCGGCTCCGCACGACGGCCGCAGGGGCCACCCGCTTCGCCTTTCGCATCGGCGAGCGCACGTTCATCGGTGCTACCCCCGAGTCGCTGCTTCGCCGCCAGGGCCTGCTCATCGAAACCGAGGCGCTAGCCGGTACGGCCGCTCGCACCGCTCTCGGCAGCGCCGCCGACCTCCTGGCCAGTGCCAAGGACCAGGACGAGCACCGCTACGTCGTCGCCGCGCTGCAGGCGGCTCTGGCACCTTTGTGCAAGCGGCTCGACGTGGCGCCCGAGGCCATCGTCAAGGAGCTGCCGCGTTTGCTCCACCTTTGCACGCCCATCGTGGGAGAGCTCGAGCGGCCGCTGCACGTCTTGGACCTCGTCGCTCGACTGCACCCGACGCCGGCCGTCTGCGGGTCGCCCACCGACCAGGCCTTCCGCTTCATCATCGAGCACGAAGCGGCGCCGCGCGGATGGTACGCTGCCCCCTTCGGCTGGACGGATGGGGCGGGCAACGGCCACTTCGTCGTCGGTCTGCGTTCCGCGCTGCTCCACGGCAACAAGGTCCACCTTTACGCGGGGGCCGGCATCGTGCGCGACTCGACACCCAAGCTCGAGTACGAGGAAACCGAGCTGAAGCTCGAAAGCATTCGCTCCGCGCTCGGCTTGGGAACCACGGCACACGGACCCAGCGCCCCGGCTTGACGGCATGTACGCACCGCAGAATCTCCTGACCGAGTGGTCGCGTCTCACCATCGGCGCCCTCGCCGCGGCCGGCATCGAGCACCTCGTGGTGAGCCCCGGTTCTCGGAATGGCCCGCTCACGTTGGCCGCGGCCCTGCACCCGAACCTCGTCCTTCACAGCGTGATCGATGAACGAAGCGCAGGCTTTTTCGCGCTAGGGCTGGCGCGGGTCACTGGCAAGCCCGCCGCGCTCTTGTGCACCTCCGGCTCGGCCTTGGCCCACTACCTGCCCGCTCTGATCGAGGCGCACCACGCCGAGCTCCCGCTCGTCGTGCTGAGCGCGGACCGCCCGCAGGAGCTCCAACACACGAGCGCGCCGCAGACGATTCATCAGAGCAATCTTTACGGACATTACGCCAAGCTGTTCATCGATCTCGGCGACGCGCGGGCCGACGACGACAATCTGCGGGCACTGGCGCGCAAGGTCGCCCAGGCCGTGCACGTCGCGCGCTCCGGCGCGCCCGGTCCCGTGCACCTCAACGTTCCACTACGCAAGCCGCTGGAACCCCAGGACGCGGTGACGCCCGAGCAGCGCTCGCTCTGTGAACGGGTGGACCGCGTCCTACAGAACGTGGTCGACCTGCCGCCGACCAAGGCGACGCCGTCCGACGCGGCGCGCACGGCGCTCGTCCGCAGGCTCGAGACGGAACCCTTGCTCCTTTTGTCGGTCGGACCGCTGAAGAGCGAGCTCGTGCAGCGCCTGGAGCACCTGGCGGCGGCGCACGACACTTACCTGTTTTCGGAGCTTCCGGGCGCAGCGGTCCCCGTCGAAGGCCTGGCCCGCTTGCTGGCCAAGGACGCGGAGCTTCCAGCGCCAAAAGTGGTCCTGCATTTCGGCCCCCCACCGCTCTCCGCTGCCTGGCAGGCTCGCCTCAAGGACCTCGAGGTCGAGCTCATCATCGTGGCCGCCGGCGAGTTCCCGGATGCCGGGGGTCACGCGAGCTCGATCTTGCAAGCCGACGTCGGTGAGTTTCTCACCCGCTTGGAGGAAGACCTGGCGGGCCTCTCGCCACCGGCTGGCCGAGCCGCCTTCACGCAGCGCCTGACGGAGGCGGCCGCCGCCATCGTGGAGCGCGTCGTGCGGGAGACGACCTTCGCAGGCTACCGGCCGCCGCCGAGCTCCCCGAGCGGTGTCCCGCTTCTGGCGGAGCCGGCTGCCGTGGCGCAAGTGCTGAGCGCGTTACCACCGTCCGTCGAGCTCTGCCTCGGCAATAGCCTGCCCGTGCGGCTCGCGAGCTGGGTGGGGCCCACCGTCCGATTCGAGGACGTTCACGTCCACACCCAGCGCGGGGCAGCGGGTATCGACGGCTTGATCGCCGGCGCGGCGGGGACGGCGGTCGCGGCCGCTCGTCCGACCCTGCTGCTTCTCGGCGACGTGAGTGCGGCGCACGATCTCTCCAGCCTGGCGCTCGCGCGTCAGGTTCAGCATCCCCTCTGCATCTGCGTTCTCGACAACGACGGCGGACGCATCTTCGACCATCTGCCCCTGGCCGCGACGCACGGCAAGAAGCCCGAGTTTCGCTACTGGCTGACGCCGCCGCGCATCGACTGGCAAGCAGCGGCCAAGGCCTACGGTGTTTCCTATCAATCCCCGACGCACCTGGACGGGATCGACCGGGCCGTGCAGAGCGCCCTATCGGAAAAGGGGTGCACGCTCCTCGTGCTCCGCACGGATTCCGAGAGCTCGCGCGCCTTGCTCCGGGCCTTCGGGCCCGCCGTGCGCGCCGAGGGAGGCCTCAATTGAACAGCGGCTCGCTCGTCGCCTTCCACGGCTTCACCGGCCACGCGGATGCATTTTCCTGTCTCGAGCTGGATCGGCATTTCGAGCGCTCGTTCGTTCCCACCTTGCTCGGCCACGGGCCGCGGCCAGAGGTGCTGGCCCCCACGTTCGAGGCCGAGGTCGAGCGGCTGGTGGCTGAGATCGAGCGGCTACCAGCGCCGCGCGTCTTACTCGGCTACTCGCAAGGCGCACGCTTGGCCCTGGGCGTCTTGACCCAGGCGCCCGAGCTCATCGAACGGGCGCTGTTGATTGCACCCCAGCCCGGGCTAAAGACCGACCAGGAACGTCGACAGCGACGCAGCCAAGAGGACGCCTGGATCGCCGAGCTCGAGGACCGCGGCGCCCCGGCGTTCGTCACGGCGTTCCGCCAATTGCCCCTGTTCGGCCCAGCCCCCGCTCCGGCCGAGCTCCGCCAAAAAGAGCCTTTTCGCTTCGATCACACGGCCCTAGGACTCGCGAACGCCCTCCTGGTCCTCGGCACCTCGTCGATGCCCAATCTGTGGCCCAAGCTCTACCTCGTGCAATGCCCGCTCGAGCTCTGGGTCGGCGAGCTCGACCGCAAGTACACGGCCGTCGCAGCAGCGATGACGGGAGAGCTCTGCCAAGCACGCCTTTTGACCTTCCCGGGCGCCCATCACAATCCTCTCTCCGACTGCACGGCCCTCGCGCGCGCAGAGTTCGAGGCGTGGGCCGCAGCATGACGCTCGCCGCCTGGGTCTTGGCGGCACGTCCGAAGACGCTCACCGCCGCTGCCGCACCCGTCCTGGTCGGTAGTGCCGTCGCCGCTCGCTACCAGCCGCTCGCTCCGGGGCCGACCGCGGCGGCGCTACTCGGCGCACTGCTCCTTCAGATCGCGAGCAATTTCGCCAACGACGTATTCGACTTCGAGAAAGGCGCGGACACCGAGGCCAGGCTCGGGCCCGTGCGTGCGGTGCAGGCTGGGCTCTTGTCGCCCGCGCAAATGAAGGCTGGTCTCGGCGTGGTCCTGGCCTTGGCTCTCGGCATCGGGGTCTACCTGACGACCGTCGCCGGTCCCGCCATCGTCGTCATCGGCCTCTGCTCGATGCTCGCGGCCGTCGCCTACACGGGGGGGCCCTACCCCCTCGGTTACCACGGGCTCGGGGATCTGTTCGTGTTCGTGTTCTTCGGACCGGTCGCAGTTTGCGGCACGGCGTTCGTGCACCTCGGCTCCGTTCCTTCCTTGGCAGTCCTCTACTCGCTGCCGCTCGGCCTGCTTTCGACGAACATCCTCATCGTCAACAACTTGCGGGACCACGCCACCGACCGCGGCGCTGGCAAGCGTACGACGGTGGTGCGATTCGGTCCGACCTTCGCTCGCGCTAGCTACGTGCTCAACTTGCTCCTTTCCTTCGCTCTCGTCGCGTGGTCGAGCGCCCTGGGTCACGTCGGCCGCTGGCCCTTGCTCGCGCTCTTGGTCATCCCACCAGCAGGCCTGGTGGCCCGGAGCGTCCTCCGCCGAGAGGGAGCCGCCCTGAACGAGACCCTCGCCCGCACGGCCCAGATCCTATTCCTGTTCGGGGCGAGCTTGGCTCTCGGTCTTTGGCTGGACGGGCAGCCGTGACGCGAACGCTCCAGGTCTCGCTGCATGTGGCCGAGCTCGACCCCACGCACGCGCCCCTGGAGACGAGCCGCGGGCCGCACGTGGGCCGCCCGACGCTGCTCTTCGGAGTCAGCTGGCCCGAGGGCGAGGTCTGGTCCGAAGCTTGCCCACTCACTGACTTCGGCACGAAGGGCGACCACATCGATCGCGCGCGGAGCGAGCTCCTGGGCCTCGACCCAGGTCTCGTGGGGGCATGGCTGGCACTCCCCGCCTTGGAGGCGCTCCGGCTGGGTTTCCAAGCGGCGCGCGAGCTGCAATCGCCCGCGGCCCGCCATGCGCTCGAGTGGGCGCTCGTCGAAGCCGTCGCCCGCTCGAATGGCACCGGACCCGCCGAAGTCGTGCAGGCTTGGCTCGACCGGACGAACCAAGCCTGGCCCGGACCACGTCAGGTTCTGCGCACCAGCGCGGTGCTCGATCTGCTCGCGCCCCACCTCGGCGTGCAAGCGCAGAAGCTCGCTTCTTTGGGCATCGCGACGTGGAAGCTCAAGTGCGGCCGCGACCTCTCACGCGAGCTCGCGGCGTTCGACGAGCTCGCCCGTCTGAACCTACCCGCTCGCGTGCGCTTGGATCCGGGGTGTGCTTGGTCCCTCCGCGAAGCCCTCGATTTCGTGCGCAGGGCGCAGGCTGCCTGCCAGCGCTCCCGCCTGAGCCTCGAGTTCGTCGAAGATCCGACCGCCGACCCGGGCGAATGGACCGAGCTCGCGGCCCTCGCGCCGCTGGCCGCCGACGAAATCCTCGCTCGGACCGCGCCCCCTCCGCCCGGCGCGACGAGCTTCTGGGTGCTCAAGCCCATGGTGCACGGAGTGAGCCACTTGCTCGCTTTGGCCGAGCTCGGCCGGGCACAGGGCCAGAAGCTCGTGCTCTCCCATGCGTTCGACGGTCCGTGGGCCCTGCGGGCCGCCTGTGAGCTCGGCTGCGTGCTGCAGATGCACGAGCACGCCGCGGGCCTCGGGCAGCACGTCGGTCTCGATGCGTGGCAGCCCGAGCTCCTCGCGCGCGCCACGCAGATCCGCGGCACGCGCTCTCCCCGCTCGGCCCTGGGTCCCGCGCGGCCCGACCGCGCCGTGCTGGTGGATGGGGGGCACATTGCCCGCGCGCCGGCCGCCCACTGGCTTTCGGCACGAATGGGGGCGAGCCAACCGAGCCGCGTCTGCTTGGACTTCCCGGGGCGCAGCATCACCTACGCTGAGCTCGGGACGGCACTGCTCGGGACGGCGCTGCCCAGGCCGGCGCGCGCAGAGTTCATCCCCATCGTCGCCGAGCCGAGCGAGGGGGCGATCCTAGCGCTCTTGGCTGCACTGGAGCACGGCATCCCCGCCCTGCTCTTGCACCCGAGCGCGACCGAAGAGTCACGCCAGAGCTCGATCGAACGCTGCAGGAGGCACCAAGCCGAGCTCTTGCCCGGCGACGCCGTCGTCGTGCCCACCTCGGGCTCCACGGCCGAGCCCCACCTCGTGGTGCACACGCAGGCATCGCTTTTGGCGGCCGTGGCGGCGAGCGCTGCTCGCCTCGGCGCACCGACCCCGAGCACGCGCTGGCTTCTGTCCTTGCCCTTTGCGCACGTGGGCGGACTCTCCATCCTCTTGCGCTGCCTCGTGGGCGGAGCTTGCGTCGTCGTACGCCCCCTGCCCAAGGCGCCCCGCGACGCCCTGCGCCTGCTGGACGAGCAGCGGGTGACGCACCTGTCCGTCGTGCCCACACAGCTCGGCCGCTGGCTGGAGGATCCGAGCTTCCGCTTCCCAGCTTGCGTCGAGCTCGTGCTGGTGGGAGGCGCCGAGACCCCCGAGCACTTGCGAGCGCTGGCCGCAGAGCGGGGCGCCCCGGTCCTCTACAGCTATGGACTGACGGAAATGGGCTCCCAGGTGGCGACGGAGCGCCCGCGCACGGTCGGAGCGCCGCCGTCCGGCACGAGCGTCGGTCCGCCTCTCGTTGGGGTGGACCTCGCCGTCGGCGGAGACGGTTGCCTGCGCGTCGGCGGCCCCATGTTGATGCGACGCTACCTGGGAGAAGAGGCTCCGCTCGAGGGCGGGCTGTTCGTCACCAGTGACCTTTGCCGGCAGAGTCCGGGCGGTGCGCTCACCGTGCTCGGACGAACCGATGATCTGATCATCAGCGGCGGCGAAAACGTGGCCCCGAGTGCCGTCGAGGCGATACTGAGCGGCACGCCAGGCGTGCGAGAGCTCGTCGTGATCGGTCGACCGAGCGCTCTCTGGGGGCACGAGGTGATCGCCGCCGTCGTACTCGACCAGGGCGCCGACAGAGCGCGCGCTCTCGAGCGACTGCAGGAGCTCGCCCAGGCCCGACTCGCGCCCTTCGCCCGCCCCAAGAGCTACCACCTGCTGAGCGCGCTGCCGTTCTTGGCTTCCGGCAAGATCGACCGCCGGCGCCTCGGGGCCGAGCTCTCCGCGCTCAAAACAGAATGATCGGTTCGAGCGCCAGAGCGATGCCGCGCGGGACCGCGCGGCGCTGAAAATCCTCGGGCGAGACGAACGTGTGCACGGTCTGCACGACGGCGCAAACCTTCCCGTCGCCCCGCACCACGCGAAATCCGAGCGTGATTTCGGAGTCCGCCACGATGGCGAGCACGAGCTCGACGCGAAGGTCGTCTCCGTAGCGAATCGGCGCTCGGTAGTCGGCCTCGGCGTGCCGGAGTGGCGCGGCGAATTGGCCCTCGCGCAGCACCGTCGGCAGGGGGAAGCCGACCTTGGCCAGGAAGCGTTCGTAAGCAAAGTGCGCGTAGTCGAAGATACGCGCGAAAAACACGATGCCAGCGGCATCGATATCCTGGAATCGAACGTCGACCGGAATCTGGAAAAGTGGCGGCCCGGCTTCGAAGAGCTGCTTGCGATCGAGGAGCTTCATCGGTTCTGGCGAGGCTAGCTAGACTCTTGCCAGTCGTCGACCTCACTGCCACCTTGCGCTCGCTCCCATGCGCGGAACTCGAGGCCAAAGGGCCGGCCTAGCCGCTTTCGCCTTGCTGTCCCTCGGGTCGGGACCGCTCCGCGCCGAGCCCGTGGTCGTCGACGTCCGTGCCGAGTCGGGCTTGCTCGGGCACTCGTTTCGCTACACCGATCCCATCGCCGACCATCGACCCGATCTCGCCGCGAGTCGCCCGCCGGACAACGTGGTTCCGGCGGCCTCGACCTTTCGGTTGCGCCTCGAATCCTATCCGCTCGCGGCCCTGACCAGTGCCTGGCCCGCCCTCATCGGGCTGCACCTCGATCTTTCCGGCAGTTTGCCCACGAGCGTGCGCGGCGGACCCGGTGAGCCCGCGCTCGGCTCGCAGACACTCGGCCAAGCCCAGCTGGGCGCACAGGTTCGCCTCGACTGGGGCAGCATCGAGCTCGTCCCACGCGCGGCGTGGGGCCTTCATGGCTCGTACTTGCACTGGACCGATCCCGCAGCGCCCCCCTTTCCGGACGTCACCTATTCGTATCTAGAGTTTGGAGCGCGCCTTCGCGCTCACCTGGACGCGCTGACGCTCGAGGGACGTCTCGGCGTCCGTCCGCTCCTGTCGCTGGGCGCGGTCGCCAGCCCTCAGTGGTTCCCGAACACGACCGGCATCGGCATGGTGGTGGGCGCCAGCGCAGGCTGGGCGTTCCACCCGAGCCTGTCCGTGCTCGTGAACCTGGACTTCACCCAGTACGGCCTCTCCTTTCAGCCGGACCCCACGGCGCCCCCGGAGCGCTACGTGGGCGGCGCCAACGATCAATCCGTGGCTGTCACGCTGGGACTTTGCTGGAGGCTGCCGAGCCCAGCGCGAGCGCGCTAGACTGCGCGTCCTGGATGCGATGAAGCTTTCGACCAACCCCAAGCACTGGACACTCCTGCTCATCGCGAGCCTTCTGACCGCGAGCCTGACCGTTCTGGGCTGCCGCGTGGATCCCCAGCCGTCCACTGGCCCCGCCGCCGAGACGGCGACCGGTTTGCGGCTCGGTAAGCCACTGCAGGGCCTGCCCAAGACGCCGCTGGCGGACATCCTCGATCACCCCGAGCGCTACGCCGACCGTACCGTGGCCGTCGAAGGCCTCGTGGCCCGCGCCTGCACCCGCAAAGGCTGCTGGATGGAAATCACCGAATCGGCCGGAGACCCTGCACGCGCCTGCCGGGTGACCTTCGACGAGTATGCGTTCTTCGTGCCCAAGGATAGCCCCGGCTCACACACCCGTCTGGAAGGCAAGGTCGTCACCTCGCGCATCAAGCCCTCCCACGTCGAACATCTGGAATCCGAGGGCGCGCGGTTTTCGAACAAGGACCCCGACGGCTCGGCGCTCGAGGTGCAGATCGTCGCCACTGGAGTCGAGCTCGAACGTCATGACCGGCCTGAAAAACGGCTCTAGGCGCTGGCTCCTGCCGCTCGGGCTCGTGGCCATCGCCTCGCTGTCCTCTGCGGCCTTCCCGAGCCAGGCGAGCCAGGCGAGCCAACCAAACGATGTGCCCGTCCCGGGCGACCGTCCGCTGCGTGTAGCTCACGCCCCGGCGGGCAGGCGCCAGGCGATCATCTACCTGCATGGCATGTGCGGCGACGAGAAAGGCGCAGATTCGTGGGCGGACGTGGCCACTCGGCACGGCACCCTCATCACGCTGCGCGCCGACGTGCCATGCGGCGACCGCCCGGGCTTCAAGTGGCCGAAAGAACCCGAGGCCATCCAGGCACGCCTGGAGCGGGCCCTCGCCATCGTGCGAGATTTACGCGGCGGCGAGCTCGACGACCAGGCTCCGATCTTGATCGGCTACTCGCAAGGCGCCCACCGCGCCGAGAAGCTCGCGGGCGCCTACCCGCATCGGTATCGGCTGCTCGCCCTGGGTGGTCCGCCCACCGCTGCTAGTCCCGACCGCCTGCGCCATGCGGATCGAGTCGCCATCCTGGGCGGCGAGCTCGAGGACACCTCCCACATGCTCGAGGGCTACCTCGATCTGTCGAGCAGCGGCATCGACACCGAATTTTTCACCCTGCCCCGGGCCGGGCACGGTGGTTACGGCCCCGAGGGGCGCCGCGTGATGACCGAGGTCTTTTCGTATCTGCTCGCTCCCAGGGCTCAGGCCGCGCGCCCGAGCTCGCGTGCCTCGGGCACTTCGCGCCGCCAAATCACGGCATCCATGAAGTAATGGTGCAGGTTCACGAACGCGACGAAGGCCGCTAGCCAAGGGGTTGGACCGAGCGCGCCCTGCTCGATCTCCTTGGGCGAGACGAACAGGTCGTCCAGAGCGCCCGGCACGACGTGAAACAAGGCGAGTCCGAGTGCGAGTGCGCCGGCAGCCAACAGGCCCAGCACGGTCCGGACGGAGCGAAAGTGCGGTGGCCCCACGTCTCGACGCGCTACGCCCGAGCGCTCGAGGTAGACGAAGTACAGGTATTGGAGCGAGTGCAGAGCGGGGATCACGTAGAAGAGCAGCGGATCGGCCGCCGCGTAGACCACCCACAACCAAGTCGTCAGCAGAAAGCAGCTGAGCGGCCCGAGCGGCGCCCATCTTCGCTCCCGCCGGTAGAAGGACACGAGGGCAACCCCGAGCCCGACAGCGCCCAAGGCAAACGGCACGAGCGCGGCAGTTTCGAACCAGGCTGGGTGCCGGAGCGAGTGATAGAGGACGCCTTGTTCGATCTGGGGCGCTCCCGGGTCGAACGGTGTCGCGCGTGCGTAGAGCCAGGCCGACAGACAGTGGAGGAGAAAGAGCCCGCGCTCGAGGCGGGAGAAGCGAACCCCGCGTCGCGCGGACAGCAGCAAAAGGACCCCGAAACCCTGCTTCACGTAGTGCCACGACACCAGGAAGAACATCAGCTGGAAGAGCAGCCCCAGGCCCTCGGCCCAGCGAGTCCCGAGACTCCAAGCGATCCAGCCGGCGAGAGCCAGCGGCGCAATAGCGCCCGCTCCCAAGTAACGCAGGCGCTGCCCGAACGAGAACTCGGTCGACAGCAGGCGCTCCCGCACGCGTCGATAGAACAGGAGATAGGTGACCGCGAAATGCGGATCGTTGATGACGTAGGCAGCGTGGAAGGCCAAAAAGCCGACGACCCACTCGGCGTCATCGACACCGAGTGTCCGCCTGAGCAGCCAAAACGCAGGCAAAAGCAGCAGGGTGAGACCACCCGTGAGCAGGAACTCGGTCTTCCGGGCGCTGATCAAGCCTGGTGCGCGATCTCGGGCGCCGTCTGGTAGAATTTGTTCCGCGCCGGATCGTTGAAGCTCTTGTAGTCGATGTAGAGCGGCGTGACTTCGCTCTTGCCATCCTTGTAGCGCAGGGTGGCCGCCATCGGCACGACCGAGCGGTAGCTGCTGTCGAGCGGCAGGTCGTGGTTGTCCATGCCGCCCGAGGAGAACACCGTGAACAGCGTCAGCTGCGGTTGGTCGTAAACGATGCGGAAGCCCTCTTCCACCTTCTCGTGCCCGCGGAAGATGGTGTGGCAGCCGATCCTCTGCAGAAACGCCTGCGCCTGCAAGCGCCCGAACGGAAAGCGCGACGATTGATCCTGCAGGGCTGCCGGGATGACGTCGGCAGTCGATGGATCGCTCCACATCATCTGGAAGCGCACGTCCCAATCGTTCAAGGCCGACAGGTCCTTGAATTTCTCCTTGATCGTGTGGTCCTTCGGGATGCCGCCGTGCACGAACAAGAACTTCTCGAACAGAAAGGACGTCGGCAATGCATCGAAGAGCTGCACGTAGTGGTGGAACACGTCCTCGGAAAAGTGGGGCTTGAGCGTGTTCATGGCCTCCGAGGGGCGCACCGCTCCGAACACCTTGCCCTGGTGCTCGATGTAGTACTCGTGGTTCCCGCGCAGGACGTACACGTGCTCGGGCGCCTTCAGATAGAGCTGCAGCACGGAACGCAGCACGCCCTGATAGCTGAACATGCCGCGGTCGATGTAATCGCCAAGCAGGACGAGCTTGGGGCACACGCTACCCTCGGGATTTTTCTCGTAGGCGGCGACCTTCTCGAAGAAGTTCGTCTGGTGAACGACGGCCTTCAGGCAGCTGTAGCAGCCGTGCAAATCCCCGATGACCGTCAGCTCGTATTCCTTGCCGCGCTCCGGAGCGAGGAGGCAGACGTGGCCGTCCATGAACTGCGTGCCGGGTGAAAACTCGTCGACGGTCTTTTTGCCGCTCAGCTTGTTGCGACCAAAAACGCGCTCCTGGGACAAGACGCCGATCACCCGGTCCATCAGCTGCCTGTCGCTCGCCACCTGCTTGGTGAGCGCCGTCGGATTGGCCGAATAGTGCTGCTCGAACTGGTCGAAGAACGGGATATCTCGTTCGGCGGACTTGAGCCGAGCCGGTGTGGACACCGCTAGTGGCTTTTCGCCGTGATCTTCCTCGAGCTCGATCCCGAGATCCGAGTTGAGCAGATCCGCGAGCTCGCCCCGAAACTTCGCCTCCGCGGGATGGACCACGCCATCAGCGCCGATCAGCTCGTCGATGGTTTCCATCAACTGCTCTTGGTTGGCCTCGTCGAACGACTTGAAGATCTCGAAGCAGCGGAGCTTCAACTTGGCGTGAACGAAGGTGTCTTGCTCCTCGCCCTCGGCCACGGCCTCCGTGAAGAGGTCCTTCACCTGGCGGTCGATCTCCTCGAACACCTCCAGAAAGTGCGCGGCGTATTTGTGGGTGAGCTCGGCGGCGATGTGGGCCTCGACTCCGGCACTCGACACGCGGTGCCCGACCAGCTGCCGGATGTAGTCGCGGACGAAGTCCTTCTCGCTGCTGTCGAAGTCGCCATCGATGTACCCGAACGTCGTCAGGTAAAAGATGACGGCCCGCATCTGCTTCTCGGCTTCGTCCCCGTCCGTGCTGAAGGTGAGCATCTGGCGAGAGTAACGCCGACGGCTCGGGAGGCGAAAGGCCCCGCTGGGGTGGACGGGCCCCCAACCTTGATCTAGCAGGACTGCCCCCGGCTCAGCGCCCAACCTTTTCCGATGATCAACGTTCGAAAGCTCGGCAAACGCTTTGGACCCAAGGTCCTGTTTTCCGGTGTGAGTCTGCAGCTCAATCCGGGGCAGAGGTATGGCCTGGTAGGCGCCAACGGCAGCGGCAAGACGACGTTCCTGAAAATCCTCACTCTGGACGAGAGCGCCGACGAGGGCGAAGTGGCGTTCGGACGCGAAGTCCGCCTGGGTTTTTTGCGTCAAGATCAGTTTTCGGAAGACGGAGCGCGCATCGTCGACGTCGCCATGCGCGGCGACCCAGAGGTCTTCGCGGCGCTCTACGAGCTCCAGCACGCGGAGACGGATCTCGATCCTCACCGCGTCGCGGCCCACAGCGAGCTCTTGGCCCATCGCGACGGCTACACGCTCGAAGCGCGGGCACGCGAGATCCTGGTGGGCGTGGGCATTCGACCGGACGTCCTGGATGAGCCGCTCGGCACGCTGTCCGGCGGCTACAAACTGCGGGTGCTGCTAGCCCAGGTGCTCACGGGTCGACCGGACGTCCTGCTCTTGGACGAACCGACCAACCACTTGGACATCCTGTCGATCCGCTTCTTGGAGAAGTTCCTGGCCGACTATGCGGGCACGGCGGTGATCATCTCGCACGACCGGCGCTTCTTGGACGCGGTCAGCACGCGCATCCTGGACGTCGACTACGAAACGGTGACGGACTACCCCGGCAACTACAGCGCCTTCGTGACGGCCAAGGCAGAGCGGGCCGCCCAGAAACAGACCGAGATCGAGCGCGCGGAGAAGCTCGTGGCCGAAAAGCGTGCGTTCGTCGAGCGCTTCAAGGCCAAGGCGACCAAAGCACGCCAGGCGCAGAGTCGCGCCAAACAGATCGAGAAGATCGAGATTGAAGAGGTCAAGCAGAGCTCCCGGCGAGCCCCGAGCTTCCGCTTCACCATCGAGCAAAAGACGGGCTTGGATGTGCTCGGGGTGAGAGGCCTCTACAAGGCGTACGGTGACAAGCACGTGCTGCGCGACGTGTCCTTCGCCGTGCGCCGGGGCGAGCGCGTCGGGATCATCGGACCGAACGGCATCGGCAAGTCGACCCTGCTCAAGATCGTGACCGACCACCTGCGGGCCGACCGCGGGGAAACGACGCTCGGGGCCAACGTCAACATCGGCTATTTCGCTCAGGACCACCGCGACCTACTCGACAATCCCGCCCTCACGCCGCTCGATTTCGTGTGGAACGCCGTCCCCGGCGAGACCTCGGCCGCCGTCCGCGGCCAACTCGGACGGCTGCTCTTGTCGGGGGACGAAGTCGAAAAGAAAGTGACGGCGCTCTCAGGCGGCGAAGCGGCGCGCCTCGTCTTCGCTCGGCTTGCCGCGACGAGGCCGAACGTGCTCGTCCTGGATGAACCCACCAACCACTTGGACCTCGAGTCGATCGATGCGCTCGCAGGCGCGCTCGTCAAATACGAGGGAACGCTGCTCTTCGTCTCCCACGATCGCTGGTTCGTCTCGCAGGTCGCCACCCGCATCATCGAGCTCTTGCCCGACGGCTACCGTGATTTCCCCGGCACGTTCGCCGAGTACCTCGAGCGCGACGGCGACGATCACCTGGACAGTCAGGTGGCCTGGGCTGCCGAACGCAAACAGCAGAGCACCGCGGCGGCCGCTGCTTCCGCCCCTTTGCCCGAGCTCGACCAAAAGGAGCGCCGGCGCCTGGCGAATCGCAAAAAGGCGCTGCCCAAGAAGCGCGACGAGATCCTCGAGCAAATCGACGAGCTCGAGGCCGCCAAGGGCGCACTGCACGCTCGCTACTCGGACCCGGAATTTTACACCACGACCACCCCGACCGAGCGCGAGGAGTTCGGGCGGACGGCGGCCGAGCTCGAAGCTCGCCTGGCGGCGGCGCTGGCCGAATGGGAAGCCATCGAGACCGAGCTTGCGGCCAGTCCCTGAGGGTGCATCCTGAAGTCATGACTTCTTGGTCCGCGCAGGCTCGCGCCCGGCTTCGGCTCGGCTGGCTCGCGCTGCCCATCCTCCTGGCGATGGGCTGCCAAGGCGGCCTCGTTCCGGGCGATGCCGGTGGCAGTGGCGGACAGAGCGCCAGCGGCGGTCACGGACCAGCCGCGGGCGGTCAGTCGAGCGGGGGCGAAACCCCGGGTGACGGCGCAAACACCGGCGGACAGAGCGCGACCGATGCTCCCGAGGAGCTCGGTGGCTCGTCCAGCAGCGGTGGCTCGTTCAGCACTGGAGGCGTTCCAGGCGCCGGAGGCAGCTTGGGCCGGACCGGCCCCTGCTACGACGAGCCATGCGACACCTACTGCGTCGGCAGCTGCGCCGACGGCTTCGTCTGTGATCCCGAGCCGGTTTCCTGCACGGGCGCCATCACCACCTGGTGCGGCTGCGACGGCGAGACGTTCACCACACCGAGCGGCTGCCCCACCAAGGCCTACGACTACGGGGGCGCCTGCACCGATGAGGGCGCGAGCTACGACTGCAATCCGGATCACATCGTCTGCTTGCCGATCGTCGCGCCCGAGCCCTGCCCCGACGGCGAGGTGTATTCGGTGATCAGCAGCTGTTACGGCGACTGCGTGCCCATCGACCACTGTGCCTGCGACTCAGCCGACGATTGCCCCGACCTGAGCGAGGCGGACGAATACACCTGCCACAATAGCGCGGGACGCTGCGGTCCCTGGGTGCACTAGTTCGGCTGAGCTCAGCCCCCACCAACACTCAGCCGCCGCCAACAAAGTGGACGATCTCGAGCTTGTCCCCGGGGGCGAGGCGCGTGGTTTCGTGCTCGGCGCGCGGCACGACCTCCACGTTGCGCTCGACCGCCACGGGCCCGTCGATGCCCAGGTGTCGAACCAGCTGGGCGATGGTGAGGCCATCGGGAACGTCGGCCATTTCCCCGTTCAGCAGGAGCTGCATGCGCCCGGGACTCTACAACAAAATCCGCCGCCGAGCGGCCCGCCAGCGGCGGATTTTTCCCGGTCCGGCCGAGTCGAGCTACATTGAATCCGATGGCTGGCTGGCTGCTCAGAATCGGGCTCCTGCTCGGGACGACCGTGCTCGGCGTCGTCCTCGGGCTCGCGGTCACGAAAGCCCCCGCCGTCACGCTCGTTCTGGACGGATCCGTCTATGCGGTGACGCCGGGCGACCGAGCCGAGCTCGTCCGGGTCCTCGAGACCCGAGCCCGACGCCGCGCGCTCGAGCCGATCTACCTGGAGACGCCGGAGGAAACTTTCGAGTTCGAGGCCGGGTCCCTAGGCTTTTCGCTCGACCTCGAGCGCGCAGAAATCGAGCTCGGGCACCTGCTCCAGCGGGCCAGCCGCACGCACGACGCTGACGTCACCCGCTGGCTCTCCCGGCGCGCCCGACTGACCACGCCCAGCGTGCGAATGGCCCTGCCGAGCCGGTTCGATGAGGTCGCGGCTCGTCGCACGCTCGAGCGCCTGGCAGTCGTGGTGGACCGTCCCGCGCAGGATGCACTCTTGCTCATCGACGAGCACCGCATCGTGCCGAGCGAGCGCGGCGCGAAGCTCTCGGTCAGTGCGACGCTCGTGCGCCTCGCGCACTTCGACGTTCGGACCAGTAGCGCCCTGGCTGCCGCCGTGGACATCGAAGAGCCGCAGGTCAGCGAGGAGGATCTCCTGCCCGTGGACGTGACGCGAGTCCTGGCCACGTACGAAACGAGCTTCGCCGGCAAGGCGGGACCGCGCGCGGTCAACATTCGGCAGGCGGCCAAGCTGCTCGACGGCGCGCTGATTTTGCCCGGAGAAACGCTGAGCTTCAACGCCCAGGTCGGCAATCGCGTGCACGGGCGCGGCTTTGTCGATGCTCCCGTCATCGTCAACGACGAATTGGAACAGGATGTCGGCGGTGGCGTCTGTCAGGTGGCCACGACCCTGCATGCTGCCGCTGTCTACGGCAATTTGGTCATGCAGAGCCGCCGCAGCCACAGTCGGCCGAGCGGCTACGCTCCGATTGGACTCGATGCCACCGTCATCGACGGCAAAGTCGACCTCCTGATCCAAAATCCGTACGACGAACCGATTCTCGTGCACACCACGTTTCCCAGCCAATACAAGCTGCGCGTGGAGCTGCTCGGGCGCCTACCCTCGGCCAAGGTCGAGCACGCAGCGATCGTGACCCACACCGAACCGTTCGGACGGCGCGTTTGGTACAAGACCGAGCTTTCGCCCGGCGCCTTCGAGAGCAAGCAGAACGGATCCCTCGGTATGGACGTCACGAGCGTGCTCAGGATCACGCTCGAGGACGGCACGGTCGAGCGCCGCACCTACTTCTCGAAGTACTATCCGGTGCCAGAAGTGTTCTATGCCGGACCCGGCACACAGGTGACGAACCTGCCGCCGATGCCCGACGGTGCGACCGGCCTCACCGTCGATGGGGAGGAGGTGGCGCACGGCGCCCGGGCCCCCAGTGGGCCTCTGACGGACGAATCCGTCCCGTCCCTAGAGGACGCCGATGGTCTGGCTCGTGAAGCGCCAGCCCGCGGCTGACTCGCGGGCCCAGCCCGGTTGATCACACACGCTCCTGCCGCTAGCAGGGGGCACGAGCATGCGTCCTGTCGTTCCAAGGCCCCGGCTCGCGCTCCTTGCGCTCGCCCTCCTCGCCGTGGGCTGCCCCTCCGAGAAGCAGAAGGTCGCGCCGGTCGGCGGAAGCGATGGTGCCACCGCAGTCGACGTGGGCCAGGAGTCCGCAGCAACCAAGCCCGGGCCGCCAGCCTTGTCGACCGTGCTCGTGCCGCATGGAGATCTGGACCTGCCCTCGCCGCCCGGAGCACCCCTCCTGGCCAGCACGTCCATCGCCGCCACCATCTACGCGGTTCCCAACACCGATGGCCGACGCTTGGGCTACGTACGGCTCGGTCAACGCGTGGCGCGTGACCCAGGGCCGAGCGCCGGGCGGGGCTGCAAGGGCGAGTGGTATCGCGTCTACCCGCTCGGGTTCATGTGCACCGACGAGACCACGACAGACCTCGAGTCTCCGCTCGTGCGCGCAGCCGCGGTCGGCCCCGATCTCAGCAAGCCCTTGCCCTACAAGTACGGCTTCGTCCGCGCGACGGCGCCGCAGTACCTGCGCATTCCGAGCAAGAAGGCGCAAGTCGAGGCAGAGTTCGGCCTCGAGGAGCACTTGGTCTGGTACGCGGAGCACAAGGCCGAAGTGCAGACGGCGGTACTCGGGGCCAACGACGTGCCGCTCGATGCGCGCGGTGTGGCGGCGCCTGGTCTCGAGCTCCCCGCTGGCTTCAAGAAGTCGACCGAGCTCGATCTGGCCGAGCTCTTCGGTGCCAAGACGCCAGCGGACACGGCGCCGTTCTGGCTGCCCGGCAGCGAGCGCACGATCCCGAACGTCTCCGACTTCAAGGTACCCGAATACGCGTGGTTCGCCGATCGGGTGAGTCGCCATACAGGCCTGTCGTTCGTTGGCTCGTTCGAGGCCGAAAGTGAGGGAATGCGGCGGCGGTTCGGCATCACCGTGGACCTGCGGCTGATCCCAACCAGCAAGGTCAAACCGGACACCGCCTCGGACTTCCACGGCATCGAGATCCGGCCCGGCATGCACCTCCCCTTCGCCTGGGTGCTCAAGCGCGACGTCACGCTCTTCAAGCTCATCAAGGGCCAGGACCGCGTCGCCCCGGCCGAGCCCGCCCCACGGCGCGCGCTCGTGCTCCTCTCAGGGGCAGCCCGCATCAAAGCCGGGCAGCGCTACTACCAGACCCTGGCGGACGGCTCACGCTGGCTGGCCGCCGCCGACATCGGCATCGTGCATCTGCCGGACGTGTGGCCCGAGGCCGCCGAACAGGGAAAAAAGTGGATCGACATCTCGCTCGGCCAGCAGACCCTGGTGCTCTACGAGGGCAAGACCCCGCGCTACGCGACGCTCGTGTCCACGGGCAGAGATCGCTTCGGCGACCCGGAAAAGGAGCTGGCAACGCCGATGGGTGAGTTCACGCTCCAGAGTAAGCACATCGCGGCGGCGATGGACTCAAACGAGAATTCGAGCGTCGCGGGCGGCCAGAAAACGCGCGGACCGGGCCTCGACGCCGAGGCACTCGCGACCATCGATCGGATCAAGCAGGCCGTGGCCGCCGGCCGGAAGCTGTCGGACGAGGACAGCCGCCGCTACAAGAACATCGAGAAAGGGCGCCACCCGGAGTACGGCGTCACCCAGCGCCGCGGCGGCGGCACGTTCGAATTGCGCGACGTGCCGTGGATCCAGTACTTCAGCAAAGGCTTCGCGCTGCACGGCGCCTATTGGCACGACGTGTTCGGCATCCCGCGCAGCCACGGCTGCATCAATCTGGCCCCCATCGACGCGCGCATCGTCTTCAACTGGACGGACCCGCCGGTGCCCCCCGGCTGGCACGGCCTGAACATCGGCAGTGACATGGGCGAGCCGACCGCAGTGCACATTCGTCGCTGACGAAGATTCCCCCGCCGAAGCCGCATGGCTCGGGCGGGGGGTGGCCCGATCACGCGCACGTGATGGTGAAGTTGTGCAAGTGGGTGGTTGCGGTGTCGTCGCCTTCCACCGTGAGCGTCCCCGTGTCCTTCAGCGTGGTCCACATCGCTTCGGTGATGGTGACCGGATGCGTGTGGGGGGTCGCGCCCTGATCCAAGCCGGCCGTGAGGGTTATTTGCACCCCGGCCTCGATCATCTCGTTCGTCACTTCCAGCGGGTGCTGGTGAAAGACGTTGTCGTCCACCGACTCGCAGGTGACGGCCGTGCCGGCGCCGCCGGCTCCCGCGCCGCCCGTGCCGCTGCCGCCGGTTCCCGCGCCGCCGGTTCCCGCACCGCCCGTGCCGCTGCCGCCGGTGCCTGCACCACCGGTGCCGCTACCACCAGTGCCTACGCCGCCCGTGCTGGTGCTGCCACCCGACGGGCCGCTGCCGCCCGTGGCGCCAGCGCCCGTACCCCCGGTCGAACCACCGGCGCCTGGCGTGCCGCCGCTGCCAAGACCGCCGCCGGCACCCGTCGTGCCGCCGCTGCCGCCTGCGGTCGAAGTTCCATCCGAGCAGCCCAGCGCGAAGCCGCCCACGATGCCTGAGGTCGCAACGATCAAGTCCCGTCGTTTCATGGCCGCGAAGATGCCTGAACAGCGGAACAAAGGGAGGGGAGCGCGTTCGAAAAACAACGCGAACCGTGCGCTCGCCCCAGTCGAGGCGGAAATTTAAATGGCTCAGATTCCCGTAGAAATCTGAGCCATTTCATCCGCGTTCGGGCACGCCTTCCAGCAACGCCCGACCGAGCCTTTAGCCGCAGGTGATCGTGTACTGGTGGACGTGGTCGGTACCCGCCGACGTCGAAATCGACAAGACGTCGACCGTGCCCGCGGTCTTCAGGGTCGTGAAATCCGCGGCGGTGACCAGCACCTCGTGAGTGTGCGGCGTCGCCCCATCCGACGAAGTGACATAGGTCTTGTCCGTACCGGCAGTCACATCCGCCGGCGGGACCACCAGTGTGTGCTGATGCGGCAAGGCGGGATCCGTCGTCTCGGGCGCGGTGACGTCGGTGCAATCCACGCCACCACCGCCGCCGGTGCCCGCACCGCCGGTGCCGCTGCCGCCCGTGCCTGCGCCACCGGTGCCGCTACCGCCCGTGCCTGCGCCGCCGGTGCCACTGCCACCCGTGCCTGCGCCACCGGTGCCGCTACCGCCGGTGCTCGTGCTGCCGCCTGACGGGCCACTGCCGCCGGTGGCGCCACCGCCGGTGCCCCCGGTCGAGCCGCCGGAGCTCGTCGTGCCACCGCTGCCGACGCCGCCGCCGGTCCCGGTGGTGCCGCCGCTTCCGCCCGTCGTTGAGGTTCCGTCGGAGCAGCCCAAGGCGAAGCCGCCGACGATGCCCGAGGTCGCCAAGATCAAATCACGTCGCTTCATGGCGGCACGATGCCTCAACTCGCGACAAAAAGGGGAGAAAAGCGCGTGAAAAGTATTCCGCAGTACCACCTTGCCTCAGCCGAGGTGCAATTTTATCCCGGCCCCTCGCCCAGGTTGCCAACCGGAAACGCGCGCGCTGCCTGGAAGGCTCGGAACGAACCGGCAGCCTGCGATTGCTGAGCCATTCGCACCCCCGGTGGACACACGCTCACGCGGGCAGCACGACGGTGCCATCCTGGTCACGGGCCAGGCGCACGTACTTTTGGGCAGTGGCGCGTCCCCACCCCATCTCGTCCTCCCGCAGGGGCCGCACGACCCGGGCCGGGCGTCCGAGCGCCAGCACGCGGGCTGGGATGACCGTGCCTACGGTGACGAGGGAACCAGCACCGATGATGGATTCTTCACCGATCTCGGCGTTGTCCATGAGGATCGAGCCCATGCCGATCAGCGCGCCGCGCCGAATGAGGGCACCATGCACGATGACGCCGTGGCCGAGGCTCACGTCGTCCTCGATGATGGAGGTGGAGAGGTCCTCGGTCAGGTGAATGCAAGAGAGATCCTGCACGTTGACCCGGGCACCGATGCGCACCGCGCCCACGTCGCCGCGGATGACGCTGCCGTACCAAACGTTCGTGTCTTCGCCGAGCACGACGTCTCCGATCACCGCCGCGGTCTCGGCCAGCCAAACACCTTGCCCGAGCGTCGGCGCGACATCTCGATACTTTTTGACCAGCCCCGAGCGCGGTTTCAACCCTGGCCTCCCGTTGCAAGAACCGGCAAGGACCGCCGACTTGTCACTCGGCTGCCGTCCTTGCCTTCGACGCGGACGGCCGGGGCCGGCGTCTCGGGCGCGGCGCGAAGCACGGCTGTGGGCCTGCCCAAGAGCGAGTTCTTGTAAGCCTGCTCGATGTCCGCGCGGACCACGCTGCCCGCCGCCACTCCCGCGAGCTCCCCCGCCAAATGGACGATCTCGTTGCGCTCGCTGCGGCCGTACAGACCGCCCCGCTTGTCCAGGCCCTCGACGAGGACCGTGACCGAGCTCCCCACGAGGGAGCTCAGGTGGCGCGCCTTGAACACGTCGACCTCGGCGAACAAGCGGGCGAGCCGGCGGCCTTTCTCCTCCTCACTGATGTCGTCCGCCAGGCGCTCGGCCGGCGTGTACGGGCGGACCGAGTACTTGAAGCCGAACAGAGCCACGAAGCCGACCCGCCGAACGAGCTCGAGGGTGCCTTCGAAGTCTTCCTCCGTCTCACCGGGGAAGCCGACGATGATGTCGGTCGACAAGGTCAGCCCCGGCAGGGCGGCGCGCAGCGCATCGGTGCGCTCCACGTATTCGGCGGCCGAATAGCGCCGGAGCATGCGCCGCAGCACCGCGTCGCTGCCCGATTGCACCGGCATGTGCACGTGCTTGGCCAAGACGTCCAGGCGGGCATGTGCGTCGATCAAAGCCGGCGTCAGGTGGCGCGGATGAGGGCTCGTGTAGCGCAAGCGAACGAGGTCGGGGACGGCGCAAGCGATGGCGAAGAGCAGCGCAGGAAACTCCGTCTCGTCGGCGCTGGCCAGGGAGCCACGCGTGCGCGCCCAGGGATTGTGAAGCGGGGCCGCTCGGCGCTCGAGCTCGGCGCTCGGATCGAGGTAGCTATTGACCGTTTGCCCGAGGAGCGTGATTTCACGCACCCCGCTGGCTACCAGACGCACGCATTCTTCGACGATTTCTGCCGAAGGGCGGTAGCGCTCCGCCCCACGCGTGTGCGGCACGATGCAGTAGCTACAGCGTTCGTTGCAGCCTTTCATTACCGTCACGTAGGCGGTCACCAGCTCCCCCGCTGCCGGGGTGAAGGGCAAGAACGAAGGGCTCTCCAGGTCGAAGACCGTGCGCACCTGGGGCCCAGCCCCAAGCTCGACGTCGGCGAGGAGGGTCGGCAGCTCGGCGATGTTGTCCGGGCCGAGAATGACGTCGATCTCCGGCATCGCTTGACGCAGGCGCTCGCCTTCCTGTTGAGCGACGCAGCCAGCCACCGCGATCACCAAGGACGGTCGCTCCGCCTTGAGGAGGCGTAGCCGGCCGACCTCGCTGCGCAGCTTCTGTTCGGCCTTCTCCCGGATGCTGCAGGTGTTGAGCACGATCACGTCGGAGCTCTGGGTGTCACCGGCCCGCGCGTAACCGGCACGCTCGAGCACCTGCTCCATGCGCTCCGAGTCGTGCACGTTCATTTGGCAGCCGAATGTAACGACGGAGTAGCTGGGCATGGCAGGAGCCTGAGCGAGGCGCTCGGGCGCCGACGCTAGCAAAGACTCCCCCGACAGGCGAAGATTGCCCGCATGTCGACGTCTGCGCTCACGCTCCCCGACCTTCTGGCCCGCTCGGTGCACCTCTTCGGTCCCCGTGACGTGCTGGGCACACGGGCTGGCCGGCGATTTCGTTGGATCCACTATCGGGAGTTCGGCGCCCTGGTCGACCAGGCCAAGCGGGGGCTCTGGCTGCGCGGAATCCGCCACGGCGACCGCGTGGCCATCGTGGCCAACAATCGGGTCGAGTGGGCGGTGTTGTCGTTCGCGGTGCACGCGCTCGGGGCGGTGTTCGTGCCCATGTACGAGGCGCAAGCCGCCAGCGATTGGGAGTTCATCTTGGCCGATTCGGGGGCCAAGCTCGCCTTCGCTTCCACGGCGAGCCAAGCATCGACCCTGCGCGGCATGCGAGCACGCTTGCCAGCGCTCGAGGCCGTGCTCACCCTCGACCTCGGCGGCGACGATTCCTACGAAGAGCTCCTCTCGGCCGCGGCCAATGCACCGGGCTTGGTCGATGCACCCGGGCCAAGCCCCCGCGATCTGGCCACGCTGATCTACACCTCGGGCACGACCGGGCTACCGAAGGGCGTGATGCTCAGTCACGAAAACATCACGAGCAACGCGGCCGGTGCCAGCCAGCGTTTCGACTTCGGGCCCAGCGACCGCTCGCTGGCGTTTTTGCCCTGGGCGCACGCGTTCGGCCAAACCGCCGAGCTCTACAGCTTGCTCTACATCGGGGCCTCGATGGCCATCTGCGACGACAATTCGCAGATCACCGCCCTGCTCGGGCTGGTGCGCCCCACCGTCCTCATCGCAGTGCCGCGGATCTTCAACCGCGTCTACGAGGGTGTGCAAAAACAGCTTTCGGCCAAGCCTCTGCCCGTGCGCAAGGTGATCGAGCTCGGCATCACTGCTTCGGCCAAGGCCCGCCGCGGTGGCGAGCTGAACCTGGCCGAGCGCGCGGTGCAGCGCCTCGCCGATCGGCTGCTCTTTTCCAAGGTGCGCGAGCGCATGGGCGGCCGCCTGCGCTTCGTCGTCTGCGGGAGCGCGGCCCTCAGTCCCCAGGTCGCGACGTTCATCGATGCCTTGGGCATCGACGTGTTCGAGGGTTACGGCCTCACGGAAGCCAGCCCCGTCGTTTCCTGCAACTATCCCGGCCACCACAAGATCGGCAGCGTTGGACCCGCATTTCCGGGCATCATCATCAGCATCGATCGCGCAGTCACCGGGGACGACAAGATAGGGGAAATCCTGGTCAGCGGTCCGAACGTGATGCTCGGCTATCACCGGCGACCCGAAGAAACGGCGGCCACAGTCACGGCCGACGGGCGACTACGCACCGGCGACATGGGCTACCTCGACCAGGACGGCTTCCTCTTCATCACTGGTCGCATCAAGGAGCAATACAAGCTCGAGAACGGCAAGTACGTCGTGCCCTCCCCGCTCGAAGAGGAGCTCAAGCTGTCGCCCTACGTGCTGAACGTCATGCTCTACGGGGACAACAAGCCCTACAACGTGGCGCTGGTCGTCATCGACGAGGCCGCCGCCCTCGCCTGGGCCCAGAAACAGGGCCACCGCCTGACGGACCCGCTCGCGGACCCGGCGCTGAAGAAGCTCGTCCTGTCCGAGCTCGAGGCCCTAGCCCAGGGCTTCAAAGGCTACGAGAAACCCCGAGACGTCCTGCTCTCGAAAGAGGACTTCACGCAGGAAAACGGCCTTCTCACCCCCAGCCTCAAAGTCAAACGCAAGAAAGTACTCGAGAAATACGGCGCCGCCCTCGAGGCACTGTACCGCTCACCGCCGCCGAGCTAGCGCAGCAGCGACCCTATTTTCAGCGACTTAGGTGCGTGCTCGGACATTCTTGACAATTCCGATGTAAGAATGCAAATTCTCGTCCGTGAAGCTGTCGAGCAAGGGTCGTTACGCGGTGCGCGCGCTGTTCGACATCGCTTTCTACAACGACGGCCAGCCGACGCAGGTCAAGGACATCGCCGAGCGCCAGGGCATCCCGCCTCGGTTTTTGGAGCAGATCTTTCAGGATCTCAAGCGCGCCGGAATCGTCGGCAGCAAGCGCGGCCCCCAAGGGGGCTACCTGCTGGCGCGCCCGGCCAGCGAAATCGCCTTGGGCGACGTGGTGCAGACCATCGAGGGGAAGGTGCTGCTCAGTGAATCTGCGAGCAAAGGCGGCCCACGCGTGCGGCGGCTCGAGGCCGTCTCGAGCGAAGGCCAGCGCGTGACCGACGCCGTGTTCGAAGAGCTCTCGGAACGCATTGCGGCCTGTCTGAACGGCGTCACTCTGGCCGATGTCTGCAAGAAGGCGGACCAACTCGGCATCCGCCGCCCCGGCGCCGAGGGGTACATGTATTTCATCTGAAGCCCCGGATCCTGGACGATGTCACCCCCGGACGAACTTCTTCCCCACACGCCCCGGCACCTGATCTACGAGGACATTCTCGACCTGGTGCACGACACCCCGTTGCTCGAGCTCGGTCGCTTCGAAGCTGATCCACTGCGTGCACGCGTGCTCGCCAAGTGGGAGGCGCAGAGTCCCGGCGGCTCGGTCAAAGACCGCATCGCCCTCGGCATGATCGAGGAAGCCGAGCGGCAGGGGCTCTTGGCACCGGGCGGCGCTGTCATCGAGCCCACCAGCGGCAACACCGGCATTGGCCTGGCTTTGGTGTGCAGGCAGCGCGGCTACCGCTGCATCCTGACGATGCCGGAAAGCATGAGCCTGGAGCGACGCGCACTGCTCAAAGCCTACGGTGCCGAGCTCGTGCTCACGCCCGAGGCCGACCAGATGCAGGGCGCCGTCGACAAGGCAGAGGAGCTCGGCCGGGACTTACCCGGCGCCTTCTTGCCGCATCAGTTCGACAATCCCGTCAACCCGAGCACCCACTACGAGCGCACGGCCCGCGAGATTCTCGTCGCCCTCGGTGGCACGGCCCCGACGGCGTTCGTCGCCGCAATTGGGACCGGCGGCACCATCAGCGGGGTCGGTCGGCGACTGAAGGAGCTGTCCCCGGCCTGCCGCGTCATCGGCGTCGAGGCGAAAGCGTCGGCGACCATTTCGCGAGGCGAGCGCGGGCCTTCGAAGATTCAGGGCATCGCGGCCGGTTTCGTGCCCAAAAACTACGACGGGTCCGTCGTCGACGAGATCCGCACCGTGACCGACCGCGTTGCGTTCGAGACCAAGCGTACGCTCGGCCGCGTCGAAGGGTGCTTGGTCGGCCTTTCGGCGGGCGCCAATGTCCGCGTGGCGGTCGACGTCGCGCGGGAGCTCGGCCCGAGCGCTACGGTGGTGACCGTCCTCTGCGACACGGGAGAGAGGTATTTCAGCCTGGATGAGTACTTCAAGAGCGAGTCGTGATCCGAACGCGATCGCCCTGGTCGTGGGCGTCGGCGGCCTGGGTTGTCCCGCAGCCTTGGCTCTGGCTCGGGCCGGCGTGCGCTTGCGGCTCTGCGACGACGATCGGGTCGAGCTCACCAACCTGCACAGGCAAATCCTGTTCTCGGAAGCCGACGTCGGCCAAGACAAGCTCGACGTGGCTGCCGCGGCTCTGCGTTTGGCCGGCGCTCCCGAGGTCCAGCTCGTTCGCAGTCGCCTCGTGCCGGAGTCGTCCGCCGAGCTCGTGCGGGGTGTGAGTGTGATCGTCGAAGGGGCCGACAATTTCGCCACCAAGTTTCTGGCGGCCGACGCCGGGCATCTAGCCGCTGTCCCCGTCGTCCACGGTGCTGCGGTGCGCTGGCACGGCACGGCCCTGCTCTCACGCGGGCGAGGCGCCCCCTGCTACCGTTGCCTGTTCGAAGATTTGCTGCCGGACGCCGAGGCCCCGAATTGCGCGGTGGCGGGCGTGCTCGGCCCCGCCGTGGGGCTGGTGGGCGCCCTGATGGCGGACTTGGCGCTCGACGTCCTCGGGGGGGACGAGTCGCGAGCCGGAACGATCTTCAGCTTCGACGGAAAGTCAGGGCGACTGCGTGGGGCCCAGGTGGCCGCGCGGGTCGGCTGCGAACTCTGCGGAAAGACGGCCACCATTCGCTCCATTTTGAGTGAGCGCTATTGGCCACCGACCTGTGCCACACTCGGCCCGGCCGAGGCGGGTGTCCGGAGCGGAACAGTCCAGGACGGAACCTAGCGCCCCCCAACCTTCAGGGATCTCCGGATCCAAGCAAGCGAGACAAAGAGAACAACATGGCAATCACCGTCAGAATCCCCACTCCCCTGCGCACGCTCACCGGCGGGTCCGAATCCGTGCTCGCGAGCGGGCCCACCGTCCGCGACCTCATCGATGACCTCGAGGCCAAGCACCCCGGTCTGAAAGACCGCCTGATGGATGACAAGGGCGTGCGCCGCTTCGTCAACCTGTACGTCGGGGACGAGGACATTCGGTTCTTGGATGGTCTCGAGACCGAAATTCGCGACGGCGAGGAGCTCAGCATCGTGCCCGCCATCGCGGGCGGCGTTTGAGACCATGTCAGGTAGCGGCCCACGCTTCGAACGGCAGGTGTGCTTGCGCGAGATTGGCCCGGCGGGACAGACGCGCATCGAGGGCGGCGAGCTCGCGCTCGGCTCGCACCTGGACGACCTCGGCCTGCTCGTAGCGCGACGCTACGCGCAGGGCGCAGGCATGGTGCGAGAAGTCACGGTGACCGGGGCGGCTCCAGACGCACTGTCCGTTTTTCGCCACACCACTGCGCGCAGCGTGGCTGCCGGAGCACTCGCTGCGCTCGCGGCGATCACGAAGGCCCTCGGAGCATGAACCAACCCATTCGCCTGGTCCGTAGCCGAACGCTTTCCTCCGTCATCGACGGCATCGGTCAGACGCCACTTCTGCGACTGAAGAAGGTCGCCGCACACGTTCCGAGCGTGGAGGTCTTCGTCAAGCTCGAGTTCATGAATCCCGGTGGTTCCGTCAAAGATCGGCCCGCCTTACGCATGATTCAAGACGCCGTGCAGAGTGGCCGGCTGACGCGGGACAAGGTCCTCATCGATGCCACGAGCGGCAACACGGGCGTTGCCTATTCGATGATCGGCGCGGCGATGGGCTACCGGGTGCAGCTGGTCATGCCCAAGAACGTGACCCAAGCGCGCAAGGACATCACGCAGGCGTACGGCACCGAGCTCGTCTTCAGCTCGCCGATGGAAGGCTCCGATGGCGCCATCCGCCTGGTGCGCAAGCTGGTCGCGGAGAACCCCGACCGTTACTTCTATTCGGACCAGTATTCGAATCCGTCGAACCCGCTCGCCCACTATCACGGCACCGGTCAGGAGATCCTGGACGCCGTCGGTGATCGCATCACTCACTTCGTGGCGGCGCTCGGCACGAGCGGCACCGCGATGGGAACCACGAGGCGCTTGCACGAGCACCACCGCAAGATTCACTGCGTGGCGGCCGAGCCCGCTGAGGCCATGCATGGCCTGGAGGGCCTCAAGCACATGGCTTCCTCGATCGTTCCCCCCATTTACGACCCGACCACGGTCGACGAGATCCTGCCCATCACCACGGACGACGGCTGGGACATGGCCGAGAAGTGCGCGGAGCTGGAGGGCCTGTACATCGGTCACTCGGCGGGCGCGAACGTCGCGGCAGCGGTGAAGCTGGCCGAGCGGGCACATCGAGAGCAGGGCGGCGGCTGCGTAGTCACCGTCGCCTGCGACCGGGGGGACCGTTACTTCGCGCCGATGAAATGGGAGAAGAAGTACGTATGGTGAGCGAGCCGGGCTGGACGCGGGGGGGACTAACCATTTCGCGGCAGGCGCTAGCCGTGGTGGAGGATGCCGCGAAGCGCGCCTACGCGCGGGACGAGGAGGCTTGCGGCTACCTGGAGGGGCCAAAAGCACTGACCCTGGTCTGCGATCGCGCCATCGAGCTCGAGAACTTGGCCAACAAGTACCACCGCGCCGACCCGGAGGGTCATCCGCGCACCGGTCGCGAGTACTTCAAGATCAACGGGGTGAAGTTCGAACGCGCCATCGATCTGGCGGCCACCGAGCAGCGGGCCGTCAAAGTGTTCTTTCACTCACATTTGGACTGCGGCGCCTACTTCTCCAAGGAAGATGCAGCCAGCATGACCATGGATGGCCAGGCGGGCCCAACCTACCCGCTCGCCTACTTGGTCACGGCCGTCGATCTCGGTCAGGTGACGGCGCACAAGCTCTTCGTTTTCGACTGGGACAGTCGAAGCTTCCAGGAATCGAGCTTCACCACGCAGGACGGCTGACTTGCGCGCGCGGCCCTGGCTCGCGCTGTGCCGGCTCGCGCTGTGCCGGCTCGCGATCTGTTCGCTCGCGCTCTGCTTGCTCGCGCTCTGTTTACTCGCGCTCTGTTTACTCGCGCTCTGTTTACTCGCGAGGTACACACCGTGCGCGGCGGCCGAGCCGGAGCGCGCCCACGGTCGGGGCGCGATCTACGAAGGCGCCGTGGGCTCGGATTTGTCCCGCGTGGCCGAGAGCTGGCGCAAAACCGGTACAGTGATCGGCCTCGGGCCGCGGCTCGTGACGCGCGGCACACGGCTGGATCTGGGCTTGCCCGCCCCTGCCATCGACGCGTCCAGCTCGAGCTGCGTGACCTTGCTCGTGCTCGCCAGTCCAAACGCCGTGTTTTCGCTGACGTTCGGCCATGGCGATGAGGACGTGCGCCGCGACTTCCCTCTCGAAAGTAGCGTCGGCCTGCTCGAAGTCGCGCGCTGCGGCGCCCGCAAGGCCGCACTCGGGCGCGCCTCGGTCGTCTCGCTGTCCCCGCGGGCGGTCCTGTCGCTGTTCCTGGTCATCGGCGAGGCCCCAGCCCAGAGCAGCCGCGAGCTTCTGCCGGAGCGAAACGCCGGTGCGCCAGCTCCGGCGCCCGAGCTCGGCCCGCGCCCGCGCCTCCAGCCCGCGGCACAGCGCCTGGCGAGCAAGCGACGGGCCCGCTCGCTCGAAAGGCCAACTGCCTTGGTGGAGGAAGAGCTCGAGGCCGATAGCGCCGGCGGTGCGCGCCGCCGCCTGGCTCTGGCGGCTGGCTGTCACACCTTCGACGTTCTCGAGGCCGGCGCCGACACGGGACAGACCGACCTCGATGCGCGCCTCCTGGGCGACGACGGCACGAACCTGACGCTCGACGACTCGACGGCGCCCGAGGCTCGACTGCTCTTCTGCGCCGGCGAAAGCAAGACCGTGATCCTGGACGTGCGCGGGGCCGAGCCGGGTGCCCGCTTGGTCGGTCTGCACGCCTCGTGGTCGCTGCCGGACGGGCTCCCCGCGGAGTGGGGCCCCCGCGTCCGCGGCCGCCTCGCCGAGGCTCTGCATCTCGAGCACTTTCCCCTGCCGCCCGGCCGACCTTCCGCCGCGTCTCTCGGTGTGCAGGGAACCACCCGCCTTCTCGTGCCCGCGAGGCCCGGCGCCTGCTACGTCGTGGTGGTGGCCGCGCTCGGTCGGGAGCCGGAACGCTTGGGTTTGGCCGCGCGTGCCGGTGGCCGCACGAGTCGGACGCGAGCACGGCCTGGTCGCTCGAGCGCCTCGGTCAGCCTGTGCGCCGCGGGCCCCCTGCTCCGCGCCGAGGTGCAGAGCATCGGCGCCGGAGCCGATTGGATCGTCGGGGTCTGGGACGTCGAGCAAGGGGCGCCATGATCAGACCGACCGAGCCCAGGACGACACGGCTGCTGGCACTGCTCTCCGTCTGTGCCTCGGCTTGCGCGGCGCAACCGAGCTCCGCGCCGGCGAGCGCCCCGAGCCACGCCGAGCCGCCGGCCGAAAGCGTCCCCTACTTGGCGGATTTCGCGCGCGAGACAGCACTCCTCGGCGCCTCACCGCTCGAGCTATTGGCCTCCGGCGCGGGCATCGCAGGGGATTCCCTGTCGGCCTTCGTCTCGATTCCGAAGGGGCGCTGCGCCGTCGTCGCCGCGCGCGGCGCTCCGCAGGTGGACGACCTCGACCTCTACCTCTTCGCCGACGACGGCGACGAAATCGCCGCGAGCGAAGAAGTCGAGCACCCAGCCACCTTGCTTCACTGCGCAGAGGCGGCGAACGAGCGGGTCCTCGTGGTCGCTCGCATCGCTGGTGGCCAGGGACCCTACGCCCTCGGCCTCGTCGACGCTCCAGCCGACCGGGAGCCCAGCCTGCGCGCAAAAGTCCTGGCGGGCGCCGACGGCTCGGACGGGCCGCCTGAGGACTGGCCGGGACTCGACGCTGCCCTCGCCTTGCATCGCGATCTCCTCGGCGCGACGTGGCGCGACGTGCGGCGCGTGGTCGTGCCGACGGATCATCGCCTGCCCACCCAACTCGACTTTTCCGTCGACCCGAAGCGGTGTGTGGACGCACTGCTCTTGCCTAGCTCTGCAGTCGACGACTTGGACGTCGAAGCGCTCGGCCCGAGCGGCCGTGTCTTTGCCCGGGCCGAAGAAGAGGGGGCCGAGCGCGCGCTACTCGTCTGCGCCGGCGCCGAGCCTGCGCACGTCACGCTCCGGTTGAGACCCCACGCCGGTCGCGGGGGCGTATTGGTGGCGCTCTCGGAGACTCGCCTCGAGAGCGACCGGCGGAACCTGCACCCCGAATTTCCCCGCCACGATCTGGCCCCGGAGCCGGGACCACTACTCAAGCCCGGACCTTCCGCGAAGCGCCTGGACCTCAGCACGGCGAGCCTGATCAGCATGCCCCTGTCCTCGAGCGGCTGTCAGCGAGTGGAGCTCGAGCCCCGCTTCCCGCTCCTCGGCTTTCGCCTCGCAGCCTTCGATGCCGAGGGGCGTCTGATCGGCGAGGCGGAGGGCACCGGCAAGACCGTGCTCCACCTGTGCGCACAGCGCGCGAGCGACGGGACGGCTCGGATGGACCTGCGCGCCACCCTGCGCGCGGGACCGATCGACATCCGCTCACTGGCCGAGCCCGCTCCCGTGAGCGCCACACTGGAGCGCTTCCCGCTGGCGGCCAGCCGGCTCCTGGGTCTCGCTGCCGAGCTCGGTTTCGTCACCGAGATCGAAGACATCGGCCAAGTCTCGGCGCACGAGCTCGGTCCCGACCAGCTCGTGCGCATCCCGCTCAGTGTGCCGGCGGCGCGCTGTCTGACGGTGCTCAGCGCCGCCGATCGATCGAGCGGCGGCATCGAGCTTGGACTCGTCGACGTCAGCACATCGCGCTTCGCCGATTTCGCCCGTGGCTCGAGCGCCATCTTCGCGCGGGTCTGCGCCGATCAAGGTCAGACCGTGGATATCGTCGTCGAGCTGCGCGCGCCGTACGGCGAAACGCCAGTTCTCGTCGCCACGCGACAAGAGAGCCTCAAGCCGAGCGCGGCTCTTCTTCGATGAGGAACGGCTCGCTGCCCATCTTGCGCCGCATCCAGTCGACGGAATGACGCACCGGCCGACGCCGTAGCACGCGTCGCATCCACCGGCGCTTGGCGCGAAAATCCATCAACGTGAGGCCAGCCAAGACGGTGATGATGCCTTGGCCCGGCAGGACCGTGAGCACCAAGCCGAACACCACCAAGAGCGCGCCGAGCACGTTGCGCAGCACGCTGAGCACCCAGCGCAGGTACGGGTGATGCGACACCGCGCGCTCCGCGTCCCGGTGAGGACCGAAGTAGTCGGCCGGCAAGCGCGACAGCACGAATGGGCCGATTGTGAGCGGCAAAACGATGGTCAAAAGAGAGAACAAACCACCCCACCAAAGAAGCGATGGGTGCTGCTCGATCCAAGCCGCCCAAGTGCTGTCGCCCAAGTCCGTCACGCTGCTAATCCCGCTCTACCTAGCTTGGCACGCCGTCCGCCCAGCCGCACGTAGCGCGGCGCACGTTGCTCGAGATCCGTGCTCGGCGGAACCCCCCGCGACCTCCGACGCCGGAGCTGGTATGGAGGCCGCGGACGGACTCGCATGAGCAATTCTGTGAAGAGCCTTTCGCGCGATCTTGGAGTCACAGCCTTGGTTTTCGGCGCGCTCGCCCTCGCCCCGTCGCCTGCGGCGGCGCAGATTTCGACGGTCGACACGAGCTACAGTCCCGCCGTGCTCACGGTCCCGGCGGGGACGGAGGTCACCTGGACCATCGGCTCCGGACACGACCTATTCGAGACGACCGGGGACAATTGTACCGTCTATTCCGAAGGGTTCTCCTCCGGTTCGGGTTCCTTTTCCCACGTTTTCGACGTGCCCGGCACGTACTACTACATGTGCAGTCCGCATTGCGCCGAAGGGATGAAGGGCCGCGTCATCGTCCTGCCTGATCCGAGCGGAACGGGGGGCGCATCCGGCTCGGGTGGGGACTCGAGCTCCGGTGGCGAGTCGGCGACGGGTGGCGAGTCGAGCTCCGGCGGTGACTCGAGCTCCGGTGGCGAGTCGGCCAGCGGCGGGGACACGGCTTCCGGCGGCGAGTCAGCCAGTGGCGGCGACTCGGGTGAAGGGGGCGATCCGGTCGCAGGCGGCGGCGGGTCGAGCGCCGAAGGTCCTGGATCCGAGGAAGATCCAGGCGCCGGTGCTCACGGACACTCGAGCTCGGGGGGTCGGTCGGCAGCGGGCGACGGCTCCGGTGGCGATGAAGCCGGCTCGCCCGACGGCTCCGAGGGCCTGGGTGGCGACGCCGGGACCGATAGCCCTTCGAACGACGGTGGCGACCCGGCGGGCGGCGGCTGCGCGCTCCACGCGCCGCGGCAGCCTGCGTCGTTCGCTGCGCTCGTGGCGCTCTCGGTCCTCGGACTCGGCGTGGCCCGCCGGCGCGACCGCGTTTCCGGCAGCGCCAGGCTCGGTGGGTGATCGCTCACCCTCGAGGAAGGTGGCCTCGAGGGAGCTGGCCTCGAGGAAGCTGGCGGAGCGGACGGGACTCGAACCCGCGGCCTCCGGCGTGACAGGCCGGCGTTATAACCAACTTAACTACCGCTCCACGGAGGGCGCTCGGGCCCGCCGCATTCCGGGTGGTCAGGTCGGGCCGCACGGGCCGCTCCGGAACACACCGAAATCCCTCGAATTTCCAGCCCTTTGGGGGGTCGGCTCGTGGGGAGCCGTCTAGTACCATAGCGGAAGTCCTAATCAAGGCCTTTCCGCAGGGCGAATTCACTCGGAAGGCCTACTCGGGGAGGGCCGATAGGACGACCCGCGACGCGCCCACGTTCTGCCCGGCGATGGGCCAGAGTGCCGGATGGCGCAAGAGGTAGTCGGGGAGCACGACCACCAGGGCCTCCTCCAAGGAGCCGAGCGCGTGTTGCCAGGCGGCCTCATGGGCTCCGGCGGTGAGCAAGATGAGGCCGCGCGCGGCGCGGGCCATGGCTCGAGCCGACAAGGCGCCCGTGGCGCCGGGTCCGTCGACCTCGACCAGCGCCACCGGGTCCACGAAGCCCAAGCCGCTCGCTCGACCGCGAACCTCCGCAGCCGAAGGCACGTCGAGCAGTGCCGGCAGGACGGCTTCCAAATTGCCGGCAAGCCGGGTGGAGCCAGCCGCTACGCGCACCTCGTGGATCAGGAGCTCGGCCACGGCCTGGCCGCGATGGTGGAGCGCCACCCGCGCCCCCGGCGACAGCGCGCTGTGCTCGACGCCGACGTCGAGCAGCTGCGGCAACGGCCAGGCGAACCCCCGCTCGAGCTGGCCGACTTTGAGCACCTTTTCAGCCTCCCGCTCGGACATGAAGCCGCTCACGGGGCTCAAGTAACCCAGGGCGAGAGCGACGCAGGCCTCCGCTTGCTCGTCGCCCACCTCGACGCGCGGGAGGGTGCCGCTCGGATCGATGGGCCGCCCGGGCAGCGAGACCAGCTCGCCGCCGTAGGGTGCTGCCAGGCTCTGACCGCGCTCCTGCCCACCCAGGTAGCCGAGCTCACGCAGCCGACCCAGGATGATGGCCTCGCATTCCTCCGGGGACTGCCGATCGGTCCGCAGGTGCACTTCAGGGGCGACCGGCGCTTCGTAGGGGTCATCCACGCCCGTGAAATTCTTGATCTCGCCGGCGAGCGCCTTCTTGTAGAGGCCCTTGGGATCCCGACTCTGCAAAACCTCGAGCGGACACTCGCAGTAGACCTCGCAGAAGCTGGGCGTGAGGGCCCGCACCTCGTCGCGGATGGCCCGATACGGACTGATGGCTGCCGTGATCGCGCACGCGCCCGAGCGCGCCGCGACGCGCGCGACGAAGCCGATCCTGCGCACGTTCTGGTCGCGATCTTCGCGACTGAAGCCGAGGCCGTAGGACAGGTATTTGCGCACCTCGTCCCCGTCGAGCGACTCCACGTGCACCCCCTCTGCCGCCAGACGGTCGCCGAGCCGAGCCGCCAAGGTGCTCTTGCCTGAACCGCTCAGCCCCGTGAACCACAGCACGAACCCGCTCATCTGCGCACACGCAAGCATTTTGGCGGCCCAGTTGCGAGCCCCCAGCCCATTTGCTAGGGGAAGCGCCCTCGAAAGCGATCCCTCATGTCGAACTACGCACTCTGGAACATCCGCAAGCGCCACGAATGGCTGTCCACGCCGCAAAAGCCGAAGCGCTTGTCGCGCCGCAAGCGCGCACGGGTGGGCCTGCAAGAGGCGCTCGATCGCAAGAATCCGAGCACCGACGGCGCCGCCGGCTGATCCTCTGCGAGATAGACTCGCGAGACGGAAGAGTGCTCCCGACGGCCCGCAAGCAGCTCACGCTGATGCGGGCGCAGGTGCGTTCTCACCACGCCGTTTCTCGGCCCCGCCACCGCCGTTCCTCGAAACGGGCACGGCCTCGATACGGGCACGGCGTGGCGCTTGGGCATCCGTAACGCCAACCAGCGTTGTCAGCGGAAGGGCATCGCCCTAGCCTGAGCCCCAGTTTGTGAGAGGCGGGCCGGCACTGCGCTCGCCTGGAGCAGCATGCAAGAACTACAAACGATTCCTTGGCTCATCGGCAGTGGCGCACATTCGCTAGTGGGCGCTGTCTCCACACTCTTGGCTAGCTCGATCTACGACTGGCGTCTGTTCGACAAAGAGGTCTGGGTCAACATCATGTTCGGGGTGCGCGTGGCGCTGTGCCTCGGCTCCGCGCTCTTCTTGCTCGGCGAAGTCCGCGCATGGCGCATGAATGTTCACTACCGGGAGCGCACCAAGAAGCGCATTGCGCTCGTGCTCGCCATTCTGGCCTTCGCTACGTACTTCGACTTCGGCAACGAGAAGGTTCGGTACAAAGAGTACTACCACCGCCACGAGTTTTATCACTACTACCTCGGCGCCAAGTACTCGAAGGAGCTCGGCTACACGCGGCTCTACGACTGCACTCTGGTCGCGGAAATCGAGAACGGGCGCAAAAGCCAGGTCGCCGATCGCGAGTTCCGCGATTTGCGCGTGAACCTGATCAAGCAGGCGAAGGATACGTACATCCTGACGGAGCCCGAGCGTTGCATCAAACGCTTCACACCCGAGCGCTGGACCGATTTCAAGAAGGACATCGACTGGTTCTATCACTCTGCCGCGGGCTCCTATTGGGAGCGCATGCAGCAGGACCACGGCTACAACCCACCGCCTGTTTGGACCATGACGGGCAAAGCGCTGGCGGTCTTGCACCCTGCGGACGACGGCTTCTTCAAGCTGCTCGCATCGATCGACGTGATGTTCCAAGCCGGCATGGTGGCCCTTTTGTTCTGGGCCTTCGGCTGGCGTGTGGGCCTCACCGGCGCGGTGTTCTGGGGCTGCAACGCCGCGGCGAACTTCTACTGGACGGGCGGCGCGTTCCTGCGTCAGGACTGGATCTTCCTGGCGGTCGCCAGCGTGTGCTTGGCGCGCAAGCGCTTCTTCTTCCTAGCGGGCTTCGCCCTGATGTGGTCGTCGCTCCTGCGCGTGTTCCCCGCTGCCCTCTATGGCGGCTGGGTCGCCATGGTTCTGCTCTATTTCATCGAGCGCCTGCGGGGCCGGCCTCCGGCCGATGGCGACAAGCCGGGGCTGCTCAGCCTGCTCCACCCGAGCCACCGGCGCCTCATCGCCGGCTCGCTGACGGCCATCGCCCTGCTCGTACCGGCCAGCATGGCGGCGACCGAAGGGCTCACGGCGTACAAAGAGTTCTGGGCCCACATCCAGGTGCACAACAAGACTCCGCTCACCAACCACATGGGCCTGCCCACCATGCTGACCCACACCTGGGAAGGGCGCATGCGCTTCACGCGCAACGAGAACCTGGACGACGCGTTCGAGCTCTGGAAGAAGGGCCGCAACGATCGCAAGGATGCTACGAAATACGTGCAGTACGGCATCTTCGCCGGCCTTTGGTTGTGGATCGCCTGGGCCGTGCGCGGCAGCTTCCGCACCTGGATTGGGCCGGCGCTCAGCTTGCCACTGGTGATGGCGCTGACCGATCTCACTTGTTACTACTATTCTGTCTTCATCTTGGCTGCGGTGCTCACGGCCTCGAGGCTGCCCATCGGCGTAGCGCTCTTGGCCACCGGCGCGGGAAGCGTGGTGCTCCTGGGCAAGAGCATCGGCTACGCAGATCTCGGCTTTTCGGGCTTCTACTACGTGGACGACAACTTCACGGCGCAGAGCTACCTGTTCTTCCTGTTCGGGCTCTTGATGCTGTGGGGCTACTCTCGGCCCTTCTCGATGCAGGCCTTGAGCGACTGGTTCAATCGCCGGCCCAAGCCAAGGGCGATCCCCAGGAAGAGCCCGCCAGCAGAGGAACCTGCTGCTGAGGATGAGGACGACGATAGCGAGGTCGAGACCGGCCCCGTCGCCTCGACCTAAGATCCCGAGCTACCGAAACCGAGCGCTCCGCGCTCGGTCGTGGACAGCTCCAGGGCATCCACGACGGGCAAGTGGACGATGGGGCGCGGCACGAGCTGCACCGCGCGCACCGGCAGGACGAGATCGGGGGCCTCAGGGTCCAATTTGATCAGCGGGACCATGATCTCGCCCCGGTAGGCGCGGTCGATCACGCCGACGCTGTTGGCCACGATGTACCCCGTCTTGATCAAAGACGAGCGGGCAACGACGTCCAGGTACCAACCGAAGGGCGGCTCGACCGCTAGGCCCGTGCCGTAGAGAATCACCTGCCCGAAGCGCCTACGCTCGGCGATCAGCGACAGATCGTAGCCGGAGTCGGAGATCCTCACTTTGCTCGGCAGGACCGCTCCGGGGTCCAGGCGCGTGACCCGTAAGGCCTCGAGTGCCGAGCCGGAGGGAAGGACGCCCGCAATCACCGAGCACCACCCCTGGTAGCGACGTAGGTGCTTCGGCCGCACCAGGCGGAGCTCGTTTGAGTCGCTCGCCAAGCTCCCGTAGAGCCGGCCGAGCAAGTCGAGCGCCGCTGGCCCGCGCCAAAGCATGCGCCGGGCCGAGAGCTCGACCGGACCGCCGAGCGCGGTGACGAGCGCCTCTTCGAACCATGGGGCCTTCGGGCGAGGCAACCGCACCAAGAGGTCCGTGCTCGACGGATCGGGCACCTGCCCTGCCCGATCGAAGTACCCACGGACGAAGGCCGAGCGAAACGCTGCCTGTTGCGCGAGCCAGTCGAGATCGGGGCGGCTGGCCCATGGCGGCAACTGGACGCCGGTGCGCCGGAGGAGGTCCTGTGCGTAGCGCGGCAGGCCGTCGGCACCGGCACGCCCGAGCGCCGCGCCGGCGGCCAAGACACCGGCGAAGTAGCCGATTTTCTCCTCGGCGGGGTCGTTCATCAGGCCTCCATGGCGAAGATGCGATGGCGGGTGAAGATCTCGTCGGCCATGCCGCGCAGCTTCTCGGCCTCGCGCCGGATCTCGATGTTTTCGAGGTACGCGCCGGAGTTCGTCACGTAGTTGGAAAACGCCAGGTAGCTTCGCGCGACTTCGATCTCGTTGCCGATCTCCTTGGCCAGCGAAATGCTCCTCATGAAATACTCGACCGCCTTACCTTCGTATTGCAGGCCCCAAGCTCCGGCTCCGGTGACCTCCCCGAGCGTGCGCAAGGCGATCGCCAGGTGCACCTTGCTCCTGACCTGACCAAACAGGTCGACCGCAGCGCGGATGTGGCGCCTGGCCTTCTTGAGCTCGCCCCGCAAGAGATAGCTCTTGGCTAGGCCTCGCTTGGCCTCGGCCAGCTGGAGCTTGTCGCCGAGCTCCTCGCACAAGTGCACGGCCTGTTCCAGCGTGGCGACGGCTTCCTCGCCCTGCCCGAGGCGCTGCAGAGTCTCGCCGATGTGCGTCAAGCATTCGGCGATGCGCGTGCGCTCACCGATGTCGACCGACACCTGGTGCGCCT
>Ga0164308_10000086_pt1 | contig 43608 bp, 53 predicted proteins | sample Whisoiple_246_MG_FD_109983 | JGI IMG/M metagenome (GOLD analysis project Ga0164308, IMG submission 109983) | Soil microbial communities amended with fresh organic matter from upstate New York, USA - Whitman soil sample_246_MG | ecosystem: Environmental > Terrestrial > Soil > Unclassified >... | reverse complement strand
TTCGAGACGCTCGATGGCGCGAACCGCTATGCGATCCTCTACCGCGTGCAGACGGCGAAGAAGCCCGAGACGCGAACCGAGCGCATCGAGCGCTTCGTGGCCATGTGCGCGCGACACGAGACCCTCCACGCGCAACCTCGGACCAGGGACTCCCGCTCCGTGACTACGACCAAATCTTCAGCCAAGAAGTAGGCTCGTCACTTCCCGGCGCTTTGCGATGATGCCCGGCTCGCTTCAGTCGCGGCGTGATCCTGCGTGTGCCGGCGCAAGACGTTACTGATTGATCTCGGCTTCGACGAGCAGGGTCAACAGGGTCAAAGATTCTTGCCAACCCAGGTAGCAAGCTTCCACGGGGATGACTCTGGGAATGCCTTCCTGCACGATGCTCAACTCGGTGCCGACCGAGACCTGCTCGAGAGTGATCGTGGTCTGCATCTGGCCCGGTAAATTCGGGTCGTCGAAGCGGTCGCTGTGTCGAATGCGTTGGTTCGGCACGAGCTCCAAAAATTCCCCACCGAAGGAGTGGCTATGACCCGTCGTCAGATTGGTGAAGGACATGCGGTAAGTTCCGCCGACTTCCGCCTGGATATGATGGACTTTGCCGGTAAAACCGTGCGGCGGCAGCCATTTCGCCATCGCGTCGGCATCGAGGAAGGCGCGATAGATCCGCTCGGCAGGGGCACGGAGGACGCGCTGCAGTTTGACGGTGTTCTCGGACATGATGCTTTTCTCCTGGTGAAGGGGCGAGGGGGACGATTCAAGAGGCAGTGTCTGCCATCTGCAAGGGCGACGAACGAGCCAGGGGCTGATCGACATCCCACCAGTTTTTTTGAGCAACGGCCTTCGGTTCGGAGGGTCGCGCGCCCGTGCACTTTCTTCGTAGCTAGCCAACCAGGCCGAGGCGGGGCAGCATGCTCGCATGTCGCGGTCAGCTCGCTTGCTGGAGCTCATGCAGGCGCTCCGTCGTCGTCGCGCACCGGTCAGCGGCCAGGATTTGGCGAAGGAGCTGGGAGTTTCGCTCCGTACCCTGTATCGGGACATCACTCTGCTCAAGGCGCAGGGCGCGGACATTCGCGGCGAATCGGGTTTGGGCTACGTGCTCGAGCCAGGGTTCACCCTGCCTCCGCTGATGTTCTCGGTCGACGAGCTCGAAGCCGTCGTACTCGGCGCGCGCTGGGTGGCCGGGCGTGGTGATGCGCGCCTGCAGACGGCCGCAGACAACGCCCTGGCGAAGATCCGGGCCGTGCTGCCCCAACCGATGCGGGCCCAAGTCGACACCGCGACTCTGACAGTGCCGACCACCGGCAAAATAGCCCCGGTGGACCTGTCCGCGCTTCGCTCCGCGATACGCTCGCAACGCAAGATTGCGTTCACTTATCGAGCGGACGACGGCGCCGTTACACGAAGAACGGTGTGGCCCCTGCTGATCGGCTTTTTCGAGCGGGTGATGTTGCTCGCGGCCTGGTGCGAGTTGCGCGACGATTTTCGGTCGTTCCGTGTCGACCGCGTGACGGCGCTCGAGATCAGCGAATCCCACTATCCGCGTCCCCGGCGCACTCTGGTCGAAGAATGGCGAAAGGCGCAGACAGGCGCCGCCACTGTCAAAAACTGACACCCGCGAGCCGTAGATCCAGGGAGTCGTCCAACCAACAGGAGCGTCCGATGCGAACTCTCAACTACCTTTTGCTTCCGGTCCGCAGCCCGCAGGCGAGCGCGAAGCTGTACACTCGCCTCCTTTCCACCCAGCCCGTGGAGGATTCCGAGTCATTCGTGCTCTATGTTCTCGCCAATGGCATCAAGCTCGGCTTGTGGCTAGCCAGTGACATCGAGCCCAAGCCAGCAGCGCCCGGAGGACTCGAGATCGCCTTCAGCGAGACCAGTCGAGAGGCGGTCTTACACACCTACCAGGAATGGACCAAGTTCGGCTTGAAGGTGCTACAGGAGCCGACTGACATGCCCTTCGGGTTTACGTTCGTGGTCGAGGACCCCGACGGTCATCGCTTACGTCCGTTCGTTCTAGCGGAGCGACCGCGCTGAAAAGCGGCCCATCCGCCGACCCCCGAACGTTTTCCTGAATCCTTTCCGCCTCGAGCTGGCTTTTCCCTGTGAAAGGCCAAAAAATGCAGAAGAATCTCGGAAGAGGCGAGCGCGCCGCACGCTTACTCGCGGTGGTCGCGCTCTCGACGTGCGCCGTATTTTCGCCGTTGCCGCTGCTCGTGCGAGTGGCAGCCTTCGGGGGCATGGCCGCTTATCTGCTGTACACCGTGCTGTTCGGCGCGTGCCTCGGCTACGCGCTGCTCGGCAAGTCCACGTGTCCGGCTCAGGTGCGGCGATGAGCGCGCTGGCAGCGGCGCAGGGGGACGATGAAGCGCTGGCGCTGCTCGTGCGCGCCTATCACGACCGCGTGTTTCGCTTCGGCGTGCGCGTGTGTCGTGATCGGTTCGACGCCGAGGATGCCGTGCAGGAGGCTTTCAGCAAGCTGTCGCGGCGGCCGGAAGTCGTGCGCGACCCGAGCGTCCTCAGCTGGCTGATGAGCGTGGTGCGAAACGCATGTCAGCGCATGCTTCGCCCGTTCTCGCGCGAGCGGCGCGCTTTTGGCGAGCGCGCGAGTGACGGCATCGAGCTGGAGAATGCACCTGCAGATGGCGATCCGCTGCAGGCGCTCGAGCGCTGGGAATTGGTGCGCGCCGTCCACGCCGCAATCGCGCTGCTCGATCGACCTTCACGTGAAGTGCTGGTCATGCGCGATCTGGAGGGATTGAGCGGCGCCGAGACCTGCTCGGCCCTCGGACTCGAGCTTGCCACGATGAAAACGCGTCTCCACCGCGCGCGTGGTCAGCTACGCCTGCAGCTCGAGCGCCAGCTCACCGCCCGTTCAAGCGGAAAGCTCAACTGATGTTCGCAAGTAAGAGCCTGCCGGAACACTTGCTGCGCGGGATCGTCGGCTTGGGCGCGATTGCGGGGGGTCTCTGGGCGGCCCCGCAGCACCCCTGGCTGGCATTGCTCGCGCTAGCCGCGGCCCTCGTCGCGCTGCGCGGTTGTCCCACTTGTTGGCTATTGGGGCTCGCGCAGACCGTCGCGCCCATGCTCGGAAAGCGCGCAGCGTGCGGCGATGGCAGCTGCCGAGAGCCTCGCTCCTCGAAACTCTAGCTCCGCCCGGCGCCGGCCGCGCACGCGGACACGCGCTTGGCGAGAAATCGGGACTCCGCGTCGTTGCGGGCCAAGCCGAGCGCGGCTCGAAAGTGCCCGTGCGCGGCGACCAGGTTTCCGCGGGATCGTTCGAATTCACCCAGGGCGGCGGGAAAGAACGGATATTCGGCGAGGCGCTTGCGATCCTCGATCGCGAGCAGCTCGGTCAAGCCGCGCTCCGCACCATCGCATTGGCCGATGGCGATCGCGCGGTTGAGCGCGACGATTGGAGAGGGCGCGACGAGCAGTAGCCGATCGTACAAGGCGACGATCGCCGGCCAATTCGTATCTTTCAGCGTGCGTGCAGCGAGGTGTGCGGCGGCGATGGCCGCTTCCAGATGGTAGGACGAAAGTTCGTTGCCGTCGGCGGAGCGCTCGAACCAGCGCAGTCCTTCAGCCGCCAGCCGAGCATCCCACAGCGAACGGTCCTGTTCTGCGAGGGGGTTCAGGTCGCCCGCGGCATCCAGCTTGGTCGGCAGACGAGCCGCGTGCAGATGAAACAGTGCTGCGAGCGCGAACGTGGTCGGAGTCGCCGCGGGCGGGTAGTCGAGCAACAGCTCGGTCAAACGCAGGGCCTCCGCGCACAGCTCGCGGCGAACCGGAGCGTCCGAAGCGCCGTGGTACCCCTGATTGAAGAGCAAGTAGAGCGCGTGACGGACCGTCGAGGCCCGCGCTTCGAAATCTGCATCTCCGAGCTCGAACAAGCGCCGAGCGTTGGCCAGCAGCTTCTTACCTCGGGAGAGACGTTTCTCGATCGCAGCCTTGCCGCAAATCAGCGAGCTTGCGATGTCTTGTGCAGAGAAACCGCACAGGAGGTTCAAGGTCAACGCAAGCTGGGCCTCTTCACTCAGCTTGGCGTGACAACAGGAGAACATCATCCGCAGCTGTTCGTCCCGGATGGTGTGGTCGGCGAAAGCTTCGTCGACCAGCGGGCTCAGCGCCCACTCCGTTTCGAGCAAACGCCCCATTTCGGGCGCGAAACGGCGCGCGGTGCGTTCGCGCCGCAGCACGTCGAACGCGCGATTTTTTGCCGCGGCCATCAGCCAGGCAGCAGGATTTTCCGGTAATCCCTGCACCTGCCAGACTTCGAACGCCCGCGAAAACGCGTCTTGCACCACGTCTTCGGCGAGCGCCAAGTGCTGAACGCCGAACAGGCGCGTGAGTGCCACCACCAAACGCCCGCGTTCGCGACGAAAGATCAGGGCACTCGTGCTCAATGGCCAACGCTCAAGTTCGCCGCGCATAGCGCAGCATTAGGTTACCCGACGGGTACGGCTTTGCTTCCAACAGCTCGAGCGGCACTCGCGCCGAGACACCTTGGATCAGTGAGCGCCCGCTGCCGAGCAACAGCGGTCCGACGATGAACTGATACTCGTCGATCAAGCCCTGCTCCGTGAGCTGAGAGACGAGCGAGCCGCTGCCGAAGATGATCATGTCCTTGCCGGACGCGTGCTTGTGCGCGCGCAGCTCCGCCGCATCCAAGCGCGAAAAGAGCCGCGAATTTTGCCAGCTGACCTGCTTCTTACTGCTGGAAAATAGCCACTTGGGCGTGCGATTGATCCACTTTGCCATGGCCAGCAGGGTTTTGCTGTGCCGGCCAGGCCGATGCGGATCGCTGGCGGTGTCGCGCTCCTCGGCATGCGGCCAGAAGCTCTCGAAGGCATCGTAGGTGTGTCGTCCGAAGAGCATGGTGTCGAAATCTTGCATGCGTGCGGCGCCGGCTTGGTCGATCGCTTCGTCGGGGACCACCCAGTCGAGCGCGCCGTCGGCAGTGGCGAAGTAGCCGTCCGCGGAGACGCGGTTGAACATCACGATCCGCCTCATGCTGCTTCTCCCGGGTCCCGGGTAGGCACCATGCCAATTGGACGGATCTCGACCGATCCGCCGCCGCGTAGCATCGGACAACCGCTGGCGAGCTCTGCGGCATGTGCCAGATCGCGCGCCTCGACGATCATGAAGCCCAACACGAGATCCTTGGCTTCGGCATAGGGACCATCACTAATGACGTGATTCGGGCCGCGCACCACCTTGCCTTCCGGCGCCAGCGGTTGACCCGGGTCCGTGAGGTTTCCTTTTGCTTCGAGCTCGCGGATCCAAGCGAGCCACACTTGCATGCTTCGTTGCGCACGTTCCGGCGTGCTCATGGCTTCACGCTGCTGGGCCTGGCCGGTTCTAAACAGGTAGACGAACTCGCTCATCGTGGCTCTCCGGGGCAAATGTCTCTGACTGTGACCTAGCGACGTGTGAAGCAGCTCCCGCCGGACATTTTTCTGCGACCGTCCTCAAAATTTCGGTTTCAGCGTGCTCCCCGGCCGTAATTCACCGGCATCGTTCACGTCATTGAGCACGGCAGGGATGGCGGACTTGAGGGTCTTCCTCCAGCCCGGGCCCATGATCAGCTGGGTCATGAACAAGCCGTTCAAGCCCGAAAAGCCGGTGTGCTCGAAATGGAGCCGGGTACCACCCGCGCGTGCTTCGAGCGTGTAGCTGACGAAGGTCTCGCTCCCGTCATCGTCGCCGACCCAGGAATAACGCAATTTCGAGGGCTCGCGCACCTCGAGCACGACGCATTCCACGAAGCCGCGCCAATGCTTGTTCCGTACGCCGACCAGCTTGAAGCGTGTGCCCACCACCGGTCGATAGCCCTCGGGACGCATGCTCCACAATGCCATCAATGCCGGCTCAGTCAGCACGCGCCAGACCTTTTCCGGCGAGTGGGTATAGTCGCGAACGATACGGACAGCGCTCATGGGGATCTCTTTCTGCGGCGGGAAGACGCTGAGGCAGGGCTAGGTTTCGCCTGGTCTGGAAGTGAATCGAGCACTTGGCCGATGCGATCGAGTTGGCGTTCGATGTGGGCGCGGTAGCGGTTCAGCCACCCGTCGACTTCCGCCAAGGGCGCTGCGCGGAGCCGATAGTAGCGAAAGCGTCCTGCGGCGCGCTCACCAACCAAGCCCGCGCTCTTCAAGATCGCCAACTGCTGACTGACAGCAGATTGCGTGATGTCGAGTGACGCTACGAGGTCGGAAACGTTGCGCTCGCCTTGCCCGAGCGCGTCGATCAGCGCGCGCCGCGTGGGACAGGCGATGGCTTGAAAGACGTCCTCGTCACCAGCTGCACGGGCCATGGATGCATCATATTAGAAAACGCTAATGTGTCAAGGCAGCGAAAAAACCAATAAAATCGCCCAAACCGCGGCCTAGCGGTGCTCGAGGCGCGTGAAGTCGAGCCGATGACGCGCGCCGCCTGATTCTACGAACTGAGCCCGCCGCAGCCGAAAGGTTCGCGTTTCCACGAACAGCATCATCAGGCGATCCAACGGGGCAGCGCGTGGCTTGGCGCGTAAGATGAGCAGCTCGGGTTGATGAGACCGCAGCGGGAACTCGTCGTCGCGTTCCAGTGCGAACTCGCTTTGAAAGTCGGCCACCTTGGCGAGACACGCGGCGAGCAGGAAAAGAAGACTCTCGCTCAGAGCACTTTCGTGCAACAGCGCGCCGCGTGAGTCGAAGCTGCGCGCAGTTTTCGAGTCGAGCAAGGTCGCTCCGTTTCCGTTCCAGGTCACGCTGAGTGAGCCTCTGGCGAGATCGATGTGGCCCCGTCCTCGCCAGTCAAAAGACCGATGCAAGAAGTGCAACCGAAACCCGGGTAGGCGCCCGTAGCTCTGCTGAACGCTCGTGGCGAGCGCTCGGCCATTCAACTCGGCCTCGAGCACGGCTGGCGCTTGGCTGGCACGCGCCGAGCGCAGGCCGAGGCTCGAGAGACATGTGCCGAGTATCAAAAGCTCTCTGCGCTGCATTCGCGTGACCGTCAGACGAGGACCATGCGCGTTGCTTCACCCCAAGTCTCGGCCCCCAAGCATCCCGAGCGTCGGCCGAGCGTTCGGTGATTGTCCTCGGCTTTGGTGGCTCAAAACGCTTGCCCGGCGCGGCCGTTGCTCTATACTGAACTAAATGGTTCAGTGTTCGGCATCGCTCGACGGTTCGTTTGCGGCGCTCTCCGACCAAACCCGGCGCGGGATCTTGGAGCGGCTGGGGCGCGGCGAGGCTTCGATCAGTGATCTCGCGGCCAAGTTCGAGATGTCACTGACCGGCATCAAGAAGCACGTTTCGATCCTCGAGGAGGCCGGCCTACTCACGACCGTGAAGGTGGGGCGCGTCCGCAGCTGCAAGCTCGGACCGCGTCGCCTGCATGATGAATCCGCTTGGATCAGCGCTTACCAGCAAATGCTGGCCGAGCGCCTCGACCACCTCGAGACATTCCTCGAACGCACGAAAGGCAACGAATGACGAACTCAGCAATCGGCGCACCTGCGCGCGCACTCCTCAGTACTCCCGGCGACCGTGATTTTCGCTTGGAGCGCGTGTTCAATGCCAAGCGCGAGCGCGTTTGGAAAGCAATGACCGAACCTGAACTCATCGCCCAGTGGTGGGGGCGCGGCAATCGACTGGTGATCGAGCGCTTCGAGTTCGAGCGCGGTGGGCACTGGCGCTTCGTCGAGCACACTGAGCACGGCGCGCATGGTTTCGAGGGCCGCTATCGAGAAATCGTGCCCATGGAGCGCATCGTGTCCAGCTTCGAGTGGGATGGTATGCCGGCCCACGTAGCGATTCAAACCATGACTCTCGAGCAGCTCGCTGATGGCCGCACCAAGTTGGTCAGCACCGCCCTCTTCCACACCGCTGCGGAGCGCGACGGCATGATGCATTCGGGCATGGAAGGCGGGGCGAACCAGAGCTACGAAGCGCTCGATCGAGTCTTGGCAGCGCTCGGCTGACGTTTCCTCACGCGCGGCGCTGATTCGTTCGGAACCGCGCCCACGCGCACGCGAGACCCCTCGCGCAAGGCCTGGTCCTGGAACACTCGACGCATCTCATTGGGGAGGTTGCCGTGTCGCACGAGACGGCGTCGCCGTCGCTGGCGGGGGGCTCAGGCGTGGGCGCCCCGGCGGCCCATTCAGCGAACGCGCGCTGCGCCGACGCAGACATCGTCCGCACAACGCCCGGTCAGCCGTAGACGATTTTTGGCGAACGTTCGGTACGACAGCTCGAGCAGCTGCTTCACCACTGGCCAGCGTGTTGCCGCAACCAAGGGACCGAAGCCCACGGCCGCGTACAGGCGCCGGAACACTTCCACCCCCTCGATCAACGTGCCATCAGGCAGGCGCGCGTGAATGCGATCCATGAGCGTCTGCCAGGTGACGCCCAGGGAGGCAGGGTCGAAGCTCGGGTCGGCGATGTCCCGGAATGAGATGCGTCCGTGCTTATCCATGCCACGGAGCATGTTTATTTCACGCACGCACAGCGGGCACGCGCCGTCGTAGAATACTTCGACCTCTACCGCAGAGTGGCTGCCGCCGCTGTCCATACTGCAATTGAGTATGGCTCCGCGAGGCGCAATCACAAGTTAGACAACCGAAAGCGTCGTTCGCGTTTTTCGACGCGCAGTACGGTCACAGTGCGTGCAGCACTTGCTGGTAGGTCTTCAAGCGCTTTTCGAGGCCTGGCCAGCTCGCATCGCAGCGGCGACCACTGTACGAGTTGAGCGTGGAACGCACCCAGTCCGAGTGGGAACGGCCTTTGCCGTTACAGGTATAGAACGCCCGCCGCAGGGCGCGCGCTGCCTCTTCGGTCTGCACGCCGATGTCCGGAGAGCCCCAGGCGCTGTCGTTCAAACGGTTCTTGTGCGCTTGCCACAAACCCCAGGCGCGGTGCTGGACTTTGCCCTCGCGATTGCGGAACGAGTCACCCTCGTAGTCCTTGTATTCGCCACGGGCGATTCGCGCGCTGAGCGCAGACTCGTGTGCGGCTACGGTGAGGATCAAGGCTGCCCACTCGCGGGTGATTTTGGGCACGTTGGCGATGGCAGTGGCGAGTTCGCGCGGGTCCACCGGTGCGTCGAGCTTCGATTGCAAAGGCGCTTGTGCGACAATCAAACGCTCCATCAACGAAGGCGCTGCGGCACCAGCAAAACTGGTGAACCAAAGGCCAATCGCGAAAGCCGCGCAAGCAGCCAGGATCGCGCGACGCAGGCGATCGAGCCCGGAAGTGCCTTGTTCTATGCTGATTCGTTCGCGAGACACGGTATTATCGCTTTTGCTAGTCACTCGTTAAGCTAGTCACTCGTTAAAAAAGATTAGGTACGTCGCTAATTAACCGCCACCGCATCGGAATTCAAGTGCTCGTGTGCGATCGTCGTCAGCATTTCAGATCTGAAACACAAAACTGACACAGTATCCGCTAGTTCGCCGAGTAGTAGAATTGACGTTTTCAAATTTGGACCCATCCCCAACAGTTGCACCATGACTAAGAACGCCTGGAATGCGAAACGCCGTGGTGCTCACGGTGAAATTCATCGCAGCCAACACGCGAGCTGGCTGCGCGCTGCAGTACTCGGCGCCGACGATGCGATCGTGTCGACGGCCAGCTTGATGATCGGCGTTGCTGCGTCCGACGCATCCAAAGAGACGATCTTGATCTCGGGTGTCGCAGGCTTGGTCGCTGGCGCGATGTCGATGGCCGTGGGTGAGTTCGTATCCGTCAGCTCTCAACGCGATACCGAGCAAGCAGACATCGAACTCGAAAAGCGTGAGCTCGAAATCGAACCGCGCGCAGAGCTCGACGAGCTGACACTGATCTACGTGCAACGCGGTTTGGACAAAGAGCTCGCGCGGCGTGTCGCCGAACAGCTCAGCGCTCGCGATTGTTTGGGCACGCACTTGCGTGACGAGTTGGGCATCGATCCGCAGGCGCTCGCGCGACCCGTGCAGGCCGCGTGGATCTCTGCCATCAGCTTCGCGAGCTTTGCCACCTTGCCGATTGCGGCACTGCTGCTGGCTCCCGCGAACTTGCGCATGCCAGCCATCGCTGGACTCTCGCTGGCAAGCTTGGGCGCGCTCGGGGCGCTCGGCGCACGCCTCGGCGGCGCGCCCGTGCTGCGCGCGGCGCTGCGCGTTTGCCTGGGCGGTGGGCTGGCGATGGGGGTGACCGCAGGCATCGGAAAAGTCTTGGGCATTTCCATGGGTTGAGCCCAAAAAAGCGTGCTAAACACGGCGACCCCCAATGGCCGCATTCACGAACTTCTATGATTGGTTAGCCAAGCAGAAAAACCTCCGTACACCCGTCGGTGAGATGGCGCGCGACACCGCGCGCGACGAGGGCTTTCCGCGTGAGGCAGCGACGCTCGACGCGGTGCTCGAGCATTTGCAAAAGACAAACGCTTCGAGTGCGGCGTTGGCCCGAGCGCGTGCGACGTGGAAGGTGTTCGCGCGGGGCGGACGCTGAGCAAGCTCGGACCTGTTCAGAGAAGCCCCCGAGTTGTAGCATCGGGTGCATGAAGTCCCTCGCTGTCGGCACGTTCGAAGTCACGATGAACCCCGAGCCACCGTACGACGCGAATGAAGGGGCAAGCATCGGGCGCGTGTCGATTAGAAAGCAGTTCTCGGGGGACCTGCAAGCGACCAGCACGGTCGAGATGATCGGCGCGCGCAGCATGCAGGTGAAAGACTCTGCGGGCTACGTGGCAATCGAGCGCGTCATCGGTAGCTTGCACGGTAAGAGCGGCAGCTTCGTGCTCCAGCACAGCGGCACGATGACGCGGGGAAAAGGCCAGCTCAGCGTGAGCGTCGTGCCAGATACCGGCACCGGCGAGCTGAAGGGTATCGCTGGCAATATGTCGATCGAGATCAGCGGTGGCAATCACTCGTATGTCTTCGATCACTCGTTCGAGAACGAGCCCTGAGCTCAGTCGTCTACATCTTCGCTCGACGACAGTGACTCTTCGAGCACCCGCAGCAAATGCGCGCGAATGTCCTCGGGCCATTCGCCGATCAGCTCTTCGAAGCGTGCGTGGTCGGAAGCGAACAGCGCGCGGGTTGCTTCCTCGTAGTTGGGCCGGTTGCCTGCGATCGCGGTCATGAACCGGCTCAGCGCTTCGCGACCCTTGCGCGCGCGCTGCTCACGCGGGTTCTGCTTACGCGCTTCCTCGACCAGGCGCCTCAGGCCCGCCGAGATGCCTTGCGGCTGTGCCTCCAACCATTCCCAGTGGCGTGGGAGCAGGGAGACCTCGCGCGAGATGACGCCGAGCTTCGGCCGGCCCGGGCCGGTGCGCTCGGGTGGGGGGAGTGCCCGCGCCAGCACCTCCTCCAAACTGCCGCGGAAGTCGAAGTCGAGCTGCCGCCCGCTGCGATCCTCGAAGATCAGCAGCTGGGGATCTTCAGTACTGTCGACGTGGGCTTTCGCCGCACTGAGAACCTCAGCAAGGAGTCCGAAGGCGATCAGACGGTCAGCACAGAAGGCGGAGTAGCTCGGCGCGCGGAAAGACACGTAAAATCATTCTGCCCGGGTAAAATTGCGGTGTCAATAAGACCCGGGTAAATTCCGCAGGGCCCCGTGGATGGCCAGATAGCCTTCGCGGTAGGTCGGGTACGCGAGCTGAACCCCATAGACCGCTCGGCTCCCGCGGCTGTCCACGCTGCGGGTCGCGCGCAGCGAGGGTGCGATCTGCTCACCATGACTGCTGGCGGGGGCGGGCAAATCGAACAGCGCGCAAACGAACTGAACGACTTCCGCGACTGGCGCGGGTTGCTCATCGCCCGCAAGCAACAGTGAACCTGGCGGAGCTCGCAGCGCAGCGCAGACGAAGCGGGCCGCGTCATCTTCATGCACGCGAGAGACCACGTTGTCTCCACGCCCGGGCATGCGAAAGGTGCCGCGCGCGAGGCTCACGTGCAGGCCCGTGGACACACCATAAAACGCGGGCAGACGTAGCACGCTCGCGCCCGCGTTGCGCCAGCGTTGCTCGGCGGCGAGGCGCGCAACGCCGCGTTCGCTGCTGGGGCTGGCCGCGCTCGTTTCCGTGACCACGCCTGCATCCTCTGCATAGACTGCGGTGGACGAAAGATAAACGATGCTCGCGGCGCCGGCCACGAGCGTGGACCAGGCGCTATCCACGCTTGCGTCGGGCGGATAGGACACCACGACGCTCGAGCCTCGTGCGGCGGTGCGGATCGCCGCGCTGTCAGCGGCCGCAATTGGCGCAATCGTAGCAAAGCGTTGGTCTGGCGCCCCGCGCGTGGTGCCGGAGGCGGGCAGGGTAGGCAGGGCGCGGCGCACCGCCGCCGCGATCGTGCCGACGCCGAGGAAGAGCAGCTGGTTCACGCGCCCAACCTAGCCGGGCTCGGAGCGTGCTACGAGGCGCTTTCCGCCAATGAACCGCCCGCGCATCGTTTCGCTGCTACCGTCGGCCACCGAAATTGCGTGCGCGCTCGGGGCAGGCGCTGATTTGGTCGGTATTTCGCACGAATGTGATTTCCCGGTACAGGTTCACGGCCTTCCGGTGCTGACCTCTTCACGGGTGGGCAACTCCGCCTCGAGCGCTGCGATCGATTCCACGGTGCGCTTGCTGGTGCAGGACGCGCTCAGCATTTACACGGTCGACCAGCAGCGCTTGGCAGAGCTAGCACCGGATCTGATCTTGACTCAAGATCTCTGCCGCGTCTGCGCGGTGTCGTTGGAAGACGTCCAGGGTGCCGTGGCGCGGCTCGCTCGAAGCTCAGCGGTGAGAGTCGTCAGCTTGCAGCCGACGCGCTTGTTGCACGTGCTTCAAGACATCGAAACCGTCGCGCAGGCAATCGGGCGAGCGGCACAAGGGGTCGAGCTGCGTGCGTCGCTCGAAGGACGAATTGCGGCGATCGCCGGGCGGGCCCGGCAGGCACGCTCACGGCCGAGAGTTGCCAGCATCGAATGGCTGGAGCCCTGGATGCTCGGCGGGACCTGGATGCCGGAGCTGATCGAGCTGGCGGGTGGAGAAGCGTTGGCTGCGCGCGCGGGCGAGCCCGCGCCTACGCTGTCACTCGCTGAATTCGCCGCGCTGCAGGCAGAGGTCGTGCTGATTAAACCCTGTGGCTTCGACGTTCCACGCACGCTTCGCGAACGCGATCTGATCGGATCTGCGCTTCACGGCCGGCTGGTGCCCAACGCGCGGGCGTACATCACGGACGGGAATGCGTTTTTCAATCGGCCTGGCCCACGCTTGGTCGAATCCTTGGAGATCTTGGCCGCCGCGATTCACCCTGAGCTTTTTGGCGATTTCGTGCTGAAGCATCGCGGTCTGTTATTGCCGGTGCAAAACCTCGAGGTCCGTTGAATGTCGCAAGTGAACGCACTCGAAAACCCCGAACGCTGTGGCTGTCTCGGGCCGATGAAGCGCTTGTGCGAGCTGTGCGAGTCTGCTGGCTCGAGCTTCGTGGCTTGCTCGCGGAGTTGTCTCGACCGGCATCGCAGCGCAGCGCACGCCGACTCGAGCGATGACAGCGTGGCACGCGCTCGCGCTCATATTAGAGACCAGAATCGCGAACGTTCCGCGAACGGCGAGCTTGATGCCGGTCACCGCCAGCGCCTGATGGCGCTGATCGCTGAACTGCCGCAAGCGGCCGAGCTGTGTGTCTTCGGAGCAGGTGATGGTAGCGACTTAGACTTGGAGCGGCTCGCGAGCAGCTTCCGCGAGATCCACTTGGTCGATGTCGACGGGGAAGCTTTGGCGCGTGCGCGGGACGGTCAAGCTTTGCGGGTGCGCGAACGGCTCACGCTTCATGAAGGCGTCGAGGCGAGCGGGGTGCTGGAACATCTGGACGCTTGGGGTGACCGCTTTCCGGAGCACGCTGAACTTGCTCGGGTCGCGGTGGAGTCGGCGCAGAGCATCGTGCATGGCCTGGGCTCGAGTTTTCCGGCCGTGGCCTCGATCGGTTTGTTGCAACAGCTCGCGCTGCCGTTTCAGCGAGCTTGGCTCACTTCGCGCGGCAATTGGACGGCCTTACTCAGCACGCTGAGCGCGATCCACTTGGCGACCCTGGCAGGTGCCACTCGCTCTGGAGGGCGCTGCCTGCTCACGCTCGACGTTGCCTCGTCACGAGACACACCCGCGCTCGCCGAACAATGCCAGCGATCCCTGGACGAATTGCCCGAGTTCGTACTCGAGGCGCGGGCGGCCGGCGGTCTGCAGCTGCGTCCCGATCCTCAACGCTTGCTCGCGCAGCTCTCTTCGACTGGCATGAAGTCGCTGGTCGAAGCCCCACGCATCTGTCAGCCCTGGCTGCGTCAGCAGGCCGGCGACACCGAGCTCGTTTACGGCTTGATCTTCGGCCATCCCTAGCGCTGAGCTCGGGCGCGCGCGGCAAGTCGGATCCAGGCTGGCGCGCGAGCGCGCTCGCTTCTATGGTTGCTCGGTGTTCCGTCCTTGCATCGACCTCCACGAAGGCAAAGTGAAGCAACTCGTCGGCGGCACCCTAGGTGCCTCGAGTGAACCCGTGCGCACGAACTTCGTGTCCGAAAAATCGAGTGCGGAGTATGCCGCTCTGTACAAGCGTGACGGGTTACTCGGCGGCCACGTGATCCTGCTCGGCCCGGGCAACGATCAGGCCGCGCGTGCGGCCTTGGCCGAGTATCCTGGAGGGCTGCAAGTCGGCGGTGGTGTGAATCTGGACAACGCCAGCGGCTGGCTGGATGCCGGCGCTTCACACGTGATTGTCACCTCTTGGGTATTCCAATCCGGGCGCGTAGACTTCGAGCGCTTGGCTCAGCTCGAGCGCCGAGTGGGCAAGCAGCGTCTGGTCCTGGATCTCAGCTGCCGGCGCCGCGGTGAAGAGTATTGGGTGGTCACCGATCGCTGGCAAACCTTCACGGACGTCGCGATCGACCGCGCAACGTTGGAGCGGCTGGCTGAGAGCTGCACGGAGTTCTTGGTTCATGCCGTCGATGTCGAAGGACTGTGCCGAGGCATCGACGCGGAGCTCGTCGAAAAGCTGGCCGCGTGGTCGCCGATCCCCAGCACGTACGCGGGCGGAGCCAATTCGCTCGCCGATCTCGAGCTGGTTACGGAGCTCGGACACGGCCGAGTCGATTTGACGATCGGCTCGGCGCTCGACATTTTTGGCGGCAGCGGTGTTCGCTACGAAGAAGTGGTCGCTTTCAACCGCCGGAAAACGGCGCTCGTTTAAGCGCTTGGAGTAACGCCGTTGCTGCGGGGCAACGGTCTGGAGCGGAGCGCCGGCCTAGTCGCGGCCCCGGAAGGTGCGCATACTCTGGGCATGATCGAGAAAACCGAAGTCACCCGTCGCGCCGCGATCGCTGCTGGGTTGGCCGGCGCCGCCTTTGGAGCTTCGGCCTTGCCGGGGGCTCAGAGCTCGACACCCACCGAGTCGGACTCGCAGCGAACAGCGAGCAGAGGCGTCACACCGCGCATGCCGGTCGTGTTTTTGCCGCATGGCGGCGGCCCCTGGCCGTTCGTGGAGCTGCGCATGGGCAGCAAAGCCGAGCAGGCGGAACTTGCCAGCTATCTGCGCTCGGTCGCGAGCGTCCCGCCTGCTCCACCCAAAGCCGTGCTGGTGATCTCGGCACACTGGGAAGAAGCGGTCCCCACGGTGATGACGAGCGCCAAACCTCCGATGCTCTTCGACTACTACGGGTTTCCACCCGAGTCGTACGAGATCACTTGGCCAGCGCCCGGTGAGCCCGCGCTCGCGCGGCGCGTGCGCGAGCTGCTCGGCGGCGCAGGGTTCGAGAGCGCCGAAAACAGTGAGCGAGGGTTCGACCACGGCACGTTCGTGCCGTTGAAGCTCGCTTACCCAGCCGCGGATGTCCCCACGGTGCAGCTGTCTTTGATCCGCGGGCTGGATCCGCAGCAGCACTTGGCGCTGGGCCGCGCGCTGGCGCCTTTGCGCGATGAGGGCGTATTCATCATTGGCAGTGGCATGACGTTCCACAATTTGCGTGCCTTCGGCCCGCAATCGTCGGAGGCGGCGGAGGCGTTCGATGCTTGGCTGCGCGAATCAATGCCGCTGCCCGCGAGCGAGCGTGACCAGCGCTTGTCCGACTGGGCGAAGGCGCCCGGGGCACGTCTTTCGCATCCGCGAGAGGAGCACCTGCTGCCCCTGATGGTGGTGGCAGGCGCGGCTGGCGAAGATCGAGCTCGGCTGCCTTACAATGGAAAGATCTTGGATCTACGGCTTTCCGCGTATCACTTCGGCTGAGGAGCGTCCGGCTTGTAGCCCACGCCGAACCAGGCGGTGGTCGCGAGCTCGGGCTCGCGCGCCAACGTCTGCGTCAAGAACTCGCGCACGATGGGGTCGCGGCGTTGCCACTCGGTTTCGCCGAGGCGATTGCGCAGCATCACCAGCGGTGCGCTGCTGCGCGCCATGCGCAACCATAAATCGTCCGCGTTCAGCGGGCGAATCGTCAGCGTCATGGGTTCGATGCGCACGCGTTCGAAACCGCCCGCCCGCATCTCGCTCGCGAGCACGTCGGGGTTCTCCAGACCTGCGTCGTTGCGTACGGGCATGGTAAACGTCGGATCTGCTGCGCCTAGGGCACCGAACATCGCGCGCAGCAACGGCGAATCCTGGACCGGCGCCCAGGACGAAACGACCGCGCCAGCGCCTGGCTTGAGTACGCGCGCGAGCTCGGCAAAGCCGCGCGCGCGGTCGGGGAAGAACATCAGCCCGAAGATGGAAAAGCCCGCGTCGAACTGGTCATCCTCGAATGGCAGGTTCTGACCATCAGCGACGATCGCGCGCAAATTGAGGAGCTCGGCGGCTCGGGCTCGAAGTTCGAGTTCGGCCACCATGCGTTCGGAAAAATCAACGGCCACGACCTCACGTACGGACGCCGCCAAGTGAACGGCCAACGTGCCAGGTCCGGCTGCGACGTCGAGCACGCGCGCATCCGAGGAGGGCGCCAAGAGCTCGGCCGCGCGTCGTGAAAAGGGCGCCATGACCAGCGACGCTTCAGCGGCGTAACCTTCGGCCACGAGCTGCCACGGCTCTTGCGTGGACATCGGATTTGCAGCACAGGACATCGGATTCTCTCCCTTCAACTTCGACGATCCGGCCTTCGCTCGCATCGTCGACTGCGGAGCTTGCCCGGCCCCCACGGCCAACGTCAAATCGCTGCCTGAGGAGTTCGGTAGCCGCGCGTCCGCAACCGCCGCTCAGGCGGCTTGCCGCGCGCGGAGCACGATCGGCTGTCGGATGTCCTCGGTATTCCCCGCGGCGAGTCTGGGCTATCCTGCGCGAAAGCTCGATGACTCCATTGCTTTTGCAAATCCCGCCCTGGGTGGATGAAGTGGTCGCATCGTTCGCGGAGCCGCTCGCGAACGACGAGGCGCGCATGGCGCTCACGGTGCGCTTGTCCCAAGAGAACGTGGCGCGTGGTGGGGGGCCGTTCGGTGGCACCGTGTTCGCAGAGGATCGCCTGCTGGCGGCAGGGGTCAACTTAGTGCTCGAGAGCGGCTTCTCCATCGCTCACGCCGAGATAGTGGCCTTGATGCGTGCGCAAGTTGCGCTCGGGCAAGCCTCGCTCGAGCCGCCGCCGTTGACGTTGTTCGCGAGCACCGAGCCCTGCTGCCAATGTTTCGGTGCCCTGGTTTGGGCCGGCGTTCGGCGGCTGGTCTGCGGCGCAAACACCGCTGACGCGGAGGCCGTCGGTTTCGACGAAGGACCGAAGCCCGATGGCTGGGTGCAAGTGCTCGAGCAGCGCGGGATCGCCGTCAGCCAAGGGGTGCTTCGCGGCGAGGCTCGCGCCGTGCTCACCGACTACGCGACGCGCGGCGGGAAGATCTACGGCAAATTCACGAAGTGAGCGTGGGCTCAGCCGGCTTGGAAGCCTAGGCGATACAAGACCCGCACGCTGCCATGCTGCGGTTCCGGAAAGCGCAAAGCGTAGAAGCCTTCGGCGATGCAATCGACGACTTGGCGATCACTCAGATCCGAGCCCTGGTCGCTGACCTCGGAGACGGCGCCTGCCGAGCCGACCACGAAGTGCAAGCGGACCGTGCCGTCCAGACTGCTGTCGCGATTGACGCCGTCCCGATAGCAGCGCGCAAAGAGTGGATAGCCGGCCTCCACTACGTTGTCGATTGCGTCCGGCGCCAGCACTCCGGCGGAGTTCGGGTCGATCTGCAGTCCGCGCTCGTCGGAGGCCGTTGTCTTGCGCTTCTTGACGGCGCTGCGCCCTGCCTTCTTCGGCGGAGGGTCGACCAAACGGAAGACGAAGGTCCAGCGCGCGGTGCTCGGTTTTTCCAGATCGCCAAAGCGGATCTCGCTGACTCGTTCACTCAGACAACTCTCGACGCGCGGATCGCTGAGCGTGGATGATTCACGGTGAATGCCGTGCACCTTGCCCGTAACGTCGAGCTTCCAAGCAAAGCGAACGGCACCACGCAGGCTGGGATTGGCAAAGAAGCAGCGTCGCAGCTCGGCTTCGTTGCCGCGCAGGTGGTGCACCACGTCAGCCGGCGGAAGTTCCGGCAAGCGCGCCTTCGGTTGGCTCGCTTCCGCCTTGGCCTCGACATGCGCAGGGGCAGGCGATGCGGGCGCAGGTGTTGGCGTCGAGCCGCAAGCGCTGACTGCCAAGAAGACCGAGCCCGCAAGTGCGGGAAAGCGAACCGGGATCATGCGGCGAGGTTGCTCTCATACCATCGCTCCGCAGCGCGTTGGAGCCCCGCACCGACCGGCTCGAGGTTCGCCTTCATTTCGCCACAACCTTTGCTGGAATTCTCCTTCCTCACTGCGCAAGACCGCTCGATTCGCCCGGTAGAAGTGGGATGGGTGACGCGCACGCGCCGTCCGCTGCTCGATATTTTCAAGGAGTCTCGCAATGGAACAATCTTTGCCAATCATGGTTTCGGTGCCCCGTCCCACGCTGGGCGCACGACTCACTTCGTCAGAAACTCAGGGAGCGGCGCAGGAGCTCGCGCGGCTCGGAGCTGGCTTGGGGCTAGCGGGCTTGTACGGGCTGGCCCTGGGTGCGCGTAGCGGTGGGATGGCGCTCGTGCAGCACGCGCTGTGTGCGAGTGCAGGCCTGGCGGCGGTGGGCCTGCTCGGCCTCCCCGCTCTGTTCGTGCTTCTGGCCCTCGTGAACGCGCCGGTGTCTCCGAGCGCCATGCTTTCCGCGGGCGCGCGTTCATTGGCGAGCGCTGGCTTCGTGCTCGCTGGGCTGGCGCCCAGTGCCGCGTTGTTGGCAGTCACGATTGAATCACCGGACGCCGCCGCGTTCGTGACACGTGCAGGGCTCACCCTGGCGGGAGGCATCGGCTTGTTCCAGCTGACGAGCGCGGTGCGCGCAATGCTGCAAGCCCTGCCTGCCGAGTCGCGCTGGAAGTGCCAGGCGCTGCTGGTCGGCTTCAGCCTATTCGCGATCATGTTGGCGGCGCGGGTTTGGTATTCGCTGCCGATCTTGCAGGGGGCAGCATGAACGCGCAGGTGCTTTCGGTGTTCGACGAGCTCCTGCGCTCCCCGCGCGCGATCGCCGAGCGTAGCCGGGCCGGCGGAGATTTGAGGCCATTGTTCGTGGCCTCGCTGGCCGCGTTGGTGCTCGGCGCCGGCGTGTTCGGCGCGACGCTCGCCACCTCGCGTGGTGGCGTTCAGCTGCTGTACTCGGGCGTGAAGCTGCCGCTCGCGATGCTCGCCACCATGCTGCTCGTCGTTCCGGCATTTCATGCCATTTCTGCCGGGCTGGGTCGCCCGTTGAGCTTCTCGGGCATGATCGGCCTCACGCTGGCCGCGGCAGGTCGGGGCGCGCTGGTCTTGGTCGCGCTCTCCCCGCTGACGTGGCTGTGTTTCGACCGGGGGCTTTCCTATCACCCGGGCGTGCTGCTGGCGGTCGCGTGCTACGCCTTAGCGGGGCTGTCTGCTTTGGATTTGGTGCTGCGGGGCGTGGGTTGCGATGTGCGCGGCGTGCTGATCGTTGGCCTATTTGCGGCAGTGTTATTGGCTACGGGGGGTCAAACCGCCTGGATGCTGCGGCCGTTTCTAGGACGCCCCAGCGCGGTCTCGGTACCCTTCTTTCGGGCACGCGAGAGCAGTTTTTGGGATGCAGTGCAGCAAAGTTCGATGTCCATGTTGGGGGTGTATCCGGTGACGCGCGCCCTGTCCGCGGCTGATGGACGCAAAGTTTCAGCACCGCCGAGCGAGCAGCGGGAGAACGCCGATGAATCTCGCTGATCTCGGGGTTCTGTACGGAGTGGCCGGCGTGCTCAGCAGCGTCGTCGTGTATCGCTCGCAACGGGGGCGCCGTGCCCCCGCGCTCGCTGCGGCGTTGCTCTCCGCGCCACTCTGGCCGCTGTGGCTACCAGTGCTGTTCGCTTCGCAGCGCGCCGAAAGCGACGTGCGACGCTCCGCTGCCAGCGAGGCCGAAGCCGCGCTGCTCGAGGGCCACGAGGCCGTGCGCGATACGCCGCTCGAGCCGCTCTTGCCGCGCTCGGCCGTGGACCGCCTGCTCGGCGAGCTGCGTCGGGCAACCGAGCGTTATACGGAGCTGAGTCAGCTGCTGACCCAAAAAGGCTTCGATCGCGGCGTGGCGGAGGAGCGCGTGGCGCGGCTGGAACAGCGCGCTGCTTCGCCGCGCACGCTGGCCTCCGCACGCCTACATCTCGAAAACGTCGCGCGCTTGCAAAGTTTGGCGGCCCGGGACCGTCGGGCGCTGGAAGAGCTTTCGGAGTTGATCGCGGCGCTGCGCACGCAACTGGTGTTTGCGCGCTACTCGGGCTCCTCGCCCGGGGAAGCCAGTGATATCGTCACCGAAGTATGGGCACGGGTAGAAATGCTGGGAACGAGCTCGGACGGGCTGTCATTCGACCAGCATTCGGCGTCTGCACTGGAAGAGTATGCACTTGGCCAAGCACGTCCTGATAGTGGATGACGAAAAGCGCATCCGCGAAGTCGTGGAGTACGCGCTGGAGAAGGACGGCTTTCGGGTGAGCTCGGCTGCCGACGGCTTGTTGGCCCTGGCGGCAGTCGAGCGCGATCCGCCCGACTTGGTCGTGCTGGACGTGATGCTGCCCGGGCTGGACGGTCTGTCCGTGTGTCGCAAGATTCGCAACCTACGCCAAACGCCGATCCTATTTTTGTCGGCGCGTGCGGACGAGGTGGACCGCATCGTCGGACTCGAGCTCGGCGGGGATGACTACTTGGTCAAGCCGTTCTCGCCGCGTGAGCTGGTGGCGCGGGTGCGCGCGGTGCTTCGTCGCTTCGATGTTCCGAGCGGCGCACCCGCTGCGGAAAATCAATCGCGCGCACTCTGCCATGGCAAGCTCAAGCTCGACATCGATCGTCACGAGGCGACCTTCGCTGGCGAGCGCGTCCAGCTCACCGCTACGGAGTTCCAGGTCTTGGCTGCGTTGCTCGAACGACCAGGGATCGTGCTCAGCCGGGCGCAGCTGCTGCAACGCGCCTATAGCGATGACCTGCACGTCACCGAACGCACGCTGGACAGCCACGTGCGGCGAATTCGCGCCAAATTTCGCGGCCTCGGCGGGGACCCGATCGCGACCGTGCACGGCGTGGGCTACAAAGCGAGCGACGCCTGAGGCATGCGCGGTCGCTGGCTTTGGTTCAACGACCGCTTGCGGCGCGGCGTCGGTCGCATCCGCACGCGGCTATTGATCGTCAACGCGGTGGTCGTGTTGGTCCCGACCGCCGGCTTGGAATTTGCACATCTCTACGAACGACAACTGCTCGATGGGCTCGAGCGAGACATGCAAAATCAGGCCGTGCTGGTCAAAGCCTCGCTGCAAGCGCGGCTGGCTCGCGGAGAAGAGTTCGGCACGCCTGAGCAGGAAGCCGAATTGACGGCGGCCGCATTGCAGACGAGGACTCGCATTCGCTTGATTGACGCGCAGCGGGGCATGGTCGTCGATTCGCATCGCAATGGTCCTCCGGAAGGCAAGGAACCCCACGCGCCGCTCTTGACTCGGCAACGCGCGCTCGAAATCGAGCAGTCGATATCCAGCTCGGATGCCCGGGCCATCGCTCCCGAACCAGAGCCAGCCCTGGAGAAACGGCCCGAACTACTGGGCGCCTTCCGGGGCAAGCGCAGCACGGCGACCCGCATCGCGCGCCGCCCGCCTTCGGTGTTCCTGTTCTTGGCCGAGCCCGTACGACATCAGGGAGCAGTTCGCGGTGCGGTCTACGTCACGCGTTCCACCACCCCGGTCCTCCAAGAAATGCACCGGATCCGTCGCGGTTTGACCCAGGTCTTGGCGCTGGCCTTGGCCCTCACGGCGGGCATGACCTTGCTGCTGGCGTGGACCATTTCTCGTCCTTTGGAGCGCCTGGCTCATGCGGCGCGCCGAATCGCCGCTGGCGACTCCGGGCTGGATGTACCCGTGGCCGGGGGCGGTGAGATCAGCGAACTTGCCGAAGCGTTTCAGGAGATGACCCGCAAGCTCGAAGCGCGTCATCGCTACATCTCCGCCTTTGCCGCGGACGTCGCGCACGAGTTCAAATCGCCGCTGACTTCGATCCGCGGCGCGGCTGAATTGCTCGCCGAGGGCGCAGCCGACGATCTGAACGCACGCGAGCGTTTCCTGCGCAACATCTCACTCGACGCCGCGCGGCTCGATCGCCTGGTTTCACGCTTGCTCGAGTTGAGTCGGATCGACGCTTCCGAAGAATCCCCGGTGCTGGTCGATCTGGAGGCGCTGGTGCGCCGCGCGGTCGAGCGGTCGCAAGGCCCGGACGGTAGCGTGCTGCTCGACTACGCCTCGAGCATCCCGGTGATTTTGGCGCGCCCGGCAGACTTGGAGACCGCGCTTTTGAACCTGCTCGACAACGCACTCAAGTTCTCGCCCCCCGGCGAGCCAGTGGTGGTCCGCGTGAGTGGTCGCGCGGGCGAGCGCTTCGTGTCCATCGCGGTCGAGGACCGCGGCAGCGGCATCCCCGAGCCGCACCTGAGCCACATTTTCGAGCGATTTTTCACGACCGATGCCGACCGTTCGGGCACCGGCCTCGGGCTTTCAATCGTGAAAAGCGTGGTCGAAGCGCTGGGTGGCAGCGTCAGCGTGCAGTCGAGGTCCGGCCAGGGCGCGCAATTTACGCTTCGTTTGCCCGCTCGCGCCGGCTAACTCGGACCTTTTCCGGAAACGGCCTTGAGCGGCGCTTCGAGCGCGCTATCGTCCGGCCGTGCGAAAACCGATTGAAGTGGCGCCAGACCCCGCGCAGCAAGAAGACGAAGATCTGACGTCGCGGACGGATCTGCGTGCCGAGCGCAAACGCTCGGAGGCCGCTTGGATGGAATTCGCCAAGACTCTGACCACGATCAGCGAGCGCCACCTGCTCCGGATGCAACTGAGTGAGGAGCTGCTGCGCGTCGTACAAGACACGCGGCGGATCAGCAGCCCGACGGCTCGTGCCCGAGGTCTGCGCCTGGTTCGACAAGAGCTGCGCGGGCTCGATCTGAGCGTCCTGCGCGAACGGTTGGAAGACTTGTCGCACCCCAACTCCAGACGAGCCACGACGGTGGCGGACGATTGGCGCAATCGCCTGCTCGACGGCGGAGAGGCAGAGTTTGCCGCGTTCCTGGCGCAGTACAAGCGTGCCGAGCGCCAGCATTTGCGAACGCTGCTGCGTAACGCCCGTTCGGCGCCTGCTGCATCCAAGAACAAGGCGCTGAACGCTTTGACTCAGGCATTACGCGACGCGATGTCCGCAGCCTGACCGCGAATGCTGGCGCGGATCCTCTTCTTCAGCGCGGCGGCGTTGCTGGCACTCAAGCTATTCGCGCCCCAGCGGCTGCGCGTGGTGCTCAAGCAGCTCGACCGTGGAGTGAACTGGATCTTGATTGGACTCGCGGTGGTGTACGCGGGACAGCTGGCGCTGTACTACCTTTCGACCCACTGAGGCCGCGCGCTGCGCGCTCGTCAGTCCGCGTTTTCCAGCGCGACCTTGAACGCCCGCGAGAGCTGGTCGAGCGTCCGCCGTTCGAACGCCTTGCACCGGAGCGAGCCAACGTCCCAGCGTGCTTCGCCGCCGAACGACCAATCCCAGGAACCCGAGGCGCGCGTCGAAATGCACAGTGCGGTGCCTTGTTTGCCAGCATCCAGCCGGTAGTCCGTGCCTTCGATCTCTACTTCGACCAAGGGCGCGCTCTCGTAATTGACGCCTTCGGTGGCTGAGCTGCTCATTGGTTCAGTATCCAAGATATGCGCTCCCGATTCAAGCCAGAAACGAGCTCCCGCGATTGCCAGCGCGCGAAACGCGCCTTATTCCGAGCGAGTGGGCATTCTGTCTCTGATTTTGGACGCGTATTCGATGATCCTGCTGGTCTCGGTGGTGCTGTCTTGGCTGCGTTTGCCCGAGGACAACCCGATCGTGAGGGTTACGCGCGCGCTGACCGAACCGGTGCTTGCACCCGTTCGGCGTCTTTTGCCGGGCGGAGGCGGGATCGATATCTCTCCGATGATCGTCCTGCTCGCGATCCGGCTACTCAAGCGCGTCCTCCTGAGTTAAACGCGGGCCATGCTCAAAGTTGGCGATCTCGCGCCTGAGTTCAGCGCTCAGGATCAAAACGGCAAGACCATCACTCTTTCGGGCTTGCTCGAGCGCGGCCGCCTGGTTCTCTATTTTTATCCGCGGGATTTCACACCCGTCTGCACCGCGCAAGCCTGTACGTTCCGGGACGCTTCGAGTGAGCTCGGCTCGCTCAGCGCGAATGTAGTGGGCGTGAGCGGCGACGCGTTGGATTCTCACCAGCGCTTTGCACAGAAACACAGCGTGCCGTTTTCGCTGATCGCCGATCCGGAGCGTCGCATCATCAAGCCCTATCGCGCGAACTTGCCGATCCTCAATCATACTCTGCGTGTCACCTACGTCATCGACAGCGATCGCCGCATTCTGGGCGCCTTTCACCACGAACTGTCCGCCGCCAAACACCTCGAAGACGTCAAGCGCGCGCTCGAATCCGCAGCCTAGCGTGCCCGGACGCGCGTGAACGCGGCCGGGCTCCGAGCTGCGGCGCTGGATCCCGATCGCCCAACAATCCCCAACATGACGGGGGCGGTCAACCTTGGCCTAGGTCGAGCACCAGGCGTTTGGCAGCGCGGACTTTGCGCGTGGACAGTTCGATCCCGAGCGCGTCGAAGCCATAGTGATTGGCGACGGCCAGAGCGGTGCCGTGGCCGCAGAACGGATCGACGATGAGCGTCGTTTGGCTCTCTTCACGCAAGAAGCGACAAGCGAGTCGGCAGGCATCTACGCCCATGGCTTTGCTCCAGGGTTTGTAGCCCGCGTCGGGCAACACGTCGGGGCCTGGATGGGTGAGCTGCGGACGTGGCGCGTGCGCAAAGCACAACAGGTGTGAGTAGCTGGCTCGGCCGTGACTGATGGTTCCCGGTGGTCGGCGACAGACGATCTTGTGCCAAAGCAAGGTGCGCCCTTCGGCTTCGGCCGCGCGCTGCACGAGGTAGCCTTTGTCGACCCAAGCTCCAGCTTCGCGGATGTCACTTTGGAAGAACAGCGTCAGCCCGGGCGCGGGGGTCCAGCGCAGTACCGCGCGTGCGGCTTCGTCGAACCAGGTCTTCCAGCCGGCGAAGCCGCGCTCGGGCAGCTCACTGACGTCGGGCAGGGAAGTGATCACGCTGCTGCCGAGGGGCGCCGGATGGCTCGAGAGCCAAGCCAAGGCTTCGGCCTGGATGATCGTGCGCGTAGGGGGCAGGCCCGGCACGCGCTTCAGCTTCCCGTAATCTTCGCGATCTCGGTCTCGACCGCCTCCCATTCGGCGAGCCAGGCTTCGACCTGCTTGCCGAGCGCCAAGCTCTCGGCCTCGAGCTTCTGCACTTCGGGAGGGGAGGTGCGTTCGAAGAAGCCTTCCGCGCCGTAGCTGTCGGCGATCGCCTTCTTGCGCGCTTCGGCGGCTTCGATTTGGCTGAGCAGCTTGTCGCGCCGTGCGGGCAAGGTCCCCAAGCGATTGCGGCGCTTCTTCTGTTCTTCCCAGGATAGGCCAGGCGCAGGCGGGGGCGTGCTCTTGTTGGCGCTGGCGTTGGCCGTCTTCGCCTTCAGGCTCACCGCGTCGATGTCGAGGTGGTCGTCGCCTGCCCGTGCCAAGTACTCGGCGTACGTGCCGGAGAATTCACGCGGCCCTTCCGGAGTCACTTCCAGGATGCGAGTGGCCAGGTCAGACACGAACGAGCGATCGTGAGAGACGAAGATGACCGTGCCTTCGAAGGCCTTCAAGCCCGAAACCAACGCCGAGATCGCCTCCAAGTCCAAGTGATTGGTGGGTTCGTCCAGCACCAAGACATTGGGCTTTTCGGCAATGATCTTGCAGAAAATCAAGCGCGCTGCCTCGCCCCCGGAGAGTGAGCCCACCGGCTTCAGCACGTCGTCGCCGCTGAACAGCACGCGCCCCAGCATGCCGCGCACGGTGGCGGTTCCCTCGGTGGGAACGGTGTCCCAGATGTAGTCGAGCGGCGTCTGCTTTTCGTTGCCGAGCAGCTCGTGATGGTCCTGGGCGAAGTAGCCCAAGCGTACTTCGTGCCCGAGGCGGATTTTGCCCTGGTCGGCCTTGAGCCGCTCCATGATAATCTTCAGCAACGTAGACTTGCCGAGACCGTTGGCGCCGATCACGGCCAGCTTTTCACCGCGACGAACGGTCAGCGAAACGTTCTTCAGCACCACCTTGTCCCCGTAGGCTTTGGAGATCCCCTCGAGCTCCAGCACCTCTTTGCCACTCGGTCGTTCTTGGGTGAAGCGGAACAAGGGTTCGCGGCGGGAGCTTTGAGCAAGCTCCTCGACTTCGATCTTTTCGATTTGTTTGAGGCGGCTTTGGGCTTGCTTGGCCTTGGTCGCTTTGGCGCCGAAGCGATCGACGAACGCCCGCTTTTCGGCGATGATCTTTTGCTGCCGAGCAATCTCGGCTTCTTTGCGCTCGCGCACGGCCGCTTTTTCGACCACGAAGCGCGCGTAGTTGCCGACGTAACTGGTGACGGTGCCGTAGTCGACGTCCAGGATGTGCGTCGCTACGTTGTCCAGGAAGCGCTGATCGTGTGAAATCACCAGCGCAGTGCCACGGTAAGCGGCCATGAACTTTTCTAACCAGCGGATGGACAGGATGTCCAAGTGGTTCGTGGGCTCGTCCAGCAGTAAGCAATCTGGACCGCCGATCAGCACCTGCGCCAACAAGACTCGCAGCTTGAAGCCGCCGGAGAGGGTAGCAAGCTTCTGTTGGTGAGAGGCGATGGGAATGCCCAAGCCTTCCAAGATCTCGGTCGCGCGCGCTTCGAGCGTGTAGCCATCGTGCGTGCCGAGCAGCTCTTCGAGCTCGGCCAAGTTGCTGGCGTCGCCGCCGTGGTCGACGATGCGATCGCGCTCCTCGAGGGCTTTCCAAACGAGTTGATCGCCCATCATGGCAACGTGCAAAATCAGTGCTTGATCGTCGAGGAAGTGATCCTGGCGCAGGACGCCGACCCGGGCTCGCTTGGGGATGTGCACACTGCCGCTGGTGGCTTGCTCATCCCCGGAGACGACGCGAATGAAGGTGGTCTTGCCGGAGCCGTTGGCGCCCACCAGGCCATAACGCGAACCCTCGTTGAGTTCTAAGCTGACGCCTTCGAACAGCACGCGCGCGCCGTAAGCCTTACCGAGATCAATCGTGCGAATCATGCCCGGGCGGTGAATGCCCCAGGAGGTGGGTAGAGTCCACTAGGAAATGCGCGCGCTGGCGCTAGGCCCGCTTGCTACCCGGTATCGCTGTCGCGGGCACCACCGTTCGCAGCTGTGCGCGGCTGCGGCTGGCCCACGCGGCGCAGACCAAGACGAAGCCCGCGGTGTACAACATCGGAGCGCTCACGAGCTCACCCAGCAGCAACCAAGACCACAGGAAACCGAGCACGGGCTGCGCTAACTGTACTTGGCTGGCACGGGCGATACTGGTGCGCGTGAGGCCGCGGTACCAGGCGAAAAATCCCAGGTACATGCTGATCACGCCCACGTAACCCAGCCCGAGCCAAGCTCGCCACGAGATCGCCGCGTGTATCGGCTCCCGGCTCACCGCCCACAGCGATAATCCGATGCTGAGTGGCAGCGACAGCACGAGCGCCCACGAGATCACGCGCCAGCCACCCAGCCTCGGAGTGAGACGCGCGCCTTCGCTGTAGCCGAATGCAGCACCCAAAACCGCAGCCAGCATCCAGCCGTCCGCGGCCACCACGCGCAACGACGCTTGGGTGAAGCCGAACGCGAACACCGACGCGGCTCCGAGCGACGAGGCGAGCCAAAATTTCGGTGAGGGGCGTTCGCCGTTGCGCAATACGGCCAACAGCGCGGTCGTCATCGGCACCAAACCGACGATCACGAGCGCGTGCACTGCGGGCACGCTGCGCAGCGCGATCGCACTACACAACGGAAAGGCGAAGACGACGCCCAGCGCCACCAACGCGAGCGATCTCAGGTCGGACCGGGAAGGCACGCGCTCGCGCCGCACGCCCAGCACGAGCAAGGCAAGTCCACCGGCGATCACCGAACGCCCGGCACCGACCAACAGCGCGCCCAACTCCGGCACCGCGGCCCGGGTTGCCGGTACAGTTCCGCTAAAACAGAGCACGCCCAAGATGGCGGCACCGAGCCCAGCAAAATGCTGGAAAACTCCGCCCCTCAAGGACCGTAGCGTTATCCGACCCTCTGGAGTATCGTTACTCTGTTCTGACATGAAAATAGATAACAGCATTTCGGGCGCTGGCAAGGCCTCGCAAGCGGTTTCTGTCAAAGCCGACGCGCGCATCGCGACTGAGTTGCGCCGTCGCATTGCGCGGCTCGGCCCCGGCACGCTGCTGCCTTCCGTGCGCGAACTCAGCGCAGAGTTCGTGGCGAGCCCCGTCACGGTGCAGCGCGCAATGGCGCAGCTCGCGCGCGAGGGCCTGGTGCTCAGTCGCCCTGGCGATGGCACGTACGTGGCGGAGCGCAGCAAGGAGAGTCCACGGGCGGATTCGTCATGGCAACTGACGGTGCTTGGCCCCGCTACCGATCCAATCGCCAATTCCGTGTTCGAGTTGCCCGTGCCGGGCACGCTGGTTTTGGGCAGCGGCTACAGTGACGTCTCGCTGCAGCCCATTGCCCTGCTAGCCAAGGCAGCGCGCCGCGCCGCAGCCAATCCCCGCGCTTGGGATCGCTTGCCGCCCGAGGGGCATCCGGAACTGCGACTGTGGTTCGCGCGTGACGTCGGCGCCCACGCGCGCGCCGAAGACGTGGTGCTCGCTCCAGGCGGCCAAGCGGCCCTGGCTGCGACGTTTCGCACGCTGGTGCCATTCGGCGGCCCGATTCTCGTCGAGTCTCCGACTTACTTCGGCGCGCTGAGTGTCGCGCGCTCGCTCGGGCTCCGGCCGGTGCCCGTACCACTCGATCGCGAGGGCATCCGCGCAGACTTGCTGGAAGCCGCGTTTGCTTCCACTGGCGCTCGCGCACTCTATCTACAGCCCGCGTTCTCGAACCCCTCCGGAGTCACCCTGTCCGAAGAGCGTCGAAAAGACGTTTTGCAGCTGGCCGAGCGCGCGGGTGCGTTCGTGATCGAGGACGACTACGCGCGTGACCTAGCCTTTGGGGCCGCGCCGCCCGCGCCGCTATTTCGTCAAGGAGGCGACCGCGTCGTGTACATTCGTTCGCTCACCAAATCGACCGCGCCCGGCCTCCGCGTTGCCGGCATCGTCGCCAAAGGGCCGGTGCTCGGTCGGCTGCGCACCCTGCGTGCGACCGAAGACTTCTTCGTCTCGGGCATCTTGCAAGACACGGCGCTCGAACTCGTCAACGCCGCAGGTTTTGGCAGCTACGTCCAGAAGTTGCGCCACACCTTGCGCGAACGCCGCGACGTCTCCGTGCGCGCGCTCGCCCGCCACCTACCGAAAGCGCGCTTGCAGCGCATCCCCGAGGGCGGCTTCAGCTTGTGGATCGAGCTGTTGGGGGGAGTGGACGACCTCACGTTCGTCGCCGCCGCGGCGCGCGCCGGCGTATCGCTTACCCCCGGTGCTCCGTGGTTCGCCGCCGAGCGCCCCGGCGCGTTCGTGCGCATCAGCACCGCCGGCGCGAACGCGGCGGACTTGGAAGCCGGCATCGCGCGTCTGGGCGCGCTCGGTCTGTGAACGCGTCCGCTCTCGCTCAACCGTGCGTGCCCGAACCGCTCAGCGGATGCGTGGTGCCCTTGGAAGGACGCGGGCGGTTGTTCAGGAAATCCTCGAAAATTGCCTGACGCGCTGGCAAGAAATGATTGAGCAGCGCATCGGAAAGCTGGAAGCGAGTCTCGCCTCCGACCAGCTCGGTGGCGCGCTCGGTCACGTGCGTGAAGCCGAGCGAAGGGGGCCAGCTGAGGCCGCCACCCAAGGCTGCGTTGTTGCTCAGGCGATGACAGCCCGCGCACGAGAGCGCTTGAGCACGAGCGACGATATCTTCTGGAGTCAGCGCGCTACCGAGCGACGTGAGCTGCGTTTGCAGGTCCGATCGGAACGTACTCTCCCCGCTGGAGAACTGTGCCGAGTAACGCATCTCTGCAGCACTGGCGCCCGAGGTTTGGCTCTGTGCCGTATTGAAGAGGTCGGGCGTGCTGATGTCCAGCGCGACAATGGTGCTGGCGCTGAGGTTTGCGACCTGCGACGGGAAGAAAGTTCGAAATGCCGGAGCCGTCGCAAGCGTGGAATTTCCGTCGAACAGCTCGCCGAAGGCGTTGTTCTTGTTGGTGACCGGCACGAAGCGCATACTGCTGCAAGAGGTGCCGGGGATTGGACCGGTGTTGGGGGTGCAGCTGCGCGTGAGTTTGAATTCACGCAGTGACCAACCGCTGGTCGTGTTCGAAAACTGGTTGGTGCGGATTTGGCCGGCGCCGAGGGGGTTGTCGCCGAAGTTGCTGATCGAGATCACGGGTCCGACCACGCCCAGGCCATTGAAGTAGAAGCCCTCCAGCGCCGCCGCTCGCGCCTGGACGTCGTTTTCCAGGGTCAGATTCGCCCACTTGTCGACGATCTGTTGACAGCCCTTCAAGCCTTGTTGCGGATGTGGATTCGGCAGCACGGCCTCGAAGATCACCAGGTTGCGGTCGCTGGTCGAAGTCACCCCAGAGGCTTTGGCGTAGACGATGCGGTACTCGCCACAGTGATCGCCATTTGCAGGAGCTTGATCGAAGCGGTTGAACAAGCCAATCGGGATGTACGCACACGGGCTGTCCACGGCAAACGGATCGCAGCTCGCTTGCGCGCCCTCTGCACCGTTGCGACACAGGTAGGGATAGCCGTTGATGGTGCTGCCGAGCGGCGGCGTCACCGCGTCGTCGCAGTGCGGGCCAGGATACGACCCGGGGGCGGAGTTTTGAGTGTCCCACCATTGCTGGAACAGGGCGGTTGCCGTCAAGCCGGGTACGGTGCTCTGATTCGCCAACTGGGTGAGGACGCGCTGCAACGAGAAGCGGGACAAGATGCTCTGCTCCGTGACCACCAGCGACCGGCGCACGTCGATCGCCTTGACCTTTACTTCTAGGCCCTGCGAATCGAGGCTTTCATCGGTTTCTGCCAGCGTGCCGGAGCAAGCGGCGGTACCGAGCGCGCCGGCAGCCGCAAGTAGTCCAAGAAAGGCCCGCGAATATCGTCGATTCAAGATCTGACTCCCAGCCCATTGCCCGGACTAGCGACAATCGCCAGTGCTTGTGCGAGGCATGCGGAATTCTGTGTGACTCGGCATTGAACGGCGCGCCGAGATTGGCACTAAGGCAGTGGGGCTTCGTCGACCGGCCGAGTGAGCAATTAATCTCGCGGCTTCGTCGCACGGTCGAGCTGCTGCGTCGCGAACTCCAGAGGCAACTGGCCGACGACGGTCGCGTCGTCATCACCGCAGTTCACCGTTGGCGCCACGTTCGGCAGTTTGGTCCAGCCTTGCTTCTCCGGTGCCGGACTCGGGATGGTGGCGATGTCGTGAAGCGTGCGGTCCAGTACTTTGATTAGAATCACGGTCACGTTGTCGCGACCTCCGGCGTCGTTTGCCAGTTCGATCAGGCCGTACACGGCCGCCTCCAGATCGCGCTGAGCCGCGAGCGTTTGCTGGATCTGTCGGTCGCTGATCATCTTGTTCAAGCCGTCCGAGCACAACAGGTAAACGTCTCCGGATTCTGGCTTGTCGACGATCAGGTCTATCGCGAGGTCCAGCGTCACCCCGATGGCCTGCAGCAGGTCGTCTGCGTGCGGCCCCACCATCCCGACCTTGCTCATGGTTTGGTCGGTGGTCAGTTGGCGCAAACTTCCGCGACGGAAACGATAGCAGCGGCTGTCGCCCACGTGTCCGATGTATACGCGCTGCTTGTTCGGCGAGAAGCGCGCGGCGACCAAGGTCGTGCCCATCTTACTATGTTCCGGGTTCTTCCTTGCTGCTCGAAACACCGCTTGGTGAGCCTGCATCATCGAGCTGGCCAATTCGCCTCCGCGCCGTGGGATGGGCCCTGGCGAGCGCAGATGGGCAACGAACGACTCTCGCTCGAACGCCTGCTTCATCGCTTCGACCGCGAGCGCACTGGCCACGCTGCCACCGGCGTAGCCGCCCATACCATCGGCAACCGCGAATACATGCTGCTCTGGTAAGACCAGCATACTGTCGTCGTTCGCTCGTCGACGCTGCCCGCAATCCGAGTCCCCAGATGCGGTGACGAGAATGCGCGCCTGAGGCGAAGTGAGCTCATCTTCGTCGGCGTCGCGCTCATAGGCGACGACGACCGTGGGGTCCGAGCGCGGCGAGGCGAACTCGACCGGCGCGGGCTCCGACGCTGGCCGCTGCGGCAGGGGCTCGAGCACCGCTTCGGCCAGAGTCGAGCGCACGCGCATCAAGCGTGTTTCGTCGGTGTCCGACGGATCTTCCTCGTTCGCGCTCGGGGGCAGGCTACGAGCGCGCGGCGCCAGCGATTTCGGGCTAACGGCGGGTTGCGCTGGCTGACGCGAAATCACGACGTAGCCCAGCAGCGCGGCGCCGAGGGCCAACAGAGCGAATCCAATCAACATTGAGGATGCGCGCGCTCATTGCGCGATGCACGGGTCCCCGCCCATGGCGTGCGGGCAGTGCTCACTCGCCGAGTCTTGCTCGATGCCGGCCGCGACATGGTACGTGCGACAGTAGATGTTGTTGCCCACCAAACTCGACGGGTCGCTAGTTGCCGAAGACGAGTACTGATTCGGGCCGGCCGGATCGTCCGCCATCGCGGCGCAGTTCGACAGGCACGCTTGCGTATCGTTGAAGTAGCTCAGCTCCACGTTGCCGGCGGTCGAGCTGCTGGTGCAGGTGGCGCCCATCAGTGAACAATACGATTCGCAGTTCGAGCCGCACTTGCCCGCACCCAAGGGCCCGGCGGATTTGCAATACAGGAACCACTCGCTTTCCGCGAATCTGGCTTGGCGGATGCGGCATTCGACGCTGTTCACGTTCTCGTCACCCGGAGTACCCACGGGCAAGCGCTTGCAGACCTCGAGGCATTGCCCGCGACTCCGGTACTGTTCGTACTTGCCCGTGCAATTGGCGAGGACGGCGTCGCAATAGTTTTCGCAGGTGCTCGGCGGCTGATCGGGGCCTTCGCCACCACCTGCACCAGCTGCGTCGTCGGCGCCGGCGCTGGCCGCGAGGCCATCGGCACCGGCGTGGTTGGCGGCGCCGCCCGAGTGGTTGTGACCGCCGGCAACGCCGGTTCCGCCCGAGCTCTGTGCGCCCGTTCCCGACTGCGAGGCTGAGCCGCCGTTCGCTGCGCTGGTTCCGCCGCCAGCGGTCAAACTCGGGTCGATCCAAGCGTCTTGAATGTCCAGTACCTGCGTGCAGGCCGCACTCAGTGCCAGGAGCGAGATTGGGCCGAGCACGGCCAAACGCCCGAGCCGACTCACCACACACCTCGCAATTGCACGCCGAAGCCCGGCGAGGCAGCTTGGTTCGGCGAGTTGCCCCCCGCGCGACTCGAGGCCGCGCTGGGGGCTGTGAATACCAGCGTGAGACCGCTCGCGAGCAACGCGCCACCGCCGATGCTGGCGACGGTCGAGACCGTCGCCGCGGTTTGCGCGTCTTTGCGCGTGGCGGCACCTTCGCTCGTACACGCGTTCGGATCGTCGGCCCGACATTCCGCTTTGGATTGCTTGTTCAGATCGAGGGCGCGGTAGCCGAAGTAGCCGCCGACGGCGAGCCCCACCACGCCCACTGCGCCCACCACATAACCGATCGTGCGCTGGGTCGCACCCGGATCGCGCGGGGCGAGCTTGTCACTGAGCACGCTCGCCGAGTCGGTAGACATCGACTGCGGTGCGTCCGCGAGCGCGCCCACTTCCACGACCTGACTCGAGGGCCCGTCGGCGACTTTGACCGTTACGGACCAGGGCTTCTTCCCCGGAGCGCGAGCTTCGACCCGGGCTTGTCCGGGATCGACGGGCAATGCCGTATTCCAAGAGGCGCTCGGCACCGGCGCATCGTTCACGCGAAGTTCGAGCCCGGGAATGCGCCGGGCAGGGGCTACGCGCAGCTCCAGCTTCGACAACCGCCCCTTCAGGCTGGCGGCGCGCTCATTGGCAATCTGCTCGCGGTCGGCCTGTTGCGCGCGGCGGGCGCCGTCCGCCGCTTCTTGAAAGAGCGCCCAGGCACTGGCTGTCTTGCCACTCTGCTCGTAGCAGTCGGCCAGATACAGCGTGGTGCCGAGCGCTGGGTCGAGCTCTTGGCTAGCCGCAAACTGCTCACAGGCTTCGCCATATCGCTTCTGTTCCATGAGCTCTGCTGCCTGTTGAAACAGCGCTTCCGCAGTCGCCCGCTGACCGGCGGTCGTCTCCGCAGCCGCAGGTCGCACGCCGCACAGAATCGTCAAACAGGCGAGACAACCCAGGCTCGAGCTTCGCCCCAGCGCTTTCATGGCAGAGCCGCCGTGAAACCGCTCTCTGCAGTCCCGTTCATGTCGCCGGACTTCAGGTCGGTAATCGCTCGATACAGGGGCAGACCCTTGTAGGTGACTTGGATGGTGCCTTTGCCCGGTCGCACGAAGGAGCCGAAGTCAGCGATCAGCAGGGAAGTGACTACGGAGAAGTTCTTTTCGTGAAACGGTTCGAAGGTGCTGAGGCAACTGCCCGTGCAATTGCTGACGGCATCCGAACTCGCGGTAGCGGGCTGATCGGCAGAAGACACGTACAGCGTGTGGCCGGAAACGTCCGAGAGGTACTTGAAGGTTCCCGGTTTCATGATGAACACCGCGGGCAACTTCTTCTCCACGATGTGCCACGTCTTGGCTTTGCCTTGACCTGCGACTTGACCGAGCAATAGATCGGTTTTGTAATAGTAAATTGGCCAGCCATTGTAGGTGGTTTGCCAAGTTCCATCGTCCCGGTGAATTGCCCCGAACGCCGCATCGTCCAGACCTGGAGCGAGAATGCGAGCGCCGGCGGGAAAGATCGGCCAACTGATCAAGCAATCGGTGATGCAGTTCGAGACCGGCGGCGTGTGACAATCGCCCGGAAGGTCGTTGCCGTAGGTATACAAGGTCCGGCCCGTCGCATCCGCCAGGTAGGTACCGACGAAGGGACTGGTCTGCAGCGATACCGTGTAGCCAGCGCCCGCAGCGCCGCCGCCGCCACCCGAGGCGCCGCTGCCGCCGCTGCCGCCGCTGCCGCCGCCGCCGCCCGCCGTGCCGCCGGTACCGCCGACATCGAGCGGTGGGTCGGTGTGAAAAGGACACGTGGCGGGGATCACCGCTTCGACCAACGCTCCACCCTGACCGCCCGAACCGGCAGCGACCAAGCTGCCGCCGTCCCCACCACCGCTGGTGCCGCCTGTCGCGCCACCCACGCCAGCGCCCGCACCGCTCTCGACACTGCCGCCATTCGCCGTACTGCCGCCCTCGGGGTGCTCGTCGCCGGCTCCGCCAGCGGGCATGCCGGGATCGCCCGCGTCGCTCGTTTCTCCCGCTTCACCCGCGCTGCTCGTCGTGCCGCCAGAGTTATCGGCACCGCCGTGTCCGAGTTGCCCGCCCGCGCCTGCATCGTCGCTGGGCAGACCGGTTGGAGACTCGCCACAGCCTGTGAGCTGGAGCGCTGCGACAAAGCCCAGCACCAAGCTTGGAACGAACACCGAAAGGTAGTGCGATTTGGTATATGACATGAAGATCCCGTTCTGTTGAACCCGTTGCTGGAAGTCGGTCTCGGCTTAGTGGCGTCCGCCGAAAGCTCCACGACCCGAGGTATTGATGGATGAACCGCTGCCGGTGGAGGGCGCGCTCGTTGCCGTGGCCGCCGCAGACGCGGTTGTCGTCGCAGTACCGGAGAGCACGGGGGGGGACCCCGCGCCGAGCCCGGGTGTGGAAGTCACAGCGCCCGCAACGACCGGCCGCCCACCGCGCACTAGTTGCTTGCGGTCGCGCGTTGCTTTTTTTGTCGAGTCACCGAGGTGCTCCGATTCCGCCATCGTCGGCACGCTGGCGGCCGTTTGCGGCGCGCTGGTGACGGGAGGCGCGAGCGTCGCTTTCGCGGGCGAAGGCATGATGGTTTCGACTGGCACCATGCCGCCACTGCCAGTCTTCGGTGGGCTACCGGCGGAAGCCGGCATCTTCAAAATCAGTGCGCCTGCCACCAATGCGAGCGCGCCCGCGAGAGCGACGATCGCCTGCTTGGACCGCGCGCTCGGCATGGGAGTGGGCGTGGGTGTGGGCGTCATTCGATTCAGCAGGGGTGTGCTGATGCGGCCGGGCGTGAGCGATGAATGAGTGCCGTCCGAACGATCGATCGCAATCGCGCGCAAGGTGCCCAAACTGATTTGGGACGACGACTCGGCCCGTTGCTGGTCGACCCGCTCTTGGGCCACGCGCAAAGCGGTTCGGCGCTCGGTGGTGCGCGAGCCAAACAGTTGCTTGAGGTACTCGGCGACCTGAACTTCGAAGCTCGCTTCCAACGGCCCCGGCATCGCGCGCTCGAGCGCAGTCAGCATTTCGTTCGCCGAAGAGAACCGACGGTCGGGGTTCTTCGCGAGCGCCTTGAGCACGACCGCTTCGAGCTCTGGAGGGTAGTCCGGCAGGAACGCGCTGGGCGGGGTGGGCCCGCGCTCGGCGCAAATGTTCTGCAGTGTTTCGCCGGGATTCTCGCCGCGAAATGGATGTTTTCCGGTAGTGATTTGGTACAGCAAGATGCCCAAGGCAAACAGATCGGTGCGCGCATCGACCGCCTGCGCGCGCACCTGCTCGGGTGCCATGTACGCAAACTTGCCCTTCACCTCGCCGACTTCGGTGGACGAAGCCAGGCTAGTCGCTTTGGCGATCCCGAAGTCCACGACCTTGGCCGTGCCCGTGAACGTCACGAGCAAGTTGTGCGGCGAGACATCGCGGTGCACGACGCCCAGCAAGTTGCCCTCGTCATCACGCAAGTTGTGCGCCGCGTATAGGCCCTGACAGGCTTGGCCGATCAGATTGACGCCGATCGGCAAAGGCACGCCACCTTGGCTGGCGGCCTTGGACATCAGCACGTTGAGCGATTCACCGTCCACCCACTCCATGACCAAGTACAAGACGCCGTCGTGTTCGCCCAGATCGATCGTCCCCACCACGTTCGGGTGGTGGATCTTGGAGGCGAGCTCCGCTTCCACCAAAAACATCTCCTCCATGCGCGCGTCGTCGATCGCGCCCGGAAGAATGGTCTTGATCGCGACTACCTTTTGAAACCCGCGGGTCCCATGCAGGCGCGCCGCCCACACTTCCGCCATGCCGCCCTTTGCGATCGGCAACAGCAACTCATAGCGCCCGAGAGGAGAACCAGAGGACAGGTGTTTCGATGTGGAAGAGTTGATCATTCCGTTCTCGTGGGGTCGCTGCCGCTGGCGATACTCGCCGCTGCTAGCTCGTCGAGTCCTTGTCTCGAGTGGATCAGATTGGGAAACTCGTCGTCGATCGCAGTCGATCGAAATCAATCAAATGCGATGGTTGATCATAACGGCGTCGAGGATTCGCCACTAAAGACGCTCGTCATCATTTGTGAGGGGCATCGCTCTGCGCGAGCTCATCGTGCGCCTGTAGCTCGCCGAGATTTCTCAATGGAATCGACGCGGATCACACGCGCTCGACGATGACGCGCCGAGTGACGAATGCACGAGTAAACGCGTCGAAAGACGCGATCACGACGCTCGGTAGCGCAGCTTCGCGCGCTGGCGGTATTGGCCACTCGGATCTCAGTTTGGTCAACAGCCACGTGAGCGGGCGGTTGGGCGCTGACGCGCACGCGAGCTGCGTTGCTCCTCAGATGGCGTGATCAGGCAACTGCATCGGATGCGTCGAGCTGCGTGCGCGAACGCCACCCGAAAGGTGAGTGACGGAAACCGTCAGTCGCTCAGAACGCCGCGCGCATGTCGAGCGTTCGCGGTGCCGCTACCGCGGGCGCGCCGTCCAGCAAAACTTCGGCGTGAGACCCGCTCGACACGAGCAGCCACACTCCCGGAGCGACCGCGACCAGCCCCACGCCCGCGGTGATTGCGCCCGCCGTGACCAAGCCGCTGCGATCGCTGACGCCGCCCGCGAGCGCGAGCATGCCGCCCATGAACGCAAAGCCGCCGCCTAGCCCCGTGGCGACGATGCCGCCCAGGAATGCGCTGTTGTTGCGCGGATGCGCGCGAACTTCGACCGCATTGGTTGCTCCGTAACGGCGCAGATCCGGCACCTCCACCGTCTCCAACTGCGGACCCGCTTCAGTGCGAAGTTGATAGGCTTCGCCCGGACTGAGCCAGCGCGTGCAAGGGGTGCGGCAGACGAACTGTTGATTGGAGCGAAGCTCCCACGGGCGCTCCGCATCACCGGACGAGAACGTCACGCGGAGAGTTCCGCTGCCTCGCTCCTTCATGAATCTCGGCAACGGCACCAGGAACGCCTGAATGGGTGAGCTACAACCCAGATCGGGAGTCTCGTCGGTGGACTTTTGGCAGCTCTCGAAATCGCCTGCTTCGCGTAGCATGGTTTCTGAACTCGCGGTCTTCGCAGCGGCGCCGAACTCCGCAACGCCGATGTTGGCGCCTGCTTGCAGGTTCCCTCCGGAATTCAATTTGAAGCTGCCAATCGACAGTCCGGAAAGTAAATGCGTCGCTTGCGCGCAGTCGCCGTAGTCCGGCACGTCCGCGGCCGTGGAGCCGTCCAAGACGTATTGACCACCGACCATCGTCCGCACTTGCAGCGAACCCGCCCGTGCGAGTTCGCCCTCGAGCGCGAACGCGCCGAGCGGTAGCTTCGTGAATAGCTCGTCTTTGCTCTGAATGGCGATCGTCTCCGAAGACAACGTTGTCCGCTGCCAACGGTAGCTCCCGCGCACGGTGCAGGAGAGGATCGGGCGCATGCTACAGCCCGTGAACTCGACTGCCAGCCCGCCAGCGCGCAGACGCGCCTGCAGACTGGCCTTCTCGGCTGAGCTCCATTCGGTGACCAGCGGCGTCTCGTGGAGGGCTGCGGCACGGCACAGCGCCGAATCGTCCGATACTCGCGGTGCGCTGGCGCGCAGCGGTACGCCTCCGCCTCCACAACCACTCACGAAGAGAGCAACCAGAGCACTGGATGGAGCGAGACCACGGAGCACTGCCGACATGATCCGAACACGGTATCAGAGCTGCGAGCCAGGCCAGTCCCGATTGCGGCTTCGTTCATGCGCACACTCACGCCTACACTCGCATCCTCGGCGCTGCCGGTTTGGCGTCGTCTTGCAATGGTGACCGTGGAAGAAGCGCAGTTTAGAGTTGAACGAGGCGCGCTCGTCAGTAGCGCAGCGAGATTGCGAGCGTGCGATCCGCGCCGCCCTGGAGCTCGAACTTGGATTCTTTCCAACTCGGAGCGCTCATGGCGTGGGTGCGGTTGTTCGAAGCTCCGTAGCCTTCGATGGGAATGCCGAGCCGATTCCGATCGCATTGCCGGTTGTCGTTCTCGTCGTGGAGGACGACCACGGCGTACGTAGCTGGCGCCACGTTTTCGAACACGCAACGAGCGGAGCCGCCCGCGATCTTCACGCGCTGGGAGATGGTGCCCGCGACATTGCGCGGGAAGCCGTCTGGAGAGGCATAGAGCCGGCAAGCGACCGAGCCTTTCTCATTGCGCAGTGGACCGACATTGACGGTAATCGTCGCGCTGTTGGACGCGGGTTCTGCCCGAGCCACGCCGCAGAGCAAGATGAAAGTGAGCGCCAGCGGCCACCATTGAGAGTAAGCGCGGTATCTCATGCGAGCCCGAACGTAGCGCAGATTTCGAGAACGTCCCGTCTGGGGTGCGAGAGCGCAAAGAAGTCGCCGTGGTGCCTAGGTAGGCGCGGAGCACACCTGTGGGCGACGACCTTCGAACGAGAGTGAGCGCTGACTGCTGCGCAGCCCGTGCTAAGCGAGCGCCCAGCGCGCTAGACATGCCCGAAATTGTGCGTGGCCTTCGGGCCAAGCGCCGAGCCCGGAGCTGGCGTTGATGTGCCCGCGACAGCCGACGTCGGTGAAGCCGGCACCCCAACTCGTGGCGAAGAACCGTGCGCGCTCGAATTCCACGTACGGGTCATCAGAGCTTGCGACCACGTGCGCGGGAAAGGGCAGTGGAGCGAGCGGGATGGGCGAGAAGCAGCGAGTTTCTTCTGGCGTGCAGCGCTTCGATTCCACGTCCGCGGGCGAGACCAGGAACGCGCCCAGCACTCGCTCGGGATGGACCTTGGCAAAATGCGCGACCAACGAACAAGCCAAGCTGTGTGCCACGAGCACGACGCCGCTACTCCGAGCGTTCACTGCGTGCTGCAAAGTGTTCAGCCAGTCCTGCAAGTTGGGCCGATCCCAATTGGCCTGCTCCACTCGCTCATAACCGTGTTCCGCTTGCCACTGCGTTTGCCAATGGCCCGGTCCGGAGTTGCCCAAGCCAGGTAAAATCAAAACCGAAGCCGGCTGCATCGACGAAAGCTCCTACGGGCATCATAGACCGGGCGCGGGCCTTGCCAAGCGGGTTTCCGTGCTGGGGCGGCATTGCGCGCAGACAACGGTCTATTGTTGACGCGGGGCCTTACTCGACCCGCCGGACAGGCTTAGCTTGTGTGCTTTCGGAGGTAACCGATGATCACTTTGAGAAAAGCAACAGATCGCGGCCACGCGCAGCACGGTGGTTGGCTGGATTCCTGGCACACGTTTTCGTTCGGGGACTTCTACGATCCAAAACAGATGGGCTTTCGTGCCCTGCGCGTAATCAACGAAGATCGCGTAGCGCCGGGGAAGGGATTCCCGACGCACTCACACCGCGACATGGAAATCTTGACCTACGTGCTCGACGGCGCGCTCGAACACCGCGACTCAATGGGCAACGGTTCGGTGATGAAGTCCGGAGACGTGCAACGCATGACCGCGGGTACCGGAGTCGGGCACAGTGAGTTCAACGCTTCCAAGACCGAGCCGGTACATTTTCTGCAAATCTGGATTTTGCCCGAGGCCCGCAATTTGGAGCCAGGCTACGAGCAGAAGCATTTCCCCAAGGCCGAGCTGAAGGGCAAGCTGCGAGTGGTTGCTTCTCGCGAGGGCGCCGATGGCCAAGTGCTGGTACACCAAGACGTGAAGCTGCTCGCCGGCATCTTCGGGGCGGGTGAAGCGGAAAAGTATGCGCTCGCTCCGGGCCGTCACGCTTGGCTGCACGTGGCGCGCGGCGCACTGACCGTGAACGGCCACGAATTATCTGCGGGCGACGCCGCGCAGGTCAGCGATGAAGCCGAGCTCGAGCTGCGCGGCATGACCGACTCGGAAGTGCTGCTCTTCGATCTGGGCTGAGGCGGCCGTCACCGCACCCGCGGGATACGGCTAGAACCCGGCGCAGCGCGCGCTGCGGTCACGCTACTTGCTGGTCGACTGCGAGCGGTTGCGGCTCGCGGCCCGGCGCGCGCGGGCTTCCAGGTCGTCGAGTGACGCGGCCTGCAGTTGGGCTGCGGCGGCGGCGCTCTCGACGTCCATATCTTCGGCGGCGATGTGCAGCTCCTCGGCGTCCACCACCTCGTCGGTGTTGGGCGCATCTTCGAAGGTCAACACGTGATCGAACAGCGCGTCCGCGTTGGCAAAGGCCTTGGCGAGCGGGGTGATCCGTGAGTCGCGCAGGGTGTGCACCCCCAGGCGAATCGCCGTCAAAAGGGTCTCTTTGACGCCCCCGCCGTTGACCGCAGTGGCACCCAATACCGGCACGCTGGCGTCCAGCTTCAGCCGCTTCCGCAACTTGTCGGGCGTGAACGCGCCCTCGACGTCTTGCTTATTGGCCTGCACGACGAGCGGCAACTTCTCGTGTCGGCGGCGCATCAAGGCTCGTAGGCGCGAGAACGTGCGCATGGTTTCCGGAATCGCGGCGGGGCTCGAGTCGCAGACGAAGGTCACCACGTCCGCCATTTCGATCAGCGGCTTCCTGCGGTACGCGCGCTGAACCTGGCCGGGCACCGTAATGAGCTGGAATTTCAGGGCCTGCCCGTTCTGAGCCGGCCCGTCGATCTCGAGCCAATCGAAGAACATCGTTCGCCCCTTGAGTTCCGCAGGCGTGTACATCTCACTCCGCCGCGAGCTCGGTATCACGTTGCAGATGCGCTGCAGATTCGTGGTCTTCCCAGCGATGCCCGGCCCGTCATAGACGATGCGCACGATGTGGCAATTGCGGGCCGAATCGAAGGAGGGCATCCCCAAGACCTAGCTCGATTGCGTCGTGAGCGGAAGCACACTGTTCAACGCTCGGCTTTCACACGAGAACTCTCGCGTGCGAGCCGCCCGATCGCCAGCGCCGGCCAGCGGTCGCCGGCCGGCAAGGCGCCGATCTCGGGATAAATCGCTGCTGCCGAGGTTGGCATTGGGCTTGCGATGGGGCTCTCCCGGAGGGTTCCAACATGCTGAGAAGTTTTCAATGGGGATTCGTGGCTCTGGCGCTCGCGGCTTGCCTGGGCTGTTCATCGGGGGAGGGCGAGCCCGCAGACGTGCTGGCCGAACGAGAGCCGATCGTCGGCGGCACCGTCGATCGCGGGAAAGATCCGGCCGTCGTGGCGATCGACATCGGTGGAGAGGGCTTGTGCACGGGCTCGCTGATCGCACCGCGCTGGGTGCTGACGGCTCGCCACTGCGTGAGCGAAACCGCTGAAGCGGTGCAGTGTCCTTCGCGCGCGCCACAGGTCCGCGGCGCGCGCCCAGCCGACAGCTTGACCATCTTGGTCGGGGACGATGCGCAGACCGCGCGGCCGGTGGCCGTCGGTCGACGCGTGGTCGTGCCCGACAGCAATCAACTATGCGATCACGATTTGGCCTTGATCGAGTTGGATCGCGCGCTGACTTCGATCGCGCCGCTCGCGCTCTCCACGCTGTCTGGCGTCGAGACCGTGCGCGGGGTCGGCTTCGGCAAGCGAGGGGACAACGCGGCTGCGGGCAAGAAGATGACGCGCAGCAACGTGCCGATTTTGGACTCGTCTGCCGCCGAGTTCGAAGTGGGGGTTTTGAGTTGCAGCGGCGATTCCGGCGGTCCCGCGCTCGATTCGCGCGGGCGGGTGGTGGGCGTGGTGTCGCGCGGTGGCCCCAATTGCAGCGGCCGGCAATCCAGGAACATTTACACACGGGTGGATGCCTTTCGCGAGCTGATCGACGAGACCCTCAGTCGCAACAGCAGCGGCACGGGCGCGGGCACGGGCACGGGCACGGGC